>Ga0306920_100014395_pt1 | contig 10798 bp, 7 predicted proteins | sample flu12Cox44000170_FD_204666 | JGI IMG/M metagenome (GOLD analysis project Ga0306920, IMG submission 204666) | Lab enrichment of tropical soil microbial communities from Luquillo Experimental Forest, Puerto Rico - flux4day.12C.oxic.44.000.170 (v2)... | ecosystem: Environmental > Terrestrial >... | reverse complement strand
AACGGGCCGCCCGCTGTCCAACTGTTTGACCTCTTCGCGGAGAGTGGTTTCCAGGAAAGCGCGCTCCTCCGCCGGAAGCCACTTAGCTTCTTGTGGATGATCAGCTACGCCGAACCACCAGATCGGCAGCCATACAAAAGGCAATATCCCCTCTAAAATAATCATCTGTTGCCATCCGTACGCTCCGAGAAGCCACCCGGTTAGCGGAGCCGAGCCGGCAACTGCCAGGGGTTGGCACAGGTTCCACAGCGCGTTAGCGCGGGCGCGTTCGTTGCGCGGAAACCAATTGGCCAGCAGCACTGTTGTTGCGGGAAAAACCCCGCTCTCGGCCACGCCCAGAAAAAAGCGCATCACTTCGAATTCCCGAAACGTTCGGGACAACCCGCACCCGACCGCACAGAGTCCCCAAAAAACCAGGAACAGACTGATTACCTTTCGAGCGCTCCAATGAGAAGCCAAGTAACCGCTCGGAATCTGCAGTAAGACGTAGCCGAAAAAGAAAATGCCCGCCGCCTCGCCTTTCATCCGATCGTCCATCACCAGGTCGCGCATCATGTTGGAGATCTTCGGATCGAGTGCGAGAGACACGTTGGTTCGATCGATATACGATATGGTGTACATGATCAAAGCGACGGGGATGATGCGAAGCCAGCGTCGTTGTGTCATAAACCGCGGTGCCCGGGTTATTTAGCAAGGGCAGGGAAGCGAGTCGATAGTTTTCACTTTTATTACCTTCCTCTTGGTGGGGCGAGGCTCCTGCCGAGTCCACTTGCAATTTGCATTTTGCAATCCGCGGCCCTGAACCAGTGCGGGCCCCCGCCGGCGAGACGCCGGCGCTCTCAGGCTTAGCGGCGCGTCTCAGTCACGTTTGAAATTCCGACATCGACGTTTTGTCCGCCTCCGGTCTGATGGCAATGCACCGCGAGCAGCACACGAGCTCCCGGTCTCAGCAGCGCTTTGGCCGGGGCGCTGATTTCGAGCGGCACATAACCGGTCGTAAAGCCATCTTCGGACGCTGCCGGCTCACCGTTAACATAAATCTCAACATCTTCGTCGTGGTAAACGTAGAATTCCAGATTCGAATACGGCTCGGCTGGCATGGTTACTTCGCGGCGCAGCCAGATGTCGCCTGTGTTCCAAGTGGTCCGGACCACCGCGCCGGGAGTGCCCTCGGTTCCGAATCCGGCTGGGCCTTGCTTCCAGGAACTGGAATCAAAGCTCGCAGCGGTCCATCCCTCGGATGGTTGCTGAAACGTGTAGCTCCAAGTCGTGGGAGATTTTTGTGAGGTCGGGACGACCTCGGTGAATGTGAGCCGCGGAGTTTCCGGCAAGGGCGCCCAATTTCCCACCTTGGTGCGATCGCGTCGGGCCCACTTTTTCCAGAGATCGGGTGAGGCTAACATTTTAATGAACACTCCTCCAACGACTGGCCGGGCATGCATGCCCCCGCTCCCGACCTTATCGGTTTCATAGGAATCCGACAGCGGATCGCGAACCGAGGTTTCGTTGAGGTAATCATAAATGGGCGCGATAATTGCCTCGAAGTCGGCCTGACTTTCCGCAAGCGTCGCACTCCAGACAGACCAATCCGTCTTGGTGAGATGAGTGCGGGAATCCAGGGGGACTCCGTACTTTTGCATCACGCTCTTGTAATGGGCCACCTCTTTTCGCGCCACCTCGGGCGGGAAAATATGGAGTCCGAGAATCCGATCCCAAACCAGGTTATACTTTTGGCTCCAGGTGTTCGGCTTGTCGAACGCGAGGCGGTAATGCTCGCCTTCAGCGGCGACTTTCATCCAGTGTTCAGCGTCTGTTTTGGCCAGATTATGATATCGATCGGCACCAGCCTTATCGCCGCGCATCCGGCAGAGATCACCGTAAGCGGCCAGACCCAGGATTGCTTTGATTGAAAGGTTCGCATTATGAGCGAGGTGTCCCATGAAATCGTCTGTGCAAAGCTGATTTTCCGGATCCAATCCGTATTGCTTGAGATATTGCGCCCACTGTGTCAGCTTCGGCCACCAGGGTGAGACGAATTTGGCGTTCCCGTCTGCCTTGGCAATGGCGTCACACAGGATCAGCATGTTGCCACTTTCTTCAACGGGCATGCCTTCGCCGCCATCATCAGTGCCTTTGGCGACAGGATAACTGCCGAGATCATGGGGCGCGTTAGGAAATTTCCAGTGCCATGACGACGCGTAACTAAGGATCGGAACCAGTGTCGCTTTGGCGAGAGTTGGGCTGAAGAGGATCCACTGAGGGTCCATGGGGAAAAACACGTCGACGGTGGCGATATCACCATTGCTGGTGTTCTCTTTCGTGAACAACAGCGGTTGGCCGTTGTCATCGGCGGCGAGGCCGCAAGCGGCCGAACATTCGCGATACGCAAGCGCGCAAATCGTCGCGTATTTTGATCCGCCTGCCGAGGTTGCATCCGCAGTCACCTCCGCGTCAAAGGCGGCGCAGCGTTTGGTTAACGACGAATAATCCTTTGCCGTCTGTTGCAGCATACTGGCAGGGGTTACGCCGTGGCGACGCCAGTATGGGCGCAAATTCTTGCCGAAATACTTTATCGAGAAAATCTCATCGTAGGCGACAATGACATTGCGAGCCACGGACGCAGTGCCCACGGTCCCCAAGTCAAAAACCAAAGCCATGACCGGTTGATCATCCTTCACCGCGCGCGGCATGCGGGTATCATCGGCAGAGGGCAACGAACCGCTTTTCAAAAAATCACTGACCAGGTCTCGGTGCGCTCCGAGCGCAGCGCGCGATTGCTTTGCATTGGCAGCCAGGTAAGCATAACCCCAGTTGATTCGATGATCGTCGCCTGACGACCCCACAATCCTCTGAGAGGTGGTGCCGACTCGCAGTGCAGTTAACTCGCCTGCAGATTCACGGCCCCATTCGACTTTTTCCTGGAAGTTGTTGACGACGAGTTGGGAACTGACGCTGTCGTAAATCTGGATAGCATGTTGCTTCCCGTCCACAGAGCGGACCTGCCAGGTGATGTAGCTGAGCGGAAGAGAAAACGCGTCAAGATCCTCAGGCAAGGCAGGTGTCATGAAAGTCATCGTCACGTGGACCTGGGCGTTGTCGAATTCGTAAATGCTGCGCGTCGGTAAGACGGAGATGCCGACTTGTGGAAAAGCTTGTGTCTCCTTCGGATCATTGCCCATGAGCCGATACGCGCTTCCGTCGATTCGTATAAGGCTCACCAACGAATGCTCCCGGTGCGTCCAGTGTCGGGTTACGTCATCGTTAAGACGGTCCGCCTCGGACCAGATGCTGAGGTAGGGGTCGCTGGTCACCAGAGGTACCGCCGGTGGCCGGAAAGGTTTTTCGGCTGAAGCGAGAAATGGAGAAAAACAGAATAGAACCAAACAGAGTATTGTGACAGGCACGGATTTATAGGGAGCCAACAACTGTTTCATGCGGCGGTAGCTTAGGCGGGCGAGTTTAAGAGGCAAACCGAAATCTGTAACCAATGAGGACCACTATAAACAAAACTTGACTGCACTTATGTGTGAAGAAGAATTACTGCCGCAAAAAGGCTCAAAAACCGCAAAAAAGAAAGGAATCCTGCAGTCTATGACAGATATGATGCAACTCTGTAATCAAATTCGCGAAACAGCATTCGAGATTCACAAATACCTCAGGAACGGTCACCTGGAGAAAATCTATGAGAACGCGCTCTTCCACCGCTGCTGAAATTAGGGCTGAACGTCAAAAAGCAGCACCCGATTGAGGTTTATGACGAGGATGGTACTTTGCTGGGCGATTACGCAGCCGACCTCCTAGTCGAAGACCGTTTAATCATTGAAATAAAGGCTGCCAAGGCGCTTGCAGACGAGCACGTCGCCCAGTTGCTTGGTTATCTCCGAGCCTCTCGAATCGAACATGGTCTGCTCATAAACTTCGGAGGAGCGAAATTTGAGATTAAGAAGTACATTCTGAGCGGGGTCGGCCACTCACAGGCCTTGAACGAGGCTCTTTAGGATCTGTTTTTGATTTTTGCGACTCTTGTGCCTTTTCGCGGCTAATCATTTCATTCGCTTCGCATGGCCTGAACGGGGTCCAAGCGAGCCGCGCGTAAGGCGGGGATCATGCCGGCTACGATACCTACCGCGGAAAGTATTGTGCTGGAAACGAGCAGGGCGGACAAAGATACCGCGAGTTGAATGTTTCCTCTCCCGGACGTGTCCTCGAAGATTTCACCAAGAAATGGCAGTGACCCGATAAGCCGAATCAACACGGCAGCCAGGACAAATCCGAGCAAGCCTCCAGTAACGGTTAGAACCAAGCCTTCGAAAAGAATTTGCAAGAGGATATGCCGGCGCCTTGCCCCCAAGGCTTTTAGGACACCAATCTCCCGCGTGCGCTCTGTGACTGAGACGAGCATGATGTTTACGACTCCGATCGCGCCAATGCTCAGCGTGAGCGTGCCGATGATCGTCAGGAGCACCTTAAGTCCAAGACTGACGTTGGAGATCAGCGACAAAAACTTGTTCCATTCGATGATTTCCACAGCGCGGGTGTCATTCACGTTGAATGAGTGCGCGCGGGCCAGGGCTGCGCGCACATCGGCAACAATACGATCCCTGAAGAGATTACTAGCGGGCAATAACACGATGTCCTCCAGGTAGCGTGTATCGGTGAGGCCGGACAAAGTGGTGAATGGCACAAAGACGGTCATGTCGTCCGGCGTCGAGTAATTGCTAATCTGGGTTTTCTTTTCCAAGACTCCAACCACGGTAAACCGCACTCCCTGGATCTTGATCTCTGCGCCGACAGCCGGCAGCCCGCTGAAAAGTTCATGCCGCACGTTTTCTCCAATAACCGCCACCCTTCGCCTGTGCAGCACGTCCTCTTCCGATAGGTATCGTCCCGCCGCCAGCGCGGCGCTGCGGATCCGTTCGAAACAGGCGTAAACGCCGCTAATCCCATAGCTCCGAGTGCGATCGCCGTAAACGACCGGCCAGTAACGTCGCACTTCCGGTGAAACCGCTTCGACGGTTGGGACTCCTTGCTGGATGGCTAGTACGTCTGATAATTCCAAAGGAATTCGACGGCCGGACCGCTCCCCTCCGGCCTGCAGGCTGGTCTGGCCAGAAAACACTACCACCAGGTCTTTGCCGATTTGGAGGAAGGCCTTTGTCAGCGCCTGTTCAAAACCTTGCCCATAAGCCAGCAGGAGCATCAACGAGGTCACGCCCCAAATAATGCTCAGCATCGTGAGCGCCGACCTGAGTTTGTAGTGACCCAGTGCATTCAGGGCTTCGGAAAAGATATGCCGGATCATTCGTACCTCAGGGCTTCTACTGGTGTGAGCCGTGACGCTCGGCGTGCCGGATAAATGGCCGAAAGCACACCGACGAGAACCAAAGTGCCAAAAGCTAATCCCGCCGTGGCCGGGGTCACAGGCAGTCCGGCAAAAAGTGTCGGCAGTGGCAGGCGGCTGACACCATCGCAAATCACCAAGGCGGCTATCAACCCCGCAAGACCGCTAAAAATTGTTAGGGCAATCGATTCAAGGAAGAACTCGAACAAGACCCTGCCTGGAGTAGCGCCGACCGACTGTTTTATGCCAATCTCTCGCGTCCTCTCGGCTACGGACACCAGCATGATATTCATCACGCCAATGCCGCCTAGGGCCAAGGTGATAAAAGCCATGAAGCTCAGGAACAACTCCATCGAATCATAAATGTGACTGACCATCTGCGCCGTTTGGACCGTGTCCCAGCACCAAAGAGCGCCGTGGTCGTCAGGGTCAAAGCCGTGACGCCGACCCAGCAACTGCCGAACCTGGCGCATCGCCTTGGCGTGGTCTTCTGCCGAAACCGGTGTGAAAATCAGATTGTCAACGTGTCCGGGGCCGATGAAGGGACGGGGATCCGGGAAATGCTCCTCCATAGCAGTGTACGGCACCAGGATTTTGTTGCCATCAAAGCCGTTATAAGAATTGTTCTGGTCCTTTCGTGACAATTCGCCAATTACCTGGAACGGGACGTCACGAATATAAACCTGTGCCCCGATTGCTTCACGCTGCGCGAAGAGCTGCTTTTTTACTTCGTCTCCTATGACGCAAACTTTCCGGCCTTCCTCAAGATCCGCCTCGGAAATATGACGGCCTCCGGACAGGTTCATGGAGCGGATCTGCTGATAGACGGGTGTGATGCCGTGGGTGGAGAAAACTCCGGAGTTAAATCGGCTGCGCACGGGCAAGGAACTGGAAAGCTCCGCGGTGGCATGCTTAACCAGATAACATTCCGATTGGATTGCCTTTACGTCATCGTATGTAAAGCGCACGTCCCGTCCCGCGCGCTGGCCCCCCGCCTGCTTCGAGGTCCTGCCCGGCCAGACGATCACGATGTCGGTGCCCATCGCGTACAGCATGTTGCGATAACCGAGCTTGAAGCCATTGCCGATCGCGATCATGAAGACAATCGAGGCGATGCCCCACGAAATGCCGAACATCGTCAGCAAACTACGGAGCTTGTGCGCCCAGATGTTGCGCAGCGTCTGAGCCAGAATCTCGCCAAACAGAGTCACGGAAGGACAAGTTTGTCGCCTTCGCTGATTCCCTGTGCCACTTCGGTTCGCTGCCCGTTGGAAATTCCGATCTTCAAAGGCACTTTGCGCCAACCCTCTTTAGTCCTGACATCCAATATCTGCACCGACGCGTTCTTATCCTTGTCGTAAACCAATGCTGCTTCCGGGATGAGCAACACGTTGTTGCGTTCTTCCAAAACGATTTCCGCGTTAGCGGTCATGTTGGCTCGCAGCTTGCCTTGCGGGTTGGAAATCGTGACGCGAACTTCGAAGGTGGTGACGTTGTTCAGTTCCTTGCCCATGGGATCGATTCGCTTAACGACCCCTTCGAATGATTCGTTCGGAAAAGACTCGACTTTAGTCCGCACACGTTGGCCGCAACTGGCCTTGCCGATATCGGCCTCGTCGACGTCGCCCTTAATATAGACACTGCTCACGTCGCCTAAGGTCATAATCAGTGTTGCTGCGCTGCCCAGGTTCAAAATCGAGGAGACTGCATCGCCTACCTCTGTGGGCCGGGTCAGAACAATCCCTGAGAAGGGCGCTCGAATGGTGGCGTAGCTGAGCGTTTCTTCGGCTCGGTCCAAAGATGCTTTGGCCGCGGCCACGCGGGCTCTAGCCTGGTCAACCTGGGCTGCGGCGGATCGAGCAATAGCCTCCAGGAGTTGTTGCCGGTTCTTGGAAACTTCGTAGGCGCGGTTTGCGTCGTCCAGTTGCTGTTGCGAAGCGATCTTTTGTTGAAACAGCCCTTGCGCGCGTTCAGCGTCCCGGCGAGCAAATTCCAGCTCCGGATTGGCGGCCTCGATACGCGCTTTGGCCTCGGCCGCAGTCGCGGCTTGGAAATTCGCTTCCTCTCCATCCAAAGTCGCTTTTGCTTCACGGACCTGGGCCTGCAAGTCTTCCTTGTCCAATTCAGCCAAAATCTGGCCCTCTTTCACCGTATCACCGACGTCGACCAGCAGAGCTTTGATGATGCCGTTGGCCTTGGATTTTACTTCCACTTTTGAAAGAGGTTCGATTTTGCCACGAGCGACTACTGATCGAGCGATATCTCCTCGCTCGGCGACCACGATCTTCTCGGGCGGGATTTGCTTGGGCTTTTTCAATACCTTAGTTGACCCGACGCCTATTAAGAGCACCACAACGCCGAGGATGAGGACGATTATTTTAGGGCGCACCTTCCGCTTCATGATCTCTAATACTCATCACGCCGAAGCGGAGTTTCAACTGTCTTCACGATCAAATTTGCGTCGGGAACCTGAACGATTTTGCTGCGTCATACACAAAGGATGTCCATTGATGGCGCATCATCTGTTGCGTTCCCTGGTTTTGAGGGCAACAGTAGGATGTTAACAGCCCTGTTGGCAGGCCTATGAGCCCAACCATTGAGCATGCTTGTTGCCGGAGCCGCGATAACGGTGGCCAGGGAGGTGCAGGTTTTACCTTGATCGAGCTACTGGTCGTAATTGCCATCCTTGGTATTCTTGCGGCACTTCTGCTTCCCGCCTTGGCAGGCGCCAAAGAAAGAGTTCGGCGAGTGAGTTGCAAGAACAGCCAGCGTGAATTTATTCTTGCTGTGCATATGTTTGGGGATGACAACGAGCAGCATCTGCCAAGCGGAGCTTCCAATCCGCCCTTTGGTGCGCTGGATGACCACCTTCCAATCATCAGCGACACAACCAGTAATTCTATTATCCAATATCTGCGCACCGATAAAATGGTTCATTGCCCAAGCTTTGGTGATTTTTTTCGCAACTCCGGCTCCGTGCAACTGGAAGCCTTCGGTTACGGCTATGTTATCGGATACAATTACCACGGCGGTCACACCAATACGCCCTGGCCGACTGTCCTTGGAAGTCCTGCCAAGTGGACCTCGCCGCAGCGTCTGACGGACCCTAGCGGCCTGGTGTTGCTGTCCGATATGAACGACTGGTCGCGGGCGGACCGTCGCACATTTGCGCCTCACGGCAAAAACGGACCCGTCTTGTCCGGCGCTGATGCGTCTAACCAAAGCTCATCTGGCCTGGGGCGCTCACCCGCAGACTTGGGTGCCGTCGGGGGAAATGTTGGTTTGCTCGACGGTTCCGTTTCCTGGAAGAAAATCGATAGAATGCAGATCTATTGCGGCTCACAGCAATGGGGCGATTCAGGGTGCATCGCCATGTGGTAGGGCGAGGTGTTGAAAAGTTGATTTACCGACATCTTTCAGACGCACGAGGCTTTGTTGAAGCAGGCCTTATTATAGGTACTTCCTGCTGCACCTCTCATTAGCACCGCGCTTTAGCCCGGTGTATGCAAAACGGTATCCGATTGAAACCGTTTCGAACGGTTTCAATCCACTATGCTCGAAGTCTGCCGGGCTAAAGCCGCGGTGCTAATGAGATTCCCTATTTCCTTTGATTCTGTGCACATTTTAACGTTTTAAATTTTAACGCTGGTACCCTTCTAAGGCCTCCCAGATTGCCCCATCAGCCCCGCAATCTTTTTAACGGTATTCCATGTGCGCGTTGTGATGGATTTGCCGAATTCCTTTTCGAGCACTTTCATCAATTCGGGAGTGCCAACGCCAGGCCGGGCTTCCACCACGCTGCAAACCGTGTCGGAGGAAACTTGAGAAATTTGAAATTCCGGGTTCTTCAACTTCGTCGGCTGTCTCCCGCTGTTCCTTTCTTCCGCGAGGAAGGTGATGTGCAGCCTGGTCTCTTGACCGGATTTTGTGCCTTTAAACGGGTCTGACTTAATCAAATCGAGGATTTGTGATGCGGTTCGCAGAATCACGACGACTGAAATCCCGAATTCCTTCTTAAGCGACGTCTCGATTCTTTTTCTAAGAACACTGGCGTCTCGTTGCGGTGTCTGAAATACGACATTGCCGCTAGCGAGCACGGGTCGGACGTTTTCAAATCTCAGGGATTCAAACGACTCTTTTAGGTGGCTCATTTTGATGATTGCGTTGCCACCCACGTTTATGCCGCGAAGAAAGGCTACATAAGTCTTAAAAGCGCGTGCGAGCATATTGTGAGTGTATTAGAAATTTCGGCCGGAGTGAAGGTCGACAGGTAAGGGACGTTTCAACTGAACGGAGCCGGGGGCGGCGTTTTAGGTTGCTTCAGCGCCAAACTGGTTTCGCTTTGTTTTGAAAGTTGGGCTTTAGTGAACCTTAGGCACTTCAGCTTTTGCATTGCCTCGAAGCGTAATCCGAAACAAATTGTATTTGATGCCGGACCGTGTGACTCGGAAGCCAAACCTTCGTGGAATGACGCGTAAAGCATGGGTTTGGGCATCACTGCTGGCCTGGATCACCCCGGCACCAATTTGTCGCGCTGTGGTTTTGCAGCCCGATGGTTATCACGTGTACCCGGGTGATAATATCCAGGACGCCCTCCAGCAAGCTGCAGCGAATGCCACCAACAAGCTCATCAAAGTGCATGCGGGGGAGTACCGGCCGGCGAACAAGCGGCAGGCACTAATTTGGTTTAACCATGCGCATGATGGAATCCATCTGGAAGCGGTCGGCCAAGTGACGCTGACCGCGGCCAATCCTGAACTCGGCACAACCAACGCCCCGGGTTTCCCCGCCATCGTTAATCACGTCGTTTACTTTGGTAACGGGATTTCTTCCAACACCGTACTGCGTGGGTTTCGTATCACAGGCGCGAACAACTACGTCAGCGATAAGCTGACGCGTCAGATGGAACCCGACAATACGGTTCCCAAGAATCTCTTTTTTTATACTGACGGTGGCGGCATCAAAATCTTCGGCCGTTCTTATCCGACTCTGCAGGATCTCGAAGTCGTAGATAATTATTCCAGTCCATGCGGCGCGGGAGTCTCGGTTCAACATCAAGGACATAACCAACAAATGGTGACGATTGAGAACTGCCACTTCGTTCGTAACCGCGCCCAAGTGACCGGTTCAGCGGTCGACTTGCTGGAAGGCAGCTCTGCGCAAATCATCAATTGTCTGTTCGTTGGAAATGCCTCCAACCAGGGAATCGACGTGGTTGCCAAGCATTCAGGCGAATGCGCGTTCACGAATTCCGGGGTGCTCACAATTTTTCAAAATTCTCGCGCCCTGGTGAAAAACTGCACTTTCACCGGCAACAGAAACGCCGTCGATGACATGGGCGGCCAGAGCACGTATATTGACAGCATTTTCGCCGACAACAGCCTGCCTGGAGGCATGCCAGGCGAAAGGTACGAATTGGACTTCCCAGTGGGTGCCACTGTCAGGAATTGCCGGATC
>Ga0306920_100014394_pt1 | contig 10798 bp, 9 predicted proteins | sample flu12Cox44000170_FD_204666 | JGI IMG/M metagenome (GOLD analysis project Ga0306920, IMG submission 204666) | Lab enrichment of tropical soil microbial communities from Luquillo Experimental Forest, Puerto Rico - flux4day.12C.oxic.44.000.170 (v2)... | ecosystem: Environmental > Terrestrial >... | reverse complement strand
AATTCGGCGTCGGCGCGGGTGAGCCCGATATCCTTCAGCATCCTGTCATCGAGCTGGGCGAGCTCGCCCCGCTCGCGGGTGCGCCGGCGCCATTCACGCAAGGTCGCGACGGTGTGGTCCCAAGCATCAGTAAGCGCGAGAACTCCGCTGCGCTGTCCAGGCCGGGCCTGGGTCGTATGCCAATGAAGTGCTACCATATGAAGTCTCCTAAAGTCGGACAACGACGCGATTCCGTCGCCGTCGAACTCTCTTGCCCTTAAATGGCCGCTGTAGCATAGGTTCACAAACGAGAGTTTCTCAGCGCCGGCTTAGATTTCCTCATCTGGCATGAACAGCCATCTTCCTCCCTTGAGCTCGCTCCGGGCCTTCGAAGCAGCGGCCCGGCATATGAGCTTCAGCAAGGCCGCTGACGAGCTGCATGTGACGCCGGCCGCGATCAGCCATCAGATCCATGCGTTGGAGGAGGATCTCGGGGTCAGGCTGTTCCACCGAATGAACCGCTCGATCGAGCTGACGGCCTCCGCGCGGATCCTGCTGCCCGGTCTGACAGAAGCTTTTGCCGGCATCCAGTCCTCGGTCAGGCGGCTGCGCGCGCACAACGACACCGGGACGTTGACCGTTACTGCCTCACCGTCGATCGCCGGCAAATGGCTGGTGCTGCGTCTGCACCGGTTTCAGGAGCAACACCCTGAGATAGATGTGCGGATCTCCGCGACCGATGAGGTCGTCGATCTGACGAGAGGCGATTTCGATCTAGCGATCCGTTACGGCCGCGGCATTTACCCTGGGCTCGATGTCGACCTGTTGTTCACAAATGAGGTCTTCCCGGCCTGCAGTCCGAAATTGCTCACCGCCGGAGCGCCACTGCGCACCCCCGACGATCTCCCCCGCCACACCCTCATTCACGATCAGGCTGCGGAGCGCGATCCGTTGGTGCCGACATGGCCGATGTGGCTCAAGGCCGCAGGAGTAAAGACCGCCCCGATAACCGCAGGTCTCACTTTCAACAGCATGACACTGGCGCTCGATGCCGCGATTGCCGGCCAGGGTATCGTGCTGGCCTACAGCACGATCGCCGCCGCCGACCTTGCGGCCGGACGCCTTGTCCGGCTCTTCTCACTCGCACTGCCGGACCAGTTCGCCTATTACATCGTTACTGCACCGGGTGCGCTCGAACGCCCCAAAGTACGGGCCTTTCGCAATTGGCTGCGGCAGGAGGCTGACCGGTAGCCACACCGCTTGCGCCCTGTTAGCGTAGCACCAAATCGATAAGTCGCCTGGAGGGACACAGATGCAGTTTGGCTTTGGCGCACCGGTCAGCGGCCCGCTCTCAACGCCCGACAATCTCGCCCGCATCGCCGCCGAAGGCGAGGCGATGGGCTATGACTACACGACGATCAGTGACCACGTCGTGATCCCGCGCGATATCGAAGCCAAATACCCGTACAGCGACACCGGTGAGTTCCCGAGCCGGTCGCGCGGCGACCGGCACGAGCAGCTGACGGCGGTGGCATTTGTTGCCGGTAAGACCTCGCGATTGCGCCTCGTCACCTCGGTGACCGTCGTGCCGCACCGTCCCGCAGTGCTGCAAGCCAAGATGTTGGCGACGATCGATGTCCTGTCCAATGGCCGGCTGACCTTCGGCATCGGCGCGGGGTGGATGAAGGAGGAGTTTCAAGCGCTCGGCGTCCCGCCCTTTCCCGAGCGCGGCGCAGTTACCGACGAATATCTCGATGCGTTTCGCGAGCTGTGGACCAAGGACGACCCGCGCTTTGAGGGCCGCCACGTCAAATTCGCCGACATCCTGTTCGAACCGAAACCGGTCCAGAAGCCGCATCCGCCAATCTGGGTCGGCGGCGAAAGTGGTCCCGCCCTGCGCCGCACCGCGCGGATTGGCGACGCCTGGTACCCGATCGGCACCAACCCGCAGCATCGGCTCGACTCGATGAAGCGTTTCGAAGCCGGCGTCGACCGGCTGCGTCGGCTCACTCGCGAAGCCGGGCGCGACCCGTCCAAAATGGGTCTCGCTTATCGCATCACGAGCTGGGGCGGTTCTCTGCCGAACCGTGCGGATGACGGCGAGCGACGGCTGTTTTCGGGTGAAACGGCGGACGTCGTCGCTGACCTGCGGGCATTCCGCGATTTTGGCGTTGGCTACGTCGACTTTAATTTCGAAGGCACCACCGCCGATGCGATGCTCACCAATATGAGGCGTTTCCGCGAGGATGTGCTGGCGAAGATTTAAGGCCTGTTTAGCTGGTCATTGCGAGGAGCGCAGCGACGAAGCAATCTCGGCGCCGGTTGCACACCTCCTGCAAGATTGCTTCGCTGTGCTCGCAATGACCGCCATCAATCCGGTAATCAAAGGAGCCGCAGTTGTTGAAGCTCGGATATAAAGCTTCGGCCGAACAGTTCGGACCGCGCGAACTGTTGGAGTTTTCCCGCCTGGCCGAGGAGGTCGGGTTCGACTCGGTGTTTGTCAGCGACCACTTCCAGCCCTGGAAGCATACCGGTGGGCATGCGCCGTTCTCGTTTGCCTGGCTTGCCGCGCTCGGGGCGCAGACCCGCCGCGTGCAAATTGGCACCAGTGTCGCGACACCGACTTTTCGCTACCATCCCTCGGTGGTGGCCCAGGCGTTCGGCACCCTCGGCGCGATGTTCCCGGGGCGCGTCGTGCTGGGTGTCGGCACCGGGGAGTCACTCAATGAGGTGCCTGCGACCGGGATGAAATGGCCCGGTTTCAAGGAACGGCAGGGGCGGCTTCGCGAGTCGATCGACTTGATCCGTCGGCTGTGGACCGACGAGCGCGTGACCTTCGAAGGACAATACTACCGGACCTTGGCGGCAACGATATACGACCGCCCGGAAAAGCCGGTGCCGGTCTGGATCGCCGCCTCGGGTCCGACCGCGGCGGCCATGGCCGGTGAAATCGGGGACGGGTTCATCTGCACGAGCGGCAAAGGAGATGCGCTCTACCGGGAGACCTTGCTGCCGAAAGTCGACGAAGGCCTCAAGCGGGCGGGGCGGCCCGGCGGCACTCTCGAACGGATGATCGAGGTCAAAGTCTCGTTCGACACCGATCCGAAGCAGGCGCTGGAGGACACCCGACATTGGGCGGCGCTCGCCCTCACCCCGGAAGAAAAAATGAGCGTCGAAGATCCGCGCGAGATGGAGCGGCTGGCGGACGCCTTGCCGGTCGAGCGGGCAGCGAGCCGTTGGATCGTGTCTTCCGATCCCGAAGAGCAGTTGGCCCAGATCCGACCCTATTTCGAGCTCGGGCTCACCCACCTCGTCTTCCATGCCCCCGGCCCCGACCAGGCTCGGTTCCTCAAGCTCTACGCCGAGCAGGTGCTCCCGCTGCTGCGGGCAAAGCTTGGCTGAACAATGCCTCCGGGCGAGCTGATCCTAACTTCGCTAACCGGCATCAAGCTCGTCGAGCCGGGGGATGACCTCGGCGACATCGCCGTCGCCGCCTTTGCGGCAAATCGGTTAGTGCCGGAACCTGGCGATGTGCTGGTTGTGGCGCAAAAGATCGTATCCAAGGCGGAAGGGCGGTACGTCGACGTGGCGACGGTCAAGCCCTCTGAGCGGGCGATCGCTCTGGGAGCAGAGGTCGACAAAGACCCGCGGTTTGTCGAGGTGGTGCTGTCGGAGTCGCGGCGGGTGGTTCGTCATCGGCCGGGATTGCTGATCGTCGAGCACCGTCTTGGCTTTGTGATGGCCAATGCCGGCATTGACCATTCAAACCTGCCAGCGCAAGGCGACGAACGAGTGCTGTTGCTGCCGGAAGACCCGGACGGCTCCGCGCGCGCGTTGCGGGAGCAGCTCGCCGAGGCTTTCGGGACAGATATCGCTGTCATCATCTGTGACAGCTTCGGCCGGCCGTGGCGAAAGGGCACAGTCGGTGTTGCGCTCGGCGCCGCCGGTTTGCCGGCGCTGATCGACTTGCGCGGACAGCCCGACCTCTTTGGTCGCGAACTCCTCGTAACGGAGACCGGCTTTGCCGACGAGATCGCCGCCGCCGCGGGGCTGGTGATGGGTCAGGCAGACGAGGCCGTGCCGATGGTGCTGGTGCGGGGCCTACGCTGGTCAGCTCCGGAGGTCGCCGCCGCCGCGTTGATCCGGCCGGCCGAGCACGACCTCTTTCGATGAGCGTGCTCGCGCTGTCGGGAGGCATCGGCGGCGCGAAGCTGGCGCTCGGCCTTTATCGCATTCTGCCGCCAGGCGCGCTGACCGTTGTCGCCAACACCGGCGACGATTTCGAGCATCTCGGCCTGTCGATCTCGCCGGACGTCGATACTCTACTCTATACGCTCGCCGGCATAGATAACCCGGTGGCCGGCTGGGGCCGCCGCGATGAGACCTGGACCTTTATGAGGGCGTTCGAGACGCTCGGCGGCGAGACTTGGTTCAAGCTCGGCGACGGCGATCTGGCCACCCATATTGAACGCACTCGCCGTTTGGCCGCCGGCGAGAGCCTGTCGAAAATCACCGATGATTTCTGCCGCCGTCTCGGGATATCGGCGCGCGTGCTCCCGATGACTGATGACCGCGTGCGCACGCAACTGCGTTGCGAGCAAGGCTGGCTCGACTTCCAGGACTATTTTGTTAGGTTGCGCGCCTCTCCGGTGGTCCACGAGATCGCCTATTTCGGCGGCTCGCAGGCAAGCGCGAACCCGGACTTTCTCGCCGCGGTTGCCGAGGACGATCTCGACGCAGTTGTGATCTGCCCGTCGAACCCTTTTCTCAGCATCGACCCGATCTTGAGCTTGCCCGGCGTACGCGGGGCACTGCGCAACTGCCGCGCGCCGGTAGTCGCGGTTTCTCCGATCGTTGGCGGCAAAGCGGTCAAAGGACCAACCGCGAAGATCATGGCTGAACTCGGTCTGCCGACGACCGCAGCAGCTATTGCGCAGCACTACGCCGACATCCTCGATACCTTTATCGCCGACGAGGCCGATGCTCCCGAAATGCACGGGCTGGGCATTCCAACTCGGGTGTGCCAAACCTTGATGCTAACCCTAGAGGATCGCGACAGTTTGGCTCTGGCTGTGCTGAAGGCGGCCGGCCGAGGCTCCTGAGATGAATGTATGGGCGGTGGTGCCGGTTAAGGAGCTGGATCAGGCCAAGGAGCGGCTCGCGGCGGTACTGACCCCTGAGGGGCGACGCGCGCTGATGCTGGCAATGCTCGAAGACGTGCTGGCCGCGCTCGCCATGACGCCCAGTCTCGGGGGACTGATAGTCGTAACCGTCGATGCCGAGGCGCAGCGCCTGGCGGCGGGCTACGGTGCCCGCGTTTTCGAGATAGGCGCTCGCGATGGGCACAGCGGGGCTGTTGCGGCGGCGGCAAAGCTACTCGCCGCCGAGCAGCGGCTCGGGATGCTCGCAGTGCCGGGAGACATTCCTCTCGTCACTTCGGCCGAGATCGCGCAGCTCCTCACCGCTCATCGTGCCGCACCAGCGTTTACAATCGCTCCATCGCGCGACGAGCGCGGTTCAAACGCGATCATTTGCTCGCCGCCCGACGCCGTGCCGCTGCGTTTTGGCGAAGACAGCTTCTTTCCGCATTTGAGTGCGGCCAAAGCATGCGGCATTGATCCAACCGTGCTGCGCCTGCCGGGCATTGCGCTCGACGTCGATACGCCGGAGGATCTCGCCGCTTTTGCGCGTCTGTCGTCGCCGACCCGAGCCCGTGCCGTGTTGAGCGACGCCATAGGAGAGCAGTTGAATGACCTATAGCGAGGTGTTGGCGCGGGCTGAGACCGGTCGGTCTCTGTCGCGTGCCGAGGCGTTGGCGCTCGCCGATTGCCCGGATACGCGGGGATTGATGCGGATTGCGGCGAGCCTGCGCGACGAGGCGCATGGCGACCTCGTGTCGTATTCGCGCAAAGTGTTTATCCCGCTGACCCAGCTGTGTCGCGACGTCTGCCACTATTGCACCTTCGCGCATCCGCCGCGGGCGGGAGAACCGGCCTATCTCAGCCCCGAGCAGATGCTGGAGGTCGCCCGCGCAGGAGCGCAGGCCGGCTGCCACGAAGCGCTCTTCACATTGGGCGACAAGCCGGAGCTTCGCTATGGGACGGCGCGCTCCGCGCTCGCCCAATTCGGCCATGATAGCACGCTGACTTATCTGGCGGCGATGGCGGAGCTGGTTTTGCGCGAAACCGGCCTGCTTCCGCATTTGAACCCGGGGGTCATGACGCGCGCCGACATCGAGCGGCTGCGCGCCGTCTCGGTTTCACAAGGGATTATGCTGGAGAGCGCGGCCGAACGGCTAGGCCGCCGCGGCGGGCCGCATTTCGGATCGCCCGACAAGGACCCGGCAGTTCGCCTTGAAACCATCCGCGCCGCCGGCGAAGCGAGAGTGCCGTTCACCACCGGCATTCTGATCGGCATTGGCGAGACGCGGCGCGAGCGCATCGAGGCGCTGCTGGCACTGCGGGACCTGCACGACCGTTACGGGCATCTACAGGAGATCATTATCCAGAATTTTCGTGCCAAGCCGGGCACCCGTATGGCGCAGGCACCTGAGCCGGATCTCGACGACCATCTCTGGACCATCGCCGCGGCACGGCTGATTTTCGGGCCGGAGATGAACATCCAGGCGCCGCCCAATCTCAATCCCGGCGCCCTCGCAGAGATGATCTCGGCCGGGATCAACGACTGGGGCGGGGTGTCGCCGGTCACCCCGGATCACGTCAACCCCGAAAGGCCGTGGCCGGCGCTGGAGCGCCTCGCTGAACAGACCGCCGCGGCCGGCAAAGTGCTGGTCGAGCGGCTCGCGATCTATCCTTCTTACGCGCGCGATCTGGAACGTTGGGTTGATCCGGCGCTCCGGCCGGCAGTGCTACGGTCCATGGATGCGCAACAGTTTGCCCGCACCGATGATTGGATCCCCGGCGCTGGTATCGAACCGCCGGTCGTGATTGCCCCTCACCCCGACCCTCTCCCCGCAAGCGGGGCGAGGGGGGGGTCTGCGAAGCGGGAAGGTCTGGGGCAGCTGGCGCTGATCCTCGAGCGCGCTGCGGCGGGAGAAACACTCCGCGAGGCCGAGATCGTGCAACTCTTCGCGGCGCGCGGCGCGGGGTTTGAAGCGGTCTGCCGCGCCGCGGACGAACTCCGGCAACGAGTCAACGGCGACGTTGTCAGCTATGTCGTGACCCGCAACATCAACTACACGAATGTCTGCTATTTCCGTTGCCAATTCTGCGCCTTTTCCAAGGGCAAGCTCAGCGAAAACCTGCGCGGCCGCCCCTACGACCTCGATCTCGCAGAGATCCAGCGGCGGGTCGAGGACGCCTGGGAGCGGGGCGCGACCGAGGTGTGCCTGCAGGGGGGCATCCATCCGGAATATACCGGAGCGACGTATCTGGCGATCTGCCGCGCGATCAAAGATGCGATACCCGGCATTCACATCCATGCTTTCTCGCCGCTCGAGATCTGGCAGGGTGCAAAGACGACCGGCCGCACCGTCGCCGGCTTCTTGCGCGAGCTGAAAGCGGCCGGTCTCAGTTCACTGCCGGGCACCGCCGCCGAGGTCCTCGACGACGAAGTGCGCGCGGTGATCTGCCCCGACAAGATCAAGACTAACCAGTGGCTCGAGGTCATGGATGCCGCGCATGAGGCTGGCCTGCGCAGCACGGTCACGATCATGTATGGGCATGTCGACCGTTACCAGCACTGGGCGCGGCACCTGCTGCGCATTCGGGCGCTGCAGGCACGCACCGGCGGGTTCACCGAGTTCGTGCCGTTGCCGTTCGTGCCGATGGAGACGCCGATCTACCTTAAGGGCCGGGCCCGCCGTGGACCGACCTACCGCGAGGCGGTGCTAATGCATGCGGTCGCGCGGCTCGTGCTGCATCCCGTCATCACCAGCATCCAAACCTCTTGGGTCAAGATGGGGACGGGCGGTGTTGCGGCGTGCTTGGCGGCTGGCGCCAACGATCTCGGCGGCACCTTGATGAACGAGAGCATCACCCGCGCCGCCGGCGCGGTGCACGGGCAGGAGATGCCGCCGGAGAGCATGGAGGCATTGATCCGCTCCTTGGGGCGGAATCCGCGCCAGCGCACGACGCTCTACGCCGATGCGCCGGCAGAGCGCAGAGCTGTTTCATTCGGAGCCGTTCCGCTCAGAGAGCCCATCAACACGCCAGCGCGGCGCTACGAGCGCCATCAGCAGAGCGCCGCGGCGGATTGAGATTCCAGGAGGATATGCATGGAGATCGAGGCTGCCGTTTTTCGCAAGGTGCATGAGCCGCTGACGATCGAGCCGGTCGAGATCGACCAACCGTGGGGACGCGAAATCCTTGTCCGCACTGCCGCCACCGGCGTGTGCCACAGCGACCTGCACGTAGTGGATGGCGTCGGGAGGTTCCCGCTCGACCGGCCGATCGTCCTCGGCCACGAAGGAGCCGGAATTGTCGAGGCGGTCGGCAAAGATGTGACAACGGTCAAGCCGAGCGATCATGTCGTCGCCTGCCTCTCTGGGTTCTGCGGGAATTGCCCGCAATGCCTCTCCGGCCACCCCAATCTGTGCACTGGCGGGATCGTCACACGGGCGGACGATGCGCCGCCGCGGTTGTCACAAAAGGGCCAGCCGCTGCGACAGTTCATCGGCATCTCGAGCTATGCCGAAAAGATGCTGCTGCACGAGAACTCTGTCGTAAAAATCGACCCCGAACTGCCGCTGGACAAAGCTGCACTCGTTGGCTGCGGCGTGCTGACCGGCGTTGGTGCGGCGTTGCGCTCGTCGGGGCTCGAAGCTGGCCAGACGGTCGCTGTCTATGGCTGCGGGGGTGTCGGGCTGTCGATCGTTCAAGGCGCGCGGATCGGCGGCGCGCGCCAGATCATCGCCATCGACCAGTTCGGGCAAAAGCGCCAGATCGCGATGCGCGTCGGCGCCACGCATTTTGTCAATTCGAGCGAAGCCGACCCGGTCAAGGCGGTGCGTGAATTGACCGGCGGTTTGGGTGTGGACCACGCCTTCGAGGCTGTCGGCAATGCGAAGCTGTGCCGCCAGGCAATCGAGTCGCTGGCGATCCGGGGCACGGCAACGATTGTCGGCGTGTTGCCGCCGGATGCGATGATCGAGTTCCCGTGGATGGCAATCCGCCCGGAATGCAAGGTGCAGACCTCGCGCATGGGCTCGAACCGCTTCCGCTACGACATCCCGGCCTATCTCGATTTCTACCGCCAAGGCCGGCTCGACCTCGACGCGATGGTCACCAAGCGCGGCCGCCTCGGCGATATCAACGAAGCCTTCCGTGCAATGAAAGCTGGGGAGGTCGCAAGAACCGTACTGACGTTCGATTAGACTAGAGTGGATAAAATCTGACGCATGGTGCCTGCGCCCTAGGTCCGCTTCGGGGTGGAAAGCGGGCACAGCCGATGAAGCCCAGGGTGAGTTTCGGTGATAACTTAAGCCCAAACGTAACCCGCTGGTCGAGTCGCACCGTCCCTTCGTGTAGGCCCAACCCTGGCTGCCTCTGCTGTCATCTTCGCTGGCGTCGCCTTTGAAATACATGAGTATGTAAGGCGGGCCGCTCGATCTGCTCGCCATTGGTCATAGGGTAAAAGGGCCGTTATTCTGTCCTCATCGAGATCGACAAAGAAAGCTAACGTCCGCATGAGGTCATGCGCACGTCATGCCAATGCTTGCGCCCCGCGAGATTCCCCTGGGAGGGAAGATGTCCAATGGGTTTTACGATGCTGGGGCTGCTGGATATGACCAGATCTTCGGATTCGCTTCGCGCGAGTTTGTTCCGACGCTACTGAGACTGGCCCGGCTCGCTCCCGGGCAACGAGTGCTGGATGTCGCCACCGGAACAGGCATTGCCGCCGAAGCTGCCAGCGAGGTGGTCGGGCCAACAGGATTTGTGGTTGCGGCAGATATTTCGGTTCCGATGCTCGACCAGGCTCGCAAGCGGCTTAGTGGACTGGCCAATATCTCATTCACCGTCGAAAATGGTCAGGCGCTGAACCTCCCTGAGGCGAACTTCGACACAGTCCTGTGCAGTATGGGGCTGATGATGTTCCCCGATCACGCGAAGGGGCTGTCGGAATTCCATCGTGTTCTCAAGAGCGACGGCCGAGCTGCCGTTTCCGTTAACACAGCTCCCGAGCGTGCCATTCATGGACGGGTCCGCGCTGCGATAGTGCGGTACATGCCCCCCAAAGCAGCCGCCGAGGCGCACCATTTCTCTCTGGGTGACGAACGGACGCTTCGGACCTTGTTTGAAGCGATAGGTTTTCGGGAAATTGAGACGACAAGAGAGGTTCGCCACTTCACGTTCCCATCATTTGACGCGTTCTTCGATCCTATCGAGGAAGGCGTTGGATACATGGGCCAAGAATTCATTACCCTGCCTTTAGAAGTGCGGCGGCGGGTTCGAGAGGACCTCCGAGGTGATTTCGAGGGTCTAGGACGTCCAGGCGGTCCGATTACGCTGCCCCTAGAAGTCACATTTGGGAGCGGGCGAAAGTAACTGCGCCGACCTACCGTCGTCCTTCGACATCATCCCGGGGCCATTCCTTGCAGGAACTCTTGATTTTCGCACCGTGGTTCTGTTGGCGATAATCGTTAGCTCGTATTCCGAATATGAGGGCTTTTTCGCGACAATTAGGAGTTAGAATTCAGCATCTTATGGGGGAGCAAACGGGGCAGAAATGGGGAACCCGTCGGGTGAAGCGGATCGGCGTGCTCTGAGGCCCGATTTCGACCGCCGACTGATGCTTCAGTTTCACGGCACTGCGATCACGTCCGATGCAGGGTTGCTCGCCTATCGCGAGCTGGATGACA
>Ga0306920_100014393_pt1 | contig 10799 bp, 6 predicted proteins | sample flu12Cox44000170_FD_204666 | JGI IMG/M metagenome (GOLD analysis project Ga0306920, IMG submission 204666) | Lab enrichment of tropical soil microbial communities from Luquillo Experimental Forest, Puerto Rico - flux4day.12C.oxic.44.000.170 (v2)... | ecosystem: Environmental > Terrestrial >... | reverse complement strand
AATCATCGCCGACAATCTCAGAAAGCCGGCTGGGGTGTGGGCTGCACGTCAAACGTGCATTCCAAGGGCGAACGAGACGCACAAGCACGATGGCGATTTCAGAGAGTGTTGAAGTTTAAGAGATAGCATCCATGGCGAACTCGTAAATCACTCTTTCCAGTGCCATGAACGCTGCCTTCCGGGAAACGCTGGAAGCCGGGGCGGACGGGGGATTGACGAAAAAATATTTCACGGCCCCCTGCCAGAGTAGCTCGAGCCACGAAGGCCGATCCCAGGTTCTCGCCAGAAAGGGGGGTCAAAGGAATCCACCTCGACTGAGTACGGCGTGGTTGGTTGCGCAGCTGTAGAGCCGGGCTTGTTAGGCTGTGTTCCCGGATTTACCGGTGGCGACTGGCAGGCAGCTAAAAAAGCAACTACTGCGCAAAACAAATGGCTTTGGAGACCACTTCGCATCGGTCAACTGATAAACTCAGCCACCGTTCCGGCAGGCGCAAGTGCCGGCGAAGGCGAAACGACGTGATCGAGACGCCACGAGCATGCGGGCGATTTTAAAGAGTGGTGACATGTTCAACGGTTACTTAAACCGTTTCCCATCCTGAAAGCGTGCTTTTGGCCTATTCGCCGCGCTAGCTCGCTGGCCCTGGACACCGGTCAGCCTGCCGTAGCGATCCCGGGTTACGTCGATCAAGTTTATTGCCCAGCTGTGAGGCGCAACTCAACGAGTTTTTACTAAATCTTCCGTCCCGGAGGCAGTGGCTGCGGATTTAGCCCGCCTTTTGGATCTTTGCTCGCCTTCAAGTCGCGGGCTTCCGTCCGCGGCCTTTGAGCCTTCTTCCTCCCAGTTCCTTGGGTTGACCTAGTAGCCATGTCTTTCACCTCCTTTCTTTATGGAGGTACTGCAGGAAATCCGGCCCGATATAACGCGGGAAATCCAGATTTTTTGAAGAAATCTTTCGTTGAACTCGAACGTGAGATGTTAACAGTTATCTTTTCTTGAATTTCAAAACTCGCTCAAGAATCTCGCGTCGGAATACTTTGCGATCTGCGGCCTTATTCGCGCTTAATCCTTTCAAGCCAGCAATCTCAGCAAGAGCCTTGGCGTAATCTACGCCCTCTCGCTCAGCGAGTTCCTCCCACCGTTCATCGGCCATAATCTCAATGAGATTCGAGACAGAACGTTTTTTCAGTTCCGCGAGCGCAGCGAGCTTTTGCTTCGTGTCCTCACGCACCGTGATGTTTAGCTTCGGCTTCCGATTGTTGTTCTTTTTCTTTGGTTTAATCGCCATACAACCATTTCATTCTTTTTCTTCAGATTCGGCTTCCATCCCCCATACGAACCTGCTTCGTTTTCAGGGTGCTATACGAGATGGATGGGTGTTTTTTCAGACAAATTTTCAAAAGGTTAGAAAAATGCTTGCGGGGTTTCGCCTGACATTGGTAATACTGCGCACATTATGCGGATACCCAGAAAATCAGCACATATGAAAAAAGCAACACAAACAACAAACAAGCCCAGAAACGAAAATTAGGATGCGAATAAGCGCCGCTGCCAATGCCGGCAACGCGATCGAAACGCACGAGCACATTGGCCACTTCAAAGAGCCATAGTCTTTTCCTGCAAGTTTTCGAACCTTGCAGTCGTCTCAGAGACAACCCGTCCTTCGTGTTGGCCTACCCGGTACCACCTTGCCACCAGGGAGTATCGCAGGAATTTCAACAGCGTTTAGACTCAGCAAAGCCGGTTGGAGTTTGGGCTGGGTGTCAGCCGTTGATTCCGACGGGCGAACGATCTGGATTGTTGAGGCGCAGCGCGCGGACGGGTTGCGGTTTATTGGGCACGCCGATGAAAAGCTGACCGCGTTTCTGGAGCTTGAATCGGCAATTCGGTTTCGAAATTCGCTAGGTAGGAGCAGAAACCCGGCTTAAACTGCGAACACAAGTATGCCTAGGGTATAAGGCCTGGTACTACAAAGTTCGTAGAGGGATTTTGCTCAAAGAATCAGGAACGTCCCCCGATAGACGGCGACTCGGCGCTGTAATATTCTTCGCGCGTTAAATGTTCTCCCCCAGAACTCCCGACTCCTTGCCCATTGCCGCAAAGTCTTCGACAACTATGGCGGGCAAATCTCGTAGAAGAATGATCAAAGGAAACAAACACATGAAAACAATAGCCAAAATTATCTATCTGGCGGTCGCGCTTGTCGCGTTCGTCTGCTTCGCGCTTGTGCCGAAAGCGCAAGCTGTCCTCCCGCCACCTGGCGGCGGCTATCCCGGGTTCACCACAGCAGAAGGAGCAAGCGCTCTTCAAAACCTCACCACTGGGGTTGGCAACACAGCAACTGGTTGGCGTGCGCTTTTTGCGAACAGCGCCGGCAACTTGAATACGGCCATCGGCGCCGGAACACTCCTCTTGAACACGGGAGACAACAATACGGCCACTGGCGCACTTGCGCTTTTGAGCAACACCAGTGGCAGCGGCAACACGGCCAGCGGCGTACAAGCACTGTTTACCAATGCCACCGGCTCCGCCAACACAGCTGGCGGTTTCCAATCGCTTTACAGCAACACCACCGGCTCCTCCAACACAGCTGACGGTTTTCAAGCGCTTTATAACAACACCATCGGCTCCACCAACACAGCCAGCGGCGAGTCAGCACTCTGGAGCAACACCACCGGCTACGCCAATACGGCCGTCGGTTATCACGCGCTTCTTAGCAACGCAATCGACTTTAGCGACACCGCTGTCGGTTATGGTGCGCTTCGCAACACGACAGGCGACTACAACACGGGCACGGGTTCCCTAGTGCTTTATAGCAACACCACCGGCAATGATAACACGGCCACCGGCTTCCATGCACTTTATAGCAACACCATCGGCAATGATAACACGGCCACCGGCTTCCATGCACTTTATAGCAACACCACAGGTAATGCGAACGCGGCGATAGGGAACTTTTCGCTTTATAGCAACACCACCGGTAATGAGAACGCGGCGATAGGGGCCTTGTCGCTTTATAGCAACACCACCGGCTATCGGAACGCGGCCATCGGTATCGAAGCACTCGACAGCAACACTACCGGCTTCTACAACACGGCTCTGGGAAATTTTGCGCTCAACAACAACACTACTGGCAGCAACAACGCCGCCATCGGCACGCTTGCCGGATCCGGCGTTGTCACGGCCAGTAACGTCATTTGTATCGGTGGTTTCCTCGCAGGTGCAGACGTAAGCAACACCACCTGGATTGGCAACGTCTATGGTGCAACTACACTCAGCGGCACCACGGCGCCAGTCGTCGTGTCCGATAGCGGCCAGCTCGGCACAGTGGCCTCGTCGGAACGGTACAAAAAGGACATCGTTACCATGGAGAGAGCCAGTGAAAGGATTCTGTCACTTCGACCAGTTACGTTTCACTACAAAACGGACACTAAAGGCACACCGCAATTTGGCTTGATCGCCGAAGAAGTTGCAAAGGTGAATCCAGCGTTAGTGCTGCCGGACAAAGACGGAAAACCCTATACTGTACGCTACGACGCGGTAAATGCGATGTTGCTCAACGAGTTCCTAAAGGAACATCGTAAGGTGGAGAAATTGGAAGCGACGGTTGCGCAGCAGCGTAAGGACTTCGAGGCGGCTGTCGCTCAACTGACGACGCAAGTCCAAAAAGTGAGCGCACAGCTTGAAGCGAGCAAACCTGCGCCGCAAGTGGTCAACAATCCCTAAGGCCGCGACCATCTCAACAAAGCAGCAGCACTTCACAATCAGCCGTCACACTTCACCGTGTGGCGGTTTTTTGTTGCATGCACCGAGGCACTTTGTCGGAAAACATTGCAAGTTGGCAAGCCTCGCTGTAGCCGCCACGGGAAGTCGCATTTCCACGGCAAGCGCATTTCGGCTGCACACCTTTTGTCCGACGCCCCACGATTCCGCGACGCGCTGAGTGTAGGCCGCAATGTCGTCGTCGCTTTGCATCTTCGGAAAAATCGCGACCACGACCTGAGTGGAAGTATCACGCTCGAATTGCGCGGTTCTCGATCAAATTGTTCGGCCATCGATTGCGAAATCAGGCCGGCGTAATCGTTGAGATAATGGGCCGCCTTGGGCGGAATGATTTCTGCAGCTGAAATCACGCCCACCGCAACGCGGCGATCATTGCCGAACACAAAGCGACTCGCTTCAATGATTTTTGGAATCGAAAAATCAGAAGGTCAGAAGGGGTCAGAGCTTACTACCGACACTGGCGAGTAAATTTGAGATATAGTTGGAGCTTCCCATTTTCAGTCGATGAGCAATCCATTGGCGACTCATCGGCGTTTGCGCCCGCAGTTGTTGTTGGCAATCTTTCCTTTGACGTGATGTCCCTTCGGTTGCCTTGCCAGGTCGACTTTCGCGCCAGCATATTGAATGCGCAGCGGTCTGGCCATCACCGCAATCACTATCCAAAGCTCGAGGTGTGTTAATAGTGAGCTCTGACCCCTTCTGAACCCCTAAACGTAATAGTGCGTTCAAGTTTTCCGGTCGAATCCAAAACGCGAATCTGACCTGAGCGAAAGCATTCGCGGTGTTGAAAACCGTCGACGAATTTCAGGCGATCGGCGAAGATCCGGAGAGATTCGCAGCGTTCGTAAAGGCGCACTCTGAGTCGTCAGATCAAACTGGTGACGTGTCAGGCGACGCTCTACACGAAAATTAGGCGACACCTGACAAATTGCCTTGACGAGCAGGCAAGATTTTTCCAAACTCGGCGTCGCTAAACGGATCTGAATGAGGCGGAGGACTTTTCCCCGCTGGGTTCTTCGTCTCTTCCGGACCCGCTGCAATTCCAGACATCAGCTTGGCGGGGAGACAGAAAGGAAAATTCACATGAACCCACTTATTCAATTAAAACAAATAACTCCAGTATTTCTCATTGCACTGCTGCTTGCCTGCTTTGAGTTTGTACCCTCAGCGCAAGCGGTTATCCCGCCACCGCCGGGGGGCTATCCCAACTTCACGACTGCTGCGGGGGACCACGCCCTCCAAGCTCTCACTTTGGGAGTTGGGAATACAGCAATTGGTACGTTTTCGTTGTTTAGCGTGTCCACCGGGAACTTCAACACCGCTGTTGGCGCTGCATCGCTTGATCTTAACCTCGGGGATTCAAATACGGCCACTGGCGCTGCAGCGCTTTTGTTTAACACCACCGGCACACAAAACACGGCCAATGGAACGGCCGCACTTGAACTTAACAATACCGGCGACAACAACACGGCGATTGGTGCTAATGCGCTCTTTAGCAATACTAACTCCGACGACAACACCGCGATTGGCTCTAGTGCGCTCTTTAGCAACAACATGGGCTCGACCAACACGGCTATAGGTTTTGATGCGCTGACTTCCAACACCAGCGGCAGCGCAAACACTGCCGTCGGCTTCGATGCTCTGGTGAACAACACTAGCGCCAGTGCCAACACGGCCGTTGGCAGTGCCGCCCTCGCTAACAGTACCGGCATTGGCAACACCGCATTGGGAGCGAGCGCCGGCCTAGGTGTCACCTTTGCCAGTAATGTGATTGCCATCGCTACCGGCGGCTCGAATGTTACCGGCAGCTGTTTCATCGGAAACATTCGCGGGGTGACGACGGCGGTCGCCGACGCGCTGCCGGTCGTGATCGACTCCGGCCATCAGCTTGGCACGATGAGCTCATCCCGCCGATTCAAAAAGGAGATCCACTCGATGGCCAACGCAAGCGAAGCGATCCTGGCGCTCAATCCAGTAACGTTTCATTACAAGAGCGACAAGACCGGAACGCCGCAATTCGGTTTGGTCGCCGAGGAAGTAGCTGAGGTAAATCCCGATCTGGTTGTGCGTGATCAGAATGGCGAGATCTACACCGTCCGCTACGACGCTATAAACGCAATGCTGTTGAACGAATTCCTCAAAGAGCATCGAAAAGTTCAGGATTTGGAAGCGAATGCAGCTAAGCAGCAAAGGCAAATTGAGGCGCTTACTGCGGGCTTACAGAAAGTGAGCGCACAGCTCGAACTGAGCAAGGGAGCACCGCAAACGGCCTGCCTGCCCGCCATAGCTTTAGGCGAAAGCGGGAACGGTCGGTAAGCAGTTGTATTGCTAGATCGTCGCTGACAGGGCCGTCGCCATTCAGATCACACCTATCTCGAAGCCTTGGGAACGAGAAGCATCGCGAATGTTGTTGAGAATTCGGTCCCGATCTGACCTCGATACCATTTTCGACCCCTTTTGGCCCTTTTGCCTTCCCATCGCAAGGCGTTCAGGGTTTCTGGATCGATGTCCCCTGTGAGTGGACGAGCTGCCAGCGCCCGTCCCGCCGAACGAACACGCGGGTCCACAGGCGCTGCTCATCTATCGCCCCCTGTTGGTCCTTCCCTTTGGCAGTGGAGCGATAGGTGACGATGGCGGTATCGCCGTAGAAGCGGACTTTGACATCATCCGCGACCAGGGACTCGAAATTCACCTTGCCGGTCTTGCGGTTCTCCAGGTACTGTGCCCGGTTCTCGACGGTGCCGCGCGGGCGGTAATGGACATAGCCTTGGTCCAGGACCCGGTCCAGGAAAGCGATGTCCGCCTTAACGATGGCCGCATTGAGGTCTTTGACGAGTTGCTTCAATTCATTTTCGTCGCTGGCCTGGTCGCCAAAGGCCCGGCCGCAAGCCGCAAGCAGGAGAACCGCGAGCGCAAAGAGATTCTTCATCGTCCCATTCCTTTCCAGCGAATGACTCCAAAAAAGCCTGATCCTCTCTTAACGCAAGCAGAAACTACGCCTGCCAGCCAGATTCGGCTGCGCCGCCTCCAAGACAAGTTGAAAGTGATTGCTCATCAAGCAATACGCATGCACTTGCCATCCAGTCTATAGACGAGCTCGGCCCAGGGTCGTGAGAAACTCCACTCGATCCGCGTCATCGAACGGAATAACGCACTCAACGTGGCCCGTTGAATCAAAAATCCGAACCTCGCCCGACCGAAAGCACGCGCGGTTCTGCGCATAATCGATCGCCTGATCCTTGCTCGGAAACACAGGCTCGACGCCGGTCGCTTCAAAATGCTTTCGAGCCCCAACGGTGCGGACTGATTTCAATTACCGTCGTTGCATGTAACTCTTTCATAGCTCAAGAAAGGCGCTGATTTTGGCGTCGCTATCAGGCGAGGACCTACACCAAAATCAGGCGCGGCCTGACTAGACAAGTTCGTTAGGTGTTTCTTAACAATTTCAGTTTGAACGGATCTGAATCAGGCGGAGGACTTCCCCCGCCAGGTTCTTCGCCTCCTTCGGACCCGCAAGCACACGATTAGCTCGGCGGGGAAAGGAAGTACGACACATGACCCCATTGATTCAGTTCAAAAAGCCAATTCCTTCGTCCGCAGATCTTCCACGAGCCGCGTTTTACCTGCTTCTGCTTGTGGCCGTCAGCGCGATCCCCTTCGCACTGGCGCAGCCCAACGCTACCAGCCACGGCTTGCCAGCTACCATCATCCTAGTCACAAACACCAATGACAGTGGGCCCGGCTCGTTGCGCAATGCGCTCGCCATCGCGAATGACGGCGACACGATTGATGCTACAGGCGTCTCCGGCACCATCTTGCTGACCAGCGGCGAACTTCAGATCAACCACAACGTGACCATCAACGGCCCTAGTGCTGGAAGTCTGGCGGTCAACGGCAACGCCACCTCCCGCGTGTTTGAAAACTTCGCCTCGAACGTCACCATCTCCGGCTTCACCATCACCAACGGCCGTGTTAATGACGACAACGGAGGTGGGATCCTTAACCACGGAGGACTCACCCTCAGCGACAGCAGTATCATCAGCAACCATGCCTTCGGGACGAAGCCCTCCACCGCCTCTGGTGGCGGCATCGCCAGTAGTGGCGGAACGCTGACCGTGACGAACAGCGTCTTCAGCAGCAACCTTGAGGGAGAAGGCAGCGGCGGCGGCATCTACGCCGACGGTGCGGTAGTTACGGTAAGCAATAGCACGATTAACAGTAACGGGGGTGGCGGGGGAGGAGGCATCGCCACCAACAATGCGCAGCTGACAGTCACGAACAGCACGATCAGTGGTAACGAGGCCAACGGTAACCAGGGTATCAAAGGCGCCGGTGGCGGCGGCATCTCGAACGTTGGCGGAACGATGACAGTTACTAACAGTACCATTAGCGACAATCTTACCGACGGGTCCGGGTTCGGCGAGGGCGGCGGCGTCTATAACAATGGCGGCACGCTGACGGTAACTAACACTAGCATCAGCGGTAACGGGGTCAACGTCCCCGCCCAGTCCGGCGGCGGCGGCGGCATTTACAACAGCGCCGGGACGCTGGCAGTAACCAACAGCACGTTCAGCGGCAACTTGGCGCCTCCGGCTCATGGCGGCGCTATATTCAACGCGGCACAGGCGACGGTCGGCGACGCCGTCCTGAATGCCGGCACGTCCGGCGGAACGATTTTCAACAACGGCGGTACGGTCACCTCCGTTGGGTACAACCTCGCCAGCGACGATGGTGGCGGTGTCCTAACAGGCCCCGGCGACCAAATTAACACCGATCCAATGCTCGGCCCTTTACAGAATAATGGCGGCCCTACCTTCACGCACGCATTGCTGCCAGGCAGCCCGGCTATTAATGCTGGCGACCCGAACTTTACGCCACCGCCATTGTACGACCAGCGCGGGTCACCGTTTCATCGCGTAGCCAACGGCCGTATCGATATTGGCTCCTTTGAGGTGCAGGCTGGTTCGATTCCTACGCCGACTCCAAGACCTACACCTACTCCTCGCTCTCGACCCACTCCGGCACCGCGTCCGTAAGCCAACGCCGTAACCTAAGGCTCGACGCCGGGAGCTTCAAAAGCTTTCATTCGCGGCCAAATCTCTGCATATTGATAGTGCAGGCTCGGTAGGTGTACGTTTCCTTTTCGATCCACTCAAGCATCATCGAGCGGGCGAAACCCTCGGTGGACATCACAAACAATGTGAGCTAATCAAGTCTGTTATCCGACGGGGCCCAAATACCACGCTCAAGGCTCATATTCGGTCGTGAATACGAAGATTGGAAGAACGGCCCCGTTGTTATACTTGAGTCGTACCTCTCGATCTTGTGCTCATAGGTGAGGTCGATATCGAACCGCCAGGTTTCCTTCATGGTAGAAAGCCAGCTGCCGACGTTGCCTTCCTGCTCCCCACGTATCCAACTACCTGTGACACGCATACCGTTTGTCATGACCGAATCGGCGGAGCCCTCTGCGTTCTGATCGAGGACGGTGGAGGCAAAAAGCGACGCATGGTCCGGTGTGAACTCCCATTCTTTTTCAAGAAATCGGGACAGCGTGGCGCGTCTTGCCTCAGAAGGCGCATTCTTGTACAGTGCAGTAAGCACGTTGTGCAGAGCCGCGACATCACGAAAGTAGTTCATGGAACACCGCCAGTTCGATGTGATGTGGACATTTGAATAGCCTAACTAGAAAGAGATAAGGCACGTGAGGGTTTGACGACAAGTACGAAATGGAACGGAAATGGCGTGAATCGATGGCTACGGCGCGCGGGCACTGACGCCATCTATTGATTAGACTCTGTCGTGGTACCCTGTGAGTCCCCCGTGTTCGGTCCGTCGTACATTTTTTCGATTGTTACCGGAAAGATGCTCGGCGTCGCAGGAATAATAATCTTGTGGTTAAAGACAAAGAACTTCATATGTCCGCCGGAACTACCGTTGGATGCACTCTGTGGAACCCCCGCCCAATCGCCTTCGATCGCGGTCTCGGTTGGAGACTCAGTGATACTCCCGCGAAAGACAGTGGCGAATGCCCAGCACTGGCCAGAGGTACAAGGCGGATCATTTGCATCAAACGCCGCCTTAAGCTGGTTGCTCCCGATGATAGAAAATGCTGTCCCGCGTTGAATCGGCTGCCGGCCACGCATCAACCCCAGCCACCAGATGGTGCGACCGGGTTGGTGGATGTTGGTGCCGCCGGTTTGCCGCACATAATAGGTGCTGCCGTCGTTTCCCCCATAGGTCCCGGTAAGATCTGTCCGACCTTGTCTATTGATGTCTTCTGGTCGATAAGGGAAGTTAATGACATCGATCGAATAGATAGGATGTATCTCCTGATTTTGATGACTGCTTATGTCTAGCTGATCGCCGGAATCGCCATCTGGATTATCGTCAAAGCAGGGGTGGTCAAGGCCGCTGGCATGGCCGCAATCCAAGACGAGAACGCCAGTGACCCTAACGTAGGTGCCATCGACAAGCGACAGCTCTCCGATCTGAATTCCCAGTGGGTCGGATCGCGGGCAGGGCTGGATAAAATCGCATGTGTCGCCATGTTGTGGGTTCGGTAGCTTGCCGTTGATAGGTCGTCCGTTAACGAGCACGCTGGCGCTAAACAGGTCTGCCCATCCCGGCAAGAGGGAGGCAAAACCGAAGCCGCCATCCTGAAGCGAGTCACAAGTTCCCGCCTTGCCCAGCAGAATTGCCTCAGCCGCCATGTATGCCTCACTGGCCGCGTAACCTAGTGTCTGCCGAGTGGTAGAATCATTAAGTTTCAGCGCGAAAACCTTCGGGCCTGAGGTGCGCGATCCCCATCCGGTGGTGTAGAAATCAGGCTCCAGCTTATCTAGATCAATCTTCAGGCGGATGTCAAAATCACCATCCTTGTTCCCCTCTTCATCCGGATTGAAGCAGGCGAACGTCGTGAAGTCTCGATCCTCATGCCCGAAATCTTCGTACGTTCCGTTGCCATTTGGAATCGGGGGATTGAAATCGGCTCCGTAATTAACGTGCGGAACCTCAG
>Ga0306920_100014391_pt1 | contig 10799 bp, 11 predicted proteins | sample flu12Cox44000170_FD_204666 | JGI IMG/M metagenome (GOLD analysis project Ga0306920, IMG submission 204666) | Lab enrichment of tropical soil microbial communities from Luquillo Experimental Forest, Puerto Rico - flux4day.12C.oxic.44.000.170 (v2)... | ecosystem: Environmental > Terrestrial >... | reverse complement strand
CCTGGTGCAGGACCCCCCGGTGCTCTTGATGGACGAGCCATTTGCCGCGCTCGACGAGCAGACACGCATGACCATGGGCGACGAGCTGTTGCGCATTTGGGCCGCGACCGGAAAGACCGTCGTGTTTGTGACGCACAGCCTTACCGAGGCCGTTTATCTCGCGGATGAAGTGGCCGTCATGTCGGCGCGCCCGGGCCGCATCGTCGATCATCTGCAGGTCTCGCTGCCGCGTCCCCGTACCTACGAAATGCTCTCAGGCGACGCGTTCGGCAGCCTGCGCGAGCGCATCTGGCGCCACATCAGGAAATCGGCGTGAGGCACTCATGAAGGCATCGACGCTGCGATGGCTGATCGTAATTTGCCTCATCGTGTTGTGGGAGGCCTTGCCGCGCTTTGGCCTCATCCCCGAGTTGTTCCTACCGTCGCTGTCGTCGACGCTTGCCGCCGGCTGGAACGAGGCCGGCGAATACGCCCACGCGCTTGCGGTGACGCTCTATGAGGTCGGTATCTCCATGGCGTTTGCGTGCGGCGGCGGCATTTTGCTCGGCGCCGTCGTCGGCAGCCTGCCGCGCCCGCGCGTGCTGATCATGCCGATGGTCTCCAGTCTTTACGCCGTACCGCTCGTGATCCTTTATCCCGTTCTCACGGTATGGCTTGGCATCGGTTCGGAATCCAAGATCGCCTTCGCGGCAATTTACGGCTTCCTGCCCACCATGCTTTCGACCGCGGCCGGCATCCAGACCATCGACCCCCAGCTTCTGCTCGCGGCACGCAGCATGGGCGCGAGCCTGAGCCAGCGCCTGCTGCGCGTCGCGCTGCCTGCGGCGATCCCGACCGTGTTGTCGGGACTGCGCATCGGCGGGGCGCTCGTCATCGTGGGAGTGGTCGTGTCCGAAATGCTGATCTCGTCGGCCGGCATCGGCTATCTGATTTCCCGCTACCGCACCATCCTGGACAGTCCGCACGTCTTTGCCGGCGTTCTGCTGGTACTGGCGATGGCGGTTGCCTTCAACGCGGCAATCCGCATGCTCGAGCGGCGGTGCGCGATCTGGCAGACCGGCACGCGTGGCGGCCGGAGCGCAGCCGGAGAGATTGACGCTCGCACCCTGCAGCCAGCGACATGACAAGAAGAAAGACAGGAGACGTCGCATGAACCTGCCAAAGCATCTGTTGCCGACGACCGTGGTCGGGAGCTATCCGCAGCCGGATTGGCTGGTCGATCGCGCCATGCTGTCGAAATCGGTACCGCGCACACGCATGCATGAAATGTGGCGCGTAGGCGAGGAGCACCTGGAGCAGGCGCAGGACGATGCCACCATCGTCGCGATCCGCGACATGGAGCGCGCCGGCATCGATATCGTGACCGATGGCGAAATCCGCCGCGAAAGCTACTCGAACCGTTTTGCCACTGCGCTCGAGGGCGTCGATGCCGACGACCCCGCGGTCATCGTCACGCGATCGGGCCAGCAAACGCCGGTTCCGCGCGTGGTCGGAAAGATCCGCCGTACGCGCCCGGTCGAGCTGCGCGACATGCAGTTCCTGCGAAAAAATACCGATCGTCCCGCCAAGATCACCCTGCCCGGCCCATTCACCATGAGCCAGCAGGCCAAAAACGAATTCTATGCCGACGACGAGGAGCTGGCGATGGCGTTCGCGGAAGCCGTCAACGCCGAGGCGCTCGACCTGGAAAAGGCCGGGGCCGACGTGATCCAGCTCGACGAACCCTGGGTGCGCAACAACCCGGAGCTTGCAAGGCGCTATGCGGTGAAGGCAATCAATCGCGCCCTGCGCGGCATCACCGTTCCGACGGTCGTGCATCTCTGCTTCGGTTACGCCGCGGTCGTGCCGGGTTCCACCAAGCCCGCCGGTTACTCCTTCCTGTCGGAGCTTGCCGATACCAGCGCGGAGCAGATCTCGATCGAGGCGGCGCAACCGAAACTCGATCTCGGCGTGTTGAAAGACCTCTCGTCTAAGAAGATCATGTTGGGGGTACTCGATCTCGGCGACCCCTCAATCGAAAGCGTGGACACCATTGCCGAGCGTATCCGCAACGGGCTGAAATATGTTGCCGCAGAGCGCCTGTTGCCCGCACCCGACTGCGGCATGAAATACATGCCGCGGGCGGTTGCGTTCGGAAAGCTGAAGGCGATGGCTGAAGCCGCTCAACGCGTGCGGGCGGAGCTTGGCTGACAATAAGCGCGGGCGGGCGATGTCGGGCCTTTCACGGCCGCAGCAGGGGCTGGGTGTTCGGCGCGGGCGCGTGCTCCACTTCGGCATGGTCCGGCAGCTTGTCGCCATGGACGGCAAGCGATCGCCCGATCCAGAGCGGGTCGGCGAGATGATCGCGGCGCGGATTGGTCGTGTTCGGATGGACGAGGACGCTCAGCGATCCATGGTTGAGCATCAGCCACGGCACGATTTCGGGAAACACCTCCGGCGCGAACGCGACCTGGTACATGGCCTGGTCGTGCGGCCCGACTTTCACGTCGTGCCAGCGTCCGAGCGTGACCACAAAGCGCTCGGCGATCCAGGCGCGCAGGCGCTCGGCCTCGGCGCGACTGGTCGCGGGATCGTAATAGACGTGGGCGTGAAAGCTTGCGATCTCGCTTAGCGCTCGCGGAGCAGCACTTTCCGTCAAATCGGCCATCATTACCCTCTTCCGTCGGTTGCCCCGATCGCGGCTTTATCTTCGCCGCAGCACGCTGAACTGAAACGACTGCACCGCGCCCCAGGGCGTGGTGTGACGATGTCGGTGATGCTCGACCAGCTCGAAAGCGGGACCGATGGTCTCGCTGAGCGAGGACGGATCGTAGCGCTGCACGGGCAGGCCGCTGCATTTTTCCGGACCGTCGAGCGCGAAGGTCGCAATGATTGCATGCCCGCCCGCCTTCACGCCCTCGCGCAAGCGGTCGAGATAGGCCTGGCGGTCGCCGGCTTCGACCAGGAAGTGGAAGGCCGCGCGGTCATGCCAGATGTCGAACGGCGCCGGCGCCTGCCATCGCGTGATATCGGCCGCGACCCATCGCACGTTTGCGGCATCTTCGCCAAGACGGGCGTTGGCGGCGTCCAACGCCGCCTGCGACAGGTCGAGCACGGTCACCGCCTCGAAACCGCGCAAACGCAACGCATCGACCAGCCGCGAGGCGCCGCCGCCAACGTCGATGACGGACGCACGCGTGTCGCGGGCGAATTTTTCGATCAGGCCGAGCGAGGGCTGCGGGTCCTGTTGCGACCAGCTGACCTCCTGTTCGCCCTTGGTCTGATAGACCTTCTGCCAATGTGTCTGGCGTTCGTTTGCGGTCATGGCGAGGTCCAGCGATAGCGCTCCAGCGACAGGCCGTCGACTGAAATATCCGGCTTGCGCTTGAGCAGCAGGTCGGTGACGACGCGAGCGGCGCCGCAAGCCATGGTCCAGCCCAGCGTACCATGGCCGGTGTTGAGATAAAGGTTGGCGTATTTCGTTGTGCCGATGATGGGCGGCCCGTCGGGGGTCATCGGTCGCAGGCCGCTCCAGAACACCACCTCTCCCGGCTTGCCGCCGCGCGGAAACAGGTCGTTCAACGAGCGATCGAGCGTCGCGCGGCGAGCGACCGAGAGCTTGATCCGGTAGCTGCCGACTTCAGCGGTTCCACCGACGCGGATGCGATCGCCCAGCCGGGTAATCGCGACCTTGTAGGTTTCGTCCATCACCGTCGACTGCGGCGCGCGGGCGTCCTCTGCAACGGGCACGGTGATGGAATAGCCCTTGATCGGATAGACGGGGATATCGATGCCGAGCGGGCGCAGCAGGAGCGGAGAAAAGCTTCCCAACGCCATCACGTAGGCGTCAGCCGTCATCGGACCGGCACCGGTCGCAACCGAGGACACGGCCGTCCCGTCGACGTGCAGCCTCTCGATCTGCGTCGCGGAGGCGAATCGAACGCCGATGTCCTGGGCAAGCTCCATCAGCCGCTGCGTAAAGAGATAACAGTCGCCGGTCTCATCCTCAGGCAATCGCAGCCCTCCGGCAAAGATGCCGCGAACCGCCGACAAGGCGGGCTCTGCGTCGATGCAGCCCATGGGATCGAGCACCTCGAAGGGAACGCCGTATTGGCGGAGCACTTCGACGTCCTTGCCGATTCCGTCGAGCTGCGAGGCCTTGCGAAACAATTGCAATGTGCCACGGCTGCGGTGATCGTAGGAAATCCCGGTCTCGCCGCGGAGTTCGCGCAGACAATCGCGGCTATATTCGGCGATCGGCACCATCCGCGATTTGTTCAGCGCGTAGCGATGCGCGGTGCAATTGCGCAAGGTTTGCAGCACCCAACGCCACATGAAACGATTGAATTGCGGATGCACAACAAGCGGTCCGTGCCGGTCGAGCATCCAGCGGACTGCCTTGAAGGGCACTCCCGGCCCCGCCCAGGGCGAGGCGTAGCCCGGCGAAATCTCGCCTGCATTGGCAAAGCTTGTCTCCAGACCCGCGCCCGCCTGGCGATCGACCACCGTGACCTCGCATCCCTCCCTGGCGAGATAATACGCCGTCGTCGTGCCGATCACGCCGGCACCCATGACAAGAACCTTCATCCGGATTTATCCGCAATCATGCACGTCTTCACCGGGATTCCCCCGGCGTCAGCGGTATGGTCGAGAGGCTGCGCTTTTGCAGCTCCGGCACGTTGATCTTGACGCCGTTGCCCAAGACGATATCGCCCGGTTTCTGGTCCGCCGCGCATGCGCCGAGCCACTTGCCCTCCATCGTCATGGTCATCCCGCCGCCCGCGCTCCTGTCGCTCTGCGCCGTCACGGTCATGGTGTAGGCACTGTCGAGGCTCCCGGTGATGAGCGAACGAGCCGTTGCCGGCTTGCCGCCGACCGTGCATTTGAAGTCGATCGTGGTGGAGTTGGCCGAACTCTGCACATTGCGTTCCGGACATGACGCCGGGTCGAACGGACCCGCGATCGATTGCAGCATCTGGTCGGTCGCGGCATCGATGCATTGCCTGATGACGCGGGCCGGCGCGTTGACGTTCTCGATGCTGGTCTTGACCTCCCACAGGCCGGGTTTACGCGACGGCAATTCGGAGGAGAGCGCCGGAACCGCATTAGCCAGAAGGAGGGCCGAACTCAGCACGATACGTCGCATGACGGTTTTTGAGCCTTAACGCATTGAAAAACCAAGGATCAATTTTCGGGGCACTTTCCAGTGTCCCAACTGTGAAGCTACCTACAACTTGATCCGCTTGAAAGCGCCGCCTGAGTACGATCGTGAATTGGCCTGCCTGAGTTGTGTGCCCCGCTGCGGAACCGGGATGACAAGTTTGCCCTCAAATATTTTCAAGTTGAGGGCGGACGCGAGGCCAGGCGGACCGGCGTAATCATGCGGCCATGCCGAAGCCATCCGCCGCCCGGCGAAACTCGGGCCGAGGGTGAAGCGGTAGTTTTTCGCTGGCTTGGGACACCGGGACAGGGCGACGTAAGGTCCGTGTCAGCATAGGGCTCTACACTGCCCCCACGGATTTGGAGGGGGCGGCGTGATTGAACTTTCACCGGAACTCAGCCGACCCGGACTGTACTGGCGGCCGGGTCTCGTCAGGCTCTATCTTGTGGTCGTTTGCGTTTGGTTAAGCGGGTTTGGATACGCGGCATATGATGCAAATCGGCAATTTAACCGCGCACAAGAGTTTTTACATGCGTCGGATACCGAAAGGCGCATGGGCCACCCAATCACCTACGATCAGGCTGACGTAGCGACGTGGTTGACGGACCAAACAGAGCGACGCTTGCTTGCGCTCTGGGCTCTTCCGTTATTTCCGATCGGAGCACCGGTCCTATACCTGGTCGGCATGTGGATACTTGCTCATTTGGTGCCCTGCCGGCGTAACGAAAACGCTTCGGAAACGAATAGGAGCCAAGCGCCCACAGCGGGAAAACTCGAAGCCATCGCGCCAATGGCGACACGGGGGAAACCATGAATCGCGCCGAGACGCCTCAGAAATCTGCCGAAATATCGGTCCAATCGTTGATTGCCGCCAAGCTGAGGCTGCTTGTGCCCATGACCGTCATTTTCATGGTGGGCTACATCGGCTTGACCGTGCTCGCGGGGTTCGCGAGTGGGCGTGAAGCTCATCGGACCGGTCAACCTCGGCTTTGTGCTGATTGGGCTCAATTACGCGATCTCCTGGACAGTGGCGATCGTCTATGAGCGGATCGCCAATGGGAGGCTTGACGCGCTGGCGTCGCGCACCCTGATCGGCATCTCCTCGGGGAGCCGCTGACATGAGCATAACCCTTGGCATCTTCAGCGTCATCCTTCTGATAACGCTCGGCATAACGTACTGGGCCGCGAGGCAGACCGCGACCACGAGCGATTTCTATGCTGCCGACAGCCGGCTCACGGCAGCGCAGAACGGATTTGCCCTGGCTGGCGACTGGTGCAGCGCCGCCGCATTCCTCGGTTTTACCGGCCTGACCGCACTCTACGGCATGGACGGCGCGTTCTATGCGCTTGGACCTCTGGTCGCCTTCTGCACGGTCCTGCTCTTGATTGCGGAGCCGCTGCGGAACACCGGACAATATACTCTGGGCGACGTGATCCGCAGCCGGATGCAGTCGCGCACGTCGCTGCTTGCCGCAATCGCCGGCTCCGTCGTCGTCAATTTCGCCTATCTGATGCCGCAGATGTCCGGCGCCGGCGTATTGGTGCATCTTTTGACGGGCATCTCCTACGATTGGGCGGTGATCTTTGTCGGCGTGAGCATGATCGTCTACGTGGCGTTCGGCGGCATGATTGCGACGACATGGGTGCAGATCGTCAAGGCCGTGCTGATGCTCGGGGCCGGCGCCATCATCCTGGTCCTGGCGTTGGCGCAGGTCGGCTTCAATCCGCTCGCCCTTTTCTCCGCCGCCGAGGCCAAATACGGAGCCGGCTTTCTGCTGCCCGGCAATTACCTGAAAAATCCTTTTGACTAGATTTCGCTGGGTTTGGGATACACGCTGGGACTGGCCGGATTGCCGCATGTCATGACGCGTTTCTACACGGTGCCCGATGCGAAAACCGCGCGCCGTTCCGTCGTATGGGTGATGTTTCTGGCCGGTGCGTTCTTCGCCGGCACGACGCTGTTCGGATTGGCGGCCGCCGATTTCGTCGGCCAGGATGCGATCCGTGCCGCGGACAAGGGCGGCAACCTGACGCTGCCGTTGCTCGCGCAATATCTCGGCGGCGGCAAGGGCACACTCGGCGGCGACGTGATGCTTGGCTTCGTCGCGGCGGTCGCGGTTGCAACCATTCTTGCGGTGGTGTCCGCGCTGACCCTTTCCACCTCCAGCGCCATTGCCCACGACTTCTACGTCAACTGGCTCAAACGCGGCCAGGTTGACGGCAGGCGGGAGGTCTGGATTGCTCGCCTCACCACCATTCTCATCGGGCTGCTCGCGATCGCACTCGGCGTGCTCGCCCAGGGCGTCAACGTCGCGGTGCTGGTTATCCTTGCGATCTGCATTGCCGCCAGCGCGAATTTCCCCGTGCTGATCCTGTCGCTATTCTGGCGGCGCTTCAATACCGGCGGGGTCGTGGGCGGCATGACGGTCGGCCTGATCTCCTCGGTGGTGCTGGCCATGATCGGCCCCGCGATGCGCGGCGCCGATGCGCTGTGGCCTTTGGTCAATCCGACCGTGGTTTCGCTGCCGCTGGGATTCCTCGGCGCCGTGCTCGGCACGTTTATCGCCGGTCGCGACCGCGAGAACGAGAAACGCTTCGATCGTTGCAGGTTCACACCGGCATCGCATCAGACTAGTGTGGTGGTTCGGAAATTCTCTTCATTTTGCCGCGAGTCGCTCAATCCGAAGTTCGCAAAAGAGTCGGCCGCAAAATGCTGCGAACTTCGGATTCGCCACACCAGGTCCCTGACAGCAAGACAAGGATAAGTATCCCTTGACCATCAAAGCCCTCGTTTTCGATGCCTACGGTACGCTGTTCGACATTCAGTCGGTCGCAGCGATCACCGACGAGGCGTTCCCCGGCTACGGTGAAATCATCACGCAGGTCTGGCGCCTCAAGCAGCTCGAATATACCTGGCTGCGGTCGCTGATGGGCCGCTACGAGGATTTTTCGGTCATTACGCGGGAATCGCTGAGCTACACGCTGAGGATCCTGGGACTGAAACATGATGCGACAATCTTTGAACGCATCATGGACAAGTACGTCCATCTCGATGTCTATCCCGATGTCCGGGCGACGCTAAAGGCGCTGAAACGCTACAAGCTCGCGATCCTCTCCAACGGCAGCACGGACATGCTGACCACGCTGGTGCGCAACACCGGTCTCGACACCATCCTGGATGCGACCATCAGCGTCGACGCTTGCCGCATCTTCAAGCCGAGCCCGGAACCCTATCGTTTGGTCGAGAGCCGCCTCGACGTGAGGCCCGCTGAGGTGCTGTTCGTCTCGTCCAATCCGTGGGACGCGATCGGCGCGAAATCGGTCGGGCTGAAGGCTGTCTGGATCGAGAGAGTGACACCGGAGACCATGGCGCTGGCCTGCCAGAGGAGCGATCTCGTCGCGCCGCTGACGATGTTCAAAGCCATCCGGATGCAGATGGACGAACTCGGTCTTGCACCTGATTATCGCGTCAACGGTCTGTCCGCCCTCACCGGATTGCTGGCGTCGAACACAGCGTGACGCATCAAGTTTCCGGCGGTCGTATTCAGGGACAGTCGTTGCGAGAGGCTACATCGCACCTCGCGGCGGGCGCTTTCTGCCCGACATAAAGATCGAGCTACCGTCGACATTCACCTTCATCTGATCCTTGTTGAACGAGCGAGCCCCCTCGAGGTTACCACGGTTCTTGTCGGTGAACCGGGTGTACGCGGTTTTGCCTGTCATTGAATTCATTAGGAAAAATTGGGTTCGTTTGGCCAAATTATCGTTTTCCATCCCTCGAAGGCAGATGGCCTCGAACGGTGGATAGCTCAGTCCCGTCTTGGAGTGCCCGATGCTCATACCGGTCGAGCACACGAAGAAGCGAGACGGCAGGTTCAACTGTGCCAGCCCCTTCGGTGTTTTGCGACAATCGATCCGACGAAAGGAAACCCTGCCGGCGCTCGCATGGTTTGCGACCCCCGCAGACTCCAATTTGGCTCTCAGGGTCACTTCGCTCACAGAAGGAAGATTGAATTCGCTTCGCGAGGAACGGCGCGGCGAGTTCCTATCGCTTTTGCTTTGGCAGCTTTCGAAGGCGCACACCTGCCCCGCCACCGTTCTCATCGATGAACTGGATGCCGCCTTTCTCTAAGGCTGCGCGTATCCTGTTCGCGGTTGCTTCGCGTCCCCCCAATTGGCCGTCGGCAGCTTCCAAGCGAGCAATTGTAGGTTCCGAAACACCGGATTCGGACGCTAGGTCCGACTGAGACCAACCTAAAAGCGCCCGCCCCGCCTTTATTTGCCTCACAGAGACCACTTGGCCGTATCCATTTTGATAGAAATTCTATTGACAGTTCGGTAGAGGCGATTTAATATTTTTTCTATCATTTCATTCCCGACTCGTTGACGATTATTAAAGGAGGATAGATTGAACGCGCTCGCAAGCAAATCGACGCGAGACCGCAGCAGCTTCATCGGCGGCTCAGACGCCCGGATTATCATGGGGGACGACGAGGCGGCACTCCACCAGCTGTGGCAGGAGAAGCGAGGTGAGGTCGAGCCGGAGGATCTGTCCGGTGACCTGCTGGTCCAGCTCGGCACCGTGACCGAGCATCTGAACCGGCACTGGTACGAGAACAACACCGGGCAGGTGGTCACCCAGGTGCAGCGGCAGGTGTTTCACGCGGTACACTGCTGGATGGCGGCGACCTTGGACGGCCGGATCGAGGCGACCGGGGCCGTGTTCGAGGCCAAGTTTATGCTGCCCTGGAATTTCTCGGAGGAAGGCGCGGCCGAAAAACACACGGCCCAGCTGCAGCACAACATGTGGGTGACCGCAGCCAGAACCGCGGTCCTCTCAATCATCACCGGCGGCGGCAAGTGGGTGGAGATGACCATTCCGGCCGACCCGCTATACCAGCACCTTCTGCTGACCGCGGAAAAGAAGTTCTGGCGCTGTGTCGAGAACGGTGAGCCCCCTCGCCTCTTCGGCATCGAGCCGCCGCGGCCGAGGGTTGCGGCCGTTCGGCTCGTGGACATGAGTTTATCTAACTCCTGGGCGGAGTTAGCCGGCGTTTTCAGCCGGACCCGCGCGGCCTATCTCGAGCACGATACCGCGAAAGCGGAATTGAAGAAGCTGGTGCCGGAGGATGCGAGAGAGGCGATCGGGCATGGCGTGCGCGCCAGGCGCTCGAAATCCGGTGCAATCAGTTTCGACCTGGTGGGCGCCGGTTGAATGCTTCGCCACGGGCAGTCAAACGGATCGGAGATATTTTGGATGCAGCGCTCAAGCGAGACCATCGGCAAGATCGCCGGAGCCCTGGCGAAAGCCCAAGCAGAGCTTGAAAATCCGGAAAAATTGCTAACCGCAACAATCCCCTCCATCTTTCCGCGGGAGGAGAGCCGCACGTTTCGCTACGCCTCGCTGGCCAGCGGGCTTGAGATCGTCCGTAAGTGCCTCAGCCGGCATGAGATCGCAACAGTGCAGGCAACTGCTATCGACAGCGACAGTGGACTGATAAGGCTCACCACCACCCTGGTCCATGGCTCTGGGGAGTGGATGTCCTCGGACTGGCCGGTCTGCCCGGTCAGCGAGACGGCAGCGCCGCACCGGATGGGCGCGGCGCTGACGTATGCCCGGCGCTATGCGCTGTTTACGCTGATTGGAATTGTCGGAGAG
>Ga0306920_100014390_pt1 | contig 10800 bp, 5 predicted proteins | sample flu12Cox44000170_FD_204666 | JGI IMG/M metagenome (GOLD analysis project Ga0306920, IMG submission 204666) | Lab enrichment of tropical soil microbial communities from Luquillo Experimental Forest, Puerto Rico - flux4day.12C.oxic.44.000.170 (v2)... | ecosystem: Environmental > Terrestrial >... | reverse complement strand
CCGATACCGGCAATTACCTACCTCTGGCATGGCGGCTCGCTCGCCTTTGCGGTGGTTGGCGCGGCTTTTCTGGCGGTCACCGGTGGAGAGGCAATGTACGCCGATATGGGACACTTTGGACGATTCCCAATTCGCGCCGCCTGGTTCGGCGTCGCTTTGCCTGCGCTCACGCTCAACTATTTCGGTCAAGGTGGACTACTGCTCAGCCAGCCAGAGGCAGTTGACGGGCTGTTCTACCATCTCGCCCCCGAGTGGTCGCACTACGGGCTCGTCATTCTGGCTACGTTTGCGACGATCATCGCCTCGCAGGCGATCATTTCCGGCGCGTACTCGCTAACGCAACAGGCCATCCAACTCGGCTTTCTGCCGCGCATGAACATTGTCCACACGGCCGGCCACGAGATCGGCCAGATCTATATTCCATTCGTGAATTGGGCACTGGCAACCGCAACCCTCGCCGCTGTCATCGGCTTCGGATCGTCGGATGCACTGGCCGGCGCCTATGGGATCGCGGTCTCATTGCTGATGGCAATCACGACCTTGATGGCGACTTTCGTAGCGCGGCATTGGAAGCACAACCCGTTTATTGTCTATGGCGTAAATGGAAGTCTCCTTCTCATCGATCTGGCCTTCTTCGCGTCGACGTCGACCAAAATCGTGGACGGCGGTTGGTTTCCATTGCTTCTCGCCCTCGTAATCGCGTTCCTGATGCTCACTTGGCGCAAGGGTGAGGAGATCATGGACACTGCCCGCCTGGAGATACGGCTACGCTCGAAGGATATCGTCGAGTGGATCAAGGCGAATGGACCATTTCGCATTCCCGGCACTGCCGTCGTGCTCGGTCGCATGACCAAAGGCGTGCCGCTGGCGTTGACCCACAACCTCAAGCATAATCGCGTGTTGCATGAAAGAGTGTTGCTGGTGGCGGTCACTGCTACCGAAACGCCACGGGTCATAGACGAAGATCGCGTCTTAGTAACGCCGATCTCCGAGGACATGACTCGCGTCGAATTGCTCTTCGGATTCATGGAACAGCCTGACGTCCCCCATGGGCTCGAACTTGCGGCCTCAAGCGGACGGATTGCCAAATGCGATCTGCAGGAAGTGACTTATTATACCGGCCACGAGACGATCATTCCCTCTGGCCGGCGGTCGGGCATGGCACGCTGGCGCGAAGAGATTTTCGCATTCATGCATCACAACGCCCAGCGCCCAGGTGCCTATTTCAAGATTCCGAGCACCCAGATCATGGAGACCGGCCTCGAGTTCGAAATCTGATCTCTCGAGAACTTATAGCGTGTCCGACTTAATAGAGGCGACGCCTACATGATGCAATCGGGTGGTGGTGGTTTTGGCGATCCGATGGAACGCGACCCTGAACTCGCCGCGGAGGATGTAGGGGAACGTTATGTCAGTCCCAGCGTCGCTCATAAAGTTTATGGCGTCATGCACAACACCAGTGGCGAAGTCGACGGCGTCGCTACACAGTTGCGTCGGAAGGCCAAAGGTCCGGTGCAGGTCGAGGAAGAAGCTTTCGAAGTAATACCCGGCTAATGCATCGAGCTATATGGAGGAACCATGGCCAAACTTGTCGACATCGATCCTCTCGAAACACGAGAATGGCTCGATTCGCTCCATGCCGTTTTGCAGCACGAAGGCGCTGAACGCGCATCTTATCTGATTGATCAACTCAACGAGGAGGCACAGCACGCTGGCCTCGGCGCGCCTATTGCGCTCAATACGCCATACGTCAACACCCTGTCGCCGGAGCAGAGTGCGCACACCAGCTGGGATCGCGACATCGAGCATCGTATTCGCTCGATTATCCGCTGGAACGCGGTCGCTATTATTTTGCGCGCCAATAAGAAATCCTCAGAATTGGGTGGTCACATCGCGAGTTTTCAGTCTGCCGCGACGCTTTATGACATCGGCTTCGGTCACTTCTGGCACGCGCCAACCGACAAGCATGGCGGCGATCTTATTTACATCCAGGGTCACTCTGCGCCGGGCATTTACGCCCGCGCCTTCCTAGAAGGCCGACTCAGTGAAGAGCAATTACTGAACTTCCGCCAGGAGACAGGAGGCAAAGGCCTGTCATCCTATCCGCATCCCTGGTTGATGCCAGATTTCTGGCAGTTTCCGACCGTGTCAATGGGCCTCGGGCCATTGCTGGCGATCTACCAGGCGCGTTTCCTTAAATATCTGCATGGCCGCGGCATTGCCGATACTAAGCCTCGCAAGGTTTGGGCGTTCCTCGGCGACGGAGAGACTGATGAGCCGGAGTCGCTCGGCGCCATCTCGCTTGCCGGCCGCGAGCAGCTCGACAATCTGATCTTCGTCATTAATTGCAATTTACAACGGCTCGATGGACCGGTCCGGGGCAATGGCAAGATCATCCAGGAGCTCGAAGGCCTATTCCGCGGTGCCGGGTGGAACGTTATCAAGGTGTTGTGGGGCTCCGGTTGGGACCAGCTCCTTGCGAAAGACTCGAGTGGCTTTTTGCGCAAGCGCATGGAGGAATGCGTCGACGGCGAATATCAAGACCTCAAATCGAAGAACGGCGCTTATGTGCGGCAGCAGTTCTTCAACAAATATCCAGAGACCGAGGCGCTCGTCAAAAACATGAGCGACGATGAAATTTGGGCGTTGCGGCGTGGCGGTCACGATCCGGAAAAAGTGTACGCCGCCTATGCCGCGGCGGTGAAGCATACAGGGCAACCGACGGTCATTCTTGCAAAGACCGTGAAGGGTTACGGCATGGGTGAGGCTGGCGAAGGTCAGATGATCACCCATCAGCAGAAGAAAATGGGTCTCGAGGCGCTGCGCAAATTCCGTGATCGCTTTTCGATCCCTGTTTCCAATGGCCAGATCGAGGACATTCCCTTCCTCAAGCTCGACGACAAGCAACGGAGATATTTAGAAGAGCGTCGCAGCGCGCTCGGCGGTCCGCTACCACAACGCCGAACAAAGTCAGTGTCGCTGGAAGTGCCGCAACTGTCAGCTTTCAGCGCGCAACTCGCCAGCACAGAGGAACGCGAGATTTCGACCACGATGGCATTCGTGCGCATCCTCAATACGCTGCTGCGCGACAAGGCCATCGGCAAATATGTGGTGCCGATCGTTCCCGACGAATCACGTACCTTTGGTATGGAAGGAATGTTCCGTCAATTCGGAATATTTTCTCAGGTCGGCCAGCTCTACAAACCGCAGGATGCCGACCAACTCATGTATTACCGCGAGGACCGGTCTGGGCAGATGCTGCAGGAGGGCATCAACGAGCCAGGGGCAATGTCCTCGTGGATCGCGGCCGCAACCTCGTACAGCACCAGCGACGTGCCGATGATCCCATTCTACATCTATTATTCGATGTTCGGCTTCCAGCGGATCGGCGATCTCGCTTGGGCTGCGGGCGACATGCGAGCCCGCGGATTTTTGCTCGGTGGCACAGCCGGTCGCACGACGCTCAACGGTGAGGGATTGCAGCACGAAGACGGCCACAGCCATCTGCTTGCGGCAACTATTCCGAATTGCGTGTCGTATGATCCGACTTTTTCCTACGAGGTAGCGGTCATCATTCAGGACGGCCTACGTCGGATGATGAAAGACCAAGAGGACGTCTACTACTACATCACATTGATGAATGAGAATTATCCCCATCCGGCAATACCCGCCGGTGCCGAGGACGGTATACGCCGTGGAATGTATTTGTTGCGTGAGAGCGCGGCAAAGAAGCCTAGTGCAAAGGTACAACTAATGGGTTCGGGCACCGTTTTGCGGGAGGTCATCGCCGCTGCGGATCTGCTGGATCAGGACTTTGGCGTTGCGGCTGATATCTGGAGTTGTCCGAGCTTTACCGAGTTGCGCCGCGATGGCATGGCGGCGGAGCGCTGGAACCTGCTGCACCCGGCGCAAACGCCACGCAAAAGCTACGTTGAGCAATGTCTGGCGGGACGCAAAGGTCCGGTTATCGCATCGACCGACTATATACGTGCGTTTGCAGAGCAGATTCGACCCTATCTAACGGCACGCTTTGTCTGTCTAGGCACCGACGGCTTCGGCCGCAGCGACTTTCGCAAGGCGTTACGAAAATTTTTCGAGGTCGATCGGCACTATATTGCAGTCGCTGCACTCAAAGCCCTCGCCGACGACGGTGCACTACCGATCCAGAAGGTTACTGATGCAATTGCCAAATACGCCATCGATGTGGAGCGCGCGCCACCTTGGAGAGCCTGACTCAAGGTTTTCCATGCGTCGCAAAATTGACGATGGTGAATGAGTTGTACGTGGTCGGAGACGTTGTGTATGGGTCAGATAAAGGAAGTTACTGTTCCCGACATCGGGGATTTCAAGGACGTCCCGATTATCGAAATCGCCGTAAAAGTCGGTGACCGCATAAACGCCGAAGCGCCACTTATTACGCTGGAGTCCGACAAGGCTTCGATGGAAGTACCGTCTCCGTCGGCCGGGATCGTAAAATTGCTTGCAGTGAAGATCGGAGACAAAGTCAGCCAAGGCACGCCAATCCTGTCGTTAGAGCTTGATGGCGTTAGCTCCACTGCCGAGGCTGCAAAACCGGCGGTAACACCTCCGCCAGCTCCGACCAGCGCTCCCAGCGGCGTCGCTGAGGTACGGGTACCCGATATCGGCGAGTTCAAGGATGTGCCGATCATCGAGGTTACAGTCAATCCCGGCGATACGGTCAAACCGGAACAGCCGTTAATTACACTGGAGTCCGACAAGGCTTCGATGGAAGTGCCATCGCCGTTCGGTGGTACCGTTGCTCAGCTGAGAGTCAAAAAGGGAGATCGTGTCAGCGAGGGCACGGTCATCCTCACTCTGATAACGGAAGGAGCGGATATAGCTGCGCCGGCCAGAACAACGGCATCGCCACCCTCTGCACCAACACCGGCCGCTGCGCCAGCTACTATACCCGCAACACCAGCTGCGCCCGCACCCACGTCCACTGCAAGCGTCCACGAGGCGGCATTCGATATCCCGTATGCCGGCCCCTCGGTGCGCAAACTTGCGCGCGATAGAGGGATTGATCTGCATCAGGTCAAAGGCAGCGGACGGCGCGGACGAATACTTCCCGAGGACGTGATGAGCTTTAGCGCTACCGGTGCCATCACAGCTCCTACGCCAAGTCCATCAACGCAAGGCACGGGTCCTGGCCTGTTGCCTTGGCCCAAAATCGATTTCGCCAAGTTCGGCCCCATCGAAACGAAGCCACTTTCACGCATCAAAAAGATTTCAGGCCCAACGTTGCATCGCAACTGGGTAATGATTCCACACGTCACCAACCATGACGATTGTGACATCACCGAACTTGAGGAGTTCCGCAAGCAGCTCAACAAGGAGAACGAGAAATCCGGCGTGCGCGTCAGCATGCTCGCTTTCATGATCAAAGCTGCAGTCGCAACGCTCAAGAAATTCCCAGAATTCAACTCCTCGCTCGAGGGCGACACTCTCATTCTCAAGAAGTACTACCATATCGGTTTCGCCGCCGACACGCCGCAAGGTCTTGTCGTGCCAGTGATCCGCGATGCCGACAAGAAAGGCATAATCGACATTGCGAAGGAGATGAGCGATCTCGCCAAGCTCGCACGCGAGGGCAAGCTTAAGCCGGACCAGATGCAGGGCGGCACTTTCACAATATCCAGCCTTGGCGGTATCGGCGGCACCTATTTCACGCCGATAATCAACGCGCCTGAGGTCGCAATCATGGGCGCCTGTCGTTCGTTCGAAAAACCGATCTGGGACGGCAAGCAGTTCGTACCGCGGTTATATCAACCGCTTTCATTGTCGTGGGATCACCGAGTGATCGATGGCGCCGCGGCTGCGCGGTTTAATACCCATTTCGGTAGTCTGCTCACCGATATGCGGCGCGCTCTCGTATAGGAAAAAGATGCCGAGCTCTATCGAGGTCAAAGTTCCGGACATCGGCGATTTTGAGAACGTTCCGGTGATCGATGTCCTGGTGCGCCCTGGCGACAGCGTCAAGACCGAGCAGCCGTTGATTACGCTCGAATCCGACAAGGCGTCGATGGATGTGCCCTCGCCGGTCGACGGGGTCGTGAAGCAGTTGATGATCAAAGTCGGCGACAAGGTCTCCCAAGGTGCGATCATTCTCATCGCCGAAACCGAAGCAGCACCCGCCGGCGTTGCTCCCAAGGAGAAGGTGAGAGAGGGCGGTGCACCTACCGGAGAAGGCGCGCCCACGGCTGACTATGGGTCACCGTCCGGGCTCTACGACGTGATCGAAGTACGCGTCCCGGACATCGGCGACTTCAAAGACGTGCCGATCATTGAAGTGGCGGTGAAAAGCGGCGACAAGGTCAAGCCCGATGACCCACTGATCACGCTTGAATCTGATAAGGCATCGATGGAAGTGCCTTCACCAGCCGCTGGTATGGTGAAGGAGCTCAAAGTGAAAATCGGCGACAGGGTCAGCACCGGACATCTAATCCTCACGCTGGCAACCGGTGTAGGGCTCGAAGCGCCAGCGATGCCCCGCGGGGCCGTGGCGCGTCCACCAGAGGTGTCAACAGCGGCTCGACATTTGGGCGGCGCCGACGTCGAGTGTGAGATGCTAGTGCTTGGCGCCGGTCCAGGTGGCTATTCGGCGGCATTCCGCTCCGCCGATCTCGGCATGAACACCGTGCTGGTGGAGCGCTATCTGACGCTTGGCGGCGTCTGTCTCAATGTAGGCTGTATTCCGTCCAAGGCGCTCCTCCATACCGCTGCCGTCATAGATGAGGCGCAAGCGATGGCGATGCACGGCATCGCCTTTGCCGCGCCTCAGATCGACATTGCCAAACTGCGCACGCACAAAGAGAAAGTAGTCAGCAGATTGACGGGCGGCCTCGCCGCCATGGCCAAAGCACGCAAGGTCTCGATCGTTCATGGCGTCGGAAAATTCCTCGATCCGTATCATCTCGAAGTGACCTCCAGAAACGATGGGAACCGCAAGGTTATAAAATTCGAAAGAGCGATCATCGCGGCTGGCTCTCAAGCGATCAAGCTGCCGTTCATGCCTGACGATCCGCGTGTAGTCGACTCCACGGGCGCGCTTGAACTGCCCCATATTCCGCAATCGATGTTGGTGATCGGTGGCGGCATCATCGGTCTGGAAATGGCAACCGTGTACTCAACACTGGGCACGCGGATCGATGTTGTCGAGATGCTCGATGGCCTGATGACCGGCGCCGACCACGATTTGGTGAGGGTATGGGAAAAAAAGAATGCTGGTCGTTTTAGCAAAGTCATGCTGAAAACCAAGACTGTGTCCGCGCAAGCAACTCCTGCTGGTGTCCGCGTCAGCTTCGAGGGGGAAAATGCGCCAGCTGAGCCGCAGCTCTACGACATGGTGCTGGTCGCCGTTGGCCGCAGCCCAAATGGCAAGGCGATCGAGGCGCAAAACGCCGGCGTCATGGTGAGCGACCGCGGTTTCATCCCGGTCGACAAGCAAATGCGCACCAATACTTCCCACATCTTCGCGATCGGCGACATCGTTGGCCAGCCGATGCTCGCGCACAAGGCGGTACACGAGGCGCACGTGGCCGCCGAAACGGCGGCCGGCAAAAATAGCGTGTTCATTGCGCGACAAATTCCATCTGTTGCTTACACCGATCCAGAAGTCGCCTGGGCGGGGCTCACCGAAGAGCAATGCAAGGCGCAGGGCCTCAAGTACGGCAAATCAGTATTTCCCTGGGCGGCGTCAGGCCGCGCCATCGCCAACGGCCGCGACGAAGGCTTCACCAAGCTGCTGTTCGACGATGCCAACCATCGCATTCTCGGCGGCGGTATTGTCGGCACGCACGCGGGTGATCTGATTGGCGAAGTGTGCCTAGCGGTCGAGATGGGATGCGATCCCACCGACATTGGCAAGACCATCCATCCGCATCCGACACTGTCTGAATCGATCGGAATGGCGGCAGAAGTTTTCGAAGGAGTTTGCACCGATCTACCGCCAATGAAAAAAAGGTAAGGCGTTTGCCCGGCATTACTCTAATGCCGAGCTAAGGTTGGGAGGACAAGCATGGAAGAACAGCTGCGACGCGACGCGCTGGAATATCACCGCGTTCCAACCTTTGGAAAGATTTCTGTTACCCCGACCAAAAGCCTAGTAAACCAGCGCGATCTGGCGCTCGCTTACTCTCCCGGCGTTGCTTATGCATGTCTCGCGATCAAATCCGATTCGAACGAGGCGGCAACTCTCACCTCCCGAGCAAATCTAGTTGCCGTAATCAGCAATGGCACCGCCGTACTCGGTCTGGGCGACATTGGTGCGCTTGCCGGCAAACCGGTGATGGAGGGTAAGGCCTGCCTATTCAAGAAGTTTGCCGGCATCGATGTATTCGACATCGAGATCGCAGAGAAGGATCCGGACAAGTTTGTCGAGATTGTTGCCAGCCTCGAGCCGACCTTCGGCGGCATCAATCTTGAGGATATCAAGGCGCCGGAATGTTTTTTTATCGAACGCGCGCTGCGGCAGCGAATGAAGATACCGGTGTTCCACGACGACCAACACGGCACGGCGATCATCGCGGCGGCGGCGGTGCTCAATGGACTAAGAGTAGTCGGCAAAGACCTCCGCGAGATCAAGCTCGCCTGTTCAGGGGCAGGCGCAGCAGCGATTGCTTGTCTCGATCAGCTCGTCAGCCTTGGACTCAACCCAGCGAATATTTTTGTCGCCGATGCCAAAGGTGTTGTGTACCAGGGCCGAGCCGAGGGTATGGATTCGATCAAAGCGCGCTACGCTCGCGACACTACCGCTCGAAAGCTTGCTGACATCATCGAGGGCGCTGACATCTTCCTCGGGCTGTCGGCAGGCGGCGTGCTTGCGCCTGAGATGGTCAAGCGCATGGCAAGGGATCCTCTAATCCTGGCGCTGGCAAACCCGACGCCGGAGATCATGCCGGAAGCAGCGAAAGCAGCGCGCCCAGACGCTATTATTGCCACTGGACGGTCAGATTACCCTAATCAAGTGAATAATGTTCTGTGCTTTCCATTCCTATTCCGTGGCGCGCTCGATGTCGGTGCCACGGCAATAAACGAGGAGATGAAGGCGGCAGCAGTTCAAGCGATCGCTGAGCTCGCGCACGCGGAGGTGTCGGATGTGGTGGCATTGGCCTATGGCGAGAAGCGACTCACATTCGGTCCTGATTACCTGATCCCAACGCCGTTCGATCCCAGGCTGATCGAGCGCATTGCGCCGGCCGTGGCCAAAGCCGCGATGGACAGCGGTGTCGCTGCACGCCCGTTGACTGATCTAGAAGCGTATCGTCAGCGCATGGCGCGCTTCATGTATCAATCCGGCGCCAGTATGGAACCGGTCTTCGCCGCGGCGAAAGCCGCGCCTAAGCGAGTGGCGTTCGCCGAAGGCGAGGACGATCGGGTGTTGCGCACCGCACAGGTCACCGTCGACGAAGATCTTGCAATTCCAGTCTTGGTGGGCCGTGCCGACGTAATCGAAAGCCGAATCGACGGCCTCGGTCTGCGGCTGCGGCCGGGGTCGAATTGCGAAGTTGTCAATTTCGGAACGGACGCGCGCTACGAGGAGACCTGGCGCGACTATTATCAATTAGTCCGGCGGGACGGCGTCACAGAGGCCATGGCGAAGGACGCTATGCGCAACCGCTCCACGCTAATCGCCGCCATGCTCCTGCGACGCGGTGACGTCGATTCAATGTTATGCGGAACGTCGGGCGCGTTCTACGACCACTTGCATTACGTCTGCCAAGCGATCGGACCGCGCCAAGGCGTGCGCACGTGGGGAACGATGAACATGCTTATCCTCAACGGGCGGCCATTGTTCATCTGCGATACGTACGTCAACCGCGATCCGACTGCGGAGCAAATTTCCGAGCTAACGATGCTCGCTGCTGAGGAAGTACGGCGGTTCGGCCTCATGCCAAGCGTCGCACTTCTCTCGCACTCGAGCTTTGGCAGCACTGACTCGCCCTCCGCACAAAAAATGCGCGACGCGCTGAAGTTGATTCACAATGCTGCCCCGGAGCTTGCTGTGGAAGGCGAAATGCAAGGCGATGCGGCACTTTCCAAGCGTATTCTCGACAGAGTTTTTCCTGACTCGCAACTGACCGGCGATGTAAATCTTCTGATGATGCCGAACCTCGACGCCGCCAATATCGCTTACAACTTGCTACGGGTTGGCGCCGGTGGCGGCATCGCAGTTGGACCCATTCTGCTCGGTGCCGCCCGCTCAGCACACATCCTGACTCAGACGGCAACCGTCCGCGGCATCCTCAACATGACAGCGCTCGCAGTTGTCGACGTTGCGCAGACCACGTCCCAGACACTAGCGAGACTCGCCGCAGAATAACCGGGGCAGGGCGAGCCGTGACGATCGTTCGGCATGATGTGAAGCAGGTGAAAGTACGATGAACAGCCCAATACCGCTCGAATATGTCACGAGTTTCGCCGACGCAAACCAAGCGATGATGCAGCAGCTCACGAGCGCGCTACTCACATCTGGCGATTCGGGAGCGGACTTTTCACGTTTCGCCGAAGTGGCCTCGGTGCAACAGAATTACCTTGCGGAAATGAGCGCGTTATGGGTGAACACGCTAATGCGTCCCGCAACTACTTCGCAAAAGGCTGACAAATCGGATCGGCGCTTTGCCGGCGATCAATGGAACCAGAGCCCCTACCATAATTTTTTGAAGGACATGTATCTGGTCAATACCCGATACGTCAACAATCTCATCGAACGCGCCATGGTTGATGAGAGGACACGCGGACGGTTGCGTTTTTTCGCCAGGCAAATCCTCGACGCCATGA
>Ga0306920_100014389_pt1 | contig 10800 bp, 8 predicted proteins | sample flu12Cox44000170_FD_204666 | JGI IMG/M metagenome (GOLD analysis project Ga0306920, IMG submission 204666) | Lab enrichment of tropical soil microbial communities from Luquillo Experimental Forest, Puerto Rico - flux4day.12C.oxic.44.000.170 (v2)... | ecosystem: Environmental > Terrestrial >... | reverse complement strand
AGGCGATCCTCACGTCTTCGAACAGGCCGGTGGCGTAAAGCGTCTTCAATCCGGCATTGATCGCTGCCGGATCGAGCCGGCCCTCCGCTGACGCATGAAAATGCGCGCGGATTGCCGCCGCATCGATGCGGCGATTGCCGTGCACGACGATCATGGCATCGGCGGTCGCGGCGGCCGAACCGTCGAGCGCAAAAGCGAGAATCGCCAGGGCACACAGAGCCGACGCCAAAAGCCGCTCGGCCCGCCTCCCTACGCCAACCCGCGATAACATAAATGCCTCCGCCCTCAGGCCCAGGTTTAGCCGGCGCTCCAGGGCGAAAGCATGGAGATTTCAAGCAGGTGACTGGGCATTCTCAAGGCGCGCGACCAGGCCGGGAACGCGCCCGGGAAGGCGCGCGGCAAGCAGCGGCTGAACCCTTGCTTCAGGGCTGGACGCGGTGCGCAAGATCATGCGTCGCCCCGTGGCGCTCGGTAGGTTCGACCAATAAGATTGCCGTTCGCATCGAGGGCATGAGATGACCGTGAAATACCGGACTGCGGGCGGACAGGGCTGCGGCTGCAGTGGCCGCACAACGCGGCGCGACGTGCTCGCACTCGCCTCGATTGCCGGATTGGAGGCGGTGACGGGAGGCATGATCGCTCCGGCCCTTGCAGAGCCGGCAGACGAGCGGCCGAAACGCGGCGATCTCCTGGTTCCGATCGAAGGCACCGAGGCCCGCCCGCTGGCGCCTGCGGACATTCCCGCCACCCCGTTGTTGGCGTGGCCCATGGACCCGGCACAAAAGATCGTCCGCAATGGTTCGCGGCTCAACAAGGTGCTGCTGGTGGCGCTCGATCCCTCGACGCTGGTCGGAGCTACCCGCGAGCGTGCGGCGGCCGGCGTCGTCGCCTATTCGGCAATCTGTCCGCATGCAGGCTGCGAGGTCAGCGGATGGGTCGCCGGGCAAAACGACATTGAATGTGTCTGTCACAATTCGCGCTATAATCCGCGCGATGCCGCGGCCGTGGTCGACGGTCCATCGCCGCGTGCCCTGTCGGCGCTGCCGCTCGAGGTCATGGACGGCAAGCTCGTCGTGGCAAAGCCGTTCATCGGGCGGCTCGGCGTCATACCGGCCTGACCGCGAGGGCGGCGCCAGAAACGAATCGCGGTCAATCAAGAACAGATCGAACCGCAGAGGAGTCGGTGCACAGGGAGGGCACGACATGTTCAAGACTTGCAAATGGATGCATGGCGCGGCAGCCGCCGCCTTTGTCGTCGGCATTTCGGCGGCGTCCGCGCAGCAGACCATTGCGCCGGCTTCGACGACGCCGACGGGAGGGCCGCTGCCGGACGTGCTGTTGAAGTACGCATTCGTCAACTCGGAGCGGCTGAAGAAGCCCGAGGACGGCAATTGGCTGCTGTTCCGGCGAACCTATGACGGCTGGGGCTACAGTCCGCTGGCGCAGATCACGCCGGCCAATGTCGGCCGGCTCCAGTTGGTGTGGAGCTTCGCCACCGGTCAGGTCGAGGGCCACCAGGCGCCGCCCATCGTCAACAACGGCGTGATGTTCGTGGCGACGCCCGGCAATCAGGTGCTCGCAATCGAGGCCAAGACCGGGACACTGTTGTGGCGCTACAAACGGCCGCTTCCGGAGGACATGACGAACCTGCATCCCACCAGCCGGGGCGTCGGTCTTTATGGCGACTTGCTGTTCTTCGCTTCCGCCGACGCCAACCTCGTGGCCATCGATGCCAAGACCGGCAAGGAGAGGTGGGTGACCAAGGTCGCCGACTACAGGAACGGCTACTACATGTCGATCATGCCGCTGGTGGCCGACGGCAAAGTGATGCTCGGCACCTCCGGCGGCGAATTGGGGGTGCGCGGCTTCGTTGCCGCCTATGACCCGGAGAGCGGCAAGGAACTGTGGCGGACCTATACGGTTCCGGAGCCGGGGCAGCCGGGCAGCGAGACCTGGCCGCAAGGCGACCAATGGAAAACCGGCGGCGGCTCGATCTGGGTGCCCGGCACGTATGATCCCGACACCAATCTCGCCTTCTGGGGCACCGGCAATGGCGGCCCGTGGATGGGCGACCAGCGCCCGGGCGACAATCTCTACACGTCGTCGGTCCTCGCGCTCGACGGCAAGAGCGGGCAGATCAAGGGGTACTTCCAGTATCACCAGAACGATTCATGGGACTGGGACGAGGTCTCGCCTCCGATCCTCGTCAACTACAAGCAAGGCAACAAGGACGTGAAAGGCCTCGTCGATGTCGCCCGCGACGGCTACCTGTGGCGGCTCGAGCGTACCGCCGACAAGATCAACTTCGTCAGCGGCCAGCCGTTCGTGAGCCACAACGTATTCAAGGGTGTCGAGCCCAAGACTGGCCGGCCGATCGTCGATCCCGATCGCAAGCCCGCCACCAACAAGGTGGCGACCTTCTGCCCGAGCCTGTGGGGCGGCAAGGACTGGCCTCCGGCGGCTTACAGCCCCAAGACGAGGCTCTTGTATGTCCCTGCCAACGACAACCTGTGCACCGAGTTGAAGGGCGAGGCTCCGAAATACGTCGCCGGCGAGCTCTATGTCGGGGTCTCCACCAACGTGTTGCTCATGGTCGCCGGCGCCGATCATATCGGCGAGCTTCAGGCCTGGAACCTCGACACTGGCAAGCGGGCGTGGACCACCAAGCTGCCATCGCAGAACTGGGGCCCGGTGCTCGCGACCGGGGGCGACCTCTTGTTTTCGGGCGGAACCAATGACCGCCTGTTCCGAGCCTTCGATGCCAAGACCGGAAAGATCCTGTGGCAATTCCCAACGCTCTCCGGCGTCAACGGCGTGCCGGTCTCCTTTGCAGTGGACGGCAAGCAATACATCGCCGTCCAATCCGGCTGGGGTGTCGACGCGGCGCGGATGCAGGGGCGCTTGAACCTGCTGTTTCCTGGCAAATATCCGGCGGTTCCCCAGGGCGGCGCCATCTATGTCTTCGCCTTGAAGTGAGCGGGCGATCGAACCCTGCGCTACCAATGGGAGCGGGCTTCCTCGCTGGGCGTCGGCGGACGACATTGAGATCGGACGGCACGGGGGGTTTGTGTCTTTTGGAACATCCGGCCATCTGCGGGATGGCGGTCCGAATCAGTCGCGTACCGATGGCTTCGAATCAGTCGCGGAAATTCGTGCATCCTGGGCGCTTCGGCGCCGCGCGTGCGCGCTGCCGAACCTGCGACAAGTTGCCATACACTTGCCATGCACGCGGTGGCAGTGAACGCGCGGAAAGTTGCGCCCGCAGCTGTGCGCCTTGTCGCAGCGTCGGCATCCGCGAGGCCGCAACGTGATTCGAAGTGCGCGTCACACACTACTGCCCGGATGCGGCCGTCGCCCCTGACCCCGCTCGGACCGCTCAATTCGATTGGAATTTTCGGCTCGAACGGGCGACGCGTGGCCGTTTCAAGCCCTCGTGACTCCGGCGGTCGGTGGAATGTTCCGCGATCGCCCGCCGTGATTCGGCATCCGACCTACCACGGTATCCTGGCACAGGCGCGTCAGTGACAAAGCGTCATAAAAGACCGGGGCCGCCCAACTGCGGCGGCCCCGCCTTCATTACGGAAATTTTAATGTCATTGTCCCGCCGGGGTAGTATAATCGCCCCGCTCTTCCCCAAAGAGCAGGTCCCGGCCTCAACCCCAATCCCCCCCGCGAGGTCGGGACCATCTTTTTAGCCCAATCGTGGCTATTCCGTGAGCTGAATTGCCCTCTCCGAAACGATTGTCGCGAGCTGTTGCCGTTCGGCTACTGAGATTTGGGTTGGAGCTGGGGCGGCTGTGACCGCGACCCGGCGGATCTCGTCCAATCGGGCAACACCCTGAATCTGCCGTCGATTATGTTGGCCTCAGCCTCCCACTCGCGGGCCCAACGAGCTTGCACAAGCGCCGAGTCGGGGCTCCCTGCCCCGCTTGCTTGCAGGCGAGGTGGGGAGGGGCAACGGCCGCTCCGCAATCCTGTGGCCTGCGATCAGCTCCGGGCTTGCCACGCGCTAGTTTCAAGGTCGCTCGTGAGAAGTCGTGTTTTCGAGTTCGTTTTACAAAAATCCGCAGTGTATGAAACAAGCCGTCGAATGAATTGCTCTCACCGATCAAAATCGCCATTGGCATATTTGCGAGCATGATAACTTGGAGGGGACTCCAGTTCTCATTTGGACCTGCCAGCAACTTCTGGGTCGAATCTGCACTGCGCGGCAAAAGCGCAGAAATCGCCGCCAAAAAGCAAAACGCCCGGCGGGAATTCCCTCCGGGCGTCATGGCGCAATGTGTGAGATTTTTCTCATGGCTTCTCCCTAGCGTCAAGACTGAGAATGCCACGATGCATTTGAAGACAGTTGGATGCAACAAGCGCTACGACCCATGCCATCGATAGCGGCCGCGTGGTCCCTTCGAGGGGAATTGTCGCGCCGTTGGTGGAAATGATTTCGCTCAAGCGATTGTCCGCATCGGCGCGTTCGATCACCCGCGCGTGGAATGGAATAAGCTCACGTATCGAGCATTTCTCGTCACCGAGTGTCCGCACATGTGCTCGGCGCCGGGCACGGTCAACCTGATCGCAAAGCGCTCCGGCGTGACGCAGATGAAGCATCAAGCCGGGATCGACGGCTTCCGCTGCGGCGAGAATTCAGCAAGACTCCCGACCCGCGCCACGTTGCCCACATCGCGTGTCGTCAGCCGTTGATTGCGCCCGGCCACGGGCAAACAAAAAAGAGAACGCCCATGTTCGACCTGACCGACAGGACTGCGCTCGTCACCGGGGCGACCGGGGGAATCGGGGCTGCGATCGCAAGGGCGATGCATGCCAAGGGCGCGGTGGTTGCGATTTCCGGAAGGCGCGGCGACAAGCTCGATGCGCTGGCGGGGCAATTGGCCGGCCGTGTCCACGTGTTTCCCTGCGACATCGCCAACAAGGAGGAGGTCGAGGCCCTAATTCCTGCAGCCCAGCAGGCGATGGGTCACGTGGATATCCTCGTCAACAATGCCGGCGTCACCCGCGACCAGTTGTTCATGCGCATGAAGGACGAGGACTGGGACCACGTGCTCGCAGTCGACCTCACCGCGGCGTTCCGGCTCGCCCGCGCGGTGGTGCGCGGCATGATGCGCCGCCGGTTTGGCCGCATCATCGGCATCGCCTCCGTGGTCGGGGTGACCGGAAATGCCGGCCAGGCCAATTACGCCGCCGCCAAGGCCGGCATGATCGCGATGACGAAGTCGCTCGCCCAGGAGGTCGCCTCGCGCGGCATCACCGTCAACGCCATCGCGCCCGGCTTCATCGAGACCGCCATGACCGATGCGCTGGCCGACAAACAGAAGGAATTGATCCTCGCCCGGGTGCCGGCCGGCCGCCTCGGTGCACCCGAGGACATCGCCGCGGCGGCGCTCTATCTCGCCTCCAACGAGGCTGCCTATGTGACCGGGCAAACCCTCCATATCAACGGCGGAATGGCAATGATTTGAGCGCTTTGTGACACCATCCGCACTTGCTTTGGACGGCGCTGCCGGCATGCTGGTCAAGCCAATTGAAGTATGGTAACCCCCCGAGTGGCTGGACGACACGCTAGTGTAGGGGGCTGGGTCCGTTGCATAACCCCGTGGCTGGAATTGTCCTTCTGCTGTCGACCAAGACGGGGCCGATCGGCCGAGCAATGATCGGCCGCACCAATGACGATCGCGAGGTCGCTTGATCGCGAGGTCGCTTGGCGGGTTGAGCCAATTCGAGAGGCGCACGAGGTTTGAACGATGAGTGACATTGGCGAGCGGGTGAAGAAGATCGTCGTAGAACATCTGGGCGTCGAGCCCGAGAAGGTCACGGAAGCCGCGAGCTTCATCGATGATCTCGGCGCCGACAGCCTCGATACGGTCGAACTCGTCATGGCGTTCGAAGAGGAATTCGGCTGCGAGATTCCCGATGACGCCGCGGAAACCATTCTCACCGTGGGCGACGCGGTGAAATTCCTCGAAAAGAACGCCAAGAGCTGACGGCGTGCCGACGACCGGCTGACCACCCGTGCCGGCGGCGTTCGTCGCAGCGCGGCCGCGGTCGCGAGCACCGCATTGCTTTCGTCCACTGCGCGGGCTTTGCCAAAGCAGTCGGCCCGGGTAAATGTAGCCCGGTGGGCCAGCATGCAGGCACGAAATGAGACGTGTGGTCGTAACCGGTATGGGGATGGTCACGCCGCTCGGCTGCGGCGTGGAGGCGACGTGGCGGCGGCTCCTCGCCGGAGAAAGCGGGGCGAGACGGGTCGCCACGTTCGACGTCTCCGATCTGCCCTGCAAGATCGCCTGCTCGATCCCGCGTGGTGACGGCAGCGACGGCACCTACGATCCCGACCAGTGGCAGGAGCCGAAGGAGCAGCGCAAGGTCGATGAATTCATCACCTTCGCCTTGTGCGCGGCGGCCCAGGCGATCGCCGATGCGGGCTGCGCGCCGAAGACCTATGACGAGCAGATCACCACCGGCGTGATGATCGGCTCGGGCATCGGCGGCATCGAAGGCATTGCCGAGACCGCGATCATATTGAAGGAAAAGGGCCCGCGCCGGGTGTCGCCGTTCTTCATCCCGGGCCGGCTGATCAACCTTGCCTCCGGCTATGTGTCGATCGCCCACGGCCTCAAGGGGCCCAACCACGCCGTCGTCACCGCCTGCTCCACCGGCGCCCATGCGATCGGCGATGCCGGGCGGCTGGTCGCGCTCGGCGACGCCGACGTGATGGTGGCGGGCGGTGCGGAATCTCCGATAAACCGGCTTTCGCTGGCGGGCTTCTCGGCGTGCCGCGCGCTGTCCACCGGATTCAACGACGATCCGGTGCGGGCCTCGCGGCCCTATGACCGGGATCGCGACGGGTTCGTCATCGGCGAGGGCGCCGGGGTGGTGGTCTTGGAAGATCTCGACCACGCCCGCGCGCGAGGCGCGAAAATCTATGCCGAACTGATCGGCTATGGCCTCTCCGGCGACGCCCATCACATCACGGCGCCGGCCGAGGACGGCGACGGCGCCTACCGCTGCATGACCGCGGCGCTCAAGCGCGCCGGCATCAGCCCGGCCGAGATCGACTACATCAATGCCCACGGCACCTCGACGCCGCTCGGCGACGAGATCGAGCTTAACGCGGTGCATAGGCTGGTCGGCAATGCGGCGGGCCGCATAGCCATGTCGTCGACCAAGTCCTCGACCGGCCATCTGCTCGGCGCCGCCGGCGCAATCGAATCAATCTTCTCGATTCTGGCCATGCGGGACGGCATGGTGCCGCCCACCCTCAACCTCGACAATCCCTCGGTCGAGACCGCGATGGACTTGGTGCCCCATGCCGCCAAACCGCGCCAGATCGACGTGGCGCTCTCGAATTCGTTCGGATTTGGGGGGACAAATGCCTCGTTGGTATTCCGCCGCTACGCCAATTGACGGCCTTGCAGGCAGGGGGCGGCGCTGCCCGTAAATAGTGCAGCGACCGACAAAAGGCCACAATGCTGAGGCGGTTAATGTGGTATGGAACCGGGTGATCGAATCCAGATTGATTGAAATCGGGGGCGGGTTGGACGCATGGCCGACAGCACTAATCAGATTTTCGATCCGTTGGCGGCGCGCCGATCGGCGGCCACCGCTTCATCGTTTTCGCCGGACCCGTCCGGCAGGATCGGACGCGACCTCAGGCGGATTACGCCGCGCAGCCCGCGCGCGGCGCTCGAACCCGAAAGGGTGCCAATGCCGACCAAATGGTCCAAGAGTGCGCGCCATCCCCTGGTAATCGCGGGCAACGCCGTTTTCACCATACTGATCCTGCTGGCGATCATCCTCGGCGTCGGCTTCGCGGTGGGCAAGCACCGATTCGATGCGCCTGGCCCGCTGACGGAGGACAAGGTCGTCAACATCCCGCCCCGCTACGGCATCCGCGACATCGCCGACCTGCTCACCAAGGAAGGCGTCATCGAGCATCCCCTGACCTTCATTGCCGGATCGCTCCTCGCCAAGACCAACGGGGAGCTGCGATTCGGCGAGTACCAGTTCAGCAAGCAGGCGAGCCTGCACGACGTCCTCAACACCCTGGTCAGCAACAAGATCGTGCAGCATCAGATCACCATCGCCGAGGGCCTCACGTCCGAGCAGATCGTGCAACGGCTCCTCGACGCCGATATTCTGGCCGGCAACATCCGCGAGATTCCACGCGAGGGATCGCTGCTGCCGGAGAGCTACCGCTTTTCCCGCGGCACGCCGCGCGACCAGGTGATCCAGCGCATGCAAGAGGCCCAGAAGCGCGCCCTCCAGGAGATCTGGGATCACCGCGCGCCCGACCTGCCGCTGCGCTCGCCAGACCAGTTGGTGACGCTCGCCTCGATCGTCGAAAAGGAGACCGGCCGCGCCGATGAGCGCACGCGAGTCGCCGCCGTCTTCGTCAACCGCTTGAAGCAGCGCATGAGGCTGCAGTCCGATCCGACCATCATTTATGGGCTGGTCGGCGGCAAGGGCACGCTGGGCCGGCCGATCATGCGCAGCGAAATCGAGCAGCCGACGCCTTACAATACCTATGTCATCGAGGGGCTGCCGCCCGGTCCGATCGCCAATCCCGGGCGCGCCGCGCTCGAGGCGGTCGCCAATCCCGCCCGCACCAAGGAGCTCTACTTCGTCGCGGACGGCACCGGTGGGCACGCCTTCTCGGAGACGCTCGATCAGCACCAAAGGGGCGTCGCGCGGTTGCGTGCTTTGGAGCAGCAGCAACGCGACGGCGGCACGGCGTCAGTCGCAGCCGACCCGGTGGTGGCATCGCCTGCCCCGGCGGCGGCTCCGGCTGCCCCGGCTCCGGTCCGGCGTGCCACGCCCGCGCGCCAGCCGGCAGCACCGCGGTAGGCAGCGGAATTGAGGACGGACGAATTGCGGCCGAAGCGGCCGAATCTGTCCTGCACATTCCGGCTTTGGCACATCGCTGGAACTTGCTCGAAGAAATCATTGGAAGCGGGGTTGACATCTGACGAGTGACGAATTATCAAATTCATCACTAGTCAGGTTCAACCGAAGGCGTGAGGCCGCATCCCGTGAGTGTGCAGGTCAAAACCAGCCCCGACGATACCCGCGCGCGGATCATGGAGACCGCGGAGGCGCTGTTCCGTCGGCTGGGGTTTGCCAAGACCGCGGTCGCCGACATTGCCGCCGAACTCAAGATGTCGCCTGCCAATGTCTATCGGTTCTTCTCGTCCAAGAACGCGATCGTCGAGGCGATCTGCCGGCGGTGCTTGTCCGAGGTGGAGGGGAAGGCTTGGGCGGCCGCGCGCGCGAAGGGCCCGGCGGGCCAGCGGATGGAGCGGCTGATCCTCGAGATCCTCGCCTATCACAAGGAAAACCTCCTCATCGAGCATCGCGTCAACGAGATTGTCCTGTTTGCCATGGATCACATGTGGGACACCATTCGCGCCCACAAGGAGGTCGTGCGCAACGCCACGGAACTGATCCTGCGTGACGGCGTCGAGTCCGGCGAGTTCGAGCCGGTCGAGCCGCGGGCGACCGCAGACCTGATCATGCGATCGGTGCTCTGCTTCACCCACCCCGTGCTGGTCGGCCAGTGCCTCGAAGAGGGGCAAGATATGGAGGCCGAGGCCCGGGCGTCGGTGCGCTTCCTGTTGCGCGCCATTACTCCCCGCCGGTGATCCCATGTCGATCCCCGGAGAGGACGAATCGTGTCTGAAATGTGACGAAATACGAAAATCGTCACGCGTCATACGTCAGTTAAGGAGCGCCGCCATGCTTTCCTCCCCGATGTCAACGCTGCGAGCGTTTGCCGCCCTCGCCCTGTTGCCGCTGCTCGCGGCCTGCCAGGACCAGGCGGTATCCGCCATCGCAAGGCCCGAGCGTCCGGTGCAGGTGCAGCGGGTCGCGTTCCAGTCAGAAAATGCGAGGCGGGAATTCGTCGGCGTCGTGCGCGCGCGTTACGAGCCCGATCTCGCCTTCCGCGTCGCCGGCAAGATCACAGAACGGATCGTCAATGTCGGCGATCGCGTCCATGCCGGCGATGTCATCGCAAGGCTCGATCCGCAGGACCTCCAGCTTCAGGTCGCCAGCGCCGAGGCGGAGATCGCCGCTGCCACCTCGAACTTCGCCCAGGCGTCCTCGGACGAGGTGCGCTTTACCAGTCTGAAGGCGCGCGGCTATGCCGCCGTCGCCGATTACGAACGTAAGAAGTCCGCCAAGGATGAGGCCGACGGCAGGCTCGAACGGGCACGGCGTGCGCTCGAACTCGCGCGCAACCAGCTTGCCTATGCCGAGCTCCAGGCCAACGCCGACGGCGTCATCACCGCGGCACTGGCGGAGCCGGGGCAGGTCGTCGCCATCGGCCAGCCGGTGGCGCGGCTGGCGCAGCATGGCGAAGTGGAGGCCCTCGTCGCGCTGCCGGAGACCTGGCTCGGCGAGGCGCGGGCGACGCAGGCGAGCGTGCGTCTGTGGTCGGGCCCGCAGCGCCGCTTCGCGGCACACCTGCGCGAACTGTCGCCGCAGGCGGACCCGCAGACCCGCACCTATGCCGCACGCTTCACGATCGAGAATCCCGACGACACCGTCGCGCTCGGCATGACAGCGACGGTGACTCTCGCCCACGACGGCGATGCCGCCGTGGCGAAGCTCCCGCTTTCGGCAGTCCTCAATCGCGGCACGGGGCCCTCGGTCTACGTGATCGACAAGGCCGGCGCGCTGGAGTTGCGCCCGGTGACGGTCGCGTCCTTTACCGCGGATGCCGCGCTTCTGACCGCGGGCGTAAACACCGGCGAGCGGGTCGTTACCCTCGGTGTGCAGAAGCTTGAG
>Ga0306920_100014388_pt1 | contig 10800 bp, 8 predicted proteins | sample flu12Cox44000170_FD_204666 | JGI IMG/M metagenome (GOLD analysis project Ga0306920, IMG submission 204666) | Lab enrichment of tropical soil microbial communities from Luquillo Experimental Forest, Puerto Rico - flux4day.12C.oxic.44.000.170 (v2)... | ecosystem: Environmental > Terrestrial >... | reverse complement strand
CCCCGGTCTTTTTCCTCCAGGACGATCACGATCACTTCGACAATGACGAGGCGACCGACGAGATCATCACGTTCCCGCCGACTTTCTTCATGGTGCAGCTCGCCCGCGCGACACAGAATCTCTACTATCCCGAATTCCTGCCGGATGTCGCCCGCCCCTTGGGCCTGCCATGGTCCTCGATGGGCGACCGCGTCGGCGGCGTCTCCGAGAGCTTCGGCACGATCCGCTACGGGCGGCTCGCCGAGATTCTCCTGTACGACATCAGGCGCACCCTCACGCTGGCCGGTCCGAGCGCCGTCTATGTCGATCTCGAAGTGGAGAAATGGCTGCGGGCACGCACGGCAGCGACCGAGGTCACCCACCTCGTCCATGCGCCCTCCAATCCGCCCGGCTGGACCGCGGGCAAATGGGGTGAATGGTATCCCGACGTGCTCGATGCCGACGGCAAGCTGACGGTCGCAAAACCGAAGCCCTATTGGCAATCGGGTTGGCTCAAGCAGCATGACCGGCTGATTGCGGCGATGTCGGCCATGAAGGGGCGCATACCGCTGGTGATCAGCGGCGACATGCACGCCATCGCGATCGGCCGGATGTTGCGTAGCGGGACGCTGGACCTCTCCGCCAATCCGGTCAACGCGGTGCTCTCGGGACCGATCGGCACCCGGCCCGCCGGCTGGCCGTCGCAGCGGCGCGGCATCGGAGCGCAGCCCGCGCTGCATCTCGACCTTGCAGAAGAGGTCAAGCCGATCGAGCAGCACGGCTTCACTATCGTCGACTTCATGCCCGACAAGATCGTGCTGCGGTTTTTCAAGTGGGATATGAAGACCCAGCCGGTGGAAGCGATCGACACGCTCGAGCCGTTCCACACCGCCGAACTCACCCGCGCGGCTTGAGCGTCCGCAAGGCAACACCGGCTGAGGGATTACGCATGCATCCATTCGCGATCCGGCTGTCGCGGCTCGAAGCGCGTCGATGGCCTCCCAGCGGACACGCGGCAGCCCCGCGGCCGCCGCGCCCCATTTTCCGCATCTGCGTTGTGATTGGCGCAGCGCTCGTCTTCATGTTCGCCAGTGCAGCTGGCAACCACGCCCGCTCGCAGAACGCTGCGGCCGAACCGCCCTCGGGTATTGCCGCTCCGCCCGACCGGCCTGGTCCGCAGAACGACAGTTCTGTCCCGCCGCCCTCGGTTCCTCCCCCCGAGACGCCTCCGACATCAGCCCCACGCGCTTCTGAAGAATCCGTGACCTCCCCCGCACGCGTCGACGTGGTTAAAGCATATCTTTGGAGCGTGTATCGGCGATCCAGCACGAAGGTGGATTCGCACGGCGAATTCACCTGGAAAGACGTCGCTGCAGCAATAAATTCCGGCCTCTTAGTCGAGGACTATGTGATCGGCGGCATGGATCCGGATTTCCGCGAGCTGCTGTTTGCCGCCGGACACGCGATGGATGCGGCTGGTGTTGCGTGGACGATTCTGAGCGGGTTTCGCGACGACTTCAGGCAAAACGCGGCTTCGGGACTCAAGGCTCGCGTCAACAACTCGTTTCATGGAGGAAGCGAGGCAACAGGCGGATACGGCCATGGCTGCGCGGCGGACCTGGCCAGCGCCGACAGGCTTTCCGACGACAAGGTTTGGAATTGGCTCGATCGAAAAGGTCGTGAATTCGGTTTGTATCGCCCGTTGCGCGCAGCCGATCCCGCCCATGTTCTGCCGATGGCAGGTTGGCATGATCTGGGGGCGACGCTGGTAAATAAGCGGCTGGGGACTTCTGCAGAGCCCGACCCGGAGCTCGCCGGTAACCTCGTTACTCTCGAACAATATTTGTGCATGCGGCCGCTTGTCCCCGAGAAACCGGCCCCGGGAACGCAAGGAGCGGAAGCGTCTCGCCATCCACAGTTGGCCTCCGGGCACGCCGCAAAGCGCGACACCAATCCCCGGGGGAATGGCCCTCCTCAAAAGCCGACCGGCGCCCATGAGGCTCAGGCGAAACAGCCCGGTTCGCACGATGCACGCCGCGTCGAAGCGAAGAAACAGGCGACGCCGAAATAATGTCGTCGTGGCGTCGGTCCTGCCGTCATGACGCAGTAGAGCATGTCCGCGACGGCCGTCATGCGTAGAATTTCACCGCGGACGGTGCCGCTGCCGACCGATGATCCTCGCGATCGGCGCTCACGCATGCCGGGCGCGTCGGTGCTTGTCCATCATGTTGATGGCGCGGCGTGCCGACAGCATCGCGCCTTCCTGCCAGGCGCCGACATGGCTCACATATTCGCCGGCGAAATAGAACGGGCCGTCCGGCTCGCTGAGCACCACATAATTCGGGTCGCGGTCGGTCTGGTAGCGCGCCCCGATGCCTAGGCTGTAGGGCACCTTCGACCACGCGATCGCCATCGGCTTCTCGAGTTCGTGGCCGTGGCCGGGATGCAGGCCTTCGATGGCGGCGCGGCTTTGCTCGAACTGCTCGCGCAGCGGCATTGCGGCGAGTTCGTCCATCTGGCCGCGGCTCACATAGCCGCCGAGCAGGATGCCCTTTTGTGAGAACAGCCGGTCGCTCGGGTACCAGACCAGCGCGGTCGGGCCCTTCACCCAGGAAATCCCGCCATAGATGTGGTCGTCGATTTCCCAGAACCGGCGCGACTGCCAGGCGATCTTGATGGCGTTGCCGTATTCGATGCCGCGGATGGCCGCCTTGCACGGGGAGGAGAAGTCGCTTTCGATCGGTTCGAGAACCTTGAGCGGTATCGTCACGATGCAGTAGGCGGCGTCGATCGAGTTGTGCTTGCCCGACCGCTTGTCGGTGTAGGCGATGGCGACCCCGTCGTTGCGGCGCTTTATGGCAGTGACCTCGCTCATCAGGCGCACCACCGGACCGAGTTTTTTGGCAAACGCAGCCGGGATGCGGTCCATGCCGCCGACCGGCTGGAACATGGTGGCCTGGAAGTCGAAGCCCTCCTCGAACATCACGGCGTTCCAGAGGTCGATATCGAGGAGGGTGCCGAGCGGGATCGGATCGCGCCGCGCGCCGGCCTGATCGCCGGCCGCCGGCAGGCTCGTGTAGCCCGATCGGGTCGATCCCTTGAACAGCCGGTCGGGCGCGAGATCCCCATAGGTCCGCAGGAACGCGATCATGCGCTCCTTGTCGGTCGCGGTCAGCTCCCCATCGAGCGCCCCACGATCGAGCGCCTTGCCGAGCAATTCGGAAATCTCGCCGCGCACGTCGTTATGGGCCTGGCGCATCTCGATCGGCTTGCCGCCATTGGCGGCGGGATTGTAGAGCCGCGCATCGCGGCTGGTGTTGATCTCGACCTCGAGGGCGACACCGAGCTCCCTGCAATAGCCGAGCACCGCCTGATGGGCGCTCGGAATGCGCGCCGGGCCGGCATTCCAGTACATCTCCGGGTCGAATTCGCACAGCTGACGGGTGCCGTCATTCATGTCGAGGCGGGTGCCGCGCCTGATGCTCCAGTTGCGGCCGCCGACGCGGTCGCGCGCTTCCAGGACAGTGCAGTCATAGCCGGCCTTGCCGAGCTCATAGGCGGCCGATAGTCCCGCGACGCCGGCGCCGAGGACGACGACCTTGGTGCCGTGCGCCTCGCCCTTTTGCAGCGTCAATGGCTCCGCCATCGCGGCGGTGCTCAAGAGGCCCATGGCCTGCATGGTGAGATAGGTCGCCCGGTATCCGCCGACGCTGCCGACCTGCTGCAAGAAATCCCGACGCGTGCCGCTCATCCTGCCCCCTCTGTGCCGCCCGGCGGTCACGATGGATCGCAATTGGCCATCATGCCTCGCCACGCGGCGCCTTATCAATCCCGGAGGGTTAGGGAGGGCTCTTCGATCGTGCAAGTGCCCCGGCGACCGTTTCCCTCCGGACTTGGTTTTCTTCACGCCGAGATTGCTGGGCCGCGAGAAAGGCCCGCCGCCCTCGCCCTCCCCAACCCTCCCCCGCAAGCGGGAGAGGGAGCGCGCCGGCATCCGGAATCTTTGACTTTGCGCATGATCTTGTCCGAAAAGTCTGCAATTTTTCGGGATTATGCCCGGCCGGACGGATCGGGCCGCCTCGTTCCGAGGCTCGGAACGAGGCGCTCAGAGCTTGTGGACATGCAAAAGCAGATGATGAGATGGCGCCACCGCGCCTATGAGATTCTGGAGCACGGCCCGGTGGGCGACCGTTCCATGCGGGTCGTGAGCCGGCTGCTGATCCTGCTCGTCCTCGTCAATGTGGTCGCGGTGGTGCTCGAATCCGTCCCGCGCTACCAGGCGGCGTATGGGGGCGCCTTTATAGCCATCGAGATCGTTTCGATCATCGTCTTCACCCTCGAATATGCGCTGCGCATCTGGGTGGCGGCGGAGCACACGCCGTATCTCCAGATGACGGCGGCGCGGGCGCGCCTGCGTTACATCCTCTCCACCGACGGCCTGATCGATCTCGTCTCGATCCTGCCGTTCTGGCTCGCCTTCGTAGTGCCGTTCGAGTTTCGGGTCATCCTGCTGCTGCGCGTGGTGCGCTTTCTCAAGCTCGCCCGCTACTCCCCGGCGATGCGCTCGCTGCTCGAAGCGCTCTATGCCGAGCGGCGCGCTTTGTTCGGCTGCGTCGTCATCCTGTTCGGGACGACGTTGATCACGGCGTCGTTCATCCATCTCGCCGAGCGAGAAGCCCAGCCCGACAAGTTCGGCACCATCCCCGACGCCATGTGGTGGGCGATCGTCACCCTCGGCACCATCGGCTATGGCGACGCCGTGCCGGTCACCCCGCTCGGCAAGCTCGTCGCCGCGGTGACCATCATGTGCGGTCTGGTCATGATCGCGTTGCCGGTCGGCATCATCGCCAACGCCTTCTCCGACCAGATCCACCGCCGGGATTTCGTGGTGACCTGGGGCATGGTGGCGCGGGTGCCGCTGTTCAACGGGCTCGACGCCACGGCCATCGCCCAGATCATGCGCCTGCTGCGGGCGCAGACGGCGAACGCCGGCGACGTCATCGTGCGCCGCGGTGACGCCGCCCATTCCATGTACTTCATCGCCAATGGCGAGGTCGGCGTCGAACTCGAGGGCAAGCGCATCAGCCTCGGCGTCGGCCATTTCTTCGGCGAGATCGCGGTGCTGCGCCGGGCGCGCCGCTCGGCCACCGTGCGGGCGACGGCGCGGACCAACCTTCTGGTGCTCGATGCATCGGATTTCCATGTCCTGATGGAGCAGGAGCCCCGCATCGCCGAGCGCGTCCACACGGTGGTGCGTGACCGCATCGGCCGCGAGATCGTGACACCGCGCGGCGACATCGTGACCGAGGAGATCAGCGCGCCCGAGGAGTGAGCGTGCCGGTGTGCGCCCGGGCGTGCGGGCGGCGAGGCGCCTGCGCCGCTGCAGCTATGGATTACAGGTCTTCAGGGTGATGTAGACCACGAACTCGGTGCCGCGCGCCGGCTTTTGGCCCGGCGACAGCACCAGCGCCAGTTCGATGACGCGCAACGCGCCGTGCCTTTCATTCTGCGCCCGCACCTGGATGCGCGGCACCTTGATGCGGGGCACCGGGACGAGCCGTCGCGCCCAGGTCAGCGCCGCGACGAGTGCGAGGGCGGAAACCGCATAGATCGGCAGCGTGACATCGAACGGCATGGGCTACTCCGCACACGATCGGGTTACTCGGAACCAGAAGCCGGTCGATCGGACCGGCCATCGGGGCGGCAGCTCGAAAGCGATGCGATCCGGATCGGGCTGGAACAGGCGGCCTCGCACGGCCGCCTGTTCGCTGCACCCCGCATCCCTCCCGCGATCTCTCGCAGTCCCTTTCTGCGTCCCCTGTAACTAAAGATTACACATCGCGATAATCCTGTCAAACGCGGTATTGCAATATTAACCATATTTACGGTGGTAACTGCGATTCGCGAAAGGTCGCTCCAACTCTTGCGCGGAATGTAACTTTAGATATCATGCGTCTCTGCACTCTTACCCAATCGTTGGGCGGCGAACCGTGGCGTAATCTCGCGGAGAGCGTGAATGACGACGTTGCCGGATGCGGTCCGGGCCTATGAGCAGGAACTGCTGCAGAAGGCCGACATGCTCGCCATGGGCCTCAAGGGCCTCGCATCGGCCTCCCCTGAACGCGCAGCCGCGATTCTCGCCGAGATATCGTCGCGGCTCGGACGGGCCGCGGGGGCAGAGCCGGTTATCGCGATGGAAGAGCGCGGACGCGGCGATCCCCGCCGTGCCGCCCCCGTCGTCATCGCGGCACGTGGCGGCGGTGCCGACGACATCGAGGATTTCATCCTCGACATTCTCGCCGAGAATCCGTTGGGCCTATCGGTCCAGGACATCGTCGACAATCTCGACGAGGCCCAGCTCGAGATCAAGCGCAAGACCCTGGTGGTGCGCCTGCATCGCATGGTGCATGCGGGCCGGCTGTCGTCCCAGGCTCATGGCCACTACACCTTGAGCGAAGCCGAGCGCAGCCGCCGCCGCGCATGACCCCAGGGGACGCCCGGACGAAGGCGGGACCTTCTCCCTCTCCCGCTTGCGGGGGAGGGGCGGGGCGGGGGCCTGCGGCGGGGTATAAACCGGGCTGAGTGCTGACAATTTAGACCGGGATGATACCCGACAGTCGACAGTTGGCCTTGATCGCTTGGATACTCTTGGTTTGCACGCGAGGTCGGGTCAAGGATTTACCGCGCAGCGGCGACGAAGTCGTCCTTGACGCGGACCTCGTGCTTGGAGATCCGAGCGATCAAGGCCGCGCTCCACTCTCGGCGAAGCCGGTCGAAGCCGGGAAAGGAAAGGAGCGCTACATCCCCATGGTCGTGCGCAGGTTCTCCGACACCTTGTCGAGGAAAGCGCCGGTGGAGAGCCACTTCTGGTCGGCGCCGATCAGCAGTGCGAGGTCCTTGGTCATGTAGCCGGCCTCGACGGTGCTGACGCAGACTTCCTCCAGCGTCTGCGCGAACCTGGCGAGCTCGGGATTGTCGTCGAGCTTGGCGCGGTGGGCGAGGCCGCGAGTCCAGGCGAAGATCGACGCGACCGAATTGGTTGAGGTCTCGCGGCCCTTCTGGTGCTCGCGATAGTGGCGCGTCACCGTGCCGTGGGCGGCCTCGGCCTCGACCACCTTGCCGTCCGGCGTCATCAGCACCGAGGTCATGAGGCCGAGCGAGCCGTAGCCCTGGGCGACCGTGTCGGACTGCACGTCGCCGTCGTAATTCTTGCACGCCCAGACATAGCCGCCCGACCATTTGAGCGCCGCCGCCACCATGTCGTCGATCAGGCGATGTTCGTAGGTGAGCTTGTGCTTTTCGAACTCGGCCTTGAACTCCTTATCGAACACCTCCTGAAAGATGTCCTTGAAGCGTCCGTCATAGACCTTGAGGATGGTGTTCTTGGTGGAAAGGTAGACCGGGTAGTTCCGCGCCAGCCCGAAGTTCAGCGACGCCCGAGCGAAATCGCGGATGGAATCGTCGAGATTGTACATCGCGAGCGCGACGCCCGCGCCCGGCGCCTGGAATACCTCGCGCTCGATCACCTTGCCGTCCGTTCCGACGAATTTGAGCGTGAGTTTGCCGCTGCTGGGAAAATGGAAGTCGGTGGCGCGGTACTGGTCGGCATAGGCGTGGCGGCCGATGATGATCGGCTTGGTCCAGCCCGGCACCAGCCGCGGCACGTTCTTGCAGATGATGGGCTCGCGGAAAATCACGCCGCCGAGGATGTTGCGGATGGTGCCGTTGGGCGAGCGATACATCGCCTTGAGGTTGAATTCCTTCACCCGCGCTTCGTCGGGCGTGATGGTCGCGCATTTCACGCCGACGCCGACCTTCTTGATCATTTCCGCCGCGTCGATGGTGACCTGGTCGTTGGTCTTGTCGCGGTATTCGACGGCGAGATCGTAATAGAGAAGCTCGATGTCGAGATAGGGATGGATCAGCTTGTCCTTGATGTATTTCCAGATGATCCGGGTCATCTCGTCGCCGTCGAGTTCGACGACCGGGTTCGCAACCTTGATCTTCGCCATTGATTCCGCGACCTTTTCGAGCGCTCGAGAATAATTCAGGGACGACCGGCCGGCGCGCGCTCGCCACAGGCGCCGTGCCCCCGATCCGGCGGCGTGGCTATAGCATCGCCGCGGCGCGGGTCAAAGCACGCGCACGCCGGCACACCCATGCCGACGCGCGGACGCGAATGCCCGCAGCAGGCACGGATCGTGCCGGCAGCGCTCATTTCGCATATCGCGCCTCGACGGCGGCGCGGATGTCGGCAAAGCGATCGTACTGATGGCAGATTGGATAGAGGCGGCCGTCGGGCCCATGGATGCGCGCGGCCGCGTCGAGCCGATAGAACTCGCGCGGCTCCAGCGCCATGGTGGCGATGTGGCCGTTGTTCTCCTCCACGATGCCGTCGATATCGGGGTCGAGATAGACGAGATAATTGTGGATCGCCTGGTCGTAGCCGTGGCCGATGGTGCGGTAGATGCGCAGCGGCATGGCGGCGATCTTGGCCACCATGTGCTCGAGATAGGCGATGATCTCCGCGGTGCCGCCGATGGTGATGCCGCTGCAGCTGATGCGACGGTGTGCGAGCGCCTCGGCCTCCGCCGCCGTGAAGCAGCCGCGCACCCAGCGCGAATTGGTGGCATCGGCGCCGATGGTGCGCGAGGCGCTCTCCAGATAGAAATGACATTTCGGGCTGTCGATGCCGGCGAACGGATTGCACTGGAACACCACGTCGCGCACGTCCGCCATCATCACCTGGTCGTAATGCCCGCTCCTCGCGCGGAGATAATCGAGATAGATCGCATAGCGCTTGGCATGCACCGAGCGGCTGAACGAGCGGGTCTGGAACACGCGGATGACATCGACGCCGCGGCTCTTCAAGTAGCGGCCGACCCGCAGGCCGGGCCAACGGATCAGCATCGTCACGTCGCCGTCATAGCCGTTGGCGCGCAGCGACTCGACGAACACGCGGACCTCCTCCACGTCGAAGCCGATGGCAGCGCCGAGCACGAGGCGGCGCGCATCCGCGGATGCCGTGGACACGGTGGCTGGCAACGGACCCCTCTCGGCTGGTGATAACGGCGGGCAGCGGATGCCGGCTCAACTATCCCGCTTGGCGGCGGAATGCAATGTCAGGTGGCGGCAGCGTCGCCGCACCGGCTTTGCAAAGGCTTCGAGGTCTCATGCGCGGACTTGTCCCGCATATCGCGCTCGAGACGGCGCGACGCGTTATCATCGAGATGGCCGGGACGTGCCCGCCAAGACCCGTGTGGATGATTCGAGTGGATGTGAACACGGTCGAAAACTCTCTATACAGCGCCGATGCCCGGATCCGGAACCGACCACACCAAGCAATGGACCGCCCTCGCCGGGCCGATCATCGTCCTGGTCGAGCCGCAGCTCGGCGAGAACATCGGCACCGCGGCCCGCGCCATGGCGAATTTCGGGCTGACCCGGCTGCGGCTGGTGCGGCCCCGCGACGCCTGGCCCAACATCCATGCCCGCCGCGCTGCGTCGGGCGCCGACATGGTGCTGGACCGCGCCGAGCTGTTCGACACGGTCGCGGCGGCGATCGCCGATTGCAGCTTCGTGCTGGCGACGACGGCTCGCGCCCATGACCAGGCCAAGCCCGTGATCGGGCCGGCCGAGGCGGCGGCGCAGATGGCGCCGCGGCTCGCCCGCGCGGAGACGGTGGCGGTGATGTTCGGCCGGGAGCGCTGGGGGCTCGAGAACGAGGAGGTCGGGCTCGCCGACCGCATCGTCACCTTCCCCGTCAATCCCGCCTTCGCCTCGCTCAATCTCGCCCAGGCGGTGCTGATCATCGCCTATGAGTGGTTCAAGTGCGCGAGCGATGCCGCGCTGCCGTTCGCAATGCCGCAGCGCTCGCCACCGGCCGGCAAGGAGCAGCTGTTCGCGTTCTTCGCGACGCTGGAACGCGAACTGGAGAAGGTCGAGTTCTTCCGCCCGCCGGAAAAGCGTGACACCATGACGGTCAATCTGCGCAACATCTTCACCCGCATGGAGCCGTCGCAGCAGGACGTGCAGACCTTGCACGGGGTCGTCATGGCGATCGTCGAAGGCCGCAAGGGCCCGGCCAAGGGCGGCGTGCTCGACGGCGGGCAGGCTGGCCTGCTGCGTGCCCTCCTCGCCGAGCATGGTGGCGGCATCGTGCCCAACGAGCGCGGCCCGGTGCGCGGCCTGTCGCGGCTGTTGCGCCGCAATCCCACCGATGCCGAGCGGACCTTGTGGGAGGCGCTGACCCGGGACCGCCGCTTTGCCGGCCGCGGCTTCAAGCGGCAGGTGCCGATCGGCCGACACATCGTCGACATGGTGTCGTTTCCGTTGCGCGCCGTCATCGAGCTGACGCCGCGCGAAGAAAGCGCCGAGGCCGCCAAGGCGCGCGCGGAGCGGCGCGCCTGGCTCGCCGAACGTGACTATCGCGTGCTGAGCGTCTCCATGGATGCGGTCGACGCCGATGTCGCCGCCGCGCTCGATGGCCTCGCCGGCGCGCTCGACCTCGGCGCGCCGGTGCCGTGACGCGCAAAAGCGGCCGCGGCGCTTTGGGCGCCGCGGCCGGGCCGGCCTGTCGCCGGCGGGCGCGGGACGACTTGGGGCAAGTCGTGGGGGGCAGTCCCGCGCGATTATTTTCTCCCTCCCCCGCAAGCGGGGGGAGGGAGTTTTCACCGCTTGTGAGAACCGCATTCCGGTTCGCGTGAAAATGCGCGCCGTGGAATCCGCGGCCGCAACGACGGCGGACTACTCCTCCGCCTCGGCGTCGCCGGGTTCGCTTTCGCCGGCGAGAATCCGTTCGGCGATCAGTCCGGAATTCTG
>Ga0306920_100014387_pt1 | contig 10800 bp, 7 predicted proteins | sample flu12Cox44000170_FD_204666 | JGI IMG/M metagenome (GOLD analysis project Ga0306920, IMG submission 204666) | Lab enrichment of tropical soil microbial communities from Luquillo Experimental Forest, Puerto Rico - flux4day.12C.oxic.44.000.170 (v2)... | ecosystem: Environmental > Terrestrial >... | reverse complement strand
TTCTCCGAGCCGCGGCGACCGGGGATCCTTCGGCCTTTCTGGCTACGCATCCGGCTGCGCTCGCGTTCGTGCAAGCGCCGAAGCCTAGTCCAGCGAGTTTCGCGACCGAAGCCTATTTTGGCGTGACCGCCTTCCGATTTATCAACCAGCAGGAGCTCGTGCGGCATGGCAGGTATCGCATTTCGCCTAAGGCAGGCGCCGACCATCTCGACGACGCAGCCGCTAGGTCCAAGGGCGAGAATTACCTGTTTGACGAATTGGCGCGCCGCATCGCGGCGGGCCCGATTCGATTCGACATCCATGTCCAGATCGCAGATGACAAGGACATCGTGGATGACGCCACGATTCATTGGCCTGCCGATCGACCGCTCGTTCATCTCGGCACTGTCGAGCTAACGGCGAAAGCTCCGGATGACGAGGCTCATCGTCGGATCATCTTCGACCCGATTCCTCGCGTCGACGGCATCGAACCGTCGGGTGACCCATTGCTCGAACTGCGTGCAGCGATTTACTTGCTCAGCGGCCGTCGCCGTCGTCACGCCACCGAATCGCAAGTGGCGGCTTCGCAAACGGCTTGAAATCGCCTCGTCCGCCCTTCTTCAAAAAGCACGCAGGCATCAACTGCTTTGGTCAGTTTAACTGTTCTCGTTTACAAGCAATCCGGCAATCTGCAGTTCGTTCTGTTGCCGGCATGGCGGCCCGTGCACAGGCAATGAGTGCGGGACGTACGTGCCGTAGCCTGCGTGCAGTATTTGAGAAGCACCTCCTGGGCGAACTCGCTGCCTTAACCAAGCAAATATTCGCTGATCATTCGGGACTTTTTTCCTTGCTAATTCCCTGATCTGCTCAGCTTTCGGAGATGAACTTGGGCCCTAACTATCCGAAAATGAGCCGCTTGACTGCGGATATCCCGACGAGCTGATGAAAATTCCCTGCAAAAATCCCTGTTAGCACCCCGGAGAGGGTTTCGCTCGTGACTCCGTGCTCCGCCATGTAGTCAGCCCCTCCTTTTTTTCTCCGGTGCTAAATCGTAATTGCAATTCTGATTTTGATCTCGATTCTTGTTGCGGTGGTGAATGTTTGTAGCATGCTGGCGTACAAGATTACGAAGTCTGAGAACAGAGATTTGCGCGCTTCGGAGGCGAACCCTGGCGTGACTCGGAGTAGCTCACGCAACGGTGATGGCCGCAACCTCGTAATCGTCGACATGGGGAATGGTGAAGCGCAATAGATCGGCTTCGAGCTGGAAGGGCACACGCATGTCAGCGCGCAGAAGTTCTACAGCTTTGAGCCGCACTCCATTTGGCAACTTCATGCTGACCGCCTGGGCTGTCAGCGGATAAGCAGTGCTCAGCCAGCCGTGGTGAGCATGAGTGTTTGTGTAGTTGAGCAGGTGCACCGAGTAGCCGGGAGTGGTTTCCCAGGCGAACATTTCGACGAATCCATCGCCCTTGACGTAAACAACGCTTTCGTCATGAGTGATCCAGCGGATTGTGTTGTCCATCAGGCGCAGCAGATCGCCATTTCCCGTGAGCCAAAAGGTGCGCTCGACGTCTCCGGGAAAGTAGGCCAGGCGGCTGAAGCCCGTTTCGCGCAACACAATCGCCGGTTCGTTGGTGTGCGGAACCGGAGGGTAAGCCAATTCTGGAGGATATTGTACGAATCCCGGAACGACGGTCAGCACGGAATCCTGCTCGGGTTTCAACGGCACTCGGTTTTGCGCACCAGGTAGCCAGTTGGTGTTTGCGAAACCTGCCAGAACTGGATGAGTTTGTTCCATGCGACCGTAGTAGGCATTGCCGTTGGTGCCGATCACGTACCCAGCCTTGCTGATACCCAGTAGATCGGCGAGGCCAAAGTCCGCGCGCTGTTTGAGGTTCTCATCGTAAAGGCTGGTCTCAAAGCTCGCCATGATCGAGCCGCCGGAATGCACGTAATCGCGAATCTGGTCGCATTGGCGGTCACTGAGCATCGCGACATTAGGAAGCAGCAATGCGCGGTATTTTCTTAGTCTCTCCGGGTCGAGCCGATCTTCGTGCACGAAGTCGAAGGCAAAGCGGCCACTGAGCAGCGTCTCATAGATGCCGTGCGTGGTCTCGCGCATGTAGTTGCGCGAACGCACCGTTGCGGGCCCCTGATAAAGTAGCTGTGTACTCTGGCCAATGACGACTCCAATGTTGGCAAGAGACCGCCGCGGCTTGAAATGTCTGTCGCTTTTCGCCGCCCACTGAAAATAGCCTGCGCCGACTTTCTGCCAACGGCGATCTTCTCCGAGACCAGCTTCCGACCCGATGAAGTGATAATAGAGGGCCATCCCGCTGGCGAGGGTTTCGTTGAGCCACATGTTCGCCTCAGCGGGATTCTTGGAGCTATTCCTCCAGCGCACGACGCCGGTTGAGTAAGCAGCGGTGACATTGGTTGCAAACTTGCCCTCCATCACGGCATTGCACACGCGGCCCTGCAAACTGCATCCCCAGACCGCTGGGTCATCATACGTACGGCCCTGATTGTCGGCCTGGAACCACACCGCAGTCTTGCCGAGGCGATCCAGATTGGGTCCGCAGCGTACGTTGCCGCCAAGGTTTGCGAAGTAAAAGCTGTCGCGCTTCTTCTCCTTAGCAATGGCGTCGTACTTCTGCCACAGCTCCAGAACACGGTCATTGAACACATTCCAGTACGCCGGCGTGCTGGAGGACGGCAGTTTGGTGCAAATAGCACAATGACAATCTGGCAGGCTGCCAATGGGAGGCCATCCGTTGGTGTAGAAGCAATCTACATCGTAGAGTGAGTTCACCTCCCGCATGACGGCCGGAACGTAGTCATCCATGTAGGAGGAGAACATGCAAGTTCGGAATAGCCGTGGGTCCTCGCTACTGAACTGCACCGAACCATCGGCATGGCGCATAGCCCATTCCGGATGAGTTTCCAGTGCATCATCCCAGTTGAGGTCTGGACTCATGCGAGCGACGACTCGCATGCCACGTCTTTTGGCTGCCGCCACACATTCACCAAAAAAATCGCGGCCATTTAGGAAATTTCCGTGCCGGTGGAATCTCACCTTTGAGGGATAGAAGGCTAGAATGCCGGTAACACTGACAAACACGATGTCTGCGGCGGCTGAGCTCCAGAAGTCCGCCCATTCCTCGATATTCATGACGGAGGGGTCGTGCTCCGTCATGTTGCTCTGGCCGACGCGACGAACCTTCTCTTGCCACGGCAGCGTGGTTAGATCGATAGGAGCCAGCCGCGGCGGCAGCGGAACGAGCTTCGCAACATCTTCAGCTACGGTTATATCGGGACTTCGCTCGGCGGAATGCCTAAAACTTGGGTGCAGCACATCTATCGCGGCAGTCAATGGCAGGGCAGTGGCGCCAGTCTTGAGGAAGTTGCGGCGGTTGAGCACTAGGGTCACATTATTGCACCGCAAGCGCTCGTGCGCAGTGGCAACTTACATTATGGGTCCAAAGCTCGCGCCTATCGCTTTTAGGTGTCCGTTCCTTGCAAGCAGCATCTTGCCAAACCGGCAAGATGGTCATCGAGAGGCTGGCCCCGTTCCAGCAACGCTAGTGCGCGAGCGGGTCAGGTCGAAGCTGGAAGTGCAAAACCTTACTTGTGGTTCCTTTTCCGCCTTCTGCGTGAAAAGGCGTCCGCGTGCCGTAAGTGGCCCAGAGCCCCTTTCCCCTCCAGTCGGCTTTCGCGTCGTCAATCCGGCCGTCCATCCCTTTGGCATAGAACCCCATCGGATAAGGAACGCGGAGAACGACGAATTTGCCAGTATCGGGCAAAAGGGCCAGTAAGGCATCATTCCCGTTGCCGGTGGCAATCGGCACATTCTTCCCCAAACCAAGCGTATCGAATTGGTCCACCCAGTCGTAGTAGCTGGCCTCGGCGCTTCCTGGGTCGCTGACCCCCTTTAGTTGTGGTCCGGGGAGTTGATATAGTGTCCAGCCCTCGGGACAGTGCTGTCCCGTCGCATCAGGACCACTAAGCGGACCCTTGCACTTCCGGCGATTGAAACTAGCCAAGTGCCCGCTCGCTATTACCGTCCACACAACGCCATTGCGATCGATGTCGAGCCCGCGCGGGGAGAACCCATGTACCGGAGCGGCTGGATTGTTCCATGGCAGTTCGTAAATTTCCGCCAGGGCGGTTGCCGGTGGATTCGAGCCTGGGTTGAGCCGAACAATCGCGCCAGGAAAACCTAACACAGTTCCCCAAATCGAACCGTCGACAGGACTCACAGTGACACCGTAAAAGGCGGCGTTGATCCGTTTGTCCTTTGTGGGATCGACAGGTTGATCGGGCTCCACATACGGATCCCGCTTTCCATTCCCGTTCGTGTCGAGGACGAGAGCGGTCCAACCCTGCGACTTTTCTTCGTCGTGGGTCGCATCAAACATCTTCGTGTTCAGCCAGCCCACTGCTCCTCCGCCTCCTCCGCTGCTTGTCCACAGCGTGTCGTTAGCATCTTCCGCGAACACCAGATGATGCGTCCCAAAACAGGTGTCAATGAGCGCGACCTGCTTGGTTTGAGGATCGTACACCGCGAGTTGGCGGCCACTACTCTTGAGTGGAAACAAGACCGCCGAGGGATGGCTCGACCCCTCTTTGCAGAAGGCCGGATTGTCGCTGGGACGAATTCTGGCCGTAATCCACACCCTGCCCTTTTCGTCGAACATCGGATTGTGCACGTTCGCGCGGCTAGTCCAAATAATCTCGTCTCCCCAGTACGGTGACGACGCAGTGGGCTTTTCGTCCGCACTCGACGGAGTCTTAGGATCGCGAACGGGCAGTTTCACTTGGCTCGCCACGGCGCTCGCTGGATCGAGAACCGATAAATAGTCGGTACTGAGTTCCGTCGCGCCATAAATCAAGCCATTGGCATGGAGTGCGGGGTTCCGCTTGTCGGCGGCGATCTCATCATGGAGATACGCCTTGGGATCGGCCCAGTCCCACTCAGTGATGACCACGTTTCGCTCGACACCTGTTGGTCGCGGCGGCGACGGGGGTAATTCACCAGCCGCAATCCGGTCGGACCAATCCGCGAACATTGGCAATGCTCGCTCCGGCCCTAGTTGGGCAAGCCCATTTGTCATATTGTTGCCCGCTTGTCCCGAGAGTATGCGACGCGCCCATGCGGCCGTTGAGGAATCGAAATGGCCCAGGTTCTTCGGAATCTCGCGAGTAGCCTTGTCGCCCAGTTGGTGGCATGCCCAACAGCTATCCGTTTTCATGACGTGCAGCCACTGGCCCTGGCTTTTCATATTATCCGGAATGCCATTGCCCTTGAGCCCGGTGCCGGGGAACTCGCTTTTCTCCGGTACATGCAACAGGGAAAACCAATAGATGGCGGGGTAGTATTCCGCGGCAATGCGGGCGTTTGGAGCCAACACCGCAGTCAAGTTGACCATTCTTCCGGGAGTAGTACGGACCGGCGGAGAATCCATGAGACCGTAGCCGCGCACCCACACCTTGTAGTTCGCAGCGGGAAGTTGCGGCACCAAATAGCGACCGCCGTCATCCGTGACCACGATCTTCACGAATTTGGTCGGCAGATCGGTTGTTTCCGCGATGACCCAGACGCCCGCTTCCGGTCCTTTGGTGCTCGTGACCACACCAGCGATGTCGTCGTTCCCGAACGAAATCGTTTCCCTGGTGGATTGCTGCGCATTCAGTACACTTCCAAGAGCTATGAGGACTACGCTTGCTGAGAATCGTCCGGTGAGATACAGAACGCTCCTGTTCATGGCTTCAGCCCTCGTATTCAAGATCAACGGATTAGCCGTGGCGACGAACTCTCCGTCTTAGAGTGAAGAACGCTCGGATCGTAGGCACGCCGAGAGAGGTTGTCAATCGCGGACTGTCAAGCATCGGTGATGGCGCTCGCTAAGGATCTATGACCGCCCCTTTCTCCTCGCTATACCCTGCTATTCTCGCGAGTACCTCCTTCTGGTATGTTCGCCCTTAGGCGTTGATGAGATGCGGAAGAACCCGCTTCCCGTAGAAACCCACGATCTCCTCCTGTTCAGTAAGCGCCCCTAACTTCCAGCGCCCTCACTTCTGCGGCTGCCCGCATCCTTTCGCAAAGCGAATCGAACTCCCTGTCAGTAGGCAAAGGCCGCACCCAGTAGGCTGATACGCTGGCTTGTCTCACTTGTCGCCGTAGAAGCGAGTCTTCGCTGCGGGCTTCGGACCAGGCTGCATGTAAGGCGCCGCTTTCTCCGGGGTTAGCCAGCGCGTCCAGAAGGTGTCCGAGAGCTGATCCAGATATTTTTTCCCTTGCGGGTCCTGGCTCAAGATACGGATCAGCACCTGCAGCGTATCGCTGCTGAGGCGCAACGCGTTCAGGCTGAGCCGGTAGCCTTCGATGAATGTTTCGCTGCGGTAGCGTACTCCGGTTTCGCCATCGTGCAGCACGCCCGGGGCTGTCGCGGCGCCGCTCGCCTGCTGCCAGTTCTGAAAACCAAGCTGGAAGTCATAAGGCGGCGGCAGGTAAAACGGCCGGTAGGCCCCTTTCAGAAGTTTTTCCATCGCACGCTTCGCCGCTTCCTCAATTCGCCTGGTGGCCTCGGCGGATGGCAGAGGCTCCGCTAATGCGCGGCTCTTGGCCGTTTTCACCGCCGCGTACTCGAGCTCGGGAAAATCCGGCTTCAACTGTTCGCCAAGGACGTTGTCGCCCGAGACCATAATCACCGGGACGCCCCAGCGCCCCGCAGACAGCGCTACGATATGCGTCTCGGTGAAGTCCACGCCATTGATGCGATAGCTGATCCGGTCCGTCACCGTATGTGCCTCATAGCCATCGGTGTTCGCGCGAGCGTGCATTCCAATGCATACGATGCCGTCCACGGAGCCATCGATGCCCGTGTCGTAAGGATCGAAATCCCGGTCGCGGAAATCAAAGTGGGCGTGCGGGTCCATTTTGTCTACAAGCAAGTCGGGCTCTTTATCGTTGCCGGAGCCATGGCCGTCTTGAATCCAAATCGAGCCTGCACCACCAGCGGCCAAGCCGCGGATGGCCGCATTCACGTCGGAAGTCAGGAACTCGCGCCCGCGAGCATAATCTTCGGGCCGATCCACCCAGGTCATTTCGTAGTGGCTCACGCCAGAAACGCCTTCCATGTCGTAAATCACCAGGATTTTGGGATGGTTCGTTGCTGCTTGCGAAATGAGATTCCCGCTGAAAAAAAGAAAAGCGAAGAAAAGGATGCGTAACACGCGCATGGCTAGCCTCTCGAGGAACACGCCGCGCGAAGCTACCGATTTGAAGTTGCCGTGTCAAGGGCGGGTGCATGGTCCGAACTATCTGGCCGGCGATAGCGCTACCGCAACTCAATAACGTGCACGTAAACGCGCTTGTATCGACGAACCAAGCAGCGGCCCTCTCTTGCCGTTCTTCCGCGCAATCTCTCGGATGCGTTCAATACCCACGTACACGGTAACGGCGCTTTCCAATAGACGCACCGCTTCGTTTGCCATGTCCTGTGCCTCAGCGCAATTTACCCGCTACCATAGTCCTAACAGCCTCGCAGCCACGGTCCAGGGGGCACGCGATGAAAGTGGGAATTCGCAAGTCTTTCAAGATCCTTGCACCAGGGGATTCCTTGCGCCGCCGGACTGCTTTCAGCCTGGCGATGGTCAGACTAATCTTGGCGCCGGTCATTTTCCTAGCGGTCTATTATCTGTTCAGAATGGGATGGATCGTCGATCGCATCGTCAATGTTGACGCACCGGCGTCGGCTCTTGCGCAACAAGTGTCGATCGAAATGCTGGAAGCGCGCCGCGCCGAACGGAACTACCTGCTGCTTCACGACCCCATGTATCTCACCAACAATCGCGAGGCGGTAGAGAATGCGCAGCAGGTTTTGGACAGCATCCGGAATCTCGAGAGCGACGATCATGAGATTCTCCAGAAAACGAATGAGGCGCTGACGCAGTACCGGCAACAATTCGCCGAAGCCGTCTCCATCTTGGACCGGCCCGGGCAGCGGCAAACCGACCGGGTACAGGCAGTGGTCAAAGCGTATGAGGAGGATCTCGACGACCTTCTGAAGCGGTCGGGACGCGTAAGACGGGAACGCCTCATGGAGGAACTTCGCCAGCGGGTCGGATCGTTCGACGCCCAAATATCCAGGACCGTCGAGGAAGGGAATCCGGATCTCCAGCAGGTCACCGAACGTCTCCAGCAGTCAAGCCAGGACATTCTCGAACGGACCGCTGCGCTTGAATCTGCGAACTGGACCCGGGTCCAGAAGGATCACGCCAACGCCAGAAAGCTCATCCGTGAAGCGGAGTGGTCGCTCGGAATCGTTTCTGCGATCACCTTGCTCATCAGCATATGGGTAAGTTACGTTCTGCCACGACAAGTGATCAAGCCGCTGCTCAGCCTGAAGGAAGCCGTCGATCACGCGGCTCTCGGAAATTACGAAATCGACTTCGACGTTCATGGCAAGGGCGAGATCGTAGACCTGGTCGAAAGTCTGCGGCGTATGCTTGCTTCGGTCCGGCAGCGGGCCTGAATCACAAGAGCGTCGCGATACTCCCCCCTGATCTAAGTGTGTTTGCGCGGATCAACAAAGTCGGCAGCACGCACCTTGTGGGTAAGGATTGAGCTGGTGGCGCGCGACAATGCTGCGGAGCAAGAAGTAATGTCAATACGTTGGCCTTTGTTGCGTGCGCGACGCCAGGCCCAGTCCGTCGCGCGTTGTGCTCGCTCAAGGTAAGACTCAGCTTGCAAGTTTGCCGCTGCCAACTCTCCGCGGCCTTCCTTGGGCGGCCGAACGAACAGGTCCTCCTGCCCCAGCGCTCCCCGTTCGAATTCCGCTCCTAAGAACAGTTTACGGCCGTCGTTAAATTCCGTAATCCTGTGGCCATGCAATACGGGGGGCGGCAGGACATTTTGCGCCTGCCGCTTCATGTGAAGCTCAGTGAACAAGGAGTGGGGTACGATGCGTTTCCTTTCGCTTCGCACTGCGATCTTGTTCGGTTTGTTTGCGCTCGCGTTGATGGCCAATGGGAGGAAACCCATTGCTGCGGCGCAGCTGGCGCCGCCATCGTCACCGAGCGTCGCTCTGAGCGCCTCGCCGGCTTCGGCCCAAGCGGGGCAATCGGTCATGCTCACGTGGTCGTCGACGAACGCCACATCCATCACTGTGGAGCCCTCCGTGGGCCGCGTGGCCGCGCAGGGTTCTACGACAGTGAAGCCTTCTCAATCGACCACTTATACCGTCACGGCCACGGGGCCGGGCGGTTCGGCTCATGCTAGCGCACAAGTCACTATCACACCCGCGCCCCCTCCGGCTGCAGTCCAGAAGCCTTCCCAGGAAGAGATCTCGTCCGACCAACGGCAGATGAGGGGCCTCGACGAACAGATCCAGGAGATCAAGTCAGACGCCCTCCGCATGTCGGCGGAGCTCAGCCAGCTGGAGGAGAAACTGTTGTATCCGTCAGGGACACAGGTCGCAATCTTCGTGGCTCTGGCCAACGACGACACGATGCGCCTCGACGCCGTGCGGCTCCAGATCGACGGGCAACTCGTTGCGCATTACATCTACAGCGCCAAAGAGCTCCAGGCCCTCCGCAAGGGCGGGGTGCAAAGGATCTATGTCGGCAACGTGGCGACCGGGGATCACAAGCTCGACGTGCTGGTCGACGGCAAGCTTGAGGGCGGCGCGGACTTCAGCCGCACGGGACAGTTTACTTTCCGCAAGGAAGTGAAGCCAAAGCTGGTCGGACTGACTCTGGCCGGACCGCGTTCCGGCAACACTCCGATCGCGCTTGGGGAATGGTAATCGATGCGAGCGATTCGCCGACTCATCGGACTCGGTCTAGCCTTGGGACTCGCCGCTGGCCCGGCCACGTGCGACGACTTGAGGGACCCCTATTTCGGCGAGGCGCTCTATCACGCCTACCAAGGACAGTATTTCTATGCACTCCAGCGGCTCGACACCGAGCTCGCCATGTACCACGGACTCGACGAGCCCGCACTCGACACGCTTCATTTTCACATCAACAACGCCGAATTCTCGGTCGGCGACTTCGAGCTCAACTACCGCATGCACCAGCGCGCAGGGCGCGCCATCAAGGCGGTGCTCGAAGGTGCCGTGGATGAGGCGGTACGAAACGAGGCCGCGTTCAGGCTTGCCCGCATCCACTTCCAGAAGGATCAGCTCGATGATGCGCTCCAGGCGCTGGCGCGGATCAAAGGTACGGTGCCCGAGGAGATCAGGGGCGACGTCGAGTTGCTGCGGGCGAACGTCTATATGGCGAAAGGCCAGCCTGGCGAGGCTGTTAAGGTGCTCGCGCAGCTAAAGAGCAATGAGCGCCTGGCCGGCTTTGTTGCCTACAACTTTGGCATCGCGCTGTTGCAGGACGGTCGACCCCAGGAAGCAATCGAGCAACTGGACAAAGCCGGGCAACTGCCGGCCAGTGATAGCGCCGGTCTCGCGATCCGCGACAAGTCGAACCTGGTGCTGGGTACCATGCTGTTCGAATCCGGTAATTTTGAGCGGGCTAGACAGTCGCTGAACCGCGTCCATCTCGAGGGACCGTTCTCGAACCAGGCGCTGCTGCGGGCAGGCTGGGCCGAGGCTTCGCTCCAGCGGTATGACCGCGCACTCGTTCCGTGGAACATCCTGGTGCAGCGTGAGCCGACGGATGTCGCGGTTCAGGAAGTCATACTTGCCGTACCGCATGCGTACGCCAGCTTGAAGCTACACGGTCGCGCCGCGCTCCTATACGGCCGGGGGCTCGAGCTGTTTAGCAACCAGATCGAGAAAGTCGACGCATCAATCCGCAGCA
>Ga0306920_100014386_pt1 | contig 10801 bp, 10 predicted proteins | sample flu12Cox44000170_FD_204666 | JGI IMG/M metagenome (GOLD analysis project Ga0306920, IMG submission 204666) | Lab enrichment of tropical soil microbial communities from Luquillo Experimental Forest, Puerto Rico - flux4day.12C.oxic.44.000.170 (v2)... | ecosystem: Environmental > Terrestrial >... | reverse complement strand
AATGGCGTCGGCCTTGAGTTCGACGTCGTTCGTGTTTTCGCGAAATCCTGGCGCCGAAACTGTGGCGCGGCATCTCGCTGGCGCAGGTGCAGCAAGGGCGTAGCTCCCCGTCTCATCAGTCACAGTCCGAATGGGGACTCCGGAGGCCTCTTCACAGTGCAACGTCAGGATTGCTCCGGGAATGGAGACGGGCTGGCCATCTGGACCAAGTGTCGTCACCACACCCCGCATTCCTCCGGTCTGCTGTGCAACAACCAAACGGGGGCAGACCGCCCAGAGGAGCAGGCTGGGGACAAGGCCGTACAATATTGCCAGCCATCGCTTCATGGACGTCGCTGCTTCTCCGGAATTGTTTTCAGCCTCTTGAGAACCTCAGCAGCACGCGCGCGCACCTGAGGGTCCGGATCTTCGGAAGCCGAACGTTGCAATGCTGGCCCGATGCGGGCGTCTCCAAGCAGGCCCAATGCACCAATCGCTGTCTGACGAACAAGAGGCCTGTCGTCTTCGAGTGTGCGCAACAGAGCCGGAACTGCGCGGCGGTCACCTAGGAATCCAAGTGCGAAGGCCGCGCCGGATCGAACGGTCAATCGGTTGTCGTCAAGGGACTTGATAAGAGGCGGTACCTCGTCCTTGTCTCCCAGGAGGACCAGACCCACCGCCGCCGCTCGGCAGACATGCAAATCTTTATGCGCCAGGGCACCTATGAGAGCATTCACCCGTTCGGGCCCGCCAATTCGCGCGACGGCAAAAATAGAATTCATGCAAACGTTCGGATTTTCATCTTTCAAGGAGGCGATCAGTGGCTGAATGGCGCGTGGATCACCAAGCTGCCCCAGCCCATAGGCAGCAGCCCTGCGGAGATTGGGATCGGGGTCTCTCAAAAGGAGATTGATGAGCGGTTCCACCGCGCGATTTTCGTGTAGCTGAACAAGGCGGTGAATCGCATCGAGCCTCCTCGTCGAATTCGAATCTTGGAGCTGGCTGAGCAGTGCTGAAACTGAATCTTGTGTGTCTCGCGGGTTCTGTGCTTTTTCTCTCCCATGCAGTCGAGTCGTCGATGATCCATGTGCTTCATCAAGGCAAAAAGGGTTCACGCCGCTTCGCTGGTGATGAGTTCCGATTCCGCTCAGCGTTAGTGCACCTATGAGCAAGGGAGCGTGAATAGCACGTGCGGTGCCGGAAGCCACGGCATCTGCAAAGAGTCGGCTGTAGCGCATCACAGGTTTTCTCCGCTGAGATCAGTTACGAGCACACAGTTCCTCCGGCCCCGGGTCAGTGCACAAATCAGGCTCTGCACTGTGCTGGCGGTCGCTCGTGAGCTACTTATTTCGACCTTTGGCGGAGGGGAAAACGTGCAAGACGTCAGAGCCTTCATGACTTGACCGGCGTCGCCAAGCGACTAATGCAACGACCGCCGCCGCTGCAAGTCCGAGAATTCCTGCAAGGTGCATGTCTTCACCCTCCGGCCATATGACGATGGTTGTGGGCGGAAAGATTCAACGTCTGCGAGAACGAAAAACTCTTCGTCGCGCAAAAATCTGGAATGACGAATGGATTTCCAAAGGCATGTTTCGCTGGATACGGAATATCTTGGATGGAGAGCCGAGATATAGTCTTTACCCGAGTAAGGCAACAAATGTCACATCAAAATGGAAATTCACCTTAGGCTCAAGGGCAAGCTCACGCTCACGCTCGTGATCGAACCCGATGCGGTACGGTTGTTGTCCGAAGGCCTTCCTTCGCCTCCCTCGCTCACGCCTTATTCCTTGGAGGGAAGCTGAAAAGCTCCCTTCAAGGCCGGGACATTTTTGCGACGAGTTTTGGGACCGCGCGGTGAGGGATGAGACGCTCCGCAAAAAGGGCAATCTTGTTAACAAAGCCGGGAACGACCAGGCCCCCGCCGCGATCAAGCACCTTCAATGCTTCCCGCACAACTTCCTCAGGGGCTTGATATACGGCGGAAAAGTCGCGTTCTACTTTCCGCGTCCCTTCCGCCTGAGAGCGAGCACGGATTCTCCCCGGGCAAAGCGTGACTACACGGAGCCCATATGGTCGCACTTCCTGCTCCAACCCGAGCGAAAGGCTCGTTAAGAATGATTTTGTGGCCGCATAGAGCGCGGCATAAGGAATGGGTTGAAAACCGGCCGTGGAAGACACATTGATGATGCCAGCTTGTCGGCTCTCAATCATTTGGGGTAATAGTTGATACGTAAGTTCGACAATGGCTTCGTTGTTTAGCCGGATCATCTCCAATTGGCGCTCGAGTGGAAGCTCCAAAAATCTTCCACGTGCACCAAACCCTGCATTGTTAACTAGGAGATGGATTCGCAGTTTGCGATCCAACAATTGCTGCGAGAGGCGCCCGGCCGCCCCTGGCAGTGCTAGGTCGCATTCCAACGCTTCCACCAGAATGTGGTGTGAGTCCTTCAAGTCACTCGCCAAGGCGTCGAGTTTGTCCCTGGATGTTGCAACAAGAACCAGGTTTTGTTTCCGCGTAGCAAATGTCTCGGCAAACGCCTTACCCAAGCCTCTGGAAGCACCGGTAACGAGGACAAAAGTTGACTGCCCCAATTCTGAAGGCTGCGCTTGTTGCATATTGTCCGCCTCAGGCTGTTGTCTCACCCAAGCCTAGTTGCCGCGCCGAGCAAAGAGGGGCTGCCGAACAGCCTCCGTGTAACGGGTATTGAAGATTACGTCCCAAAGCCCACTGGTGATGCCGTATCCCATTTCCATGCCCTGACGGGTGTGGTGGTAAAGGTGGTATCGCTTGAGGTACCGAAAATACGCGTTCCGGAAATTGTAGAAGTGAATGCAATGATGAATCCATTCTTCAGCGACATAGCCTTGGACCACAGCAGCAAGCAAAACCGGCAGAGTGTAAATGGGAAACAGAAAACTCAAGGGAGCGGCAACGCCAAAGAGAGGAAGCAGGTCTTTCAACTCACCACTGATGTGCATGCCATCGAGTGGACGCTCGTGATGTTCCCAGTGAAGAGGGTCAAGGCGTTCGTGCGCGAAGCGCCTTATGAATCCTTTTCCCGGCGGAAACCGTCCGTGCAGAACGAAGCGGTGGAAAACGTATTCGACGAGAGTCCAGATCGGAAGTCCCGCCAAGAAGAAAATCACGGCCACCCAGGGATGCGCTGTTCTCAAACCGAGAATGAGCACGGCCGCAGAGTAAACGGTATAAAAGGCAGTTAAGGGGTAGAGGCGGCGACGAGAAATGCGAGCCTGTTGGCGTTTGTAAGAGTTTGAGGGATTGCCGTCTGAGCGACCACGCAAGATCGCCCGAACAAGAGCCACCGACATCTAACCACCCCCGCTGCGAGTGGGATTCCAGATCAAAGTTTCCTTTTGGCAATCATGAGATACGCGAAAAGAAGAAAGGGATTCAGCCTTTCGTGCCTGCCTCTTGATGGATTCGAACTTCGGCGAAGATTAACGCCCGATCACGGGCACAAGGTGAGATGCGTCTGAATCTTTTGTCTACAGCCTTGTATCTGTGTCTGTTGAAGCGATGGAATCCGGCCTCGCCCGGTTGGGCATCCGGTTGCATCCATACCGATCACGCGCGACGAGGAATGCCTCGTTCAGCCGAAGGAGAAACATGTCTGAATTGCCGCAAGAGAGGTATCCTACTCTTCCTACTCAACCGTTTCGCCTTGACGTTCCCTTGCACGCGATTCTGAAAGACCCGGCTTTGCAACCCAAGGCCCGGCCAGTAGCGCAGCTTGAATGCCTGCCAGAACCAGAGTTCCCGCAGCATCCGGAGCTCCATCACGAAATCGATGCTGCGGATATCGCTGCTCACGACGAGGTAGTCCGCACGGGGCGCCGGCGTTGGGGCACGGCAAAAATTCTCCACACCATGAATGGGTGGATGTTTCCCTATTTCAAGTCTCGAATCCGCCGTGGAGACTTTCAGCCGATCATCGCCTACCTGTTCGCCGAGTGGAAATGCAATCTTGATTGCCACTATTGCTGGTCGTACGACAATCGAGTCAAAGGAATGAGTGAAGAAACGGCCCGGCGCGCCATTGATTGGCTTTATGACACTCCCTGTCGGGTGCTGGCGCCGACCGGAGGCGAGCCCTTGCTCCGTCCGGACTTCGTGCACAAGGTCGTGTATTACGCGGCAAAAAAAGGCTTCTGGATCTACCTGGCCACGAACGGCAGGCTTTTGCGCCCTGAAGTTACCGACCGTCTCGCTGACGCAGGCATTTCTACCTTCAACTTCGCGGTCGACTGCGTGGAAGAAAAGCCGGGGTTGCCGAAGGCACTCAATCGCGTCCGCTCCTACTTCGACTACCTGGTCAAACTTCAGTACCGATACGGCTACACGGTTTTTTTCAACACCAACATCTGCCGCACGAACCTTGACGATGTGCGCCAACTCACCGAAATCGCCCACGACAACGGCATTGCCATTACGTACCACATCAATGAAGCACCGATGCTCGAGCAGAAGCACTTCAGGTATTTGGCGGAGAATGATACGTACATCCGGCCAGAGGATTTCTCTCGCGTCGACGAATTACTCGATTGGCTCAGTGAGAAGAACCGGTCCGGGTACAAAATGGTGGATTCGATTGCACGCTTGCGGCAGATGAAGGGATTCATGCGGGGTCGAGGCGAACACTGGGGCTGCCGAGCCGGGCAGAACTGGCTGATCATCCGGACCGACGGCACGCTCGCGCCATGCTTCCCCATGTACAACGCCACCTATGATTGGGGCACATTCTCGCACCACAGATTTGAGGTCAAGCAGCTCAATAAGATGAAGCAGTCCTGCGAGCTGCACTGCTTCTCAACGCTCGGAGCCAACCTCGCGTACTGCTATAGCGGCACGCGCGTTCTGAAGTGGCTAGCGAAGCAGGCTCTGAACGGTTTTCAAGGAACAACTGGCAGCTTTGAATAGGCATGCTGTTTTTCGCGAAGCATCAGCGCCTGTCCAACCGAACCCATGAGCGGCCACCAAACGGAGCGATATAGTTCAGTCCCATTCGGCGATACACGCCCTCTGGGATTCCGAGGTCGGCGAGAAAGAGCTCACCCGGCTGCTCCCGCAAAAGCCCGGTCTTTGGCAGGGCTAATGTCATCGTCCAGCGAGGTCGGATGCATTCGCCCGGAGTCTGGCCAGTCGTTGCATCAACCCCGGAAGGCACATCCAACGAGAGAATGGGGGCTTTCGCTCCGTTCGCCCAACGGATGAGTTCCGCGACAGCCCCCTTTGGCGAAGCCTGCAAACCGTAGCCGATAAGTGCGTCAACAACCAAATCAAGCCGCTGTTTCGGCAAAGCCGCCGCGTCAATCTCTCTGCCGCGGGTCGATTGAAACACCTTTCGCTGGAACGCGGGCACTTCCTTCAACCGTTCTGGAGCCGCGAGACATAGCATCACGTCCGCCCCGTGATTGGCAAGATGACGTGCGGCACACATTCCACCGCCACCATTCCCACCGCTCCCAGCCAGCACCAGAATTCTTGCCGCAGTCCAACTGGAACCAAGAAATTCGATTGCGAGCAGTGCCAGATTCCGTCCTGCGTTTTCCATCATCTGGTAGAGGTTCGGCCCGGTCTCTTCAACGGCGATGCGATCCACTTCGCGCATCTGTTCCGCGGTAACCGCCGGAACCGAAATGCCAGTTTGGGTGAAGAACTGTGCCGTTGTTTCTGTGCGTACGGTCGACCTGTCGTTTGAGCACATATTTCCCCGGAGACTTGCGTATCACGCTCGTGCCGTGCGGGCAAGGCCGCTCGTTTGATATCCTGAGTCTAGCGCTCTGTTCACCGTGGATAAGAATAGCGAGCTGTCCCTAACGACGCACTGTTCCTCGTTTTGCTCCGAAAATGAGTGTTCAGGCTGGAGCGCACCATGAGCCGGGCTCGCAGTATCCGCGTCTTTACAGTTGCCACTTTTAATCCGAGCAGGTCCGCTGTTTGCCTGTTGGAATGGCTCTTAAGGTCTCGGAGAGCGAGGACGATCCGGTACGCGGGAGGAAGCTTCTGGATCGCTTCGAAAAGAATTTCACGAAGCTCCTCTTTTGCAAAGTGCTTTTCGGGGCTGTCGCCCCACTCGCCGACCCGGTTTGGTATCAGAACTCCTGGGATCACATTGGTTTCGTCGAACTCAACATGGTTTGGCCGCCGTCGACGCACCTTCATGAGTGCCTCGTTCAGAGCGATCCGTGTTAACCAGGTTGAGAAGCGCGAATCGCCTCGAAATTTGTCAAGGTAGCGATATGCCTTGATGAAAGACTCCTGCAGCGCGTCCTCGGCGTCTTCTTGGTTTCTTGTGATCCCCAAAGCGAGGCGAAAGATCCTGGTCTCATTGCGGCGGACAAGCTCCTCAAAGCACGAGGCGTCTCCTTCCTTCGCGGCCGCCACCTTAGCGGCTTCGATATCGATTGGCTCACTGAGCGTGGAAGATGCCGAGCTCATGTTCTGTCTCTCCTCTCCGCAATTGTTAGAAGCTTCAGTTGAAATGAAAGCTCGATGGATGAGTTTTCTGTAACGGTCACCACTTTTGTTTGACTGCGAAATCCTTCCGCGCTGGCTGTAACGCTGCACTTGTCAGCTGGCAGCACTGAAATAGAAAAGCGACCGTTTTCGTCCGTCACCGTTGTGTTTAGTTTGTCGACAGACTTTTCACAGCGAAGCAGAACTTGGGCGCCGGGCAAATAGACTCGCGCGTCGTCCGGCCCAACTGTTGCGACCGCACCGCGGATGGTCCCCTCCCTGCTCGCAGCAGGGAGGCTATGCACGAGTGCGAGTGCCAAAAGGAGTGGAAGTAGCTTGTAGCAAAGAGCAGTTAAGAGCTTCATGGAGATTCCTCCTGTCGAAATTGGGCTGGGCTTCACCTTCGCCAACGTGCGGCATCCTCTGCATCGCCGCATCGATGTGGCCCTGCGGCGGTTTGTCGTCCCAGTTCGCAGTCCGCTCGCGGATGTTTACCTGACTCGATTTCGTCCACAATTTCGTCAAGAGCAGACGCAAACTCACCTGGCCGAAGCGCCGACGCTCCTAGACACTTCTCGCCGTGCCGAACCGCAGGTAACCACCAGCAGCCGTCTTCGACCGGATAGCAACGGAATAGAGTTGTCGAGGATCCAACCACGGACGCAATCAATGCGTTGATTCCTTCCATTAGGTCTGTGCAGAGAATCAGGTCAAACACGTGGTCAACGAGCAGGCGTGCCGCTTCTGAGCCTGAAGTGGCCACGTAGCATTCACATCCTCGTTTTTCCAAGTGGCGTAGAAGGGACGAGGATCCCTTCGCGCTTTCGCCCACTAGTAGGACCGTTATGGCCTTTGTGCTCATGGCGCGGTCACATTCGTGCTGGCATGAATGCCGGCTCTTGTCTGAGTGGTCCGATGAAGCCGGGCAGACTCACTGAGTGCAGACCACAGAATTCGCTCTGTTTCAGCGGAATCGGGCGGGCAAGCGGTGTAATTAAATGTAGCGGCGCCGATGGCACTCAAATAGGCATCCCAGTCAGCAAGCCGTGAAAGGACGATCACTGGGACATCCACGCTTGATTTCCTCACCTCATACACGATTGCGCGGAAATCGCCGTCGGGCAGAGTGTCATTGCAGAACACAGCGCTGAAGCTTTGTCGAGCCAATAACCGTAGGGCCTCGCGCAGGCTGCAGCAGCAGGTCGGTCGCAGACCACACTTCTGGATAATCTCGACGATTCTTTCCCGGGATTCTCCCTCGCCACAAATGACCAAGATTGGCAGGACATTCAGCATTTCTCCCCCCTTGCCCGGAGTTCGTTGCAACGCCGCTTGTTTGCCATGGCTCTGCTTCAATGCCTGGCTCTTATCAACAGACGGCATTAGAAGTCATGCGGTCTGGGCCTTCTCCTTGACATTGGAGTTGAAGTATCTGTTGAAATGTTCTCGTAGTTGTAGGCGACTCCGGAGCAGGTGGGACTTTACGCGGGGGACGGACAAGCGGAACAAACCTGCGATTTCTTGCGGTTTTACTTGGGCCACATCGCGCAATAAGAAAACAACCCGCGAGAACGGCGATAAACTCTGGACTCCTTCGCGCGCTATTCTTCGCAATTCCTCGCGTGTGTAACGTTTCTCCGCATCATCGCCCCAATCCACGATCTCCGGGGGCACAAAGGCTCGATCGACTTCCGCTTCCAGGTTTAACCGCAGCAAGTTGCTTGCATTGCGATTGCGCAATTTGGCAAACGATTCGTTTACGGCAATGCTCACCAAACGCATGGCAGGAGATTCGCTTTGCTTAAGATCTGTGAAACCGGATTGGGCTGTTAGAAACGTCTTCTGGAGTACATCTTCTGCGTCTTTGCTGTTTCCCGTCACATATTGCGCCAGCCAGTACACGACTCCCGCATAGCTATCCAGAAGAGTTGCGAAATCCCCCCTGCCGTTTTGAGGCCGGTTAGCGTTCCTCCTGGTGCTTTCCAACTCTTGCCCGCCACGATTGTTAAATGGCTGGACCACTCCTGATTTCTTCACAACACACCCAACTGACATGTTTTTCTCCTCAATCACTGAGTTCATTGGCCGCGTTCGATTTCCTCAACGAGGTATTTGGTCATTGGCGTGTCCGCCAGGAAACAAACCCCGTTCTTCCAAATGGTTCTAAGGAGATGCTTTCCTCCCGAGTCCACAAAAGTCACTTCACACAGATCAACGCAGAGATGCTTTGACCCGAGGGAAGGAGCCAGGGAGATCCACGCTCGATGAAGTTCGTCAACCCAGGGCCCGGCAATCCTTCCCTCGAGCTTCAGCGTCACCTCCTGTGTTGATTGTTGGATCGTGATCCGCAACACATCCTTGACCCGTCCTCCACTTCGATCAGCAGCGCACGAAGCAGGCCAAAGAGAGCAAGTCAGACACGGAGGCCGATGTCCTTGAAAAGAGGGAAGTTAAGGCAGCTAAGGATCACTTTGTAGCCAGAAGACTGTGGTGGGTGACAAAAATGCGAGACAATCAATTGTCGCGGGAGACTAAATATAGTCTTGCGGATTTATTCCCAGCTTTTTTATCTTTGCGTTCAAAGTCGTCCTCTTCAAGCCCAAACGGACCGCAGCACCGCGTGGGCCTCCGATTACTCCTCTTGTTTCGCGGAGCACACGGATAATCTGCTCTCGTTCTGCGGTTTCAAGAGTTGTGTCAAGACGTGTAGGGGGAACTTCCTCTGAGACTTCCAGCTCATTCAGTGGAGCGCGGAGACCTGGGCCCCGCGAGAGAATCACGGCCCTCTCAATGAAGTTTTCCAACTCCCTTACGTTGCCCGGCCAGCGCCATCGAGTGAGCGCTTGCATTACTTCCGCTGGGATGGATTCAATGCGCTTTCCCATACGGCGAGAATGCTTCAGTACAAAATGATGCACCAAAAGTGGAATGTCCTCAGGCCGCTCGCGAAGGGGAGGGATCGTGATTGGAAAGACTTTCAGGCGATAATACAACTCAATCCGGAACTGGCGATCGTCGACCATCTTTCCGAGATCGTGGTTCGTAGCCGCTACCAGCCGCACGTCCACGGGGAGCGTCCGCGTACCTCCCAGTCTTTGAAATTCCCTCTCCTGCAGAGCGCGGAGGAGCTTGGGTTGCAGTTCGAGGGGAAGGTCACCGATTTCGTCGAGAAAGAGTGTCCCCTGGTGAGCTAGTTCCACGAGCCCGATTTTTTGCGCGATGGCCCCGGTAAATGCCCCTTTCTCGTGACCAAATAACTCGCTCTCAAGTAGTCCCGCTGGTATGGCGGCGCAGTTCAATTTAACGAAGGTTCGTTCGTGTCGAGCGCTTAGTTGGTGGATTGCACGCGCGATGAGTTCCTTCCCTGTCCCGGTTTCTCCTAAGATTAAGACGGTTGAGTCTGTAGGTGCCACCGTCTCGGCCTGCTTCAGAACGCGTTTCAGATTCGCGCTTGCCCCTACGATATCTTCAAAGTTGTATTCGGTGGAGAGCTCTTCCTCCAGATAGCGCTTCTCGAGGTTCAGTTTGTCACGCAGCTCGGCCAGTCGCCGGAACGCGAGAGCGTTGTCCACTGCAAGGGCTACTTGCTTTGCGACATGGCCTAACGCGGCGACGTCTTTCTCCGTAAACGCGGACTCGCGCCGGCTTGCAACAGCTAGAATGCCGAGTGCCCGGTCCCGGCTCACGAGGGGGAGCCAGCAAGCGGATTTAAGACCAGCACCAATCAGATGTTGAAGAGGTTTGGGCTTGAAGCGGTGCTTCTCCAGCAGGTTCAGAATTAGAGGCGTTCGCTCCCGAAACACCCAGCCCTGGGCGGATCCTTCCACGGGAACTGCAATTTCTTTCGAGGGCATGCCTTTCTGGTAGGCGAGGTCGAGGAGTAGCAAACGCAACTGATCCGCTTCCGCATGGTGGAATGCTAAGGTCGCGAAATCATGGGGCACCAATTGCCGAATCCCAGCTGAAAACGCGGACAACAGCTTGTCAAGTTCGAGGTTGGCGAGCAAAGCACCGCTGAGTTCCAAGAGTACGGCTTCTTCCGCTCGCTTGCGCTGGGTGATGTCGCGGATGGCGGCCACAACCAGAGCGCCCTCCTCGCTTTCAAGTGGGCTCAGCATGATATCGACTGGGAATTCCGTCCCGTCTTTGCGCAGCGCGTATAGTTCCAGACCTGCTCCCATGGGCCGCGTCTGGGGCTCGCCGAAAAAGCTCTTCCGGTGGCCCACGTGGTTTTCCCGGAAGCGTCCTGGAATCAGTACTTCAATCTCTCGTGCCAATAGCTCCTCTCGCTCATAGCCAAGTAGCCTTTCCACTTGCGCGTTGACCCGAACAATCTTGCCCTCG
>Ga0306920_100014384_pt1 | contig 10802 bp, 5 predicted proteins | sample flu12Cox44000170_FD_204666 | JGI IMG/M metagenome (GOLD analysis project Ga0306920, IMG submission 204666) | Lab enrichment of tropical soil microbial communities from Luquillo Experimental Forest, Puerto Rico - flux4day.12C.oxic.44.000.170 (v2)... | ecosystem: Environmental > Terrestrial >... | reverse complement strand
GAGATGGTCGCACAAGAGCTGCTTGTAGACGGTCTCGTGACCCTGGCCCTGGGTGATCGAGCCCGACATCAAGGTCACCGTGCCGCTGCGGTCAAAGCGGATCTCGGCCGCCTCAAAGCCGCCCGCCGCGGCGCGCTCGATCGTGTTGGAGAGGCCAAAGCCGCGCAATTTGCCGTGCCGGCGCGACTCCGCACGCCGGCTCTCAAAGCCCTCGGCGTCGGCGAGCTCGAGCGCCATGTCGAGGGTCTTTTCGAACTCGCCGCAATCGTAGGTGAAGGTCAGACCCGATTTGAACGGCATCGCCTCGGGCGGGATCAGATTGCGCCGGCGCAATTCAACGGGGTCGAAGCCGAGCTCGGCGGCGGCCTCGTCGACCATCCGCTCGATGACATATCCCGCCTCGGGCCGCCCGTTGCCGCGATAGGCGCGCATCGGGTTGGTGTGGGTGTAGACGGCGGTGACGTCGGCATGCACCGCGGGGGTGCGGTAGGTGCCCGCCAGGGTGCCGAGATTGGCGACAAAGGCGTTCGAGCCAGCCTGCGGATAGGCGCCGACGGCGGCGATCGTCTTGACCCGCAGCCCGAGAAAGTGGCCGTCGCGGTCGAGCGCCAGCTCGGCCTCGGTGATGTTGTCGCGCGCCTGGGCGTCGCCGAGAAACGCCTCGGAGCGGGTGCTGGTCCACTTGACCGGTCGCCCAACCAGCTTTGAGGCCAGCAACACCAGCGCCACCTCGGGATAGATCGCCGACTTCATGCCAAAGCTGCCGCCGATATCGCCGGCGACCACGCGCACCCGGCTCTCCGGCACCCGAAGAACCTGCGACAGCTCGGCGCGATAAGCGTGGGTGCGCTGCAACGTCGTGTAGATCGTGTAGCGGTGCTCGGCGGCGTTGTAATCGCCGATCGAGCCGCGCGGTTCCATCGTCGCAGCGGTTACCCGGTTGATCACGAACTTGCGCTTGACGATATGCGCGGCTCCGGCGAAGGCCGTGTCGGTCGCCGCCTTGTCGCCTTCGAGATAGACAAACGAGATGTTGTCGAGTGCTTCGTCCCAGACCAGCGGGGCACCCGGCTTTGTCGCGTCCTCGGTCGAGACGATTGCGGGCAAGGTCTCGTATTCAACCTCGATCAGCTCGGCGGCGTCGGCCGCCTGATGGCGGGTCTCGGCGACGACAAAGGCGACATAATCGCCGACCCAGCGGACGCGGTCCCTGACCAATGCCGGGAAGCGCGGCCGATGGGCGGGTGAGCCGTCGCGGCGTTTGTTCCCGGCTGCCGAGGGCAGATCTCGCCAACCCGAGGCCTCCCAATCGGCGCCGGTCAGCACGGCAAGAACGCCGGGCGCGGTCTTGGCGGCGGTCGTGTCGATCGAGCGGATGCGCGCGTGGGCGTGCGGTGAGCGCAGGACATGGCCAAAGACCATGTGCGGCAGGACCATGTCGTCGACATAGCGGCCGCCGCCGCGCAGCAGGCGCGGATCCTCAAACCGCGATACCGGCTGACCGAGCGCGAATTCACCCATGCTCACCTCCGACCGATGTCCCCGTTCCCCTCGGCGCCGCTTCCCGCGCGGCGAGAAGGATTGGCAACATAACCCTTCGCGAAGCGGCCCGCTGGCTGTTTTTCCCGGTTTCTGTTGATTGAAGTTGCTCGCGCCAGCTTGCGGATCCAGCGCAACCAGCGGCGTACTCGCCGCGCGATGTCGGCACCCTCTGCTGGTGAGATCTCGCCGCGCGCGATCGCCGCCAGAACCGTCGGCATAACCCACCGGACATCATCGGCCGTTCGCATCGACGACAGGTCGATCCCGAGACGCTTCGCCGGGTCGATGGCAACTCGCGGCGGCGGCAAAATTTGGTCGGCGAGGACCCGCAGCAGATGCGGTTTGCGGTCGAGCAGATCGGCCAGCGTCCGCGCGCTCAGCGGCCGGGCGACGAGATCGGGAATGCGCCGCTTGGGATTGGGAATGCCGCGTGGCCGGCCGCGCGGGTTGCCCGAGCTTCCCTTGGCGAAGCGCCCACGCGCGTCGCGCGCGCGAGGGACGAGGAGATCAGAAGCAAGCAATTGAGATTCTTGGACTCCGCTTTTGGAGAGCAGGAGGGAGCAGGACGGAGCAGGTGGATCGACGACGATTTCCGGCATGTGCGAAATTCCAGTGACGCGGCTTTGGGAGGTATGGCGGCATTCTATGTTCTTGATATGTTCTTGTCAATGCCGACCTTTCGATCTACGCGAATTCAGTCGAGAAACACACGCGAGCTGTGTCTATGCACGACGCGGCGAGAGACTGATGATCGCTATGGGGCGGAGCGCCGACAATTCGCCAATTGGCGTCGGACGACGCCTTTGCGCCGATTCCGTGCCTTCGCACAAGCTCATGGATCGGCGGGCGCCCCTTCATTCCGGCTGCTGGCCTGACCAACAGCGAGGTTGGAGCTCGCGTTTGGATGCTCCGGCTCAACTGTGGACAATGAGCGCAAACGCCTTCTGAGACTGAGGAGCGGATCGAGGTAGATAACCCACGAAAAGGTAATACGATCCAAGTAACGCCCACTGGAGTTGGCGGTATCAGATCGACTTGTTGCCAGAGGGGCGAGATCATGAGGACCCATGTAGGTGGCGACGCTTCTTTTCATTCACGGCACCGGGCAGCGGCGCGACTCGGTCAGCAGATCCCTTGAGAAGATTCGCGCTCACGCGAAAGAACAGCCAGTCCTGGCGCCCCTGGGCGTCGAGAACTGTCTCTGGGGTGATCGATTGGCTCGATCAGCCTACCCGGAAAAGGCGCAATGCACCGATTGTAGACCTTTTGCCCTCACCTCTGGACGGGGCGGTTTGATTTACTTCCGATCTTCGTCGGTGCTGATTCACAACACCGGCCTTTGCCTCGATACCAAAATTTGCCCTGGCTCAACGGAGGTCGAAGCGGCTGTTGCAGCAACGCTAAAAAGAACGGGGTAGAAGTCGTCACTTATTCGTACAGCACCGGGTCCTTCTCCCCGGGAGGACCCGGCGGCCGCAGCGTCATCCAACAAGGATAAGGCGCAGGACCTAGTTGAGATGGTAGATCCTGGCAGCATTGCCTCCGGCGATCTTCGCCTTCTCGTCTTCAGTGCAGTCCTTCAGAATTTCCTCAATAATTTGCCGGCTCCTGGGGAAGGTGGATTCGACGTGGGGATAATCTGACCCCCAAAGGAGATTGTCGACACCGATAACATTGCGGTCGCGTATGCCCATCGCATCTTCCTGGAAGCCCGCAAACACATTGCGGTGGAAATAGTCGCTGGGCAGCATCGCCTCCTTAAACCGATAGCGCTCTTGCTGGACGCGTTGGGTGTAGGTGTAGTCGATCCGGTTAAGGAAGTGCGGAATCCAGGACAGCTCATGCTCCACGGTGCCGACCTGGAGTTTTGGGTAGCGCTCAAAGACGCCGCTGAAGATCATCTCACCGAGGGACATCCGGACCCAGTGGTCGGCGTTGGCCAGGAAGGAGTTGCGAACCCGGTTGCGGTCCTCGAGCGCAAAATCCTGCCCTGGGCCGGGCCGGTTGGTCGCGATGTGCATGCCAAGGGGAATATCCAGATCCTGGGCCGCCGCCCACAGCGGCTCGTACATCGGATTGTCGTACCCCTTCCCCTCCGGGGGATAGACGGTGATCATGCCTCCCGCGAGCCCCATCTTGGCGCAGCGCTGCAGCTCCTTGATGCCCTCCTGCACATCGTCCACGTTGATCATGGCGATGCCCTTGAGGCGCTTGGGCTCCCCGGCGCAAAACTCGGCGAGCCAGTCGTTGTAGCCTCTAAAAATCTCCGACAGCAGCGCACTGTCTCGCACGCTGTAGAGCAGCAGACCGACGGTGGGATAGACAATACTGACATCCACATCATCGGCATCCATGTCCTTGAGGTGCGCCGCAGGTTCATAGCCCCCGTGTCGGACTTTATCGAAGGTCGTGGTGCGGACCAGCTGTTCCGGCGCCTCAAACCGCATACCTGTCTGGGTTCCGGCGGCCAGCCCGATCACCCGGTGGCCGTCACAAAACCACCAATCGCCATCATACTCGCGCACAAGCTGTGGGACCCGGTCCTTGAACGCCGGCTTGGCTCTGGTCGTCCACAGCTCCGGCGGCTCAAACACGTGATTGTCCGACGATATCACCCGGTAATTCGCCATGATTCGCCCCTCCTGGTGAGTGGTGAGCGCCCTCGCAATCCCGCGTCTGAGCGACCCTCACCAGCCCCACTATACGCTTGTGGAACCCGCGCCGATATGGCGGAGTATGCATCTCCCGGCTGATGGCGGCGAGTTGAAGTCAATTGAATTTGCGAGCGGCCGGTCGTCCCGATGCTGACTGGCGCGGCTCCGGGGCGGGCGAGTCCGAAATATCACGCCGGCGCCGCGCGACGGCCGCCAGCGAGTAGCCCCCATAGGAACAGCCGATTTCCGCCTAGCCGTGCCGGGCGGCCCAAAGGTCCAGAATGCGGCAGTCCTCGGCGTTTGTCGATCGCCGGACTATTGGGCGGCTATTGCCTCATTCCGGAACGCCGGCTCGACGCATGCCCTCATAGATGCGCTCGCGCCCGCCGATATACACGAGGTTGTCGCTACGCGCCCCAGCGCGGAAGCGGCCTATTGTGAAGCTCGGCTCCAGCGCTAGTCCCGCCTTGGCCGCAGCATGTGCCTCATCGATCCTGCCCAAATACGCCAATGCAGCGGCAAGTGACAGGTGCGTGAATGCGAAATTGCGGTTCGCCTCGATCGCGCGGCGAAACCACGTCACCGCTTCCGCGTCCTGTGCGAGATGCAGCTTCGAAGTCCCGGCGCTGCTCATCCAGTGATGGGCCGCGGCATCTTGCGGGCTGAGGCGCAATGCCTCGCGGTAATGGCTTTCGGCTTCCTCCGCTCGCCCGAGTGCGGTTTTGGCCATGCCGATCAGCGCATGGGCGTAAACGAGGTTGTGGTCGAGCCTCAGCGCATGCTCGAATTCGGCGATAGCCTCCGCTCCGCGATTGACAGTGTTATAGAACGAGCCAAGCACGAGGTGCGCCCAGGCGTGGTTGGGCGCCAGCGATAGCGCCCTGATAGCAACCGCCTCTGCCGATGCGAGGCGCGCGGCGTGATCGCCCGCTATGAACCCGGCGCCGAGATCCATATCGACCCATCCCTTTGCCGCCAGCGCGTCGACATTGTTCGGATCGAGTGTCAGCGCACGATCCAACAAAGCCTCCGCCGGCTTAAGGTATTCCGCAGTCGACCCCCGATTGATCAGAGCCCCAGCTCGGAAGTAGAGATCCACCGAATCCGGGTCCGGCGACCGCTCGGCGCGCCGCGCCTCGGCCTCAATAAGCTGTGCGCCCAGTTGACCAGAGAGCCGAGCGACAATTTCGTCCTGCATTTCGAACAGGTTGGCCAATTCCTGGTCGAACCGCTCGGCCCAGAGCTGAGTATCCGTACTGCAATCGCTCAGTTGTACGCTGACGCGCAACCGGTTGCCGGCGCGTTGCACGCTCCCCTCCAGGGCATAGCGCACATTCAGATCGCCGCCGACTTGTCTGAGATCAATTCGCTTGGTCTTGTAGGCGAAGGCGGTACTGCGAGCTATGACGAGCGCGCCCGAAATGCGCGACAGATCGGTGGTCAGGCTCTCGGTGATGCCGTCGGTAAAATATTCCTGCTCGCTGTCGCCGGTGATATTGGCAAATGGCAGCACGACGATGGAAAGCCGGGGCGGGGAGGCGGTCCGCTGCACGACAGTCGACGCCAATTGTTCCGGGCTGTGGATATCGTTCGGATCGAGTGGGGTCGCAGGCGTGGCCGTTGGTTCCTGCCGTCGTGAGACAAACCCGCTGTGGGCTGCGGCGAAGGCTTCTGCCATCGCATCAAAGCCGCTCCGGACTACCGGGAACAGAACCTCGCCCGCCGCCGTTAAGGTCAGCGGGCGCGGCCGGCGGCGGAAGAGTGCTCCGCCGACGACGGTTTCGAGCAGCCGAATTTGGTGGCTGACCGCGGTTGGGGTTAATCCGAGTTCCTCGGCGGCCGCCTTGAAGCTCAAATGGCGAGCAGCCGCCTCGAAAGCTCGCAACGCTTTGAGCGGCGGTAATCTCCTCATCAAGGGTCAATATAGCTGAAGCCAGTTCATCTACTGCCTGAAATCTTTGCGTTTGAAACGCGGATCCGACTCGCTTATCCATGGCCTGAGAAAAAGTTGCACGGTGGAAACAGGAGGCAGGCCATGCGGTCGGAGTTGTCCATTGCTGAAGCCGTATCCGGGCTTGCCGGCGCGTTTTCCGGCCGGCTGATCCAGCCCGAGGACGGAGGCTACGACGAAGCCAGACGGGTCCATAACGGGATGGTCGATAAACGGCCGGCGCTGATCGCCCAATGCGGCGGGACTGCCGATGTCTGCGAAGCCGTTAACCTCGCCCGCAAACTGGGCCTGGAGGTGGCCGTTCGCGGCGGTGGACACAACGTGGCGGGTCGAGCCACCGTGGAAGGCGGAGTGATGATCGATCTGGCCCGGATGAAGGGCATTTACGTCGATGCAAGCCGCCGGACAGTCCGAGCCCAAGGCGGCGTCACCTGGGGCGAGCTCAATCGAGAGACGCAGCTGCACGGCTTGGCGGTGACCGGCGGCGTGGTATCGACCACCGGTATCGCGGGGCTGACGCTGGGTGGAGGTATCGGGTGGCTTATGGGGAAATACGGGCTGGCCCTGGATAATTTGCAGTCCGTGGAGTTGGTGACAGCCGAAGGTCGGGTGTTGCGGGGAAGCGCCGAGGAGAACCCGGATCTGTTCTGGGCAGTCCGCGGCGGCGGCGGCAATTTCGGCGTGGTGTCGTCGTTCGAATATCGCCTTTTTCCGGTTGGACCGACAGTGACCGGAGGACTGATTGCGTATCCCTTCGAATGCTCCCGGGAAATGCTGCAGTTTTACCGGGATTTCACCGCATCTATTCCCGACGAGCACACGGTTGCCGCGACACTGGTGCACGCCCCGGACGGCTCTGGCACCAAATTGTCGGCAATGGTCGTGTGCCACTGCGGATCGCTTGCCGAGGGCGAGGCAGCGACGCGACCGCTTAAGGAGTTGGGCTCCCCGGTGATCGATGCGCTAGGCGCGACGCCGTATTGCCAGCTAAACAGCTTGCTGGACGACGGCTATCCCAAGGGTGCGCTGAATTACTGGAAATCGAGCTTTCTCGCACGCCTGAGCGACGATGCTATCGACACCATGATCGAATATTTCGCCCGTTGTCCGACTCCGATGGGTCAGCTGCTGCTGGAGCACTTTCATGGCGCCGCGACACGGGTAGGGTCGACAGACACAGCATTTCCGCACCGGGCAGAGGGCTACAATTTCTTGGTCGCTTCTCAGACGATGGATCCCGCGATATCCGACCGGTGCACGGCCTGGGTGCGGCAAACCTATGCGGCGATGGAACCGTTCATCGCGCCGGGTAGGTACGTAAACTACCTTGATGACGACGAGGCCGGCGACTCGGTCCCGGCGGCATACGGCCAAAATTACCGCCGACTCAAAGAGGTCAAAACAAAGTACGATCCAAACAACTTTTTCCATATGAACCAGAACATCCTCCCGTCGAGGTGATGGCTCGCTGGCTCGGCGTATCGGCGGGGTGATCAGGTCTCGGCTCTTCGCGCGATCGTACCGCTTGCTTGTCGCACCGGAAGTACGTCTTGGTGCGGGAAGGGTCGTTCCTGCTCTTCGCAGTCGATGAAATTCGCTATCGTGAATGCCTCCGGCCGCTTGGCCGAGCGGGAACCGGCGCAGCGAGTGGCGGCGGGCGTCCGTGTCAGCCGACCGACAGTATGGCGCTGGCAGCAGCGCTCCGCCGAGGTTGGGTTGAAGGGCTATTGCGCGACAAGACTCGTAAGCCCGGCAAAACCCCGATTGCCGCGCAAACCACCGCACGGGTGGTGACGCTGACCCCGGCCTTCGCGGGGGCAAGCTCTGCACCACTCCGCGGCACCCGGCGACCCATTGGGCCGGTGGGGCTATCTCCAAGGCGGTCGGCATCTCGCTGCGCTCGGTGCAGCGCATCTGGGAGGCGCACCAGCTGCAGCCCCACCGCGTCCGCACCTTCAAGCGTTTGCGCGATCCGAGCTTTGCCGCCAAGCTTGGCCTGTGCGTCATCAGCGCCCGATGCCGGTTAATAAGTTAACGGACGAGAGGAGACTGTTTTGGTGTCTCGACCGACTGCGGAAGAGCCTCATCCTGAGGCGCAGTCAGCCGTGGCGCGGTTGCGGTGCCTTGGGGGGCTGGTTCGCAGAAGCCCCGCATATCTTCATTGGGTTCCACGGGTCTTGTGGTGTTTCCGCTCGGCGCCTCAGTATCGCGGGATCGGTCTAAACCAGGTAGCGCGATGACCACGGGACACCGTCGCCAGCGCGCACCCCAAAGCGCCAGGAGCCTGGGCCGGCCTTGGGGAGAGCTTTGGGATAACGCGCGTTATTGCCAATGTTCGATGGATGATCAATGATGCGCCCTAAGCTAACCGTTCTCCAATTTCCACAGTAGCAGGTCGAATAGATGCGCTCAACAAGCCAAGTACCCAAGAGTTCGCCAGAGGGGAGAGAGCCGGCGGCGACCGGTAAGGGTCTCCTGTTTTCTTTGCGCCGTTTTTATTGTTAATGCCGGTAATCAACGTAAAGCGTGCGGCCATGAGCCCCGCGGCGCACTCGGTTTGGGCGTTTCTTGCCACGTCGGCACCGCGCCGTTGGAGATCCTCCTTCGTCGTCCCCGCCGCTCTCGCGCTGACGACCCTTATTGTGTTCCTGCCGGCATTGAAAGCTGGGTTCGTCAACTGGGATGACGAGGTTAATTTTCTAGTCAATCCGAATTACCGGGGCCTGGGCCTGGCCCAGCTTCAGTGGATGTTTACCAACTTTCTGATGGGGAACTATATCCCTTTGACCTGGATGACGTTTGGTCTGGATTATATTGTTTGGGGCATGAACCCTGCGGGATATCATCTCACCAACATCCTTCTGCACGCTGCGAACGCCGTGCTCTTTTACTTTATCGCGCTCCACCTTCTGCGGCTAAGCGCGCCGCGGCACTTAGTGGACGGGACGTCGGCGCCAGTTATCGGCAGCGCGTTTGCGACGCTCCTCTTTGCTGTTCATCCCCTTCGGGCAGAGTCGGTGGCGTGGATAACTGAACGCCGGGATGTCCTTTCTGGATTTTTCTATCTGGCAGCGGTGCTGACGTATTTGCGGTATTGCGGCGTCTCTGATCAACAGACTGGGCGAGCGCGCAACGCGCCTGGATGGTATTGGGCATCGCTCGGCTTCTTTGCCGCGGCTTTGCTCTCGAAGTCGATGGCCATGACCCTGCCAGCGATTCTGTTGCTGCTCGACGCCTATCCTCTCCGGCGGTTAGGCGTTGTCGGCTCCAGTCGGCGCTGGCTGCCATCGAGATCGGTGGTAGTGGAAAAGCTCCCCTTTTTTTTGCTCAGCTTGGTCGCCGGCTATATTTCGTTGGTTGCGCTCGATCTTTCGACGCAAGTCGCCGCGAGATCGGGGGCAATCCACTGGAACGCCGACGCGACGGGAGAGGTGAGCTCGATAGACCGTATCGCGATCTCTGCGAACGCGCTCTTGTTCTACCTCTGGAAGATGGTGGTGCCGCTCCGTCTCTCCCCCTTCTATCAGCTACCTCCGACAAGTGGCTTCGAGACAGGGTCTGCCGTTATTAGCTGTGCCGTGGTCTTCGTAGTCACCGCCATTGTCATTGTGGGCTATCGCCGATGGCCCGCACTTGCGGCAGTCTGGGTCGGGTGGATAGTGATATTATCCCCGGTGATCTCGGTCCCGTTGATCGCCGCTGATCGGTATACCTACCTGGCCAGCGCGGGCTGGGCACTTCTGTGCGGTGGCGGCGTGGGATACGCGTGGAGGTACTGGCAACAGTGGAACGTGGATGCGCGGATCAGCGGATCGCTCGTCGCGCTCGCGCTCGCGGTCGTGTCGGCTTTGGCCGTTCTCACCTGGAACCAGGTCAGGGTCTGGCGGGATTCGGAAACGCTGTGGGCTCACGCTGTCGCTGCCTGGCCGACTGCGCGAAGTTACAACAGGCTAGGTGCGGCTTTGACGCAACGAGGCAAATGGGCAGAGGCAATCGAGAACTTTGAAGCCGCGTTGAGAATCAACCCCCGTTACATCCATGCGCATACCGCATTGGGCTTTGCGTTTGCCGTCCAAGGCAGACTAACGGAAGCCTTGGAACAGTACGATGATGCCTTGCGGATCGCGCCGCGCTTTACCTCAGCACATACCGGTCTCGGCCTCGTTTTCGCGACGCAAGGCAAGCTGAGCGAAGCGAGCGACCATTTCCGCCGCGCTCTTGAAAGCGCCCCTGGCGACGCTCAAGCGCATTTCTACCTAGGCCTGATTCTAAAGAAGCAGGGTAAATGGGGGGAGGCTGCGGCTCATTTCCGACAGGCAGCGCAGGCTGATCCCAACTCAGAGCAGGCACAAAATCAGTGGGGTCTGGCGCTCGCCGAAGAGGGCAAGCTCGCCGAGGCGACGGACCATTTGCGGGCTGCGCTGCGCATCAATCCCCGAAGCGCCGAAGCCCATCGAAGCCTTGCGGAGGTCCTGAAGCGGGAAGGCCGGTTCGACGAAGCCGAGGAGCAGTTTCAGGAGGCCCAAAAATTACGCCCTTGATCCGGTCGGAACAGAGTTCCCCACGGATCAGCCGACATCATGAACTGGTTACCTCACCTGTTCCGATTAGGCCGTGTACTCATAATTGACCAATGTTCGCTGAGCCCCGCTGAT
>Ga0306920_100014383_pt1 | contig 10802 bp, 3 predicted proteins | sample flu12Cox44000170_FD_204666 | JGI IMG/M metagenome (GOLD analysis project Ga0306920, IMG submission 204666) | Lab enrichment of tropical soil microbial communities from Luquillo Experimental Forest, Puerto Rico - flux4day.12C.oxic.44.000.170 (v2)... | ecosystem: Environmental > Terrestrial >... | reverse complement strand
TCTCTCAATGGCATCGACTATTTGGAGGTGTCAAAAGGGGATGACGGCGGCGGTAAAGAGCTTTTGATCACGATGCTCAAGGATGCTCGCAGCCTCACCCTGGGCCCACCCCAGGTGCAGATTACGGGGGGAACGGGGGCCTCACAGGTGACGGTGGTCTCCGTTTCTGCAGGCACGGATGCGGCGCCGAAAGTTGTCACTGTGGAGCTTAACCAGTCCGGTGACTTTTCAACCTACACGCTTGCGCTCGTCGCCAACCCTTCCACGACGGACCCGCCGGCTAACATCGACCCGCAACTTGCTACGGTTTCGTTTTCCTTCAAAGCCGGTTGCCCGACGGTGGCGGACTGCCTCCCGTGCAATTGCTGTCCACCGGACACAACACCCGAGCCGGACATCAACTACCTGGCGAAGGACTTCAGCGGCTTCCGGCAGGTGATGGTGGACCGCATGGCCGTGCTCGCTCCGGCGTGGAGTGAGACGCACGAGAGCGACATCGGCATCGCGCTGGTGGAACTGCTGGCTTACGCCCCGATCACCTCAGCTACCAGCAGGACGCAGTGGGCACCGAGGCGTACCTGGGGACGGCGCGCAGCCGCATATCGCTGCGGCGCCTGGCGAAGCTGGTCGACTACCAGATCAACGAAGGCAGTAACGCACGGACGTGGGTTTACATGAAGGTTTCGCAGGATGGAGTTTTCGTCCCCTCGGACACGCTGCTGTTTCCGCTCGTTCCAGGTCTTCCCACGGTCATTAAGCCGAACACCCCGCAGGCCTCGACGCTTTTGAGCAGCCCTCTCGGGTTCGCCACTATGCAGGACGCACTGCTCTACCAGGAGCAGAACGAAATGAATTTTTACACTTGGGCTGATTCCGACTGCTGCCTGCCCAAAGGGGCCACTCAGGCGACGCTGGCTGGAACTCTCACCAGCCTTCAACCGGGCTCCATACTGGTGTTCGAAGAGGTGATGGGACCGAACACTGGCGATCCGGAAGACGCGAACCCCAACAACCGCTGGGCCGTCCGGCTAACGGAAGTGCGAACGAAGGATTACATGGGCAACCCGCTGATGGATCCTCTGTTCAACCAACCTATCACCCAGATCTCCTGGGCGGCGGAGGACGCGCTGCCGTTTCCGCTTTGTATTTCCTCGACCACCGACGCCGCGCATGGCTCCGGGGCGCTCCCCGCAGTCAGCGTAGCGCTCGGCAACATCGTTCCCGTCGACCATGGCGTGTGGCAGGTTCCATTGCTGGCCGGCACAGTGGCTCTAACCAAGGGCTTGGCCGCGGTCGATGGAGTCGGCACCTCTTTCGTCAACACCTTACAGGTCGGGCAGTGGCTGGTGTTCGCGTCCGACCCGACCCAGACGCCTTACCAGATCAGCGGTGTCGCGAGCGACACCAACTTGATGCTGGCCGCGCCTTACGCTGGTGCAACGGTGGCGTCCACCACGGCTGCGATTATGGAGGATTTGGGACTGGTTCCGGCGGCGCCACCGGCTCAGGTGACGCAGTCGAGCTGCGCGTGCTCTTGCGAGGGCAGCCCTCCCAAGCCCCTACCGAGATACTACCCCGAGCTCGCCCATTCACCCGTGACGTTCGCTTGCCCGTCATCGCCCAATTTCTTGTTGCCGGGCGTCGTGACGCTGACCCATGGCTCTCCGACCGTAACCGGAACCGATACCTCCTTCACAACCAGTCTAACAGCTGGCCAGTGGCTCGTTTTCGTGCTCGACACGACGGGCACGCCTTACCAGATCAACGCCGTGATCAACGACACGGAGTTGACCCTAACCGAGGCTTACTCGGGCTCCGTCTCGCCCCTCATCACCGGCGCGCTCGTTATCGACACAGACACCACGCCGGCTTCGGCATTCCTCGCGCCCGCTTCCTCCAGCACGTCGCGCGCGCTTCCCCAAATCGCCGTTTACGACGATCAGGGCGAGCAGTGGGACGTGATCGAAGACCTCTTGTCCAGCAATGACTCTCAGCGCGTCTGCGTGCTGGAGATTGAGCGCAATGGCTCCGCCTTCCTGCGCTTTGGTGATGACCAGTACGGCACGGCGCCGGACCCGGGCCTGGATTTTCAAGCCCGCTATCGAGTCGGAAATGGAAGCGCGGGAAATATCGGACGCGACTCGCTGGCCCACCTTTTGACCAACATTCCGCCGCCGCTCACACCGTCACTCGACGCCATCACTGCGGTTCGCAACCCGCTGGCCGCGGCCGGTGGAGTGGACCCCGAGACGATGGATCATATCCGCCAGGTGGCCCCTTTTGCCTTTCGTACCCAGCTTCGCGCCGTGACCGAAGATGATTATGGCGCAATGGCCGAGCTGGACCCCGCGATTCGTGAGGCGCGCGGCACTCTGCGCTGGACCGGAAGCTGGTATACCGCGTTCGTCTCCGTTGACACCGTCGCCCCGAGTGGACCCAGCGCGGCGCTACTCACCGCGACGCAAAAGCGGCTGAATCTCTTTCGCATGATGGGAGTGGATCTCGCCGTGGAAGGCGCTGTGATTGTGGGCCTGCGGATCGAGATGAGCATCTGCGTCGACCCTGGTTTCTTCCAGGCGGATGTTTACGATGCGCTCACGCAGCTTTTCACCACCGGCAACCAGTGTACCGGCCAGCCCGGCTTGCTGAATCCGGAAAACTTCACTTTCGGCCAGACGATCTACACCAGCCCGTTCATCGCCGCCGCTCAGGGCGTCGACGGCGTGACCTCCGTAACCATGGTGGTGTTTCAGCGTATGGATGATCCTTCTATCGATGGCGCGGCGCACGGCTATCTCACCATGGGCCGGCTGGAGATCGCTCGCTGCGATAACGATCCGAACCGGCTCGATCACGGCATTTTTGTTTTGCACATGGATGGTGGCAAATGAACGGCTCCTGCGAATCCCCGGAACCGACTCTGTGCGGCTGCTGCCAGGGAATCAGCACCGAAACACCCGAGCCGATTACCAATCGGCCCGGCCTCAGCGCGATTAGCTATCGTGTGGGCACGCACACGACTTTCTTGGCCAGCTTGCTGGCGGCGCTCTCCAGTTCGGACGTGCCGGCCTTGGCTCCCGTGACTACCCGCGATCCCTCGGACTTTTCCATCGCCCTTCTCGATGCCTGGGCGACGTCTCTGGACATCCTGACCTTCTATCAGGAACGAATCGCCAACGAATCGTATCTGCGCACGGCGGTCGGCACGGCCTCGATATTTGCGCTGGCCCAATTGGTGGGATACAAGCCGTCGCCGGGAGTGGCCGCTTCCGCCTTTCTCGCGTTCACGCTGAACAGCGCGCCCGGTTCGCCTGACAATGTGCTGATTCCTGCCGGAACTCGCGTCCAAAGCGTGCCCCCTCCGGGACAGCAGCCGCAGGTCTTCGAGACTTCCTCTAACATCACGGCGCTAATCGAGCTGAACGCGATTCCGCCTCAGACCACCATTCCCTGGGGATTGAATCCCGGCGATACCTCGATCTGGTTGCAGGGAACAAGCAACAACCTGAACCCGGGCGATGTGCTCCTCTTCATCAACCATGCGTTTCACCAGCAGGTCGCGGGCGGAGGTTCGGGCGTCGGCGCTCAGGCCGATCTCCATTTCGTTTCCTCGGTCCAAGTCGACTCGCAGGCGCAACAGACTCTGGTGGTGTGGGACCAGCCGCTGTTGTGGCCAACGACTAAAGATAATACGGCTTACATCTACGTTTTGAGGAAGCGTGCCGCGCTCTTCGGCGCCCAATCGATTGATCCCCGTTCGCTGGCATTGGTCAGTGGTAGCGGCCTCACGAGCGTGACGGGTTGGCCCGGTACGAGCACCACTACAGGGGGCGCTACGGGCGATTGGAACTTCTCAGCGGCATTCACTTCTCCGGCCGTCAATCTCGATGCCTCCTATTCCGGCCTCGCTCCCAGTCAGGATCCCAATGCCGAGCCGCAGTGGGTGGTCTTGGTGGACTCGAACAACGGCGCCGCCGTCTTCACCGTGCAATCCACCGCCGAGACTTCGCCGAACGCTTTCCTGCTCACGGCTAAGACGACACAACTGAAGCTCGCCAACGGACTGACAATCCCGACGACCACATCCCCGGTTTCTGCGTCGGCCAGCTCCACGTTCTTGAACACCGCTGTTGGCGACACCCGGCAAACAACCGTCTATGTGCAGAGCAATCTGCTCACTCCTTTCGATCCCCCTTACATCGGCAACAGTGCTCAACAGAACCTGACTAAGGTTTGGAGTTACAACGCCGCTTATGCGCGACAACCTGGCCTGCTCAAGCCCGTTGAGGGTAGTCAGCTCGAGCTCGTCACCGGCGAGCAATTGAGCGGTGGCCAGCTGGTAGCGGTTTCCGGAAAGCGTCTGCGGTTGCAAGTGAGCGCCAGTTTCAGCGCCGCCAGCGACAGTGCCGCGGGATTTGTGCCCAATGGGGCCACCGGCAGTCTGCACATCTCGCCTGGGCAAATATTCCTCGTCGACGCTTTTCCGCCCACAGTTGCTCCCAAGAGCGCGGATCAGCTCTGGTCGGTGATCACCACCGACGGAGTGGCCGGGACGCTTGAAATCAATGCAGCGAACGTCCTGCTGATCCCGGCCGACAAGAACGACCCTATCGTGGGCGAATCGGCGACGATCAACCAAGCGAGCGTCCTCGGTCCGATTGTCACCCTTAGCTTCGGAGGTGGTCAGCCGCCAAAATCCCAACCCCTCGCGCGCATCTACGAGCGCAGCACGGTCACCCTCAATGCCAATGTCGTGGCCGCGACGCAAGGCGAAACGATGAATGAAATCGTGGGCAGTGGCGATGCCACCAACCCGGCGCTGCGATTCACCCTGAAGCAGTCGCCGTTGACCTACGTCAGCTCGCCGCTCAACAATGGCGCGGTCTCCACGCTCCAGGTCTGGGTAAACAACATGCAATGGCACGAGGTCGATAACTTCCTCGACTCGGGGCCCCACGATCGAGTGTTCATTACCGAGACGGACTCCAACCAAAAAGTGACCGTGCAGTTCGGCGACGGCATCGAGGGAGAGCGTACTCCGACAGGACAAATGAATATTCGGGCCGTCTACCGCAAGGGAATTGGCTCCGCAGGCAATGTGCAGAGCGGCCAACTGTTGCAAGCGCTGGACCGCCCGCAAGGACTCCAGGGGGTGACCAATCCCGACCCCGCTACCGGCGGCGCCGATCCTGACACCGCGGCCAACGCACGGACCAGCGCGCCCTTACACGTCTTGACCCTCGATCGCGTGGTCTCGCTCGAGGACTACCAAAACTACGCGCTGGCCTTCGCCGGAATCGCCAAGGCGCTTGCCACCTGGACCTGGACCGGCCGGACGCGCGGCTTATTCCTGACCGTCGCCGGCGCGAACGGAGTCGTCGTCCAGCCGGACGACCCCACGGTCACCAACCTCAAGACGGCACTGTGGAACGCGGGCAATCCCCACGTTCCGATCCAGGTGGCGTCGTACGTCCCGGTCCTGTTCGAAGCCGGCGCCAACGTGTTGATCGACCAGAACAACTACGATCCGACCCAAGTCCTGGCGCAGGTCTGGCAATCACTCTCAACCGCGTTCAGTTTCGATCAGCGCCAGATGGGTCAGGGCGTGGCGCAGAGTGAAATCATCGCTTTGATTCAGCAGACGCCAGGAGTGATCGCAGTGGAACTCACGGCGTTCAACCGGCAAGGTGAGCCTCCGCCGGCCGGCGCGCCGCAGTCCCCTGTTTTGCTCGCCAGTTCGCCGGTTGCAGGGCAACAGGGCACGACGTCAGGCGCGGAGATGTTGTTGCTTGATCCCGCGTCGCAAGGGAATTTCGAGGTGTCGTCATGAGCTTGGACGCCACCCAACTTTACAACCTATTACCAGCCACTTATCGCACTCGCGATGCTGAAAACGGCTATCCCCTCCAGGCCTTGCTCATGGTCATCGCCGGGCAATCGGCCATCCTGGAAGAGAACATCCGGCAGCTCTACGACGACCAGTTCATCGAAACCTGTGCGTCGTGGGTGATTCCCTACATTGGGGACCTGGTCGGCGACAACACCATTTATGAAATCAATGGAGCCGTCAGCGGGAGGCGCGCCGAAGTCGCCAACACCATCGGTTACCGCCGCCGCAAAGGCACCTTGCTGGCTTTGGAGCAGGTGGCGATGGATGTCTCGGGGCTGCCTGCCGCGGCCGTCGAGTTCTTTAAGAGGCTCATCACCACCGAGAGCATGCGCCACGTTCGTCCCCGTCACGCGACGACGGTTGATCTGCGCCGGGGCCTGGAACTGGAGCGCATGAACTCCGCCTTCGACGCCCTGAACCGCACCATCGATGTGCGCCGAATCGCGCCTCGCGTCAGCCGAGCGCCCGACCTTTGCACGATCGGTCAGACGCAGACTGGAAATGTGAGTCAGACCGGCACGATGTCCCAGCCGGATCCGACCCCGCTGGATATCGATCTCCACGGCGGCGGGCGGTTCAATATTCCGGACGTGGGCGTTTATCTCTGGCGGTGGAAATCCTTCCGGGTCACGCAAGCGCCTGCCTTCCGCCTGGACGCGGAACGATACTTGTTTAGCCCGTTGGGACAGGACATGCCGCTGTTCAACGCGCTGCTCCCTCGCGATTCCTTCAGCCGCGTGACGACGCGCCTGGATGTTCCGCAGCCGATTTTGCGACGGGAGTTTTACAAGAACCTCGACGAGTTCTATGGTCCGGCCAAGAGCGTAGTCCTTTACGCGGACGGCGCCCTCGTCGAGGAGCAGTACATTTGCTGCTCGAATCTCGGCGATTGCTCTGACCCTTCGTGGGGCTGTATTCCGTCGAAGAAGGTCGCAATCGATCCAGTCCTGGGAAGAATCCGATTCGCTTCGGATTTTCAGCCGCAGCTCCCGCAGCAGGTACGGGTGACTTACTGTTACGGATTCCCGGCGGAAATCGGCGGCGGGCCCTACGACCGCACACCGAATCTTCCCCCGCTCGATGCCAGCCGGTTCGGCAGCAACATCTGGGTGATCGGGACCGCTGCAGACCTGGCAGCAGCGATTTCGGCCTGGAACGGTCTCGCCCCTGGTTCCAGGGGGCTGATAGTTCTGTCCGGCTTTGAAACGCTCGATGTGACCGGCGTCTCTCCGATTGTTTTGCCCGCGCAGAGCCAGCTCTTGATTCTCTCCGCCCAGGTGCAGACGGTGGCTCCGAATAACTTTGTTTATGACGAATCCTGTGTCGTCCTGCAGGGCAACATTCAGGTCCAGGGTAATCGGGGCGGCAGCGGCGCTAACGTTCCCCCTGCCGGCCAGCTCTTTCTCAGCGGTGTTTGGATTTCGGGGTCCATCCAGATCTCCGGCGACGCGGCCGGAGTTCAGCTCATGGATTGCACTCTCGTTCCCGGAATCGTGCTCGACCGTTGCGGCCAGCCGACGCAGCCCGGTACCCCGAGCATCGTTGTTGACTCGAAGACCGTCGGGGACTTGAGCATCATCCGTTCGATCGCCGGGCCGATTGGCAATTCGGAGGACGGTACCACCCGAATCTGCTCCAGCATCATCGACGGCGGCTCGCCCGATAGCGTTGCTTACGCCGCCCAGGACATGGCTTCGCAGGGCGCGGATCTTCATATCGAAGAGAGCACCGTCATCGGCAAGGTCTACGTCCGCACCATGGAGCTGGCGTCGAACACCATCTTTTTGGCAAGCCTGGCGCCGCACGACTCCTGGAAGGCAGCCTTGTGGTGCACTCGCCAGCAGGCCGGATGCGTGCGCTTTTGCTTTCTGCCCGGCGACGCGATTACGCCGCAGCAATTCCATTGTCTGCCGCCCGACTCGACTGAGGAAGGTTTGTTCGAACCGCACTTCGTCACTCGGCGCTACGGCGATCCGTCCTACGGTTTGCTCAGCGGCGATACACCGGTGGCCGTCTGGTCCGGTGCTGATAATGGGTCACAGATCGGCGCGTACTACGCGTTACAGGAAACCCAAGCGGTGACCAACGTTGAGTTGCGGGCACAGGAATATGTGCCCTTCGGTCTCGAAACGGGAGTCTTTTTGGTACCGTCATGCCCGGTGCTCATCAAGCCGTAGAGCGTGCGGGCAGTGGGTCAATTTGATGTTGTTGCGGCGAGTTTACCTCGCGAAAAATGGCGGCGTGAGCCGCCTCTACATCTTGCGCCGCGAACAACAGGAGAAGGCAACCATGAAAGGCGACTTCAGCAGGCTGCGGTTCAGTCGCAGCAAGAACTACACCTCCGTGCTTCAGCAGCAAGGGCGTGTTTCGCTGGACGCGGACGCGAACGAGCAGTGCGCAATTAACGAATACCTGCGCGCGACGGAGACCGTTGATGTTGTCGGAATCGTAGGTGGCCCGGTGCACGACGAGGGCTTTCAAATCACGGTCGACACCACCAACAACACCATCCAAATCGGCAAAGGGCGATACTATGTGGATGGCATTCTCTGCGAGAATCTGCAGGACAACCTGCCTTACTCGGGCCAGCCATTCCTGATCAACCCCAACCCGACCGACCAAAGCCTGCTCTCCAGCCTCAGCGCCGGCTCGATCAGCGCCATTCAGGTTTATCTCCAGGTCTGGCGCCGGCTGGTGATTGCGCTTGACGATCCCTGCCTGCGCGAGCCCGCCCTGGGCCAGGCGGATACGACCGCTCGCTTGCAGACGGTTTGGCGAGTCGTGGCCCAAGGACTCATCCAGAGCCAAGCGCTGGCGGGGACCGTGAGCGTCGCCAACGGCTCGAACACGGTAACCGGAACCGGCACCTTCTTCACCACTGCCCTGCAGGTCGACCAGCAAGTGGTGTTTGCCTCCGATACCACCCAAACGCCATACCAGATCACCTCCATTGCCAGCGATACCATGCTGACGCTGGCAGCGAATTACGCGGGCGCGACCACCGCCTCAACTACCGTCTCGGTGGTGGGGACGGTTACGGCTTGCTGCGATTCCATGAATACCGGGCCTATTCCGGTGCAAAATCCGGGAAAGCTCAACGCGCAAACTGGCGGCAGCTCGGGAGACTGTTCCTGCCAACCGACACCGGCGGCCGGTTACCGCGGACTGGAAAACCAGCTCTACCGGGTCGAAATCCATCAGCCCGGCGACGAGACCAACGCAACCTTCAAGTGGTCGCGGGAAAATGGCTCGGTGGTCGTGGCGGTCACCAATGTCTCCGGCAACCAGGTCACTGTCGATAATCTCGGCCCGGACGCCAACTTGGGATTCGCTCCCCAACAATGGGTTGAAATCTCCGACGACACCGACCTCTTTGGGTCCACTCCCAGCCAGCCCGGCAACCTCTATCAGATTAAGAGCGTAAGTCCGGAGACGCTCAGCGTTACCATGACGCAACCGGTACCATCGGTAGACCCGACCAAGAACGCGCGCATGCGGCGTTGGGACCAGTTTGGCTCATCCGCCACATCGAACGGCGTGAAGCTTTCCGCCGGATGGTTCGATTTGGAGAATGGGATCCAGGTTGAATTCAGTAAAGGTGAGTACGTGTCCGGTGACTATTGGCTAATTCCGGCGCGGACCGCGACAGGACAAATCGAATGGCCTCCCTGCGACAGCGACGGCCATGATTTCCAGCCGGCCCATCACATCGAGATTTTTGACGCTCCTTTGGCTTGCATTCAATGGGACAGCCAAAATCAGGAGGCTGCCCCGCACGACTGCCGGCGAAAGTTTCCGCCGCTGACAGATATCACAGCATGCGACGTCTCTTACAACCCGCAGAACTGTCCGCAACTGGGGGCGGTAACCACCGTGCAGCAGGCCCTCGATACGCTCTGCGGAGCGCAAGGGCCCTGCACGATCGTGCCTACGCCGGGGCCCGGTTGGGAGGCGCCGCTTCTGAAGCTCACGAACAGTGCCGACGCCGATATCTGCTTCCCGGTTGGAGCCTTTCCGCTCAAGAAACCTCTGGTGTTGCAGAATCTGGGACATCTCCGAATCAGTGGGGGCGGCCCCGGCACGACCATTGTGGCCAGCGGAGTTACGGCCGCTCTGATTTTCTCGAACTGTGCGAGCGTACAGGTGAACGACCTCTACGTTAGTACGGACCGGGCGCAAACGCGCAGGGTCCGCTCCGGCGGATCGGCCGCGCTCATGCTGGGCGGCACCCTCAGCTTTGCCGATTGTGGCGATGTCGCTGTTGAGAACGTGTGGCTCAAGTGCGGATATGGAGAGGAGCGCACGGCGGCTTGTATTACCGTACAGAACAGTATCACCAACTTGAATCAGACCACGGGCGCCGGCGATGTGAGAATCCGGCACTGTAACCTCTCGGTCGGCCGTAACCAGGATGGCATTCTGTTGGTAGAGGTGCAGCGCGCCGAGATTGAAGACAACATCCTGAGTGGCTATCTCCCGAAACGGGACACCTTGAACCAGCGCCTGCAGGACCTGGCTTTTCGTGCCAACGCGATGCGAGAGTTCATTGCGGACGCCCAGTTTGTTAAGGCTCAGCCGTCAGCGACCTCGCCGTTGGCGCCCGAACCAGGCACGCCTGCAGGAGAAGCCTCGGCCGCGGTCCAGACAGGAGGGAGCGTCCCGCCGCTCAAGGTATTCCACCTGAATGCCACCGTGACTGTGGGAAAGCACGTGATCTCATTCCGAACGCACCCGTTGCTGAAGGATTTCTGGCAGACCTACTTGAGCGAAAAAGGGCCGAAGGAATTTGCCACCCAGCGCGATCTGTTGCTGTTTCTAAAGAAGGCAGCCTCGGAATTTTTGTTGCGCCCAAAGCTGCGGGAGGGCAACTCCGCGCTTGTCGCCGCGGTGACGTCCCTGGAACACGCCGACC
>Ga0306920_100014382_pt1 | contig 10802 bp, 2 predicted proteins | sample flu12Cox44000170_FD_204666 | JGI IMG/M metagenome (GOLD analysis project Ga0306920, IMG submission 204666) | Lab enrichment of tropical soil microbial communities from Luquillo Experimental Forest, Puerto Rico - flux4day.12C.oxic.44.000.170 (v2)... | ecosystem: Environmental > Terrestrial >... | reverse complement strand
CTGCACTGGATTACCAATTTCGAACCGAATTACCTGGCGTTCGTTGAATTCTACGAGGAAGACTTCTTGTGGCGATATACGCCTGCAGGGGCTAACGGCGAGCGGTTGCGGCCATGGCTGGCGTTGCTGATTCTGAAGGACAGCGACACGCCCGATAAGGCGGAGTTCACCAAGAATGTGAATCGCTTGCCTGTGGCCACGGTGACGGTGAAGAGCGGCGACAGCCTTCCGCCTCACGATCAGATGTGGTCCTGGGCGCATGTCCATACCAACGAGGGCTATAACAACGCGACTGAGTTTGAGCAGTTTCTGCTGTCGCTCCATGATCTGAACAATCCCAACGCCGACAAGATTATCTGCCGCCTGATGAGTCCGCGGCAGTTGCAGGCCAATCAAGCTTACCGTGCGTTCCTTGTTCCAGCCTTCGAAACTGGGCGGCTGGCGGGCCTGGGCCAGGATGTTACGAATATTCCGGCGCAGCAGACGTCGTGGGTCGAGGGTGCCGGCAACCTCGAGCTGCCGATCTACTACGAGTGGTGTTTCCGGACGGGCGAGGACGAGGATTTCGAATCGCTGGTCAAGCTGCTGGTGCCGAATCCGGTGGACGCCCGGGTGGGACGCCGCGACATGGACGGGTCGCAGCCGGGCTTCGGCATGACCCAGGGCACGGACCTGGGACCCATTCTGCCGCTCAGCGAAAATCAGATGATCATCGGCCTCGAAGGCGCGCTGAAGTCGCCGCAGACCACGTCGAAGCCGGAAACAATCGACACATCGAAGCCCTTCTTCCATGAACTGCAGGACATTCTGAATTTTCCGGCGGCCTGGCAGGCTGCGAGCAACACCGCAACCGATCCGGTGGTTTGTCCGCCGATCTACGGCGAGAATCACGCACTGCAACATACGGTCGATGTCACCGGGACGGGATGGCTCAACGAGGTGAATCGCGATCCCCGCAACCGGGTTCCATCGGGCTTCGGTGTCAAGGTGATTCAGAAGACACAGGAGGACTACGTTGCCCGGGCCTGGGCGCAGGTGAAGAAGATCCTCGATGCGAATATACGTATTCGCCTAACAGTCTTCGCCATGACGGCGGTCAAGGCATTCCAGAGCAACTTCGTCGATCACCTCACGGTCCCAGAGAAGCTGACGCTATTTTCGCCGGTGTTGAAGAAGGTGAAGGCGTCGCCAACAACGCTGTACAACCAGATTGAGAACAGCACACTGCCGACGGCAGCCATCGATACCGCGCTGCGGCGGTTGATCCGGCCGCGCGGAGCTTACGGAAAGCGGCTGCTAAAGGCCGACGCAAATTTCAGTCAGGCCAACCTGATCACCGACCTGAACGACGGGAAGGCCAGCGCCGCGCCTCCGAAGCAGGTACCGCCGCAGCTGGTCACCGACCAGGGGGTCGCGGCCAGGCTGCCGGAATCAAAGCTTCCCACGTGGCTTCTTTTCCTGATCAAGCACCGCCTCGTGATTCTGATCGTGCTGCTGATTGTCCTGCTGCTGCTGGGACTGCTTACGGGAGCCTGGGTGAATGTCGGCGTGATTGCTGTGGTGGCCATCGCTACCTATTTCTATGCGGGCCGGGTCGCGAGCCGGATCGAGATTACTACGGCTCTGCAAGATCCGCAGAAACTGGCGACCGACATCAAGAACACGCCGCCGCAGCCCGCGTTTGCTTTCACGGTGAGCGATCCGGTCGTGCCCATCGTGGCCGCGGGCTCAACCCAGGTCACTACCACGACGACAACGTCATCCTCCTCCGCGCAAGCGTTGCAGTTCAACGACATCAGCATGCACACCCCCGGAAGCAGCGGGGCCGACAGCCTGGAGGCCAATAACTTCCGCAATGCGGCAATCCAGTTGAACCAGCGGATGGCAATCCGTGCCCCGGAGCGTGTGGTAACACAGTTCGACATGGTCAATGCTGGCGCCAAGCTCTCGGCTGCCATCGCACCGGCCACGGCTTTCAGCAAGCTGGTGGCCGCGCAGGTCCGCTTCAGCTTCGATCCTTCGTGGCTACTCCAGCCGGAACACCTGATTCCGGCCATGGCGTATCCCGATTTTCCGGACCCGATGTATGAAGACTTGCGCGATATTTCCAGCGAGCTATTTCTGCCCAATCTGCAACTGATTCCGCCAAATACTATCTCGCTCCTGAAAACGAATCCCGCTTTCATCGAGTCCTACATGCTGGGGCTCAACCATGAATTTGGACGCGAGCTGTTGTGGCGGGAGTATCCAACCGACGAGCGCGGCAGCTACTTCCGGCAATTCTGGGACGTAAAGGGCATCATCACCGAGGCCACAACAACTCTTACGCCCGAGGCGATCGCGGACATATACAAGGACATCGATCCGATCGATCAATGGCCGACCGCCTCCGCCCTGGGGACCCACCGGAATAAGAAGCGGCCGCAGGGTGAGGAACTGGTGCTGATGGTACGCGGCGAGCTACTCAAAAAATATCCAAACACTATCATCTACGCGCAGAAAGCGCACATCTATAAGGACTCGCGTGGTGTCCCCGACCCGACCAAGGACCCCATTCTGCTGGAGGTCAAGACCGAGGCTGATATGGCGACAGATGTGCGCTTTCCCATCTTCCGCGCCGAGATTCAGCCCGATTTCCGCTTCATCGGATTCGAGATGACAATTACGGAAGCCAAAGGGGCGGACAATCCGAAGACCGAGAGCGATGACTGGGGCTGGTACTTCATCCTACAGCAGATTCCAGGTGAACCTCGTTTCGGCATGGATGTGACCTTTTCGCCGGACGATGATTCGTCCACGCCGATCACGTGGGATGACCTCGCGTGGAACAACTTCGATGCGGGAATGCCATTTGTGAGCACGGCGGTGCCGCCGCAGCCTTCCTTTATGAATCAGCTCACGGCGGCGGAGCGCACGCAGTGGGGCAGCCATTCCGCGGACATGGCTTTCGTGCTGTACCAGAAGCCGGTCATGATCGCGGTCCACGCAAAAGAGATGTTGGAGGGCGTTTCGGCATAACACGATGAGTTCCTACGACGATCAGGTGAAAGCAATCCGGGCAGCCCGCGCCACCCGTGACCAGGCGCGCGATGGGCTTTACACGCAGTTGATCGAGCAATTGAAGCTGCTGCGCACGCAGCGCAAGGCGGAGAGCAAGGAGACCGCTGCCGACCCGGCAACTCTGGCCCAGATTGCCTCATTGCGCGCCACCATCGCTGCGGACTCCGATCAACTGCGTACGGTGCAAGACGAGTTGGCTGCGATCGCGGGGCTGGAGGGTAAGCTCGCGGATGCCCAAAATTTGCTCCAGGGGTTGCGTGCCGATCAAGACGCGCTGGCAAAGGAGATCGCGGCGGTCAACGCCTCTCTCGAAAATCCAAACCTTCCGGCAGACCAGAAGGCGGCGCTTGAGGCAAGGCTCACGAGCCTCACGGCGCAGAGCGACGCTTTGTCCAATCGCATCGCGCAGCTACGCGAGCAGATCGCCGGACTCGAGCAGCAAGTGAGAGCGGACCGGGAACGCAAAGCCCAGCTCGAACACCAGGCGGAGGGTCGTCAGGGCGAGGTCGCGCAAGCTCAGGTCGCCATCGACCGGCTGGCGCGATCGGGTCAGGCGATCAGTGATCCCCAGGGCCAACTCGATCAAGTGCGCCGGCAAATCGAGGAACGGCGCCAGGAATTGAATGGGCGGGAGAGTGCGGTCAGTGGCCTGATCGACCAGTTCTTTGCCGGGCAAACACCGCAAACGTTGGTCGAACACTGGAACGATGCAGTTCCTATCATGCTGCTCCCGCTACGGGTGGAGACCAAGTTCAAAGATGCGGAGCGGGGAAAGCAGCTATGGGTTCGCGTCTATCCTGACGAAGTCGCGGTAACTACGCATGAAAAGATCCTGACCGACCGCGAAGTGGAACAGGGCATTGCCTACTGGAAGGCGCTGCGCGACGCTGCCGACGACACGACGCGCGCGAATGCATGGCGCACGCTCGCCGACAAATTCGGAGCCAACCGCGCGGCCTGGGTGGCGCTGCAGACCAAGCCGTTGAACTGGAGCACCCCGCCGCCTGCCAGTGACGACGAGTTGAATTTTCCCGTTATCACAACGACCAAGCCCGATAACTGGACGGAAGCGCCACATAGCGTCGTCATGCCCGATCGTTTTGCGCTGATGCTTTATCACGGCGGCAAGCTAGTGCATACCCAGTTGGGCCAGCGCATCGATGACAAGCTGATCGTGGGACCGGCGCCGGTGGTGGACGAGGGCAATCCGTCGATCACGCGCAATCCGGCGGACAACCGGCTGCAATATGGCAGCGACTTCGAGTGGCTCATTGACTTTCCCACGGCAGTTTCGAGCGGGATGGGGTTCATGGTCGATCTGGATGCGACCGACGCGCAGGCCGGTTTCGACCAACTCCTCGTACTCGGCCTGAAGCTGATGGCGGACGACTCCGACGGGCAGCAGTTGATCGAGAACCTCATCGACAATCATCACTACTCGTCGAAGGGCTTTAGCCTCGTCAGGCAAGGAACGGCCACCAACAATACCGACGCGCACAACGCCACGTTCAGCAGTAGCGACTGGATGCATGGGGCCAGCTATTTCGTCGAGGTCGGTGACCCGCTGTTTACCCAGTTGTCCGACGCCAATAAGGCCACCGATGGGCAGCGGTTGGCGGAGTACCTGGGAATCGGCTACGCGCCGCTGCAGCACATCTACAACGCCGACGCCACCGATCACGCTGAGGCAGTGGCGATGAATCGCGCTCTCTATGCAGGGACCCTCGGTTACTACCTGAACAGCATGCTCAATGAAGTGATGAGCATCCCCGCCGTGCAGGCCCTGCGCGAGATCTCGACCGATTACGTGACCGGCAGAGGACCGATCGCGACGATACGCGTTGGTAACCAGCCTTACGGAATGCTGGTGTCCAGTAATTTCTCTCAATGGGCATATCCCCCGCCGGTTTTCGAGCGCCAGATACCTTTTGACGAGAACGTAAGGAAGGTCCTGTTCTACCTGAAAGGGCAATGGGAGAGCGTTACGGCGAGCCTGAGCCACATCAGCAAAACCGGCAATGCGAGCGACGACTTAATGCAGGTGCTCGGGCTGCAACCCACCTCCGCCGATTACTATCACCGGGTCGCTTACAGTTACGACTACCTGCGCAACCTGGAACAGTTTCAACTTGGTGGGAAGTACTTTGGCGACGTGATCGCCACCATGCTGGAGGGCGTCGCCGGACGGCAGATTCTGACCAGCTTCGGATATCAGGCGCACCGCGCAGACGGCAGCCTCAAGCCCACGCCGCTGCTGTTTCAGCTGATCTATCAGCACTACCAGACGCGACTTGACAATCAGAACCTGGTCGATAACCTGCCGCTCGCTGAGGACCGAGGCATCAAGCCCTACGACCCAGGTACGGGAAAGAACTACATCAACTGGCTGCTGGAAAATATATCGAACGTTGACAAGCTTGAGCAGGAGGACTTTGGTGCCGGCGTCACGAAACCAAATGCGCTGTTGTACCTCATGCTGCGCAACGCGCTGCTTGTCGAGGCAGGGAACAGCGTCTACTCCCTTCTTGCCGGCCAGGACATCGTGGCCGACGAAATGATACGAAGCCGCAAGTTCATGAACCTCAGCAGCCAGCCCGACATCTCGCACTGGGAAGCTTTTCGTGCGCCGGCCAACCGAATCATCAGCGGCGAGGTTTCCGAGCAGCCGCTGCTGAGCTATCTCCAGCTTGACCGCTTCAAGGCGGTGGACGTCGGCAGATATCTCGACCAGATGCGGGACGCGCTGCAGACTCTCGGCGGATTGCCGACGGCCCGCCTGGAGCGTATCTTCGCCGAACACATAGATACGCTGAATTACCGCCTCGATGCCTGGCAGACCGCGCTCTTTGACCGGCGGCTTCGTTCGCTGAGACAGTTAGACGAGGAGGGCGAGCGCCGCACCGGCATTTACCTGGGTTCGTACGGATACCTGGAGAATGTGCGGCCGTCCCAAGGCAGGCGCCAAAAGATTGCAGAAGATGTGTTGCCGGCCCCCCTGCGCGAGGGCAGGAACGACCTCTATCTCGATTTACAGAATGGCGGTTACGTCCACACTCCGTCGCTGAACCATGCGACCGCGGCGGCGATCCTGCGCAACGGATACCTGACGCATAGCTCGCCGGCGGACCGTCAAAAGTTGGCGGTAAACCTGTCTTCGGATCGGGTGCGCCAGGCCAGCGACCTGATCGAAGGAGTGCGCAACGGCCAGTCGCTCGAGGTGTTGCTGGGCTATCTCTTTGAGCGTGGGCTGCATGACTGGACGACGCGGCCAGTGGCGCCGGTAATTCTGGATCAACTCAAGCCGGTATTCCGCGCCGCCTTCCCCATTAAGCGAACGAAGATTCCCCGGCAGGGCTTCGACTCCGAGTCCGCCGAGGTAATTGACGATTTCTCCGTCACCAACGGCCTTGACTTGGCCAACACCACCGCCGACTTTCCTTATGGCATCACGAACATGCCGGTGCTCGACGACACCCAGATTGCCGCTGTCAAGACCGAGAAGAGTAACCTGGAAAACACTCTCGACGCGTTGCGCGATGTACTGACCGCAGAATCTGCGTACCAACTGGCGCTGGGCAACTTCGATCGTGCGGCGGCGGTGATGCAGGCAATATCGGGCGGCGATCTCCCGGTGGAAGTTGACGTGATCAACTCGTCACGTGGCACCAACCTGGGTTTCACCAATCGCGTGACGTTGCAGTTTGACCCTGGCGTGACCGCCAACCCGTGGCCCGCAATTGCGATGACCCGCCGCGCGCGGACGGAACCGGCCTTCAATAATTGGGCGGGCATGATGATCGGCGATCCTGCGACTATCAAGAGCAGGGCCCGAGCTGTGGATGCGAACGGCAATCCCTTGCTGGACGGCGGCGGCAATCCGATTCAGGGCGTGGTTTCGCTCGCCGATCTGAACGTACAGGCACTGGATTTCGTGTATCTCATCCGCAAGAAGGTGGACGCCACTGGCTATTCAGAGGTTGAGAGCCGAGTGCGCCACGCCTTTGCGACAAAGCGGACTCTGCCTGATACGACCATCGTGCAGATCGAGTTCGCCAACAGCGGCGGCGGCGCGGCGGATCGGTCCTTCGCCGAGATTCTGCCCTCTGCGGATGCGATACGCGAGATGGCAGGAAGGGCGCGGCCGCTGCAAGCGCAGGATTTTGCGCCGGCATCGAAGACGGTAGCGACGGCGTCGGACAATCCGGGCAACCTCGACATCGCCGAATTAAAGTCGCGGGTAGCAGGAATCCGCACCGAGTTTGACGGCCTGTTTTCCAGCCTGGACACAGCCGCGACCGACGCCGATACGCTCAAGACCGAAGGCGCAGTCGAAACGCTGCGACAAAAGCTGCTGGACATTGCGACCGCAGGAGTTCCCCACGCTTTCCCGCTCTCATCGACAGGCTTCGGCGACACCGAGCGGAATTCGCTGCTAACTCAGAGCAAATCGCTTCACGACCGTTATGAGACGGTGAAGACCGCCTACGATCAGAGCCTGGCGCAGGTGAATGCCGCGGGCGCCAAGCCGCCGCAACAATTGACACAGCTTACGGCTATGGCGAGGGCGTTCTTGGGTGAGGACTTTGTCCTGCTGCCTCAGTTCACGCTGAGCGATCCTGCCGACGTCACCCTCGCCGACGCGGACCGTGACCAGCTTCTGCAATACGCATTGACAACCATGCAGGTGCCCCTGCCTGTCGAGGAGTGGCTGCACGGAGTCTCCCTGGTGCGGCCCAACATGCACACCTTCGCCACCGTGCTGATGCTAGGCGAGACATTCAACCAAGAGTCCCAGCCATGCCGCCCTCTACAATTACCGTATCGAGCGAATGATACCTGGCTGAGCATCGAGTTTGCCGAAGGGACTAGCATCGTTCATGACACGATCGCCATGATGCAGTGCCTGCCGCAGGGCTTTCAGCCCGCCGGAGTTCAAAGCGGCCTGCTGATTGACGAATGGACCGAGACGCTGCCGCAAAAGGAAGAGGTCTCGGGAATCACCTTCAACTTCGACCAGCCCAACAGTATGCCACCCTCGGCGATCCTGCTCGCGGTGACCCCAACGATTACGGGAAACTGGAAGTGGGACGATCTAGCTGCCACCGTGCTCGACACGCTTGAGCGGGCTAAGTTGCGAGCGGTGGAGCCCGACATCCTCGATAGCATGGGTGGTGGATTCAGCACACTCTTGCCGGCGACGATCTCCGAGTTCAGCACCAGCGGCAACGGAATTTCGCTCGACTACCTGATCAACATTCAATTCGTAGCCGAGAAGGTAGCAACGCTTTCAGCTCTCAAGGGGTGATGACCAGATGCCGACACTGTTGCAGAACGTCTTTCAGGCAAGCGAGAAGAGCGGCACCAGTCTGTTTCTGAACATCTACCGCGACCCTGCGATCACAGCCTACAACCGGCTCGAGCCCCGGGCGCGCACCGAAGACTTTACCCGCAGCCTGCGCGCCGAGATTCGGGATGCGATGTGGATGCTGACTCGCCAGTGGCAGATGGGTGAATTCGAAGCTGAGGACGCCGGGTCGGCCATCGACGCGCGCCTGCTGACTTCCCAGACCCACGTCGATCGTATCTCGCTGCGCGGCGCTCCCGGGCGTTCCTACAGCATCGACATGCCGCTGGAGACGATTGTCGAACGGGAGACGGTCCCCTTAACACAGGCCCTGAAGGTCAAGATCAGTCATTACTTCCTGAAATTGCACACGCCTGCCCTGCGCACTACTTATCTGCCGAAGTACATGGCGGCGTTTCCCTTCGCCCAGGGCCACGAAGACGACTTCCGCGGGCAGGTGGACGGGTTGAACCTCTACACGGCAACCAAGCGCCGCGACTTTGACGGCCAGCAACTGCTGAATTCGATCAACAACGGTACTCTGAACGCGGATGCCGGTATTGACCTTGGCGATCGTCCTACTATCGCCAACTACGCCGACCAGCTCAAACAGTGGCTACAGCGGCAGTATGCCCAGCCGGAGGGAGCCAACGATAACGCGTGGGATCCGCAGCGGTTAACCTACGAATTTGCGGCCGCGGCCCCGCTGTCGGTGGAAGGCCAGATGATCCTGGATGCGAGCCGACATCACGGCGGAAGATTGGACTGGTTTTCCTTTGAGCTCGATCCGAACGGCCAATCGATTTCCGTTGATAAGCCTGCGTCGGTGAAACAATTTGAGGATCCGGTCTCCTTCCTGCCGGTGGCGGCAAGCTTCAAAGGCATGCCCAGCCCGCGCTTCTGGGAGATGGAGGATCAGCAAGTAAATTTCGGCATGCTGAACGCGAGGACCACCGACCAGCTGCTGCTGGTATTTGCTGAACTTGGCCTGATCTACGGCAATGACTGGTTTGTCATTCCATACGCTATGCAGGTGAATACTCTCTGCGAGATCAAGGGCCTGGTGATAACCGATGTCTTCGGCGACCGCACCCTGGTGCGTGCCGCCGATGAAGGCGAGGAAAACAACTGGCAGCACTGGAGCATGTTCAACCTTAGCAACAAGAATGAGGTCGGCAGCTACAATCGCCAGTTCTTTCTGCCGGCGGCGCTGACGCAGACACTCAAGAGCGACCCGGTCGAGCAGGTGAATTTCCTGCGTGACGAGATGGCGAATATGGTTTGGGCCATCGAGGACTTCATCCCTGATGCAACGGACGTAGGAATCAACGGTGATGATGCCGCCGACAAGACCGGCGTCGTACCGCCGCCTATTCTTGGTTCTACGGCCAGCATTCGCTATGTGCTGGGGACAGCGGTTCCGGAGAACTGGATTCCCTTTCTGCCGGTGCACAAGCCGGGCAGCGTGCAGGATATCCAGTTCCAGCGCGCAGCTATGCCCAAACTGGGCTCGCCGCCTAGGGATGTAATCAAGGCGAAAGGGGTCATCCTGAACGAAGTCCCTCCTCCTTATTACGTGAACGAGGAAGAGGTGCCGTATTCCGGAACGCTACTGATACGGAGCTGGCAGCGGACACGGTGGTTCAACGGCCGGACCCATATCTGGATCGGCCGCTCACGCGAGACCGGACGTGGTCAGGGCAGCAGCAATCTGCGCTTCGACCAGATCGAGCCGCTAACCAGCGGTTGAGGGACCGGCGCCGGTTGGGCGATCGCCTCGAATCGATGATCGGCGGAAAGTTGTTCACGGCAGAGTGATTAACGCGTGATACCAAAATGCTTGGTCCTCAACCCCATCCGCGAGCCACGCTGTGCTCGCGCAGCGTCTAGGAAAAAACTATCCCTTGACAGCCCGTTCACTCTTATCGAGTCAATGCCGTGGGTGCCCCTACCGTTTTGACGGCGATTCTGAAGGTTCAGGGCTCAAACGTCCTGGGAAGTCTGCGGCGGAGTCCATCGTTCAATGAAGGGGCCTTGTCAAACAAATACGTTGAGCTGAGTCGAGGGAGACGTTGAACAGCGCCACAGTTTTAGAGATGCCGGACGCGCGCTAGTAGATCCGAACGGGGACGGGCCGCGAACGCCGCCATCCAGCCTACGAAGTCCGGCCTGGTGCCAAAAACCGCGACCACAGTTCCGTCTCGTGCAGCGGCGGGCTGCAAACGTCCGTCTACCTGCCATCCTCCGGCGCTCCCCGGAAGCAATGCCGCAGACGGCGCACGAAGCGCCCCTGCGCCGTTATTGCGCAATCGTCGAGCCTGCTTCTGACACTCTTCATACGTCTCGAATCCCCCCGTCAGAATCGCCTGAGCCACTCGGGGGACCTCTGCAGTCAGGT
>Ga0306920_100014381_pt1 | contig 10803 bp, 7 predicted proteins | sample flu12Cox44000170_FD_204666 | JGI IMG/M metagenome (GOLD analysis project Ga0306920, IMG submission 204666) | Lab enrichment of tropical soil microbial communities from Luquillo Experimental Forest, Puerto Rico - flux4day.12C.oxic.44.000.170 (v2)... | ecosystem: Environmental > Terrestrial >... | reverse complement strand
CGCCGAGGCGCACGCCGGCGAGCCGGCGGTCGCCGGCGCGGGCGGCGGCAGCAAGGCCCGGGCGCGCGCCGAGCACGCCGAGGCGCTCACGCGGCTGCGCGCGGGCGCCCTCGAGGAGGCCGCGGGCCTCCTCGCCCAGGCGGCGGCGCACGACCCGTCGAGCGCCGTGATCGCGACCGACTACGGCTTCGCGCTCGGGCGCCTCGGCGAGCGCGCCGAGGCGGAGAAGGTGCTGCGCGCCGCGATCGACAAGGACCCCAAGCGGGTCTACGCCTATCTGAACCTCGCCGAGCTGTGGGCCGGCGATCCGGCGCGCTGGGAGAAGCGGGACGCGGCGGTCGCCTTCCTCGAGCGCGGCCTCGACGCGGTGAAGGACGATCGCAAGGAGCGGTTCGACCTGCTGCTGGCGATCGCCGGGTTCGAGCGGGCGGTCGGGCGCACGGCGGCGGCGCGCGCCCGGCTGGCGCCGCTCCTGGCCCCGGACGCGGCGCCGCTCGCCCGCCCCCAGCGCAAGCGGGTGCTCGATCTCCTCGACGCCGTGGCCCTCGACGAGCGGGCGCACGCGCTCGAGGACTGGCCGGCGCCGCCGCCCGCGCCCGCCGACGCGGCCCAGCTCGCCGCCGCGGAGCGCCTGGCGGCCGCCGATCCGTCGGCGGCGATCGCGGCGCTCGACCCGCTGCTCGCCCGCGCGCCCGGCTGGGCCCGCGCCCGGCTCGCCCGCGCCCGCGCCCTCGAGGCCGCCGGACGCGTCGACGAGGCGGCCCGCGATCTGGAGATCGCCGTGAACCTCGCCCCCTCGAACGCCGAGGCCTGGCGCACGCTCGGCCGGCTGCTCGCCGCGCACGGCGGCGCGCTGGAGCTCGCCCGCGCCGACGAGGCGCTCAAGCAGGCGCTCACCCTCGAGCCGGCCTGGACCGACCTCCGCCAGCTGCGCGCCGGCATCGCCCGCCGGCGGACGACGGAGAACGCGCCCACGCCAGCCCCGGCGGGGACCGGCCCGTCTGATCACGCGCGGGCCCTCTATCAAGAGGCCGAGGAGTGGATCGACCTCGGGGACCCGGCCGGGTTCGGGCGCGACCGGCTCGAGGAGGCGCTCGCGGACTCGCCGGGGTTCGTCGCCGCTGCTGTCTCGATGTACGCGCTCACCGGGACCGTCCCCCAGCCGACGATCGACGCGCTCTGGAACGACGGCCCCGGCCTCTGGGCCCTCGCGGCCGGCGTGCGCAAGCTGGGCAAGCCCGCGGCCAAAGCGGGCGACAAGCCGGCGGCCAAGACCGCTGGCGGTAAGCCCGGAGCTGACGGTGCCGGCGACGCGCGCAGCGTCGACGCCTGGATCGATCGCGCCGTCGCCCTCGACGTCCAGGAGGCGCGATTCGCGCGGGCCGCGTCGCGCGCCGCCGCCGGCGATCGGCCCGGCGCGCTCGAGGATCTGGTGGCCTACGTGGCGCGCGAGCCGTCGCCGGAGCACCTGGCGGAAGCGCAGGCGCTGCGCGCGGGCCTCGCCGACGGGCGCGCGCGCGCCGAGACCCGCCCGTCGCCGCAGCTGGTCGCCCGGATCCGACTGCTGGAGGATCGGCCCGACGCCGCGCTGCGCGCGCTCGGCGGCACCTGCACCGCGGAGCTGGCGCCGGACCGGCTGCTCGCGATCGGCCTGGTGCACGAGTACGCCGATCGGCACGCGGCGGCGCGCGCCTGCTACGAGCTCGGCGGCGACACGACCCTGGTGCGGCTCGCGCGGCTCGACGCCCGGCTCCCCGACGCCGAGCTGCGCGACGCGGACCGGCGGCCCCTCGTGCGTGCCGACGCGCGCGGCGTCCCCGCCGCCGCCTGGGCGCTGGCGCGACTCGCGGCGCTCGGCGGCGACGACGCCGGCGCCCTCGTCCGGACCGAGCGCGCCCTGGACCTGGCCGCCGCGGGCGGCACCGACGCGGACGTCTGGCTGCCCGACGCGCGCGCCACCGCCGCGCGCCTCGCCCAGGCCCGCCGCGCCGAGGGGCGCGCGCGCGAGGACCGGCGCCGCCGGGTCGCCCTGGCGACGACGCTGGCGGCCGGGCTCGTGCTGGCGCTCGCCGGGCGCCGGCGCTGGCGGGGCCGGACGGTGGCCGCCGCCCTCCGCCGCCGCCCCGCGCTCTACCCGGAGGTAGCCCGCGCGGTCGGCGAGCTGCGCCACGACGTGCTCAAGCACCGCGCCGGCGTGCTCGGCGCGCTCGGCGACGGCGCCGCGGGGACGACGCGCGCCGACGTCGCCCGGGCGCTGCTCGAGCCGCGGCCCGCCTCGGCGACGGTCGCCGGCGTCTACGATCGCCTCGCCGACGCCGCCCGGGGCGCCGGCACCGAGCTCCGCCCGCTGGCCCGCGAGCCGGTGTTCGGGGCCCTCGTCGCCGACCTCGCCCGCGCCGAAGCGCTGCTAGCGCGCCCGGGGCGGCCCGGCGAGGCCGTGGAGCTGGGTGCGATCGACGCCCGCCTCCGCGCCGGACACGCCGACGCCCTCGGCGAGCTCCTCGCCCTCGGGCCGCGCACCCGGCTGGACGCCGCGGCGCTGTCGCGCTGGATCGCCGCGGCGGAGGCGGCCGCCCGGCGCGCCGGGGCGGCCTGGTCCCAGACCGCCCTCGCCCTCGCCGACCTCGACGTCGACTTCCCCGTCGAGGAGAACGCGCTCGAGGCGATCTTCGCCAACTTGCTCCGCAACGCGCAGGCCGCCGTCGCGGGCGCGCCCGAGGGGCGGGTCCTCGTCCGCGTCGACCGCGAGCGCGACGTGACCGGCCGCCAGACGGTGACGTTGCTCGTCGGCGACTCGGCGGCCGCGACGCTCACCCTCGAGGCGATCGAGGCGCGCGAGAGCGGCCGCGGCCTGGCCATCGTGCGCGACCTCGTGCGCGCCTGGCGCGGCCACCTGGTCGTCCGCCCCGAGCCCGCGCCGCTGGCCAAGCTGGTGGGAGCCTGCTTCCCGCTATGACCGCCCGGCGCCCGCGCTTCGTCGTCTGCGAGGACGGCAGCGAGTACCTCGATCGCTTCCGCCGCTTCCTGGGCGCCGCGTTCGACCTCGTCCCGGCCCACGACTTCGCCGAAGCGCGCGCCGCGCTCGACGGTGCCGACGGCCTGCTTTTCGACCTCGACTTCCGCCGCACGCCTCCGGCGCGTCTCGTCGACGAACGGGGCCCCGCTCCCGCCGCGCTCGACGCCGGCACGCGCGCCCGCCTCGCCGAAACGCAGGGGATCCTGATCCTGCGCCAGCTCCGGGCCGCGGGCGCGGCGCTCCCTGCGATCCTGTTCGCGGATCTCGAGGACCCCGCCCAGGCCCGCTTCCTCGAGCGGACGCTCGCCCCGCTGACCGTCGCCTCGAGCCGGCTCGGCCTCGCGGACATCGCGGCGCTCATGCGGGCCGCCGCCGCGGGTTAGCCTGGACCCGATGCGGCTCCTGCTAGGCGCGCGGGCCGTCCTCGTCGCCTCCGCTCTGGCGGCGGCTTGCGCGCCCGTCCCGCGACCGGCGGCTTCCCCCGGCTCGACCCGATCCGCCGGTCGTGTCGTGTTCGACCAGAGGTCGCCGTTCGCGCGCGTGCTGGTGATCGACGAGGGCCCCGAGCGCGTGATGCGCTTCGACGCGCTCGACGGGTCCGATCAAAGCGCCATCGTGCGCGATCGTCCCGGCGCCCTCCCGATCGAGTACGTGCGCCTCGCGCTCTTGGGGCTCGCCCATCATGGCCGCGCCACCCGGGTCTTGATGGTGGGCCTCGGGGGCGGAACCTTCACCACGCTGCTCCATCGCGCCGAGCCGGACATGCGCATCGACGCCGTCGAGATCGATCCGGTGGTGGTGGCGGCCGCGCGCGCCTGCTTCGGCCTCCGCGAAGACGACCGCTACCGCGTCCACGTCGCCGACGCCGCCGACTTCATGGCCAAGGGCGAGAACCTCTACGACTACGTCTTGCTCGATTCGTACGCCGGCGAGGAGATCCCCCGCGCGCTCCGCTCCGAGGCCTTCTTTCGCGACGTCCGGAGGCGCCTCGCACCCGACGGCGTCGTGGCGATCAACATCGCCGAGCTGGAGGCGGAAGGCGCGGAGGTCGCCCGCGCCTTCCGCACCGTCCTCAGGCCGTTCGACTGCCGGCAGGCTCCCAGGGACGGCAACGTCATCCTGTTCGCGGCCGCGGGGCCGCGCCCTCCGCCCGGGCCCGCGTTCTGGCGCTGGCTCCGCGCGTGGGACGCGCGGAAGATCACCGACTTCTCCCTCGAGGCCCTCGCCGCGCACACCGGCGGGCCGGACTGCGCGCGCGCGCTCGGTCAGGGGCGCTGATCGGCGCCGGCGCGGCGCTACCTCCGGAGGACCTCCCGGGGACGGATCTCTTCCAGGTGCTGCCGGACGTACGCGAGCAGGTGCCGCCGGCGCTCGAACCCCGACGCGCCCCCGGTTTCGTCGGCGTTCCCGACCGCCGACAGCAACGCCGGCGCCACCTGTTCGACCTTCGAATAGACGTTCTGCCAGCGCTTCTTCACCGTCCAGATCGAGATCCCCAGGCTGCGGGCCATGTCGTCGTCGGTCTCGTTCTCGAGCGCGCGCTCCAGCGTCTCCTTCTCGGCTTCGCTGAGGCCGAGCCTCGGCTCCGGCGGATTGAAGAACATCCACCAGTGGGGCCCGAGGTCCTCGGGGCGACCGTCGCGGTTCAAGCCGTAGACGTGCGTGGGAGGGCCGTTGCGCCGGCACGGATCGACCGGCGCGTGGGTGGGGAAGGATCGGAGGACCTTCACCCCCGTCGCCAGGAGGTCGGCGTGGAGCTCCGTGCCGAGCCCCTCCTGGACGAGGTTCTTGATTCGATAGCCGCTGAACATGTCGCGCCCCGCCGCAGCCATCATGGCCCGCGCCTGCAGGTCGACGTCGCGCGGAAGCCCCGGCGCGGTCCCGTAGGCGAGCGTCAGCAGGTTGAGGCCGTCGCCGGCGTTGTCCCGGGCGATCTCCCGAAGCGCGAGGTGCACGCGCTTCCCGCTGCGCCAGCGGCGAACCGCCTGCAGGCCGAGGTGGGGCGGCAGCGTGGTCAGCGCCTCGCGCATGAAGTCGTCCGTCACGAACACGCAGAGGGCGAAGACGAGGATCCGCCCTTCGTCGGGGCCGGCGAGGGTCGTGAGCACGCGGGAGAGGCCGGCGCGGCTCTCGAGGAGGTGGTTCCAGTACGCGAGCGCGGCGCGCTCGTCCCCGTCGCTGAACGCGTATCTGCCGTGCACGATGTCCAGGCACGCCGCGAGGTCGCTGGGCCTCGTCGCACGAACGGTCAGCACATCATTTCCCCCGGTTCCGGGTCCGCCGACCGGCGGCCCAGACGGGAAGACATTACATCAATAGCCTTCGCGCCGTCGTCGCTCGAGATGTTTACGCCGTCGACGCGCGCGTTTACGCCCGGAACTACACCAAGGGTGTATTGGCACGAACGCCGCCGTCTCTTACGACATCGCTCGTCCTAGGAAAGGAGATCCTATGAGGTCGATGCTCGGCAGGATGGTTTCGTTCGGAGTGATCCCCGCGGTGAGCCTGGCGCTCGGCTGCGTCGGAGACGCAAGCAACCAGGGGACGGAGAACAGTGTCAACGCCGTTTCGGGCTCTCCGGAGCTCTACACGCCCGATCCCGACAAGGGGGCGAAGGACCAGATCGCTTCGCTGCAGAGCGGCGGCGCGGCCGCGGACGCCGATCTGATCCGCAAGATGGTCGCCACGCCGCAGGCCGTCTGGTTCACGCAGGGGACTCCCAAGAGCGTTGCCCAGGACGTCCACGTGGTGATGTCGCGAGCGCAGAACCAGGGGATGCCGGTGCTCGTGGCGTACAACATCCCGTTCCGGGACTGCAACGGGTTCTCCGCCGGCGGCGCCACCAACGCCGCGGACTACGCCGCCTGGATCGACGGCTTCGCCAGCGGCATCGGCTCCGACCCGGCGATCGTCATCCTCGAGCCCGACGGCCTCGGCATCATCCCGTGGTTCGTGGCCTTCTACGCCGACAAGGCGGACTGCCAGCCTGCCGACGCCAATCCGGCGACGGCCGCCGCGGATCGCTTCGCGATGATCAGGGCCGCCGTGGCGCGGCTCAAGCAGCAGCCCGGCGTCAAGGTGTACCTCGACGCGACGCACGCGGCGTGGCTCGGCGTCGGCGAGGCGGCGAACCGCCTGATGCTCGCCGGCATCGACAGCGCCGACGGGTTCTTCCTGAACGTCTCCAACTTCCAGACCACGACGAACTCCACGCACTACGGCAACTGGGTCTCGTCGTGCATCGCGCGCAGCGAGGGCTTCAGCTGGTGGAACCCCGCCTGGTGCTCGGGACAGTACGCGCCCAACGCCAACGGCGTCTACGTGGTCGACTACAGCGACGCGCACGTGCAGTCCGTCTACAACGACTTCTCGTGGGGGCCCGCCGGCAAGACCCACTTCGTCATCGACACGAGCCGCAACGGCCAGGGGCCGTGGACGCCGCCCGCCGACCACCCGACGGGCGACCCGCAGGACTGGTGCGACCCGCCGGGCCGGGGCCTCGGCCTGCGCCCGACGCTCGAGACCGGCAAGCCGGCCCTCGACGCGTACCTCTGGATCAAGACCCCAGGCCAGTCCGACGGCTCGTGCAACCGCTGGAACCCGCAGGGCGGCATCGACCCCGTCCGCAACGTCATGGATCCCACCGCCGGCTTCTGGTTCGGCGACATGGCGCTCGAGCTCGCGCACAACGCCGTTCCGGCGCTGTAGCGCCGGTATTCTCGCCAGGAGGCCCGGCTCTGCCGGGCCGGCTCACCTTGCGTGGGAGGGTGGGTCTGCGGGAGGGCCTAGCCCTCCCGCGTCGCGCCGCGCGGATCCGCGGGAGGGCCTAGCCCTCCCGCGCTACTTCCCTTCGCCCTTGAACGTCGCCAGGCGGTCCTGGGCGTCCTTGCGGGTGGCCGCGTCCTCGCCGGCGCCGTACTGCAGGTAGCTCTCGAACGCGGCGCGCGCCGCGGCGGTGTCCTTCTCTTGCGAGTAGAGGATGCCGAGGTCGTAGTAGGACTTGGCGAAGCGCGGGTTCTTCTGCACGGACAGCTTGTACTCCGCGATGGCCTCGGGGGTCATGCGCTGGCGGCGGTAGACGACGGCCAGGTCGAAGTGCAGCTCCGCGTCGTCGGGCTTGATGGCCAGCGCCTTGCGGAACGCCTTGACCGCGCCTTCCCTGTCGTCCGTCTTCGACTTCGTGACGCCGAGGTTCGTCCACGCCTGGACCGCGCCTGGGTTCAGCTCCGTCGCCTTCTCCAGCGCCTCGATGGCGTGCTTGTAATCCCCCTTCTGCTTGTAGGCGAAGCCGAGCGACAGCATCGCCTCGTAGTCGTCGGGCTTGAGCTTGATCGCGATCTCGAGCTCGGCGATCCCTTCGTCGACGCGCTTGAGGCGGACGTACGCCGCGCCCAGGTTGCCGTGGGCCTCGGGGTCCTTGGGCTGGAGCTTGATCGTCTTCTCGAACTCCCCGGCCGCGAGCTCGTAGTTCCCCTGGGCGCGGTAGAGGTTGCCGAGCGATCGATGCGCGGCGGCGTAGTCGGCGCGGGCCGAGATCGCCTTCTGGCACTCGGCGATGGCCTCGGGGATCTTCCCCTCGCGCTTGAACTGGACGCAGAGGTTGTAGTGGCCGGCGGCCTCGTCCGCGCGCGCGGCAGGCGGCGCGAGCAGCGCGACCGCGAGCGCGGTTGCCAGGGAGGCGAGGGTCGTTCGCGACATCCGCATGAGTCCTCCTTGAGGTTCGACGCCGGCAGCGCCGGACGCCTTCAGGCTATCACGCGCCGCGGCTCGCGGGCGCGGCGCCTCGGCCCGGTTTATAGTTCCGGGCGGAGATGCTGCAGGCCCTGCTGGTCACGTTTCGCGAGGGGATCGAGTCGTTCCTGATCGTGGGGGTCGTCGTCGCCTACCTCCGCAAGACCGGCCGCGGCGGCCTGGTGCGGGGCGTCCACATCGGCCTCGGCGTGGCTGTGCTGGCGTCGATCGCAGGGGCCTGGCTCTGGCTGCAGGTGCCGAACCAGCCGCTCTACGAGGGGATCGCCGCGCTCACGGCCGCGCTGCTCGTCGGGGGCCTCCTGATCCAGATGCTGCGCGTCGGCCGGCACATGAAAGCGGAGATCGAGACGCGCGTCGAGCGCCTGGCCGGCGAGGAGGGGGCGCCCCCCTCCGCCCGCGCCATCGCCGGCGTCGCGCTGGTGACGGCGATGCTGGTGACGCGCGAGCTGCTCGAGGCGGTGTTCTACCTCGGCGTGCAGGCGCTGGCCCTGCGGGCGGCGACCGTGCCGCTGCAGGGGATCCTCCTCACCGTCGGCGCGGCGCTCGGCCTGCTCCTGGCGGGCGCCGTCTCCTGGTCGTGGACGCGCTGGGGGCGGCGGCTCAACCTCGGCGTCCTGCTCAAGGTGACGGCGCTGTTCCTCGGCCTGTTTCTCGTCCAGCTGCTCATCTACGGCGTGCACGAGCTCGCGGAGAGCGGCGTCATCGCCGGCAGCCAGGCCTTCCACGACGCCACCGAGGTCCTGGGACCCGACGGCCGGATCGGCCACGTGCTGTCGTACTCGCTGCTCGGCGCGCCGCTCGTCTATCTGGTGTGGGCGCGGGCCGCGCGCGCGGCGCGCCGGCCGCCGGCCGCGGCCTGAGCGGCGTCCCCGGGCGCGTCGAGCGAGCGCGCGAGCACCCGCGACAGCGGGCGGTAGCCGAGCCGCGCGTAGAAGGCCTCCGCGTCGGCGTTCCCCTCCCAGATCGTCAGCACGAGCTCGACGGCGCCCGCGGCGCGCGCCCAGGCCCCCGCCTCGTCCATGAGCCGCCGACCGACGCCGCGGCGGCGCCGCCCGGCGGCCACCACCACGGACTCGACGTGGCCGCGCCGCCGCGGGACCATCGTCGGGCTCTGTGGCGTGTCGTAGATCCGGACCACCAGCAGGCCCGCGAGGCCGCCCGGGCCCGCCTCGGCCACCAGCGCGAGGGCCGTGCCGTCCTCGAGCAGGCCGCGCCACTCGCTCTGGGCGCGCGCGCCGGCGCAGAAGTACGCGGGGGCGATGGCGGCGTGCAGATCGTCGATCTCGCGGAGCAGCGCCGCAGCCGCGGGCCCGTCTTCCAGGCGGGCGGGCCGCACCCGGATCTCCGCCGCGGAGGTCATCCCGCGACGTTGGGACGGCTGTCTTCGCCCTCCGTCAGCTCGAGGGGGAAGCGCTTGTTCATGGTGCCGTAGACCAGCTCTTCGATCTCGCCCTCGGTCGACATGGTGAGCGCCTGGGCGAGCAGCCGCTCGGCGTCCGCGATCTGGGTCGACCGGATGATCGACTTGACCAGCGGGATCTGGCGCGGGGCCATCGAGAAGTTGCGCAGGCCGAGGCCCAGCAGCACCCAGGCGAGGAGCGGATCGCCCGCCATGTCGCCGCACATCGCCACCGACTTCCCCATCCGCTCGGCGGCGACCACCGTGGCCCGCAGCGCGCGCAGGATCGCCGGGTGCAGCGGGTGGTAGAGGTAGCCGACGTGCTCGTCCTCCCGGTCGGCGGCCAGCGCGTACTGGATGAGGTCGTTGGTCCCGATGCTGAGAAAGTCGCACTCGGCGGCGAGCAGGTCGGAGATGAGCGCCGCCGACGGCGTCTCGATCATGACGCCGAGCGGGACCTTGTCGGCGTGGGGGACGCCGGCGTGCGCGAGCTCGGCGCAGACCTCGGCGCAGATCTTCTTCGCCGCCCGCAGCTCGGCGACGCCCGAGATGAGGGGCAGGAGGATCTGCATCGGCCCCACGGCCGCAGCGCGGTAGAGCGCCCGGAGCTGCGTCCGGAACACGTCCTCGCGGTGGAGCGAAAACCGAATCGACCGCAGCCCCATGGCGGGGTTGGTCCCGCTCGGGATGCGGACGGACGGGGGGAGCTTGTCGCCGCCGAGGTCCAGCGTCCGGAAGACCACCGGCCGCCCGCCGACGCTCTTGAGCGCGGCGACGGCGTGGGCGTACTGCTCGTCCTCCGAGGGGAGATCCGGGCGCTCGAGGTAGAGGAACTCCGTGCGAAACAGCCCGACCGATCCCGCCCCCAGCTCCACGGCGATCGGAATCTCCTCGAGCATCTCGATGTTGGCGGCGAGCTGCACCGGGGTGCCGTCGGCGGTCTGGGCCGGGACGTCGCGGATGGCCGCCAGCCGCTGCGCCCGCGCCCGGTGAACGTCGGCGCGCGCCTCGTAGCGGCGGAGCGCCTCGGCGTCCGGGTCGAGGATCACCTCGCCGCGGAAGCCGTCGACGATCGCCGTCATCCCCGACCAGACCTTGTGCGACAGACCCTCGACGCCGACCACGTAGGGGAGCCCCAGCGCGCGGGCCACGATCGCGGTGTGCGACGTGCGGCCGCCCCCCTCGGTGCAGAAGCCTGCCGCCTCCGCCCGGCCGAGCTGCGCCGCGTCCGCGGGCGACAGATCGTGGGCCACGGCGATGCTCCCCTTCGGGGCGTCCTCCGGCGACGTCGAGTCGCCGATGCCGACCAGGTTGCGCAGCAGGCGCTCGCCGACCAGCGCGACGTCGCTCTTCCGATCGCGGAAGTAGGGGTCCTCGATCCGGTCGAACACCGCCTGGATCTGGTCGAGCGCCTTGCGCACCGCCCACTCGGCGGCCGTCTTCTCGTCGCGGATCAGCTTGCGCGCCCGCTCGACGAGGTGGACGTCGGAGAGCATCAGGCGGTGAGCTTCCAGGATCCGGTACTGGTGGTCGTCTCCCTCGCTGGCGGCCAGCTGAGCCTGGATCCGCGCGAGCTGGCCGTCGGTCTCGCGCAGCCCGGCCTCGAAGCGCTCGATCTCGGCGGCGACCTGGTCGG
>Ga0306920_100014380_pt1 | contig 10803 bp, 14 predicted proteins | sample flu12Cox44000170_FD_204666 | JGI IMG/M metagenome (GOLD analysis project Ga0306920, IMG submission 204666) | Lab enrichment of tropical soil microbial communities from Luquillo Experimental Forest, Puerto Rico - flux4day.12C.oxic.44.000.170 (v2)... | ecosystem: Environmental > Terrestrial >... | reverse complement strand
CCTTCGTTCGGTGGCACGAGCCGGATGACGCGAGAGTGTCAAGTCCGGATCTGTGAGCGGCTCGGGGTGAAACTCCCCGGGCCGACTCGGCATCATGCTTGCGACCGCTCCGAGAGACATTGAGCTCATCGGACCCGCAAGGTCTCGCGTCGCCCAACTGCCGATTCCGCCCAAGACAATCAAGAACATCGCAGCGGCGATTCCGCCGAGCTGACGTCGTCGCCGGCGACGCAGCTGCGCGACCCGCAAGCGGTTCGGGATCGGTGCGTAGGCTTGTGAGGAAAAAGTAGCGCGCAGCGCCTCCCGCTGTCCGGCATATTTCGAGAAACGCTCCTGTTCCTCCGGATGCGCCGCAAGATAGGCGTCGACTTCCTCGGCGCGCTCGCGCGGCAGCTGTCCGTCGATCCGGGCATGCAGGTCGTCCTCTTCTACAGGCCGGCCCGGCGGCGTCATTTGACCCTCCTCAGCTCCGCGTTGCGGCGCCGCTGGTCCCCATTTACGTCTCCGTTCATATAGTGACGCAGCCGCCCGCGGCCGCGCGAAAGGCGAGACATCACCGTCCCGATCGGCACGCCCAGCACGCGCGCCGCCTCTCCATAAGAAAGATCCTCGACCCCGATCAGAAGCACCACCGACCGCTGCTCCTCGGGCAATGCCGCAAAGGCACGGAGCAAATCACGGTGCGCCGGTGCCCAATCCTGACCGCCATCGACCCCAGGAAGCTCGGTCTCGGCGACCTCCAATAGCGCATCGGCTACACCGCGGCGCTGACGGTGCTTATCGGTCAGAATTCGGTTGTAGAGGATCGTGTATAGCCAGCCCCGCAGATCGCCTTCCGCCCGGCGCAGGTGCCAGCGGGAGACCGCGCGTTCGAGGCAGTCCCGGACGAGATCGTCGGCGGCCTGGCGGTCGCCGCGTCGCAGGGTGCAGGCAAAGAAGCGCAAACCGGGTATGTACGCTTCGATCAGCGAGGCTCGATCGCGCATTGCGGCACCGTCGCGACGACACCCAACCGCCGGGCGACCAGTCTGATCGGCCGCCAGCGTCCGGGTCGACATCATCACCGCTTCTGTTCGCACGCGTCGATCACATGCTGTTAGCTAAGATGCCACTTTAGGGTCGCCCGGGTCGAGCGGTTTCGTCGTTTCACGACGTGCACTTTGTACGACTTTGCGAACCCTACTTTATTCCCGTAGGCCAGTCTCCGGTAGGGTCGCTGCAATGCGTTTGCGCATTCGACGGAATAAACCCGATTTCAGGGAGTCGTAACTGATCAGGCATGGTCGGTTGGCGCCGCGCTTTTGCGTGCGGTGGCCGGCGCCCAGTGGACCCTGGGTCCATAGCCGAGAGAGGGACCCATGTTCAGCGAACCGGAGCACGGATCAGTGCGACTTTCCCGGCGCTCGCTGTTGCGCAGGGCTGTGGGAGCCACGGGCGTCCTCGCCGCGACACTGAATCCGGCGTTGGCGCAACCCAAGATTTCCAAGGTTGCGGTGAACTACCAGGATCATCCGGACGGCGACAAGCGCTGCGACAAATGTGTCCAGTTTCAGCCGCCGGATGCCTGCAAGGTGGTTGATGGCCCGATCAGTCCACAGGGATCTTGCCGCATCTTCGTGCCGGGCCGTCCCCGAAGCTAGGCGGGGAGCCTGGCATGATCCGAAGCCCACTGGCCGGTGATCGCAGGCTATTGCCCATTGGCTTGCTCCTGACGGCGGCATTGGCTGCGTTGCTCGCTCTTGGCGTGCCATCGCGTCGCGCTTTCTCGATTCCGCTCTACGCACGCCAGACCGGTCAGCCCTGCGCGACCTGTCATACCGCTTTTCTGGAACTGAACCCGTTCGGTAGACGCTTCAAGCTCGGCGGTTATACGTTAAACGGCGGCGATTGGACGGGACCGCCATTCGCGGTGATGCGCGAGGCGCCAACTTATACCCATACCGAAGCCGGACAACCCGGCGGTTCCGCTCCGCATTTCGGCCCCAACAACAATTTCGCGTTCCAACAGGTGAGCCTCTTTACCGGTGGCAGGTTCACCGACAATCTCGGCGCGTTCATTCAGGGGACATACGATGGCGTCGCCCGCCGTTTCGCCTGGGACAATGCCGACATACGCTTCGCGAAGCCGTTCAACCTCGACGGCCACACTCTGCTCTGGGGGATAACGACCAACAACAACCCGACGGTCCAGGACGTCTGGAACACGATCCCGGCCTGGAGCTTTCCTTACATCAGCTCGGCTCTGGCGCCGATGCCGACTGCCAGAACGTTCATCGACCAAGTCTACGCGCAACAAGTTGCCGGGCTTAGCGGTTATGGCTTCTTGGATGATTTGTTCTATTTCGAGTTCGGCGGATACAGACCATTGTCGAATAACACGCAGAAGGCTCTCGGCATCAGTCCGAGAGGGCAGAGTCCGATCAACGGCGTTGCCCCCTACTGGCGGGTTGCAGTCGAGCCCAATCTTGGCGACCACTCATGGGAAGTCGGCACGTTTGGGCTCGCATCCAAGGTCTTCCCGATTGGGCTGTCGGGCGTGGGCACCGACTCCTTCACAGATATTGGGATCGATACCCAGTACCAATATCTCGGGGATCCACACACTATTACTGCCCGCGTCGCCTGGATTCACGAGAATCATAATACGAGCGCGAGCCAGACGCTCGGGCTCGCCGACAATTCCAACAACCAGCTGCGGTTCCTGAATGCTTCGCTTTCCTATATCTATGATAAAACCTGGAGCTTCACGGGGGGACGAATGTCGATCGGCGGCACACCGGATGCGACGCTCTACGGCACTTTTACCGGAAGCCCGAACAGTGCCAACTGGATCACCGAGATTGCTTATCTACCGTTTATGCGTGGCGGCCCGTCATTTTGGCCATGGCTGAACGCACGCATCGGATTGCAGTATATTAGATGGGACAAGTTTGATGGCGCCACAACGAATTTCAATGGTGCCGGACGCAACGCGCGCGCCAATAATACGATCTTCGGCTACCTCTGGATCGCGTTCTGATGAAGGGAAGAGGGAGGGTGCAGCGCCAGCGTTTAGTGGGCAGATAATGAAGAGAACTGCGTTGCAAGGTTGCGTGCAAGGTTCCTCGGGATGCCGAACACTCCGAGACAATCGCGTGCACGCGTATGAGCGGAAGATGCATACAAGGGGTCGATTGCGCCACCTGAGGCGCATAGAAGCAGCTAGACATTCGGCGCGACCGCATCGCACTGGCCGAGGGTCCGGCTACCGTCTTCTTGGGGCTGGTGCGTCCCATTCGAGCGGAGATTTCGAACCAGCCGAGATTCGGCTCTTCGGCGCTTTGATCCCGCATCTGCAGCGGGCGGTGCAGCTCCGGCGGCGCTTGACAGGTCTCGACGGACCCCCTTGGGGCTCAAAAAACAAAAATCGAGGCCCGGCGCTGGAGTGGCCCGTGCGCCTAGTAAAATAGCGCGTTGGATCAGCGCGTTAGAATAAGAATTCGGGGCCGCGGAACAACGAATTCGTTGCCCGATATCAACGATATCCGCGCGGGTCTCAGGGGGAGGGATAACAACGCGATAGACTCCTGAGCAAAGGACAACAGAACATTGAGGGTCAGGCGCCCCATCGAGGTCGTCGTGTTGAACTGCTGCGTGACCGAGACAAACGAGGCGTCCCTCGCATCGAGGATCTCGACGATCTTGGCAAAATCGGCGAGCGAGCGGGTCAGCCGGTCGATCTTGTAGACGACGACGATGTCGACCCGCCTCGCCGTGATATCGGTGAACAGCCGCTGCAAGGCCGGCCGATCCATTGTCGCGCCGGAGAAGCCGCCGTCGTCATAACAAGCGGGCAGGCACACCCAGCCTTCGTGCCGTTGGCTGCTGATGAACGCTTCACAGGCTTCGCGTTGCGCTTGCAGCGAATTGAATTCCTGATCGAGCCCCTCCTCGGAGGATTTGCGGGTGTAGACCGCACAGCGAACCCTTCGCTCCGCCGTGTGCCGCTGCCCGCTGACCTCATCATCGACCGGTCTCGGCGCCCATCAAAGCACTCGCCCGCTTAGTCAGGCCAAAGAAGCGCGGGCCCGACCAATGCGCTCCGGTGATCCGCTCGGCAATCACGGTCAGCGAGCGATAATGCTGGCCCTCATGTTCGAACCCGTCCTCGCGAACGAGGACGGTGTGGGTGTGTCCGCGCCACTGGCGCACCAATGTCGAGCCTGTCCTCAGCATGACACCGGGATCGGAGGACCCGCTGCGCTTCTCGAACTCTCGGGCCAGCGTCTGCAGCCGACGCCGCTGCGCCCGGCTCGTGCCGCCATGGGTTTGCTCTTGCAGCCGATGAGCAAGGGCTCGGATCAGCAGATCGCGACTGAGGCCCAGAGGAAGTTCCGTGCGATGGACTTGACGCCAAGCCCGCCGCAGATCCTGCGTCGATCGATCAATCAGTCCGATAATGTCGACTTCGAGCTTGGCGATGTCCGCACTGCGGGGTCGATTTTCCCGGTCACCGCCGCGACCGGGAACGGGCGAGGGCTCGCCAGAGTTCTGGCGAGCCGAAGCCTCGTGGACTGAAGGTTTCATACGATTGAGACGCCGCAAGCGGTGGCGGGGCAAGTAATCGAATTGATTCGGAAACAGGGCGCCCCTGGATGGGCGCGTCGACCCTTTACCGACGGCGCCCGTCGCGGCGATGTTGTCATCGCGATGAAATTCGGTGTCGGCTACGACACGTCGATCCCGGAGACCCAGCAGCTAGCCGAGCGGCGCCGCGTCTTCCTCTCTCCCCGGCGCCAATTCGCTGAAGAGATCAGAGAGTTGCACTCCGCTGGCGTGCCGCGGATGCTCGCCGGCCTCGAGCTGCGATCCAGCATCACCGGCATCGAACAGTTGCGGCGGCAAATGATATCACACCAACTTGGTCTTGCGATAGCTGGCCAGTCGCCAACGGCTCCACGCGCTGGATCGAACTCGCACATACGCAAGGACGCTGCGCGCCGGCTGTCGCCGGTCGCCTTCGACGATCCCAACCTGCGTAGTAACGACAGCTATCGCGATCGTCGAGGCTGCAAGCCCCGACGTGAGTGTGGCAAAGCGGAACGGTGCATCCAGACCAACGTCGTTTGGGTCATCTCAGGCGCGCTCGAAACCGCACGGCGTCAGCTCCCCTGGGTGCGGCCGCTGGTAGCGCACGACCGGTATTGGCGGATCGCCCCGATGCGCGAAAGGGACCTGCGAACTCTTCGATTGCCGTGAAAACCGTTTGTCCATGCGGCCACCGCCTTCCTGCAACACGCGCTCGCCTGGTTCACCGACGGCGGCGCGGTTGCGCCAATATCAGTTGCTTTATCAGTTGCTTTGTTCTACCGCAGGAACCACTGCTTCGATGTCGGTCATGACCCGCTCGACCACGACGCCGCGGCCGAATCGCCGATCCCAACACAATCGTGATCGCGCCGGCGGCGAAGGCTTGCGGGAACATCTGGCTGCGTTATCACGTACTAGACGAGTTGGCCTCACTGGCCCGCCAACCGTTCACGTCGTGGCGACTGCAGGCCGTGACCCAGCGCGGCGGTAAGCTGCGCCGGCAGGCGCGGGATGGGCGCGTGAGGAGATCCGTCACCGCGAGGCTCCCCGGTCGCCTGCCGCCTCTCGCTTGGCCGCCTCTGTTTTCGCCTCTTACTCGCGGCCTAGCAGCTCTACCAGCTCCATGCGGTCGATCATCGGATACCAATCGAGGATTCGATCGGCGCACTCGTTGACCTCCAAAGCGGCGGGAAGATCCACCATATCGGTGTGTCGAACGTCTCAGAGTGGGAGCTTGCCCGAGCACGCGCCGTCGCCACGATCGTCTCCGTTCAGAACTGCTACAATCTCCGCGACCGATCATCCGACCCGATGATTCATATATGCGCGGGAGCCGGTATCGCCTTTATCCCTTGGTATCCGCTGGCCGCGGGCAGGCTCGGTACTCCAAACTCGCGGCCTGTTCGGATCGCCCAGAGCCATGGCGCGACGCCCGGTCAAATTGCGCTCGCCTGGCCCCAAGCTGGAGAATGAGCCTACGCATCAACAAGAGGTTTCGATCCAGATGGTGGAGCGCGAGCTTGCTGAGCTGCACCAGTTTCGGCCGCCACGGCAGTTACGTTACTCAATCGCTGCTGCTGCCGTTCCGTTGAAAAACTCCATAGAGGACTGCGGTGTGATGACGCGGTAGCGCATCGGCTGAGAGGGCCTTGCCGCTCTGCCGCGCGATCGATCCGCTCTGGCGTCGCCGATCGCAGGCAATTTTTTCGAAGTGAGAGCTATCTCACACTCGGCTTACACATCCTTGAACTAAATTACTAAGGCGGAACGAAACGCTACCTTTGGAATGGAGTTTCAAAATCATGCCGAAACACACCAATGCTCGTCTCGGTCCGCTGATGACCGCGCTGGTTGTCGCACTTGCGGTCGGAGGCGGCGCCGCGCCCGCTACAGTCCTGGCCGATGCGCCCGGGGTTGCCGTGACAAATATCCATGCGTTTCAGCCCGGCGACGGCGTAAGTCCGCGTGCCGGCCTCACGCTGGCGCCAGACGGCAAGCTCTACGGCACAACATGGCGCGGAGGAAGCGGCGGCGGCACAACATACCGAATCGACCCAACAACTCACGTCTTTGAGGTGCTGCACGTCTTCTCGCCACTTGACGCGAACGGGCGCAATGGAGATGGGTACGGGCCCGTTTCGCCGCTGAGCATTGGTCCGGACGGACGGGTTTACGGGACGACGCGCGAAGGCGGAAGGGCGGGCCCACTTCCGACATCAAGAGGGGCGGGAGTGTTGTTCCGGTTTGATCCCGCCAACCCCACTCAGTTCACTGTCCTGCACCACTTCGCGACCGCCCCCGGCGATCAAGATGGGGCGACGCCGTCGGGAGCAGCGGTCTCGGATGGTCATGGCAACTATTACGGAGCAACGAACATCGGCGTAATCTACAAATGGGACGGCGCCACTATCATGTCTGTCCACGTGTTTGAGCCTCTTAAGCCAGACCGCACCAACTTTGGTGGTGCAAATCCCTACGGCAGCCCGGTTTTCGGTGCTGACCGGATGCTATATGGAATCCATCTACGGCGGAAAAAAAGGCCGCGGGACAGTGTACTCGCTGGACCCCGCGAGTAATGAATTCAAAGTTCTTTATGATTTCCCAAAGTATGACTTTAGCGGAAACACCGATAATGCGCCGCTGCAGTCGCCCTTCCTGGCGAGCGACAGTGCGCTCTACGGCACAAACGAGTTTGGGGGGCCGAATGGAACCGGGCTCGTGTTCAAGGTCGCTAATGGCACGGTGACAATCCTGCACGAATTTGGACCGTTCGGAGCGCAGGCCCAGCCAAGGTTCTCGAACGCCGACGGATCTCTGCCGCTTTCGACCCTGGCGGAGGGCGCCGATGGGATGCTGTACGGAACGACGTATTATGGGGGCGCAAGCGGCGCCGGCACAATCTTCCGGATTGCAAAGGACGGGACCGGATTCCAGTCGCTCTACAATTTCGGAAACGATCTAACAGTAGGCTTGCACCCGGCGACCGGACTGGTCCGACTTCCGGACGACTCAATGGTCGGCACGACTTTCATCCATAGCGCTGGAGTGCAGGCCGTGTATCGCCTCACGGTGCTGCAGCCATTATCGGCCGCCATCCAGCCCTCTCCCTTAACGGCAGTGCGTACCGGCCGCGGGACGCTCACGCGAACAGCAAGCGCAGCGGTCTCAAATGGCCAACCTCCGTATTCCTATGCGTGGTCCGTCGACTCTGGGGTCTTTGTCGTACACGGCCGGGACACGCAAAACCCCTCAATCTTTGCCGCTCTCGCAGCATGCGACGACGAGGAGGGAAAACTTTCAGTCACCGTTACAGACGGACGTGGACAGAGTGCAAGCGCGTCCACCACCATCGCTTATAGGTCTACCCGTCCGCCCGGCGGGGTTTGCGACTGACGCCAATGGCTAATCCTGAGCCAAGGATCATAGCGAGGCTCGTTTGAATAACGAGCCGGATGATTATGCCAGCAATCGCGCGCGGCTTTGTCGCTCCAGGGCTACGCGACAAGTACGAAATCACGCCGGACGGCATGCGGCTGTCCGCGACAAAGTTTATCCGGCGCCTCGATCGGGTGGCGGCCGAACGGCTCGTCACCGAGCGCTTGTTGGGGTCCCGGCCACAGATGCAGCTGCGCATCATCGCCAAGCGGCTCGCCGAGGAGGGCGCCAAGCACGATCTCCATGTAATCGGGCGCCAAAGGTCGATAGCTCAATGTGAAGCGAAGGTAGGGTCAACGCGCTGATCCGCGCGATAGCGCCGCGCGAAGCCAACGCGTGATTTTAGCGCGCACACCGCGCACATCCCTTCGGCACGGTAGCCGGCTTTTGCGGCATCGCCTGGAACGGGTCCGCTGCCGATTGGGTGTAGCCCTGCTCCACGAGCGGCCAAGCCGCTCGGCGCAAGCGGCGGCAACCGCGGTATTCGGACTCCTCGCGAAGTCCGGCCTAGTGTCGAAGCCGAGCAAGGCGCGGCGCAAGATGAATTCCAGACCTCTCTTGCCGTCGTGTGGCTGTTGGTCAGAGAAGGCCGAGAGGCTTGGAACGCCGAGGAGAACGACGACTGAGGGGTGCCCACTTTGTTTCGGCGCTTGTGAGCCCAGCCGTAAAACAGGATCCTGCGTAAGGAGGTGGGCCGCGTCAGATGCGGTCAAGGCTGTGCTCTACGCGCAAGCGCCATCGAAGTGCCGAAGTGCCTAGGTTTTCGCGACTCCGGTGCCCATCCTCTGCCGCAGCGCCTGAGCGCTCAGTTGGATCTGATTTCGATGCCGAGGAAGAGAAAGCCGACAACGGCGAGCAGATACCAGGCGGCAAAGTAGTTGAAAGCCGGTACGAGCGCGTCCAGCGTCGCCTGCGGCGCGACGTAGTTGGAGGCGCCGGCGATGACCGCCAAGCCGGCCGGGCCGATGAACTTGGCGATGTTCGAGCAACCATAGACGAGACCAAAGCCGCTGGTTCGCAGCTTCGCCGGCCACAGCTCGGCCATGTACGGAAAGACGACCGAAAAGCTGGCGTTCGAGAAAAAGCTGGCGTCGATACCAGGCGGGATAATCTTCGGCTGGCTGGGCGACAAGATCGGGCGGCGTAAAGTCTTTATGATGATGATCCTGACCCTCTCCTTCGCCACTGGCGTGACCGTCCGGGCCGCGCGCCGGGCGCGCGACAGAATGACGCAGGTTGGCCGCTTGCCGCGCCCGATTTCGGCTTGTGTCCAGCAGTACGTTTCAATAGAAATTGAAATCTTTCAGCGCTGCGTTAATTCCACTGTCCCGGAATTCTCAATGCACTGCGCTGCACAATCGCGCTGTCCCCAGGCTGTTAATTCCACTGCAACCGAAATTTCTAATGCACTGGAACGCTCGTCGCAGTGAAATTGCAGTGAAATTGCAGTGAAGTTGCAAGTAAACTCCATACCAACGCTGGGGGCTTGCAGTGAGGCGCCTATCGGTTCCGCCGGCTGCATCGAGGCTCGCGTGCGGTCACCTGCGCGGCCCCCGGCCGTGGTCGAGGTCCGAGTCCGCGGCCTCCTCGCGGCCGCCGGACCCGATCGAGGCTGCCCAGCGGTCGCCGGCGGGGCGCTCTCGTAGTCGAAGTTCGAGTTCGCTGCCCTTGCGGTCGCCGGGAGAGGTCAAGGCTGCCCAGCGGTCGCCTGCGCGGCCCGGCCGTGGTCGAGGGCCGGGTCGGCTCCCTGCGGGTAAGGTCGAGGCGCGCCAGCGGTCGTCGGCCACGGCCGGGGGAACGTGATCGCCGCCCCATCCCGAGGGTCGACGTGGGGATAATGCCGATCAGCATCTTGTGTTTCGGGCCTACAAGTAAATAATTGCGCGGCATCAGTATTACTGCATGACATGCCGGTGTGTCTAATGCTTACGTGCGGAAGGTGTGTTTATGAGGTTAACGAATCTGTGCCACAAATACCTGATTTATATTTTCTGAAAAGTCGCGGAACGGATGTTATGTAAAGTGCGCCGGTCCCACCAAAGGCCGACCGCACACAAGATGTAGGAGCCGCGAGCAACCGGCATGGTCCCGCGCGGCGCAGCCCGGTCAGAAGTCTCGATGGGTATTCTCCCTGCGTAGATCGGGAAAAATTCCTGCTTAAATCGGGAAATCCTGACCCTAGACAGCGCGGTTTCGGCGGCGGTCAAATGGGACTGATATAATCGGAGGGGGAAAGGTTCGAGCTGCGACGCATCCGGACGATTGTCGGCGCGGTTCTCGCCCTGTTGCCAGGCCCGAGCCTTGCGCAATCCGCAGACGGCACCACACCGGAGACACCGCCAACTACAAATACTGCCTCCAGTCGCGGTTATCGCCACCAGCCCCCTCCCCGGGTTGGGCATCGATCGCGACAAGGTGCCGTCCAACGCCCAAAGCCTGCCCGCACCCCAGGTCACGACGGAAGGGCCGACATCGTTCACGACGCAGCTCAACCAACGGGTCGGCAGCATCAACATCGAAGAGAATCAGGGCAATCCATTTCAGCCGGACGTGCTCTACCGCGGCTTCGAGGGCTCGCCGATCCTCGGCACGCCCATAGGTATTGCAGTCTATCAGAATGGGGTGCGGCTCAACGAACCCTTCGGCGACAACATCAATTGGGATCTCATCCCCAACTTCGCCATCAATAGCTCTAGCATTATCCCGACGAACCCGGTCTATGGGCTCAACGCCCTCGGCGGTGTGCCCCGCCCACGTCACAGCCGCGCCAATTTGCGCTCACCATCGCGGTCCGCGTCG
>Ga0306920_100014379_pt1 | contig 10803 bp, 9 predicted proteins | sample flu12Cox44000170_FD_204666 | JGI IMG/M metagenome (GOLD analysis project Ga0306920, IMG submission 204666) | Lab enrichment of tropical soil microbial communities from Luquillo Experimental Forest, Puerto Rico - flux4day.12C.oxic.44.000.170 (v2)... | ecosystem: Environmental > Terrestrial >... | reverse complement strand
TCAATGAAGCGGCACTGATGGCGGCGCGCAAGGGCAAGCGCTCGGTCGCGATGAGCGAATTCGAGCAGGCCAAGGACAAGGTCATGATGGGCGCCGAGCGGCGCTCGATGGTCATGACCGAGGACGAAAAGAAGCTGACGGCCTATCACGAGGGCGGCCATGCGCTGTGCATGCTCTACGCGGAGGGACATGAGCCGCTGCACAAGGTGACGATCATCCCGCGCGGCCGCGCGCTCGGCATTACGATGTTCCTGCCGGAGCGCGACAAGTACAGCCAGTCCAAGACTGAGCTCAAAGCAATGATGGCGAGCCTCTTTGGCGGCCGGATCGCTGAGGAGCTGATCTTCGGCCCTGACAAGGTCACGACCGGCGCCGCCGACGACATCCGCCGCGCGACGAATTTGGCGCGCCGCATGGTCACGGAATTCGGGTTCAGCGATAAGCTCGGCCCGCTGCGCTACGCGGAGAACGAGGAAGAGGTATTCCTCGGCCACTCAGTGACTCAGCGCAAGAACGTCTCCGACGCGACCGCCAAGGTCATCGATGAAGAGATCCGCCGCATCGTCGAGGAGGGAGAGCAGACCGCGCGCGAGATCCTGATGGCACACATGGACGAACTGCACGCGTTGGCGAAGGGCCTGCTGGAATACGAGACATTATCCGTCGACGAAATCCGGCGGATCATCAAGGGTGAGCGGATCGTGCGGGAAACTTCGGCCGGCGCCCCGGCGGAAGAGCCACGCGGGCGGCGCAGTTCGGTGCCGCCCTCCGGCCGACCCACCGGCCTCGAACCCGAGCCGCAGCCGGGCGGCTGACACAGGCCTCGCGAGCCAGTAAGCGGCCGCGCGCTGGAAGTCTGACCTTAAACTTTTAATTTACCGGTTCTGATACGGAATCGACCAAGCCGCAGCCGCTGAGGCGAGGTCTTGAAAATGTCCTTTGACTTGTGACGGCATTTTCCTCGATTTAGGCTAGTGACGACGGCCGTCAACAATCTCTACGGGGGCGTGATGACGCGGAAACTCTTCGGCACCGACGGGATCCGCGGGACTGCCAACAGCGAGCCGATGACGCCGGAGACGGCGCTGAAAGTAGCGATCGCGGTGGGCGAATGCTTTCACAACGGCGCCCACAAGCACCTCGTCGTCATTGGCAAGGACACAAGGCTCTCCGGCTATATGCTCGAGCCGGCATTGACCGCCGGCTTTGTGACAATGGGCATGGATGTCGTGTTGGTCGGGCCGTTGCCGACCCCGGCGATCGCGATGCTGACGCGCAGTCTGCGCGCCGATCTCGGCGTCGTCCTCTCGGCCTCGCACAATCCCTACGGGGACAACGGCATCAAGCTGTTCGGCCGCGACGGATACAAGCTGTCGGACGAGTTCGAGCAGAAGATCGAAGCCTGCCTCGATAAGGGGCCGCGGCGCCGCGCCAGTCCGGCTGAGCTCGGGCGCGTCAAGCGGCTCGAAGACGCCGGCGGGCGCTACATCGAATTCGTCAAGCAGAGCTTCCCTCGTGGTCGGCGGTTGGACGGGTTGCGCATTGTCGTCGATTGCGCCCACGGCGCCGCCTACAAGGTTGCTCCCACCGTGTTCTGGGAACTCGGCGCAGAGGTTTTCTCGCTCGGCGTCTCGCCCGATGGCCTCAACATCAATCGCGAGTGCGGCGCGTTGGCGCCCGAACAGATGCGGCGTGAGGTCTTGGCCCGTCGTGCCGATATCGGAATAGCGCTCGATGGTGATGCCGATCGGCTGATCGTCGCAGACGAGCGCGGCATCCTCCTCGACGGCGACCAGCTGATGGCGCTGATCGCTACCGGCCTCGCCAAAACCGGGCAGCTGGCGGGCGGCGCGCTGGTGGCGACGGTGATGTCCAATCTCGGTCTCGAGCGCTTTCTCGCCGGAGAAGGCATCGGGCTTCACCGCACCTGGGTCGGCGACCGATACGTCGTCGAAAAAATGCGTGCGCTCGGCTGCAACCTTGGTGGTGAGCAGTCCGGCCACATAATCCTTTCGGATTACGCTACGACCGGCGACGGCCTCATCGCCGCACTGCAGGTGCTGGCCTCGATCGTCGAAACCGGCAAGCGAGCGAGCGAGGTCTGCCGGTTGTTCGTCCTGGTGCCGCAGCTGTTGCGCAGTGTTCGGTTTGGTAAGGGCGATCCGCTCGAATCGCCCTCGGTCAAGCGCGCGATAGCGGGTGGGGAAACCCGGCTCGGCGCGGATGGCCGCCTCGTGGTCCGCAGATCGGGTACGGAGCCGGTGATCCGGGTGATGGCGGAAGGCGAAGACGCGGAGCTGATCGCCGCGATTGTCGACGAGATCTGTGACGCGATCCGCATCGCCGCTGCCGATGACGAGGATCCTCGGGCCGAAGCCGCCGAGTAATCGAGCAATGCACGGCCGGGTCTTGATTATCGCCGGCTCGGATTCCGGTGGGGGCGCTGGGATCCAAGCCGATATCAAAACCGTGACGATGCTCGGCGCCTATGCGGCGACGGCGATCACCGCACTGACCGCACAAAACACCGAAGGAGTATTCGGGGTTCTGCCGGTCCCGCCCGATTTCATCCGCCGGCAGATCGAAGTGGTGCTCGACGATATCGGCGCCGATGCGATCAAGACCGGCATGCTGCATGATTTGCCCGTTATCGAGACGATTGCCGCGGTGCTCGACGAGCGCGCCACCGGGATTCCTCTCGTCGTCGACCCGGTGATGGTCGCCAAAGGCGGCGCCCGCCTGATCGATCCCGACGCGCTCGGCGGATTGAAGCGGTTACTCGTTTCGCGCGCCGACATTCTTACTCCCAACCTGCGGGAAGCCGAGATCCTCTGCGGCACGACGATCGGCAATACCGCTGAGATGCGCACGGCCGGCGAGAGACTGCTGGCGCTCGGTTGCCGTGCGGTGCTGGTAAAGGGCGGACATCTCGCGGCACCCACCGTCTCGGATGTGCTTGTCACCGCCCAGGGTGCCCGGGTCTGGGAAAGCCCGCGGCTGGAGACGCGGCACACGCACGGCACCGGCTGTACCCTCGCTTCGGCGATTGCCGCGGGGCTCGCGCAGGGGCACGCTTTGGAGGACGCTGTCGACCGCGCCCGCGCCTATGTCCACCGCGCGATTGCCGGCGCGCCCGGCCTCGGGCGCGGCCACGGCCCGCTCGATCACGCTCATCCGCTGCGTCTGTAAAATCCCCGGCGGGTTTCGCGGTTGCTCAACCCGCCCGACGATTTTACGATCGATTCGCATTCTCCGATCTGGGGATTGGGCATGGCAAAGAGCTATCGGATCGCGGTCATAGCCGGCGACGGCATCGGGCGGGAGGTCATGCCCGAAGGGATTGCCGCCATGGAGGCCGCTGCGCGGGCCCATGGTTTTGACTTCCAATGGCACGAGTTCGACTGGAGCTGCGAGCGCTATCGCAATATGGGCCTGATGATGCCGGATGACGGCCTTGAGCGGCTCAGGCTCTATGACGCCGTCTACCTAGGCGCTGTCGGTCACCCCGAGGTACCGGACCATGTCTCGCTGTGGGGGCTGCTGATCCCGTTGCGGCGCGGTTTCCATCAATATGTCAACCTCCGCCCGGTGCGCCTGCTTGCGGGGGTCCAATCGCCGCTGCGCGACCGCGCGCCGGGTGACATCGATTTCTACGTCGTACGCGAGAACAACGAGGGCGAATACTCGGAGATCGGCGGCCGGCTCTATGCCGGCAGTGAATACGAGATGGCGATGCAGGAGGCGGTCTTCACCCGGCGCGGCTGCGACCGGATCATGCGCTATGCCTTCGAGCTCGCTCGCACGCGCAAGAAGCACGTCACGTCGGCAACCAAGTCGAACGGCATCATCCATACGATGCCGTTCTGGGACGAGCGCTTTGCCGCGATTTCGCACGAGTATCCCGACGTCAAGACCGACCAGTATCACATCGACATCCTGACGGCGCATTTTGTGCGCCATCCCGATTGGTTCGATGTCGTCGTCGGCTCGAACCTGTTCGGCGACATCCTCTCGGATCTCGGTCCGGCGGTGGTCGGCTCGATCGGCATCGCACCGTCCGGCAACATCAATCCCGAACGCGAGTATCCCTCGATGTTCGAGCCGGTGCACGGCTCGGCGCCGGATATTGCCGGACGCGGCGTGGCCAATCCGATCGGCGCGATCTGGTCGGGCGCGATGATGCTCGATCACCTGGGCGAAGGTGCGGCGTCCGCCGCCGTCGAGCGCGCTATCGCCGAGGTGCTCGCGGAAAACGGCACCCGCACCCCCGATCTCGGCGGCAACGCCGGCACCAAGGATCTCGGCGCCGCGGTCACCGCCGCGATCAGGTGAGCCATCACCCGAGCGGCGTCCGCTGTTTTTGCTGTTCTTCCACGAAATTTACAGCGAGCGTCAGCTCGTTCGCCGCAGAAATCCTCGATTTTCACACTGTCAAGGGCCGAAATCGGACCTTTCGCGCGCTCGACAGCGCGTAAAAGCTGTATAAAAAGGCGGTGTCACAAGCACGAACCGCAAGGGAGAATGGCACGATGACGACTACCGATGCCGCAATTGGCCCGCTCCCCGAGGCCTATCACCGCGCGCAACTGCGGCGGGCGGCGATCGCGAGTACAGTCGGCACCACGATCGAGTGGTACGATTTTCTGCTCTACGGGCAAGTAGCCAGCATCGTCTTCGCGAAGCTCTTCTTCCCGAAATCGGAACCATTGGTCGGCACCCTCGAGGCGTTCGGCATCTATTTCGTCGGCTTCATTGCGCGGCCGATCGGCGCGGCGATCTTCGGTCATTACGGCGACCGCATCGGCCGCAAGGCGGCGCTCATCGCGACGTTGCTGCTGACCGGTCTTTCGACATTCGCGGTAGGTCTGGTGCCAACCTACAATCAGATCGGCCTCTGGGCCGCCGTTATTCTGGTGGTGCTGCGCCTGATCCAGGGCATCGGGGTCGGCGGCGAATGGGGCGGCTCGGTGCTGCTCGCGATGGAGTGGGCGCGAACCAACAAGCATCGCGGCTTCATCGCCTCCTGGCCGCAACTTGGCGGCCCGGCCGGGCTGTTCCTGGCGAACCTTGCGGTACTGGTGTTCAGCACAATTTCCGGCGACGAGTTTCTGACCTGGGGCTGGCGCGTGCCGTTTTACTTGAGCCTGGTCATGGTCGCCATCGGGCTCTGGATCCGCCTCGGCATCCTCGAGACCCCGGTCTTTTCGCGGCTGGTAGAAGCCAATCGGCTGGAGCAAGTGCCGGTCCTTGAAGTGATCAAACGCCAACCGAAAGCGGTGATCCTGACCGCGCTGTCGCGTTCGGTTGAACAGGGGCCGGCCTATATCTACTTCTCCTTTGTGTTTGTCTACGGCACCCTGGTGCTGCATGCCTCGCGTGATCTGCTGCTCAGCGCGCTGTTGGTCGCTTCCTGCATCGATTTTTTGCTGATCCCGCTGACCGGCCACATCTCGGATCGCTACGGCCGCAAGCGCACGTTTATCATCGCCGCTGCGGTCGCGGGTCTTTACGGTTTTCCCTATTACGCGCTGATGAACACCGCGCTACCAAGCTTGATCGTGCTGGCGACGGTGCTGGCCTTTGTGTTTCACGCCTTCGTCTACGGGCCGCAAGGGGCGCTGATCGCCGAATGCTTCACGCCGCGGCTGCGCTACAGCGGCACCTCGATCGGCTATCAGCTCGCCTCGATCACCGCCGGCGGACCGGCGCCGCTGATCGCGACAGCGCTGCTCGCGAAGTTCAATTCCGGCTGGCCGATTGCGGTGTATATCCTGTTCTATGGGGTCGTCAGCGTCGTCGCGACCGCGCTCTTGCCCGACTTCACCAACCGCGACATATCGGAGGAGCAACACGGAGTTTAGGGCGGATTAGCCTTTAGCCCGCGGGCTCGACCTGTGGGAAGCGTAATCCGCCGTCCATTTTGAGGCTGGCGGGTTACGCCTCCGGCTAACCCGCCCTACGTCCGTGATGGCGCACGGAGACCGGCCCTTCGGCTCTGTGGCAAGGAGCCGGCGTCTCGTCCCAGGACGACTTACAAGGCGCGTGCTGCCAACGAGAAGCGCGGGTCGGCGGCGAGGCATTCCGCTTCGGGCAGGCCCAGCTCCTTTCTGACGATATTCGTGCCGAGCACCATCGCGACCATCTTGTAGGCGGCGTGCCGGCGGCTCATGCCTTCGCGGCCCATGCCGCAATCGGAGGAGATCATCAGCCGTTCCGCTGGAACATATTTGAGCGCCTCACGGATCAGCGCGGCGACCTGATCGGGCCGCTCGACCTGCAATGTGTGATGGTCGATGACGCCGATCACGATCTTCTTGTCCTTGATGATCTCACCGATCGCCTCGAGGTCGCCGGTGCCGGACGAGCAGGTCTCGAAGGTAATTGCGTCGGCATCGACCTGGTCGAGCGCCGCCAATGTCGGCTGGTAGCTCTGGACATCCCGAAAGATCCGCTGCTGCGACGGGTTTCCCCAGCAGGTGTGGCACCACACCTCGGTCTTGTCGCGCAGGCCCTTGACGGTGTTGTTGAAGACTTTGACGAGATCGCCGGTGTCGAGCTTGCCGAACGGCTTGCCGCGGACCGGCACCATGTGGATCTGCGGTTCTTCGAGCTGGACCACCGGACAGCCGGCGCCGGCGAGGTCGTTGAGCTCGCTGTTGAGCGCTTCGCTCAGCGCCCAAATGCGCTCCACCGGGTCCTTGTAATATTCGTCGGCTACCGAGGCGGCGAGCAATTCGGGCAGGATGGTGCCGAACTTGAGCGGCTTCCTGGTCAGCCGCTGCGCCACCTTCCACATTGCCGTGTACTCCAGATTCCCGCGGCCAACCGGCCCCGTGATCTTCGGCAAGACGCGCGCTTCGAGAAAGTCGTGCAGGATGTGTCCGCGCGGCGCGCCGGCGCCCATCTGGTAGGGAGTCGGCTCAGCGGTTGTCGAGAACCCCGACATGTGCGTCAGCGGATAGCTCTGCCAGCTCATACCGCTGATCTGCTCGTCGAAATGCGCATCGCCGTCGGTGCAGATGTCGAGACCGGCCGTCTCCTGCGCGCGCAGATAGACCGAGACCGCATCCTCGTATTGCTCGCGGTAGCGCAGGTTCATCATCGCTTCGAGAAAGCTCTGCGAACCAAGGCCCGCGCTATACCAGCTCGGCCGCGGCAGCGAGCCGATGATCGATGTCGGCAGGGTAACGCCCGATGATGCTTTGTACATGACCGCGCCCTTTCATCCTCGGTCGTGTCGGCTGTTGCCGATCGCGGCGATCGGGATCATCTTTTTGTCGATCACAAGGAGGCGCTCATGACCATCGTCCTCGATCACACGATTGTCCCCGCCCGCGACAAGGAAGCATCCGCCCGCTTCTTCGCGCGGATTTTCGGTCTCGAATACCAGGGCCCAGTCTCGCACTTCGCGCCCGTCCGCATCAACGACACGCTGACGATCGATTTCGACAACTGGGACGCCTTCGAGCGGCACCACTATGCCTTCAAGGTCAGCGAAGCGGAGTTTGACGGGATCTTCGACCGCGTCCTCGCCGAGGGCATCGCCTATGGCAGCGGCCCGCGCTCGGCCGAAAACATGGAGATCAATCACCGCCATGGCGGCCGCGGCTTCTATTTCCGCGATCCCAACGGCCACCTGCTCGAAGTGTTGACGGCCTAGTTTGCCGATCCGTCGGTCCGCAGAACGGGTTATTGTCGCCCCCCGCGAAGGCGGGGGCCCAGGGCGGCCGTTGCGGCCTTGATCCTGGAGTCCCGCTTTCGCGGGAATGACGGGAGGAGAACTGGCTCGTTTAGAAACAATAGGAGGAATCATGTCGCAGCCTGTCGATCAAAGACCGCCGGTAGCGGTCGGCCACGTCCGGCTTCCGGCGAACGATGTCGCCGCCGCCGCGCGATGGCTCGAAGCCGTCGGGCTACGCCCGATTTTCGCCGATGGCAATCTCGCGGTCCTCGAGTTTCGCGGCGGTACGCATGTCGTCGTAAGAAAGGCGGAAGAGGCGCCCAACGCCCGCGCCACGGCGCCCTTCGACCTGATGGTGGACGATATCGAAGCCGCTCGCCGAGATTATGCGGCAAAGGGGCTGGGACCCTCCGACATCAGCAGGGGTCGGATCCACGACTCGTTCCACCTCACCGGACCGGACGGGCATGATTTTACGGTCACCTCGTCGCATGCAGGAGGAAGAGCGGTGTAAGGAGCGACCCCGCTCCGCGACTCCTTTTCCGACGAGATTCGGAAAATTCGCACCAAGTGTGAGGCAGTTCACACTTGCCCCACCAACGCCGGATATTCTTCGAGGCAATTCCTGCAGCAGCGGGAGTGGGAGCCTTTGCCATGCTGGTCCGGCGCGACATTCCTGCCCGTCGACGGGGTCAAGCGCCTTGTCTGCGGGTCGGATCGTCGAGCCGGAAGGTCCTGGCCGGCGTTCTGGCCTGGATTCATGATCGCGGCAGTCAGGCCAAGTGGGCCGCTGTCGGAATCAGCGTATTCCTCTTTTTCTACGCTGTCGTTTATGCGTTTCCGCACGCCAGGCTCGCTGCCCAGGAGCAAGAGCGCGACGCGATCGAGCAGGAGAGCCACGCCTTCTGCGAAAAGCACGGAATGCCCTTCGGGACCCGCGAGCACACGGTCTGCATCGAGGATCTGATGGACGTCAGGGCGAACGAGCGCCAGCGCACTCTCGCGGACCTCGGCATTTTCTGAAAAACTGTTACGCCACTCCGCAGCCAACCCCTATCTGCCGACCGAAAACAACGCCGGGCAGGGAGCACCTATGCGTAGACGAGATCTCCTCAGAGCCGCTGGCGCGAGCGTTGCGGCGCTTGCCGCGCCGCGGATCGGGCGGGCGGAGAGAGCTAACAAGCTGGTCTATGTTCCGGGCGAAGATCTCAGCGTGCTCGATCCGGTAGTTGGCGGCCCCCGCTCGATGCGCAATCACGCCTATCTCGTCTTCGACACGCTCTACGGCATCGATACGAATTGGGCGGCGCAGCCGCAAATGGTCAAGGGTCACCAAGTCGAGGAGGACGGGCTACTCTGGACGCTGACCCTGCGCGACGGGTTGCGCTTTCACGACAAGGAGCCGGTACTGGCGCGCGACGTCGTCGCCAGCATCCGCCGTTTTGCCGCGCGCATCAGCTTTGCCACCGCGCTGATGGCGGCGACCGAGGAGCTGTCGGCACCCGACGACCGCACCGTGCGGTTCCGTCTGAAAAAACCGTTTCCGCATCTACCGGAAGCCCTCGCCGGGCCGGGAGGCATCGTGCCGGCCATCATGCCGGAGCGGCTGGCGGCGACCTCGCCGTTCAAGCCGGTTGGCGAGATCATCGGCAGCGGCCCCTATCGCTTCCTCCCCGATGAGCATATCACCGGCGCCCGCGCCGCGTATGAGCGCTTCCCGCTATACCAGCCACGCCCGGACGGATCTTTGGGCTTCACCACAGGGCCGAAGATTGCGCATTTCGATCGGGTCGAGTGGCTGACCTTGGGTCCGTTTTCGGCGATGGCCGCCCTGCGCGCTGGCGAAATCGACTGGTGGGAAGCACCCCTCCACGACCAGGCCGAGGCGCTCCCCCGCGGCCGCAACATCACCGTGATCTCCCAGTATGCGACGGCCATGGGCTTCCTGCGCTTCAACCATCTGCATCCGCCCTTCGATAACGTGGCGGTCCGGCGCGCGCTGCTCGGCGCGGTCGATCAGGCCGAGGCAATGACAGCGGTTGCCGGCACCGATCGGGCTTTTTGGCACGACGGCATCGGCCTTTTCCCGGCCGGAACGCCGCTTGCGAACGATGCCGGGATCGAAGTCTTGCGCGGGCCGCGCGATTACGCGGCAGTCCGACAAGCGCTGATGCGTGCCGGTTATAACGGCGAAAAGATCGTCGTCCTCGCGCCGACCGATGCCCAAGGGATGCGCGCGGTGTCCTTGGCCGGAACAGACCAGCTACGCCGAGCGGGCATTAACGTCGATCTGCAGGAGATGGAGAACGGCGTCCGGTCTCGCCGGCTGCTCAATCAGGCGGCACCGGACAAGCGCGGCTGGAACGCCTATTTTGGGCTTCTCGACAGATCGGTCCCGAACACCAACCCTTACGGCAACAATTTGATCCGCGCGGATGGGCTTGCCGCTGGGCTCGGCTGGCCGACGAGCGAGCGCATCGAAGCCCTGCGCGCTGCTTGGCTCGATGCTGCCAGTTTGGATGAACAGCGGCGGATCTGCAGAGAGCTGCAGCTCCAGCTTTGGCAGGATGTGCCATACATTCCGATGGGCGAGTATTGGCAATCCACAGCCTATCGCAAGGGTCTGCTCGACGTGCTACCCGGCTGCTTCCCGGTCTTCTGGGGCATCCGCCGCGTATAATATGAGCTGTGAAGTCGTTGCGGGCGCTTTAAATCACTGCGAGGAGCCAATGATCGTCATCCAGCTGTCCGATCCGCACATCCTCGCACCGGGCGAGCGGCTCTACGGCCGGTTCGATACCGCCGAATTCCTGGCGCGTTCGGTCGCCGAGATCAACCGGCTCGACCCGCTGCCCGATGTCGCGGTCATCACCGGCGACCTCGTCGATCATGGCGAGACCGCGGAATACGAGCATCTGCGCGCGCTGCTGTCACCACTGGCGATGCCGGTCTTTGTCATTCCCGGCAATCACGACACCCGCGAGCCGCTGCGCAGCGCGTTCGCCGCAGACGGTTATCTGCCGGCTGACGGGTTTCTCCAGTTTACGATCGAGGACTACCCGGTCCGGCTCGTCGCCCTCGACACGCTGATCCCGGGCGAGGCCGGCGGTCTGTTATGCTCG
>Ga0306920_100014378_pt1 | contig 10804 bp, 9 predicted proteins | sample flu12Cox44000170_FD_204666 | JGI IMG/M metagenome (GOLD analysis project Ga0306920, IMG submission 204666) | Lab enrichment of tropical soil microbial communities from Luquillo Experimental Forest, Puerto Rico - flux4day.12C.oxic.44.000.170 (v2)... | ecosystem: Environmental > Terrestrial >... | reverse complement strand
CGAATGCGAACTCATCACCGCTGACCTGACGCCGGCCAGCGCCTCCGATTCTCCGCATGTTTCGGCATGGATCTCACACGACGGCGAGGTCATTGAAGTCCTCAATCTCGACGCTCTCGCGCCGAATTCCGCGCAAGCCTCGCTCACTCAAAACTCTTCTCAGCCGGAGGCACACGCATGATCGTCCCCGGCAAACCCGCAAGAATTCTGCTGATAGACAGCAACGTTCTTTTCACCAAGCGCCTTGGCGATGCCCTGCGGCGCGAAGGCTTCGAAGTCTCGACCGCGACGCAAGCCGCCTTCGCCCTGACCACGCTCGAATACAACGCGCCGTCGGTCATCGTCTGCTCCACGAACATGCGCGAAATGGGCGCCCTCGAAATGGCCAGGATCATTCACTCCGACCCGAAAAACGCTTCTCTGCCCATCATCGCCATGGGTGACGGCAGCCAGCGCGCTCTCATGGAATCTTTTCAGGCTGGCTGCGACGACTACATTGACCGCCATCTTTCGCCGGCGGTGATCGCCAATCACATCAAGAATATCGTCATCAGCAAGGTCGAAGGCTTTCAGCCCACGCAAATGCTGGGCCAGGCCGACACCAGCCTCAGCGGCAATCTCACCCATCACGACATTACCGGTGTCATGCAGATGCTCGGCCAGGCGCGCCAGACGGGAGCGCTCACCATTAACGCGGGCGAAACAGACGGCGTCTTATTTTATGACGCGGGCGAAATTACCCACGCCGAATGCGGCTCACTGTTCGGCGATGAAGCCGTCCTACACATCCTCAAGAGTTGTGTGCAAGTCGGCTCCGGCGTTTACAAGTTTATTTACGGCGCGAACTCCGCCCAGCGTACCGTCCTGCGCTCGGCCACGGATTTGATGCTCGACGCCATGCGCGAATACGACGAAGCGGCCCTGCGCGGAGGCGATGGGCCGAACGAACTGGCCGACAAGGAGGCACAATGAGCGACGCAGTCGTACTACCGCAAACCGGCGAAGCCGAACCCAAGCGCACGCCAACGGTCTATTTCATTGACGACAGCGCCACCATGCGCGAAGTCATCAAAATCGCCTTCCGGCGCGAAAACATCAGCGTCATCACCTGCCCCGATGCCGCTTCGGCCCTCTCGCAGTTCGAAGAGAATCCGCCCGATGTCGTCATCACCGACGTCATCATGCCCGACACCGATGGTTATTCGGTCTGCAGTCAGGTGAAACAGAATCCCCAATTCGCCAAGACGCCCGTGATTCTCATGTCCGGCGTCGTAAACAAAAGCGTCGCCGACCGCGCCGTCGCCGTCCAGGCCGACGAACTTGTCCGCAAGCCGTTCCAGCCTCAGGAACTCATCACCCGGGTGAAAAACCTGATTGGCCATGGCACCTCGGCGGCGCCCCAACCGTTCGAGCGTACGGCCTCTCTACCGGCGCTGTCGCTTTCAAGCCTCTTCACCCCACAAGCCGCCCCGCGCGTCGTGCCCCCTCTGCCGGCGGCTATCCCGCCCGCGCCCGCACTGCTGCAACCGCAAACAACCGAGGCTCCCTGGCAGCGGGCCGTGACCGACGCGTTCACGCATCCACCCGTCCCGGCTCATCCGCCGGTCGCCGCACTCCCAGCAGCGCCTGCCGCCCCGCCGCGCTCCGCGGCCACCGCTTCCGAGATCCAGAAACTGCGGGTGGAAGTCTCTCGCCTCGAACTCCTAATCAAAAAACTCCAGACCGAGCTCCAAATCGAGCGCCAATACAACCAAGCTCTCGAGCTCCACGTCCGCACCCTAACCCAAGTCGAATAGCTCCTTTCTTCGCCTCACATTTCCCGGACTCCTGCGTCTAAGCGGGCGTTTCTACCTTTCCGCGTCGCAACGTTGTTGTCACAGGCCCGGAAGTTTAACGAACTCGAACCAGCGCCCGCGCCGCAGTTGCAAGCAGGCTAGCCGGGCGGAGGAGCTACTCATGCGACTCCGGCTCCAGTCTCCTTTGATTCGCCTCCTCGCGATTTTGGCCCTGCCCTTAACCGCTGCCCTGACCGTTTCCGCCGAACCGCGCAACGTCACCCAGCTCGCCGAAGGTGTATACGCAATAGAGCATCCCGGCCACCGCGACGACGGGCTGTTCAGTGGCAACACCACCGTCATTATCGGCACACGCCAGGTCCTCGTCGTAGATTCCGCCTATCTGCCCGCTGTCACTCGCGAGGACATCACGCAAATCCGCCAGTGGACTGACAAACCTGTGACGTTCATCGTCAACACACACTTTCACAACGACCACAATCTCGGCAATGCTCTCTACGTGCAAAATTTTCCTGCGGTTACGATCATTGCCCATGCCGAGACCAAGAAAAATATGGACATGTTCGGCCCCGGCTCCTCGAATCGCGAAGAGCGCTTGAACGCGAAACTCCAACACATGCTCGACGAAAACAATGGCCCCGACGGGAAGCCCCTCTCGGCTGAGGACCACGCCTACCTGAAGCAAGCGCTCGACGGGCGCCTTCCTTACACCGAGGAAATCAAAAGGGTCAAATACCAAAGCGCCACCATGACCTTCGATCACGACCTCTCGGTGGATATCGGCGGCCGCCAGGTCGAAATCAAATACCTCGGCAGAGGTAACACCGATGGTGACGCCGTCGTCTTCCTGCCTAAAGAAAAAATCGCCGTTGTCGGCGATCTTGTCGGCTCCCCTATCCCTCTTGCCAACGATGGCTACCCGTCCCAATGGATCCACGCGCTCGAAAACCTCGCGCAACTCGGTGCCGACAAAATCGTCCCAGGACACGGCCCGGTCCTCGACGGCAATGCACAGATTCTCCTGTTCCGAGACTTGCTGAAAAGCACCGTCGACCAGATGAACGCCAAGCTCATCCAGATCGGCCCGGCCATGTCCCACACTCTCGAGGAAGTTCGGCCATCGATCGATCTCGCCTCGTTTCGCCCGAAATTCATCGGGAACTCTGAAGATCTAATCCCCGAATGGGACGAATTCACCAATCGCCTCATCAAAACCACCTTTGAAGAAGCTAGTCTTCGCTAAGGGAGAAACGTGTTAAACGGATATCTTTCGATCGCCGCATTCACTCTTCTTCTCTCGGTAGCCGCCCACTCGCAACCTGAAGAGCCCCTCTCTGTCCCACCCGACTCCCCGCGATGGGACCTCCAAGGCGAAGCCAAGCTCTCTGAATACAAAGGCGAAAAAGCCCTCCTACTCGACGGCGGCGCCGCGATCCTTAAGGACTTCGAAATGCGTGACGCTGTCATCGACGTTGACGTCGCCACCCCCGCCCCGCGCGGCTTCTTCGGTTTTGACATTCGGCTCCCGGAAGACGGCCTCAACTACGAGGAGATCTATCTCCGGCAGCACAAGTCCGGCCTGCCCGACGCCATCCAATACACGCCGGTGCTCAACACCGGCCGCAACTGGCAGCTCTTCAACGGCCCGGGCTTCACAGGTGCAGTGGATATCCCCAAATCCGAATGGTTTCACCTCCGCCTCGAAGTCACCGGCGCGCAGGCCAAACTCTATGTCAAAGATATGCGGAATCCAGCTCTTGTCATGGACGATCTGAAAACCGGCGTCCAAAAAGGTCAGGTAGCCCTCATGACGCTAATCGGCGAAACCTATTTCCGCAACTTTACCGTTCGCAAAACGAGCGACGCTCCCTGGCAGCGGCACCTCCCCGCAATGAAACCTAACGTCATCACCAACTGGAGCATCTCGCCGTCTTTCGACGGTCTGGCCAGAAATCTCGAACGCCCTCTCACTCCGGAAGAATCTAAATCCATCCAGTGGCAAGACGTAGAGGCCGAACCGCCCGGCCTCGTCGTCCTTTACCGCTTCCGCGAAGCCCCCCATCCAAGAGTTACTTTCCAAGGCGATTTCTCCAAACGCCTCGACCCGCAAGCTGGTATGAAAGTCCTTTATGCACGGACCAGCATCCATGCCCCGCGAGACCAGGTCAAAAAGCTCTCTATCGGTTACAGTGATGACGTCAGTGTCTTTCTGAACGGCCAGATCCTCTATCGCGGCCGCAGCGCCCAGAGTTTCCGCGATCCCGGTTTTCTCGGCATCGTCAATCCTGAGAACGATGCCGTCTACCTTTCCCTGAAAAAAGGCGACAACGAGCTCGTGCTCGCCGTTAGCGAGCTCGGCGGTGGCTGGGGCTTCATCTGCCAGCTCGACGAGGTTCCATAGGGAGCAGCGCCTGGCAAGCCCAAGAAAAGGCAAAAGAACCGACGAACTGCTATCGCGTATCGCGGACAGTGCTACATCATTTGCGCTCGACTCGCGCGACATCACCACTTGCCTGCCGTCTCGTGATCAATCAAGTTCCCAGATGAGCCCCGATTTAAAGAACAAAATCTGCTTCGGTTCCCCAAGACTCCGGCGTTCGCACCAGCTTGCCCCTGAGCTGCATTCGGAATCGGGAACGCCCACAGATTCGTCACCCGGCTTCGTACATCATTCACCACAAGGCTTCGGCCATCCGGGACTACCGCGCCGACTGGATCGGGGTGATGAGGATTCCCACGGTGAAACCCTTGGCGAAGGTGAGGCGGCCACGTTCGTCTTTACGCCGATATGCATGCTCCACCCATGCACGCGCATCGCCATCAAATCCGTCTCCTCATAGGAAAAAATTTGCTGTGGGCAAAACTCCTAGCGCGCAGTGCCAACGTCTTTGACACAACGAAATCCGAGGTGGTTTGTCCCGGTACTCACTTCTCCCTTCCCGCGAGTCCCGACCATGTAGCGCGAGCAATATTGGTCCGTGCAAAGAAAAGAGCCGCCGCGCATCACGCGCTTTCGTTCCGCGGGCTCACTGGGATCGTAAGGCGAGGTCGGCCCCTTGGGATTCCTTGCCACGGCACCCATCGATGCGAGTTGCTGGTAGTAATCCGGTCGGTACCAGTCGCTCACCCATTGCCAGACGTTCCCGGCCATGTCGAAGAGTCCGTAACCATTTGCGGGATACTCAGCCACCGCAGTTACCCCGATGTGCCCGTCCGCACCTGTGTCTTGCTGGGGAAAATGACCCTGAAACGTGTTAGCCATCCATTTGTCATGCGGCCGGAATTCGTCTCCCCAAACGAATCGCTTGCCGCTCAGCCCGCCACGGGCCGCAAACTCCCATTCCGCTTCGGTTGGCAGTCTCTTGCCCGCCCATTTTGCATAGGCCTCAGCATCTTGGTAAGCGACGTCCACAACAGGAAATTTCTCACGCCGTCGAACGTCGCTCTTGGGACCAGCAGGGTGCCGCCAGTTGGCTCCGCGAACGTAGCTCCACCACTGGTATTGATTGTCGAGCGGGACGTCGTGATGAGGTGGAGAAAAAACCACCGCTCCGGCCACAAGATTCTCGGGTGGCGCATCCGGGAAATCCTCTGGCCGTGGCTTGCGCTCGGCGACGGTGACGTATCCTGTAGCGCGCACAAACTCTGCAAACTGCTCGTTCGTCACATCCGTCTTGTCCATCCAGAACCCATCCACGTAAACCTGGTGGATTGGCCGGGAATCATGCGTCGCTTGCATTCCGACCGTGTCTTTTTCCAGTGCATCCTGCGCACCCATGGAAAACTCACCGCCAGGAATCCATACCATTCCATCCGGCGGAGTTGCTGGTGCAGGAGACGCATTTTCCTTCGTAGGTTGAAATCCATTCGCTACTGCAGGTCGGTACCCATCGCTCGGGCTGGACCCGGATGAGGCGCTTTCACGCGCGAGCGATTTTGTGGGGCTTGTTGTCCCGCATCCCGAGAGTAAGAAAATCACAGCCAGCACAAGCCCGGCCCCCACAAAAAGACGGCGAGTCGGGCGAATGACAACGCTTCGAGGCATCTTGTTTCCCTCACGGCGGCTCAATCAAAAAATCGGTCGCTTACGACGACATTTCCAACTGGCTCCGGCGCTAAGAGGAGCGCGCGCGGGGATTGTCAGGGCAGCATGCTCGATTCCGGCGAGACGCCGCGGCCTTCCTTCCGACAAAAACCTCCCAGGAATTGGATTTTTCGCACCCTTGCTTGGATCTGGCGAAGAAAAAATAGATGACAACTGCAACGGGCGGCAGGAGGCTCAAATCTAGTCCCAACTCCAACTCAAGTCAACGCTTTTGGTCCCGTCTGCGCTTGTCCCATGTTTGTACCCGGGCCAAGCACCATAAGTGCCAGAATGCCCCGGAGCCATCCTTTTGGTATCCCGCTCAACCCCGCTCCTGATACTCTCAGATCCACACGGCCGCGAAAAAAAGGGCGGTCTCCAGGAGGTGCCGTATGCAACCTGTTTTTCGAGACGATCCATATACATCTTTTAATTTTGAAGTGATTGTCGCCGGCATAAGCCTGGACGGAAAAGGCGTAAAGGGCTCGTTTATGGAGGTTTCTGGCCTGGACGTGGAACTGCCTGCTATCGAATACCGCAATGGCTCGGAAGACATCACGGTTCGCAAGATCCCGGGCCTGAAAAAATTCACAAATATAGTCTTGAAACGCGGTTTGACAGGCGATCTAACCTTCTGGAATTGGATCGTGAAGGGCCTGAACGGTCAAACCCAGCGAGCCAACGTGTCCATCATCTTGTTGGACGAAAGTCGCAATCCGGTTATGCAATGGAACCTAAACCGAGCGTGGCCTTGCAAGTGGAAACTCTCGACCCTGAACGCCAGGGAAAACGATATTGCCATCGAATCCCTCGAAATTTGCCACGAAGGCTTTTCCATTGACGGACAGGCTTGACGCTATGCCAGCAAAACGTCCAAAAAGTTCGAAACTCGACTTGACACGCCCCTTTGTGATCGTAGATTTTCTTTTCGACCGCGGCCTGTTGTCGGTTTCCATCAAGAATGCGGGTTCCATGCCTGCCACCAACGTGAGGGTCGAGTTTAGCCACAAGCTGATGGGAGTCGATGGGACGGTGGAAGTCTCTGCTCAGGCTCTTTTCAATTCTCTCGAGTTCTTGCCGGCAGGTAAAGAAATCGCCACGTTTCTCGATACCAGTGCTTCCTACTTCCGCAGCAAGCAGCCAACTCTCGTCTCGGCACAAATTACCTACCGAGACACCGAGAATCGAAAATTCGAACAGACGATCCATCACAATCTTGAAATTTACCGCGACATTGGATTTGTCGACCTCGCCAGCCCTCGGCCGCTTCCAGAGGTCTAGCACCGATTGCTCCCTTCAGACGTGCCAGTCGTGCCCCTCACAGTCGCAACTGGTTGAGCACCATGAAATGAACCCACAACTGCTTCCGATCTCGCCAGGTGACGACCAGTTGTAGAACGGGGTAGTCTCGCTCACAACTATCCCCATCCCTCCGGCCATCCCTCCGGCCAGTTGACGCTTCTCCCCGAATCCAGTAGCCTCGCCTCACCGTCAAACGGGTTCACTTCACGGGGGAGAGCTTTATGGACGATTCCGAAAAGAGCGGCCTGTCGCGTCGCCAGTTCGCGCGTCGCGCTGCTCTGCTCTCAGCCACCGCCTCGCTGGCTCCAGCTGCCTGTATTTTCCCAGATGGCCCAGCAGCCCCGCCTTCCCAGGACACTCCCGGTGCCCCAAAACTCTCTCCCGAAAGCCAGACCGAAGCCGACGCCCGCTTCCAGCAAATCTTGGCACAATCCGGAGACCGTCTCACCGCCGAAGACAAGACTCTCTTGCAGAAAATGAATCAAATGGCCCAGTCTGGACTCGACCGTGTCCGCGCCTACCCTCTCCAGAACGGCGATGCCCCCGCCCTGTATCTCAAGCCGCTGGTGGAACGCGAAAAGAAAAAGCCCGAAACCCCGGCCAGTCCGGCCAAGAAATCCTGAAGGGACTTCGAATGCTCAGCGAGTCGGTTCTCTATCTTTCAGTCAGCGAGCTAGCCAAGAAAATCCAGTCCAAGCAAATCTCCCCCGTCGAACTGACGGAAAGCTACCTCGCGCGCAGCGAAGCGCTCGGCCCCAAACTCAACGCTTATGCCCGCCTTACACCCGAACTTGCTCTCGACCAGGCCCGCGCCGCCGAAAAAGACATCCAGCGTGGACATTATCGCGGCCCGCTGCACGGCATCCCTTACGCCGCAAAAGATCTTCTCGCCGTCAAAGGCATTCCCACAACCTGGGGCGCAAAACCTTTCGCCGATCAAGTCTTCGACTACAACGCCACCGTCATTGACCATCTCCACAACGTCGGCGCCGTTCTCCTGGGCAAAGCCGCTATGATCGAACTCGCCGGCGGCATGGGCTACATGTACGCCTCCGCTTCCCTGCAAGGCGAAACCAAAAATCCCTGGGATGCCACTTGCTGGACCTGCGGCTCCTCGTCCGGCTCCGGAGCCATCGTCGCCGCTGCTCTGGCGGGTTTCGCCATCGGCACCGAAACCTGGGGTTCTATCGTCTGTCCCTCTGCCTTCTGCGGCGTCAGCGGCCTGCGCCCCACCTACGGCCGCGTCAGCCGTTACGGCGCCATGGCCCTGTCCTACTCCATGGACAAGATCGGTCCCATGGCCCGGTCCGCCGAAGACTGCACCAACATCTTCGCTGCCATCGCAGGGCACGACGCTCTCGACCGCGGCACACTTCCGGTGGATCGCGCCGCCTTCACTTACTCCCCGGCTGCCGAGCTCAAAGGTCGCACCCTGCGTGTAGGCTGGCTCACCAATGCTTGGAAGCAACTCGACGCACCCATCGCCAAAATCATCGATACCGCAAAATCCAACCTGAAGCACCACTTTCCCTCGGTGCGCGATGCTGCACTACCCGAAGGTCCCTGGGAAGATGCCGCCAATCTCATCCTTTCGGCCGAAGGTGCCTCCGCGTTCTCTCCGCTCATCCGTTCCGGCCGCGTCAAAGAACTTAATGACCCAATGGGCCGCGTCGCCGGTTATCTCAACCAAACCATCCCCGGCTCGGACTACACGAGCGCTCTGCGTATCCGCGAAATCCTTCAAAAGAAGGTCACTGATCTGTTCGACTCCTACGATGTGCTGGTCACAGCTTCACAGCCTGTCACCGCCACTCCGCTCAGCCTCAACCTCTTCACCGGCCTCTCATTCCCGGATCCGCTCGGCGCCATCGGCAATCTGTGCGGTCTCCCGGCGCTGTCTGTCCCTTGCGGTTTCACCGACAAAAATCTTCCCGTCGGCCTGCAGTTCGTAGCCCGCGCTGGCGACGACGCCGCCGTCCTCCAGGCCGGCCGCACCTTCCAACAATCCACCACTCACCACCGCAGACACCCCAGACTGTAGCGGCCCACCTTCAAGTGGCCAGCAGTTCGCATTGGGCGAAGCAGACCCGAGGGCGGCCACACCCAACACACGTTTTTCGGAAGGCACGCCGAATGCGCGCCAAGGATCTCAAATTGTGCTGGAATGTACCGCCGAGGCTTTCTACTCCGCCTTCTGCTTTCTCTGTAAGATCTCGCGCACTGTTCGCAAAATCGCCATCCGGCTGAACGGCTTGGTCATCAATCGCACCAAAGGATCCGCATCCGTCATTTCCGTCGCCGCATGCTCGCTGTATCCCGACATGAACACCACCATCAGCCCCGGATAATCCCTCTGCAGCCGCACCGCCAGCTCCTGCCCGGTCATGCCTGGCATTACCATGTCCGTCACCAGTAAATCGATCTTGTCCCCGAGCCGTCCGGCCAGCTCGATCGCCTCTTTGCCGTTCTTCGCCTCGATCACTTTGTAGCCGCCGGACTCCAGAAACTCGCGCGCAATCTCCCGCACGTCCTGCTCGTCCTCGCACAACAACACCGTCTCGGAACCCGCCGGCACTTCTACGGTCGGCTTCTGCACTCCGACCTGCACTTGCTGCTCATCCACTCGCGGCAGATAGATTTTGAACGACGTCCCCTTGCCAACTTCGCTATATACCCAGATGAAGCCGCCGCTTTGCTTCACAATGCCGTACACCGTTGCCAGCCCAAGTCCCGTGCCCTTGCCTTTTTCTTTCGTCGTGAAAAATGGCTCAAAAATATGCGCCTGTGTCTCTTCGTCCATTCCCGTGCCGGTGTCGGTCACATCCAGCAGCACATAAGACCCCGGCCGCATCAACGGATGGCTCGCCGTATATGTCTGGTCCAGATCGCAGTTGCGCGTCCCGATCAACAGCTTCCCCCCGTTCGGCATCGCGTCGCGCGCATTCACCGCCAGATTCATGATCACCTGTTCCATCTGGCTGGCATCCGCGCGAATGGTGCCCAGCTTTGGATCCGGCCGCAAAATCAGCTCAATATCTTCACCGATCAGTCGCGGCAACAGCTTTCCCATCTCCTCCACCACGGAGTTGAGATTGATCACCTGTGGCTGCAATACCTGCAACCGGCTGAATGCCAGCAGCTGACGCGTCAGCGAACTCGCCCGGTCCGCCGACCGGTCAATCTGCTCGATCTTCCGCGCTATCGAGTCCGACGGCGCCAGTGCGTTCAGCAGCAACTCGGTATGCCCCTTAATCACCATCAACAAATTGTTGAAGTCGTGCGCCACGCCTCCAGCCAGCCGACCGACCGCTTCCATCTTCTGCGACTGCCGCAGCTGCAATTCCAGGTGCCGCCTCTCGCTGATATCTTGCGCAACCACCAGACGAACGCGCTTTCCCGCGTACATCAGCCTGTGCGAAATCAATTCCACTTCAAACGTCTTGCCTTCCTTTTTCTGATGCAGCCAAAACCCGTGCTCCTCGGTCTCCCCATCCATCTCCCGGAGGTACTGCTCAGCCTTGCCTTTTTCCGCTACCGGACGGATATCGAGAACAGTCATCCGCGCAAACTCTTCCTGCGAATACCCATACTGCTCGACCGCTGCCTGATTCACGCGCAGGAA
>Ga0306920_100014377_pt1 | contig 10805 bp, 8 predicted proteins | sample flu12Cox44000170_FD_204666 | JGI IMG/M metagenome (GOLD analysis project Ga0306920, IMG submission 204666) | Lab enrichment of tropical soil microbial communities from Luquillo Experimental Forest, Puerto Rico - flux4day.12C.oxic.44.000.170 (v2)... | ecosystem: Environmental > Terrestrial >... | reverse complement strand
CGCTCTCCGCCGAATATCTGACGTAGGGAACAGTGACCGGATGGCAGGTGACCACGCCATCATAGGAACGACGTGCGGTGGTCTCGCCTGCCATCAGGCCGCCACCCGTTTCTTCATCGCGCGCGTATCGATACAGGCTGCGGTGCCGATCGACGCGGCGACCAGGTCCTTCAATCCGCCGCGCTGGATTTTTTGGGTCGATGTCAATGGCACCGCCGCCACGAAAGCGATGTAGCCCGGGGCCTTGTAATAAGCGAGGCGCGACAGGCAAAAGCCGACGATGTCTTCCGCCAGCGCTGTGCCGGCAGTGGCATCAGGCTGAACAACGACGCAGGCGAACACTTCATCGCCTCGGACCGGATCAGGCGTCGGTGCGACTGCCACTTGCCTGACGGCCGGATGCTGCATCAATACGCCCTCGATCTCGACTGCCGAGATGTTCTCGCCGGAGCGGCGGATGACATTCTTCTTGCGGTCGACAAAATGCAGCGAGCCGTCATCACCACGGCAGACGACATCGCCGGTGTGGAACCAGCCGCCGCGCCAGGCCTCAGCCGTCGCCTCGGGATCTTTCAAATATTCGCGGAGGAAGCCGTACCGGGGCTCTGTGCCGGCATGGCGGACCAGCAATTCGCCGGGCTCGTTGATGGCGGCGTCCTCGCCGCGATCGGTGACGATGCGCGTTTCGAGCTCGCCTCCGGGCCGGCCAAAGCAGCGCGTGCCGATGTGACGCGGCTCGCGGGAGGCAACGATCTCCGCGCCGGCGCCGGTTTCGGTCATCGCCCAGGCCTCGATCAGTGGAAAGCCGAAGCGTTCCTCGAAGGCGCCGTGCAAGGCCGGATCGACACCAGCGCCAAAGCCGAAGCGCACCGCATGATCCTTGTCCCGCTGGTTCTTTGGCGCGCCCATCAGCATCGGCGGCATGACGCCCAGATAGTGCACGATGGTCGCGTGCGCCTCACGCACGCTGTCCCACCAGCTCTTCGGGTGGAAGCGATCGAGCACGATCAGGCAGCCGCCCACCGTGACCATCGCCATTGTGGAGCAGGCCATCGCATTCATGTGGAACACCGGCAGTGGCGTCAGCATGCGCTCCTCACCTTTCCCAACGGCGATGAGACCGCCCGCGTTTGCGTACCAATGGCCGGCATAGAGAAAATATTCGTTCGGCAGCACGCAGCCCTTCGGCCGTCCGGTGGTGCCCGAGGTGTAGAGCAGCGCGCACTCGCTGTTGCGGCCCGGCGCGGCCGACTTCGGGGCTGCGACCGCGATCGGAGCCGGCGGGTCATTCGGTCCGAATAGCTTGATCGTGCGCCCCATCGCCTTGGCTGCCGCGGCGAGATCGCCTTGACGCGAGCCGATGGCCAGTGCCGCGACCATGTCGGAGTGATCGATAAGATATTCGAGCTCGGCCGCGCGCAGTTCCGGATTGATCGGCACAACGGAGACGCCGAGCGCGTTGAGCGCAAACCAATGAAAAAAGAAGTCGGGCCGGTTTTCCAGGAGCACGCCGACGCGATGGCCATGTCCGAAGCCAGCTCGACCATAGGCAGTGGTGAGCCGCTCAACCTCCGCCGAGACGTGTGTGTAGCTTACGTCGCCCGCCGCGATGTCATAGGCCTTGGCTGTTTCGGTCAGCACCCTGATAAAGGGCTTGCGCGCATGCAACGCTGCGGCGGCTCGGAATGCCGCGAACACCGTGTCCGGACCTTCAGGCAAATGCGTTGCGACCGGCATAATGATCCGTTCACCCAGTTCACACTGGGCAATTACTTTAGGTCTCAAGTTTCGGCGCGTCAACGGTGCGGCCTTGGTTTTTCCTGTAATTATATGCTAGAGCATATTTTATCGAAGGCGCTCTTGGTGTCATCTCACGCGATTGGTACCCCGCCGTCATTCGTCGTGGTGCTCTGAAAGATGCAAATAATGCCGATATAATCCGCACTCTGTTGCAATATTGTGCGGCGCGGCGGACCCGCGGTGGAACATCAAGGGCTTTCGGCCAGGGGCCAAGGAAGGCCATCGGGTGGTGATTGACATGCATCCGCATATGTTTACACTTCAAGCAACTGTCCACTGGGTCGAGAGGGTAAAGACTGGGGTGAGGTGGGTTGTACATGCGCATCCTGTGGCTGAGCTTTGTTGATACGAAGCATAATGCGCCCTACTTCGAGCGCCTGTCGCGTTATCTGAACAACATCGCAGCTGCTGGAACGACGGTTGATGTCGTCGGTACCTCCCCACCCGATCGCGATTTCGGGCGTCTGACCGAGTTTCGTTGTGCCGCGCTCGCGATAGACCGCTGCATCGAGGCGGAGGCGAAGCGCTACGATGCGTTCATCATGGGCCATTTCCAGGACCCCGGTCTCTATGAGGCTCGCTCCGCCGTCCGCATTCCGGTCGTCGGGGCCGGCGAGGCGACCCTGCACTTTGCCGCGCAACTCGGGCGGCGGCTGGCGCTGGTCTCGATCGATCCCGTCTTCGAGGTCTGGCATTACGAGCAGGCCGAGCGCTACGGCCTGCACGATCGCATCTCCGGCGTGGTCGGGCTCGGCTTTGTCCCTGAGGATTTCAATCCTGCCTTTGCCGGCGATGAAGCGGCGCTGGCACGCATGCGCGCCATCTTCGAGGAAAAAGCCGATCCGCTTGTCGCGGCGGGAGCCGATGTTATCATTCCGGCCGGCGTGTTGCCGGCTCTCTTGTTGTGCAGACAGGGTGGCTACAAGATCCGCCACGCGCCAGTCGTCAATTGCGCGTCCGTGGCGCTGAAGGCGGCGGAGATGGCGATCGCATTGCATCGCATCGAAGGTCTCGAGCCGAGTCGCGGCCCAAGCTTCGCTCTCGCGCATGAGCGCGCGGTCGCCGACTTCCGGCAGCTAATCGCACGGGGGCGACAAGATGATTGAACAACTCGCCGCGGTGCGCGCATCAGCCTTGGATGACGGAATCAAGAAAGCTGAGCGTCGCACCGGCAAACGCCTCAGGCATTTGATCCGGAAATGGCACCATGCCGCCTTCGATCTCGATCAGCTTGGCGCCTGCGATCGCGGCCACGACTTTGCCCGCGTGGGGATGGGCGTGCGGGTCGGCAGTCGGCGAGATCACAAGAGTGGGGCAGCGCACGAGCGGCAGCCGCGTCTCCATCACATAGCGGTTGACGACGCGATGTCCTTCCGCGGCCAATCGGCCCGCCTTGAGGGCATCGATAATGAAACGATTGAGCAGGTCGGTGTCGCAGCCTGCATAAAAGGGCCGCCGCATCTGCCAGAGCTCAAGGAGATGCGTGCCGTCGCTCTGCGGAGTAGTTTCGTCGATGATTCTCTTGGCCGCAAAGGCAGCGCGTCTGGCGGCATCGACGAAAGGACACGCCGAAAGCACCAGCGCCCGAGCGCGCTCGGGGCGCGCCGCTGCCATTTCGACCGCGATAGCCGCGCCCGTGTGATGGCCCGCAATGGCAGCGCTTGCGATGCCAAGTTCGTCGAGCAGGTCAAGAGCGCATTGGGCCCAGGCTTCGATCGAGTCCTCTTCTTCGGGCAAGGCGTCGGAATCGCCAAAGCCGACCGTATCCATGGCAATGGCGCAATAGCGTCGCGCGAGGAGCGGCAGCGCTTCGCGGAATTCATCCCAGGAACGCGGCGTCTGGTGCAACAGCAAAAGCGGCGCGCCGCGCCCGGCCATGGCAACATGGATGCGCGCGCGCTTTGTTTGCACGAAGCGACGCTCGATGTGCGGGCGTATATTCGACATGCGACTGCCGGAGCGATGGTTGCAACTCAGAGCTATCAGCCGGCGTTTACGTCGGCAAGCGCGATAAACGGTGCGGGAGGATGTGATGGCTGAACGGTCATTCGAACGCGAGGTTCAGGATCTGAAGCTTGGTGCCGGCGAAATCTTTCACGGCGAGGGGATTCTCGCCATCACCAAGGCGTTGCTGCAGTCCGGGGTCTCCTATGTCGGTGGCTATCAGGGATCGCCGATTTCGCATTTGATGGATGTGCTCGCCGACGCCAAGGACGTGATGCAGGATCTCGGTGTCCATTTCGAAACCTCGGCGTCGGAGGCCGCCGCCGCTGCCATGCTGTCGGCCTCGGTCATGTACCCGGTCCGCGGTGCGGTGACCTGGAAGTCGACCGCGGGCACCAATGTCGCGTCCGACGCGCTGTCGAATCTGTCGTCCGGAGGCGTGACCGGCGGCGCACTGATCGTGATCGGTGAGGATTTCGGCGAAGGCTCCTCCATCATGCAGGAGCGCTCGCATGCCTTTGCGATGAAATCGCAGATCTGGCTGCTGGATCCCCGGCCCAATCTACCGTCGATCGTCAAGGCGGTGGAAGACGGCTTTGAGCTGTCGGAGGCCTCGTCTACGCCCGTGATGCTGCAAGTGCGCATCCGCGCCTGCCACGTTCACGGGCAGTTCGTTGCCAAGGACAATCAGCGACCGAAATACACGCTGCGGCAGGCGCTGGAAAATCCCGTGCGCGATGTCAATCGTATCGTGCTGCCGCCGGCAAATTTCATGCATGAGAAGGATAAGCTGGAGCGGCGCTGGCCAGCGGCGATCGAGTTCGTCAAAGAGCGCAAGCTCAACGAGACGTTCGGGCCCGCCAAGGGCGAGGTGGGAATCGTGATGCAGGGCGGCATGTACAATTCCGTCATGCGTGCGCTGCAGCAGCTTGGCCTCGCCGACGTCTATGGCGGGTCGGTGGTGCCGCTCTATGTTATGAACGTGGCCTATCCCCTGATCGACGACGAACTGGTCGCGTTCTGCTCCGGCAAGGCGGCCGTGCTCATGGTCGAGGAAGGCGCACCTGAATATATCGAGCATGCGCTGAACACGATCCTGCGCCGTCGCGATATCCAGACCAGGGTCTCGGGCAAGGATGTCTTGCCCATGGGGGGCGAGTACACGACGCCGGTCCTGGTCAAGGGCCTGAAGGAGTTCATCGGGCAATATGCACGGACGCTGTTGCGCAATCAGCCGCCGGTGCCGGATCCAACGCCGGTCCTGAACGATCCGAAGGTCAAGGCGTTGGCGCAGGTGGTGCCGCCGCGGCCAGCCGGATTCTGCGTCGGCTGTCCGGAGCGGCCGATCTTTGCGGCGATGAAGCTCGTCGAGAAGGAGCTCGGTCCGCATCACGTTTCTGCGGATATCGGCTGCCATCTGTTCTCGATCCTGCCGCCATTCAACATCGGTGGAACCACGATGGGCTATGGCCTGGGGCCTGCGTCGGCGTCCGCGTTCAATGTTGAAGCCGGCAAGCGCGCGATCGCTGTCATGGGGGACGGGGGCTTCTGGCACAACGGGCTCGCTTCGTCGGTCGGCAACGCTGTGTTCAACAAGCAGGATGGCGTCATCCTCGTCGTCGACAACTATTATTCTGCGGCGACCGGCGGCCAGGACATTATGTCCTCACGCGCGCTCAACTCGCGCCGCAAGACCAACAACTCGATTGTGAAGGCGGTCAAGGGCATCGGCGTCGAATGGGTCAGGCAGATCGACCGCACCTATGACGTGACCAAAATGCGCGACACCTTGCGCGAGGCGCTGACCACAAAGGAGAGAGGGCCGAAGGTCATCGTCGCGTCCTCGGAATGCATGCTGAACAAGCAGCGCCGCGTCCGGCCGCAATTCATGCAGGCGGTCAAGGACGGTCAGCGCATGGTCAAGGAGCGCTTCGGCGTCGACGAAGATGTCTGCACCGGCGATCACGCCTGCATCCGCCTGTCCGGATGCCCATCGCTGTCGATCAAGCATACCGATGATCCTCTGAAGGACGATCCGATCGCCGCCATCGACAACAATTGCGTCGGCTGCGGCAATTGCGGCGAGGTGTCGGAAGCGGCGATCTTATGTCCGTCTTTCTACCGCGCCGACATCATCCACAATCCGAGCCCGTGGGACCGCCTCGTCCACCGCATGCGCAGCGCCGTGATCTCTTGGCTGCAGCGGCGGCGCGAGGCCAGCCGCATCGTCTTCGCGGACTAGCGTATGATCCGAAAAAGTGTTCAGCGGTTTTCCGAAAACATCATGCGCAAGCGGAGGAGGCGAGGATCAACAAGCACATGACCACTCCGGGTGAGCTATCGAGCGTCAAGCCGCTTTCTATTGCCATCCTCGCCATGGGCGGGCAGGGCGGTGGCGTGCTGACCGACTGGATCGTCGCGCTTGCGGAAGCGCAAGGGTACGTCGCGCAGTCGACCTCGGTGCCTGGCGTGGCGCAGCGGACCGGGTCCACGATCTACTATGTCGAGATGCTGAAGGCACGCGACGACACGCCGCCGATCCTGTCGTTGATGCCGACACCGGGCGATGTCGACGTCGTCATCGCCGCCGAGATGATGGAGGCAGGTCGGTCGATCCTGCGCGGCCTCGTCACGCCGGACAAGACGGTGCTGATTGCTTCGACCCACCGCTCGTTTGCGGTCAGCGAGAAGCAAGCGCCGGGCGATGGTACCGGCGATCCTGTCACCGTGGTCGACGCTGCCGACTTCGCGGCCAGGCGTACCATCGCGTTCGACATGGAGGCGCTTGCGACAAAGAACGGCAGCGTGATCTCGGCGGCGCTGTTCGGCGCACTTGCCGCTGCCGGCGTTCTGCCCTTCGACAAAAGCGCGTTCGAAGCCGCGATCGCGAGCGGCGGCCGGGGCGCGGAGACAAGCCTCGGGGCGTTCAGGGCCGCTTTCGAGCGCGCCCGAGAGAAGCCGCGCGATCCGGTTGCGGCCGCTCCTCGCAAGCGGCTCGATCCATTGCCAGAAAGCGCGGGCCATGCGGTGCTTGATCAATTGGTCCAGCGCATCGCTTCCGGATTTCCGCCCGCGACACATGCGATGCTGTTTGCAGGCATCAAACGCCTGGTCGACTTTCAGGATCCTGCCTATGCGAGCGAATATCTCGACCGGCTCGGCGCGGTGCTCGCCTCCGATCGCGAGCACGGCGGAGCAGCGCGAGATTTCGCGTTTACGTTCAACGCCGCAAAATATGTCGCCGTCGCGATGGCGTATGACGACGTGATCAGGGTCGCCGATCTGAAGGTGCGCGGCTCACGCTTTGCGCGCGTGAGGAACGAGGTCGGCGCGAAGGCCGATCAGATCGTCTACACCACCGAATACATGCATCCACGCATGGAAGAGGTTTGCGGCACGCTGCCGAAATCGCTCGGCCAGTGGATCGAGGACCGGCCAAAGCTGTTCGCTCGCCTCGACAAACTTGTAAACAAGGGCCGCCGCGCTCGTACCGGCACCTTGTTCTGGTTCAGCGCGCTGTATTTCTTCTCGGCATTGCGCGGTATGCGGCGCGGTACCTTGCGGCATCATCGCGAGACCGAGCATCGCGAGGCATGGCTTGCGACCGCGACGTCTCTCCTGCCGTCGAACTATGACCTTGCACTAGAAGCGCTGGAGTGCCGTCGCCTGGTCAAAGGCTATTCCGACACGCACACGCGCGGCTTGTCAAAGTTCGACAAGGTGATGGGGGTGTTGCCGTTGCTCGCGCGGCGCGACGATGGCGCAGTGTGGCTGCGGCGATTGCGTCAGGCCGCGCTGATGGACGAGCAGGGGATCGCGCTTGAAGGCGCGTTGAAGACGATCGCGACGCTTTGACATCTTGGAACAGAAGAGAGGTGATATGAGTGTTGAAAATGCGATCGCAAGTTATGAGCCGCTGGTCGGAGATGTCGAAATCTCCGCCGGCACCAGCGTGCTGGTCGTCGCTCTCTGCTGGGTCGGCATTTTTACCGAGGGCTACGATGTCGGCGTGCTAGGTGCGATCTTGCCGGCGCTTGCGACCGACGCGACCTGGAAGCTGACGCCGATCGAGCTCGGCGCGCTCGGCAGCTACACCTTGTTCGGCATGCTCGTCGGCGGCATTTTGAGCGGCACGTTGAGCGATCTTTATGGGCGCAAGCCGTTGTTTATTGGTTGCTTCACTTTGTTCACGGTCTGTACAATCATTACGGCCTTCACGCCGACACCATTCTGGTTCGGCGTCAGCCGTTTTATTGCGGGCCTCGGACTTGGCGGAATTATTCCGGTGGCGGCTGCGCTCACCATCGAATATTCGCCGGCGCGCAAGAAGAGCTTCAACTATGGGGTCATGTATTCCGGCTATTCGGTAGGCATCTTTGCTGCGGCATTGGTGGGCAAGGCTCTGCTGCAGGATCATGGCTGGCGCCCGGTGGTGGCGATCGGAGCCGCGCCGGTGATCCTCATGCCGCTGCTCGCATGGTGGCTGCCCGAATCGTTGGAGTCGCTCGCTGCACGTGGGCGCACCGACGCCGCGCGGGCGCTAGCGGCGCGGCTCGAAATTTCTGTGCCGGCGAGCGCGCCGAAAGTGGAAAAGGTCCGCTGGAGCACGGTCCTCGGCGAGATCTTTTCGCCGCGCAACGCCCTTGCGACCATCTGCTTCTGGACCGCGTTGTTCATGGGGCTGCTGCTCGTTTACGGCATCGCGCAATGGCTGCCGCAGATCATGCGCAGGAGCGGCTACAATCTCGGCGACAGCCTGTTGTTCCTCGCGGTGTTCAGCTTCACCTCCGCGATCGGCGGCATTTTGCTCGGGCAATGGGCAGACCGGTTCGGTGTCAAGCGGACGGTGACGCTTGCCTATCTGCTCGGCGCCATCGGCATTGCCGCGCTCGCCCTCAAGGGTTCGATCTGGCTCAACTACACGCTTGTGGCGATCGCCGGCTTCGGAACGGTGTCGGCATCGTTGATCTTGACAGGTTATCTCGCCGATTACCTCGCTCCCTTCGTGCGATCGGCCGGAACCGGCTTTGCCCTGAGCTTCGCGCGCATCGGCGCTCTGATGGGGCCGCTTGTTGGTGGCTATATCGCGAGCCTCAACGTCGGCCCGCAGCTGAACTTCTATGTGTTCGCCGTGATCGCTGCCATCGCTGCGGTCGCAACTGCGCTGATCCCGAAGAAGTAGGTGCTGCAATGGCGGATCGGTTCTCCGGAAGCATGTTGCGCGCCGATGCGGGAGACACACAGTTGCTTCCGAGTCTTGGCGAGATCGGGCTCAACAATTTTGCGCCCTATTTGATGAACCGCATCATGGCGCGATGGAACACCAATGTCGCCGAGGAACTGCGAGAATTCAACTTGACCACGGCGCAGATGCGTGCGCTCGCCGTGCTGAGCGTCTCCACGTCGGTCACCATCAACGAGCTTTCCGTGTTTGCGGTCACCGAGCAGTCCACCATGAGCCGGACGCTCGATACGCTGGAAGAGCTCGGCTACATCCGCCGTCAGGCGCGTCCCGACGACATGCGGGTTCGGGACGTCAGCATCACCGCCAAGGGGCGTTCGGCGTTCGACAAGGTTTGGCCCAAAATGTATCGCGGACTCTTGCGGATGTTTGAGGGCGTCGAGGAGGACGAGTACCGGATTTTCCTCGGCACGTTACATAAGGTCCTGCGCAACATTCGCAAGCATGACATCTGACAACCCTCGATCGCGGATAGGGGCGCAGCCTGATCATCGACTCGTTGGTTGCACGGCTCATTTGCCGAGGGACGCAATGGGCAGCCGAAGCCGCGCGATCAAACCTTCCGGACGCCAGTTGTATTCAATCTTGCCGCCCAGTTGCTCGGTCGCGGAGTTAACCAGCCTCACACCAAAACCCTGCTTTCCCGGCGGCTTCGTGATCGGGCCGCCGGCCTCCCGCCATTGCAAGCGTACATCGTTCTCCTTGGCTTCCCAGGTGACCTCAACGGCACCTTGCTCGACGCTCAATGACCCATATTTGGCGGCGTTGGTCGCAAGCTCATAAAACAGCAGGGCCAAGCTGTCGGTCGCCCGTTGACCGACAGAGAGGCCCGGACCGCGCACGACCGCTCGTCCCTCACCATGTGGCAGCAAGATGCGCGTCAGAATCTCGGCAAAGTCGGCTCCTTCCCAGGGCATTTGATCAAAGCGTCGACGCACGAGCGCATGTGCATCCGCCAACGCATGCAGGCGTCCTGTCAGTTTCGCGGTCAGGTCTTCCTTGCTCACGGCACTACGCGCGCTCAGGCGCAACATGCTCTCGGCCAGCGCAAAGACGTTCTTGACGCGGTGGCTCATCTCTTCGGCTAACGTCTCCTGAAGACGTAAGGCCTGGCTGAGCCGTTCTTCCGACTGGATCATGCGCAGGGCGATGGCCGTAAAACTCGCCAGCTCGCTCATGGATCGAGCATGACCACTGTCGAAATGGCCGGCCTCTTTACCGATCACCCATAAAGTGCCGAGCGGCGCCGCGCCCCTGCTTTGCAGCGGCACCAACAAGAGCTCCGATACCGGAAGAGCGCCACCCTGCATCCAGCCGAAGGCGCGCGCCGGCTGCGCCATCAGGACCGGTCCGCCAATATCGATGCAAACACCGGCTGGGCTGTTCTCGCGCGGGACCGTCACACCTTGCATCGCTGCCAGCGCGCCCTGCACGCCAACCCAACGAAAGCGGTTCGTTTCCGGATCGAGAACGCTAACGCCGGCAGAGATGCCATCGCAGATTTCCATCGCGAGCGCCACGAGACGTGGAATAATTTCCGTCGGCCGATCCGCCATCTGATGCGCCAGATCCTGGATCGCGAGCTTCTCCCGTAAATAGTCGGGCTTAACCGGCGGACGGCGCAGTAGCTCGTCCGTAATGATGACGCCCGCAATCGGCTCGGGTTGACGATTAAGCGCAGCCATGCAGCCTCAGCGTGTAAGAAAGATTGTGGGCAATCTTGCACTAATCGACCCGTGTCACCAGCCCCTAATGACGAGCGCAATCTCGGCGGAGTATTTCTCAATTCCCAGCGGCGCGCCAAAAAACCGCCTGAATC
>Ga0306920_100014375_pt1 | contig 10806 bp, 7 predicted proteins | sample flu12Cox44000170_FD_204666 | JGI IMG/M metagenome (GOLD analysis project Ga0306920, IMG submission 204666) | Lab enrichment of tropical soil microbial communities from Luquillo Experimental Forest, Puerto Rico - flux4day.12C.oxic.44.000.170 (v2)... | ecosystem: Environmental > Terrestrial >... | reverse complement strand
AAGCGTCGGACGCGGATCCCGGCGTAGGCGGCGCGATCGTTCGCGGCGTCGCGTTTGAACGTGCAGCCGGTCAGGGCCAGCGGGATGGCCACCCCTCCGGTGGCCAGGAACCCGTTACCGGCTGACCGGTCGGTCCGGCAACCGGTGAAGGCGACCCCGCCCGAAGCGACCTGGTTGTTGCGGCAGGTATACCGGTACCCGGACTGGCCGGACCACTCCGACCGGCAGCCGAGGTATTCGGTGTTGCCGGTGGTGTCGAGGTGCCAGCCGTCCAGCCCGCTATTGGTGGCCAGGCACTTGGTCCAGTTGCTGTCCGCCGAGCGCAGCAAGAAGCCGTGCCCGCCGTTGTACCGGCAGAACACATGGAAACCCGTCCAGCCGCCGGGCTGCACGTAGGGGTCGTGGGGGTATTCCTGGTGAATGCCATCGCCGGTCATCCGGCCGATGTGGACCTCGCGCAGCTGGACACGGGATACCTGGTCCAGGGAGGCAATGCCGTGCACCGCCTGCCCGGCCGGCAAGGCGGCGCCGGACAGCATCAGGTGATGGAAGTGCTGCTCTTCGGACCGGGTCCGGTAGCCGCCAGCGGCCTGGTCAAGCAGGGCGATCACGGCATTGAGCGGGCAGTCGCCCTGGGCCCAGTCCGGGCCGGGCTTGATTACACTGCCATGCTCAGCCCACGTCCCCACCAGGGCAGTCCCCGGGCTGCCGTGCCATCCCACATATGGCGGCGCCATCACCGGGGCCCTGGTCTTGTACACGCCAGGCGGGACCCCGATCGTCTGACCGGGCTGCGCTGCGCTGACCGCCTCAGCGAAAGCGCCGTCGGAGTAGGTCCGCCAGGTCGGGTCGGCCCCGCAATCGGCGACCACATCGATGTCGCCATAGGTCATAGCACACCGTAACGCCCAGTTAGTTAAGCCCCGCAGGACAGGACGCGCGCAGTCCCGGGCTAGGCGCGACTCGCGGAGCCATCCCCGGGCCTCTCGAGCCGCGCATAGGTGATTGTTCTGTGGGCCAAGTGAGCCCGGGCGCTCAGTGCGTGCACGCTGGGGGCGTAAAGACTCGTTAAAGCCGTGCACCACTATTCGGGCAGGGCGTAGCGTCGCCGGTGACCATCCCGCTGGCCCTCCTGGCTGGGTTGCCCCCGTATCCGGCCGTCGTGAGGGCCGTCAAGGACCCCCGGGCTGGCGTCGCCCCCTGGTTGCCTCTAGCCCGGGGGTCTCGGCTGCTGGGGGCATCATCAGGCGGGGCGGAGGCCCCGGCCGCCGTGGGGGGATGCGGCGTTGCCGGGGCTCCGCCCCTAACCCGGCTGCACCCTGCACCCCGAGTTGCAGGCCGGGCTTCTTCAAGAAGATGTCCCAGCCCTGACACATTCGCAGCCGAGCGCATCGTCTTGTCCGTAGGGCTGCCCTGCGCTCGCCTGGCTGGCGATGGGTCCTCACCCGGCCCTGTCCCCTACCCCCGCAGGGCTAGGGTGAGGACCCCCGCCACCCCCCAGATCTCGGCCAGCGCGTTGGACTTGACGGGCGCTTGACCAAAGCGTGGTACATACCTTACGTGAATCCAGAGTGTACGGTCTATACCTTTCTCCACATTTGTCGGACTGAGGCTGACTAGCCGGTTGGCACCTTCTTGCGTGGGTCGAGGAACGGTATCGTCGCGGTCTTGGCCGGGGTTCGCTCTCCGTTCTTCCACTCGATCTCCAGGTCGGTGCCGGGCGCTGCGAGCTCGGCTGGCACCCAGACGTACCCGATGTTGCGCTCAAGGCGCGGCGACCAGACCAGGTCGGTGACCCGCCCCACGCGCTGCCCGCCGGCCAGGGCCGGCCGTGGCTCGGTGATCTCGAAGTAGGAGGGATCCCCGGGGGCTTCGATGCCCACGAGCTTGCGGGTGACCCCCCGTTCACGGATCCGCTCCAGCGCGGCCTTGCCGACGTAGTCGGCCTCTTGCGTCTCGACCAGCCGCTCCAGCCCGGTGACCTCGAACGGGTTGTTGTCCGCGGTGAAGTCGGAGTTGCAGTTGAAGATGCCGGCCTCGATGCGGCGGGCCTCACACGGGGCGATCGGCCGGATGCCGTACGGCGCCCCCGCTTCCATGATCGCTTCCCAGAGCTCGTCGCCGCGGGAGGGGTCGGTGAGAAACACCTCATACCCGATCTCGCCGGTCCACCCGGTGCGGCTGATGACGACCGGGATGCCGGCCATGGTTGTGTCCAGGGTCCAGTAGTACTTCACCTCCAGGACGGCGTCCCCGGCCAGCTCGGCCATCACCTGCTTGGCCTTCGGCCCCTGCACCTGCACCGGGTAGGCCTCCGGCAATGACACGCCGGCCCGCAGCCCCAGGCCATGCGCCAGGCCCAGGGCATACAGGTAGGCGTCACTGTCGGCCAGGCACAGCCAGAAGGTGTTCTCATCCCGCCGCAGCAGCACCGGATCGTTAATGATGCCGCCGTCGGGGGCGATGATCGGCGCGTATTTGCCCTGTCCGGCCGCGCACCTGGTCAGGTCGCGGCACGTGAGCGCGTTGGCCAGCGCGAACCCGTCTGGGCCGCTGATCTCCACGACTCGTTCCACGCCGACGTCCCACAGCGTGACGTCGTTCACCAGCGCCCAGTACTCGGTCACCAGGTCGTCGTAATGCGCGGGCAGGTACATGTGGTTATACACGTCGTAGGCCGTGCAGCCCCATCGCAGCGTCGCCTCGAAAAACGGCGATTTCCGGTACCACGGCCCAAAGTACAAGGTGCTCGAGGTCACCTCCGAGATTGCCCTGGCCTCACCGCTCACAGCCCCACCGTCCCTCCGCCAAGTGTTGCGCCCGGAAGCCCGCGTGCACTTGGGCGCGGGCTCCTCTCGTCGCCGCTAGGACTGAATCGTCGTTTAATTTGGTCCGCCGCGCAAGGGGGAACCGTGGCGGATGACGCGCGGGTATCAGGCGAATTCCGCGCGGTAGTTGTGAAGGAACTCGGCGACGGGGCGTGGGGGGCGGCCGGTGATCTGCTGGAGGGTGCCAGTCGGGTAACCACACCGCGTCGTGCCCTCCCGATTCACCGGGGAGGGCACGGCTCACCCGGGATGGCCCTGGTTAGCAGCAGTTCTTCTTCGTGGTAGCCCAGCCGGCGGTAGAGGTTGCGGGCGGCCTGGTTGGCCGCTCCGGTGTGCAAGGTCAAGAAGGCTAGGCCGCGCTGGGCGGCCCAGCCTTCGGCGGCTTTCATCAGGGCGGTCGCGATGCCGCGCCGTTCCATGCCGGATGCCACGGCGAGTTCTCCGACGTAGGCGTCGGTCTGGCCGGTGAAGTGGGGCTGCTCGCGGATGCTCACGACCCCCACGACCCGGTCACCGGCAATGGCGACGTAGACAGCGTGACCGGGTTCGGCGGCGGTGTCGAGGGAGGTTTGGACCCAGTTCTGCGCGGCGCGGCGCACCGCGGCCGGGTCTCGCCATGGGGCGACACCCTCGGTCAGCCGTGGCGCAAGAGCCAGGACTTGGCCGCCGTCGCCGGGCTGGAACGGGCGGATCTCGGCGGGTGCAGTCATAGGGCGAGCCTGACATGGTGCCCACGGCAAGAAAGCATTCTGGGGTAGCACGGCCGGCCCGCCGGCACGGCCGGCTGACCTGTGGCATGGCTGGCTGCCATGGCTGCTGGCCCGCCGCCGGTGGCGTAGCTGGCCATTCGGCTCAGCCGCGCCCGGTGTGGCGTTCCATCTCGTGCGGGATGGCCTCCTCGGGGAGACGCTGTCGGCCGTACGCCTCCCACGCGTTCATCGCCACGGCGATTCCCCACGGGGTGATGACGAACGCGGGCCAGAAGAACCCAGCGCTGGTGGTAGCCCAGATCACCACCAGGACCGTGTTGACCAGCAGGTAGGCGACGAGATGACCGCGAAAGTCACGCTGCTTCTTCAGCCGGTTGACCGCCTGGTCGCGAGCTGCCTGCTCGGGCGTCGCGTGGTCGTTTGCCATGGAAGGCTCCTTTTCGAGTCACGATCCGGCGCCGACGTCGCGACGCAAGACCCGTGGGTAGGCGAACTCCGCGTCAGCGGCTGGGCGAGCTGCCAGCGCCCACCGGCGCTGCCGGGACGGTGGTCGCCAGGGCACCGGCCCGCTCGAGGCTGAGTTGGGCTGGGGTCGGATCGGGTGTGTGCGCCAGCTTGCTGGGCCACCACATCCACCGGCCGATGTCGAGGTTGAGGGCGGTGACCAGCACGGACCGCACGACGATGGTGTCGAGCAGGATGCCGAACGCGACCGCGAAGCCAATCTCGGCCATGATGGTCACTTTGAGGGTGGCCAGCACGGCGAACGTGCCGGCGAGCACGAACCCGGCGGAGGTGATCACCCCGCCGGTGGCGGCGAGCCCGGTGATCGCACCGTGCCGGGCGTCACGCCGCCCGGCTTCTTCCCGCACCCGGGTCATCAGGAAGATGTTGTAGTCGATGCCGAGCGCGACCAGGAATACGAACACGTACAGCGGGAAGGTGGTGTCGGCGCCGCCGAAGTGGAACACGTGGTTGAAGAAGAAGGCGCTGACGCCCAGGGCGGCCGCGAACGACAGCACCACGGTGGCGATCAGGATCAGCGGCGCCACGAGCGCCCGCAGCAGCAGCCCGAGGATGAGGAACACCACCGCCAGGATCAGCGGGATGAGGAGCTTATTGTCCTGCGTGGACGCGCGGGCGAAGTCCAGGTTGATCGCGGTGGTGCCGCCGACCAGGGCGTGGGCGCCGGGGACGGCGTGCACCGCGGCGCGGGCCCGGTCGATGGTTGCGTGGGCGGCCTGGCTGTCGGGCGGGCTGGTCAGTGTTCCCTGCAGGTAGGTGTGGCCGGCCCGCACCACCGCGGGTGTCACGTGGATGATGCCGGGGGTGGCGGCGAACGCGGTGCGGAGCGCCGCAGCCGTGTGGAGGTTGCCGACGACGATGACGGGATCGCCCGCTCCGGCCGGGAAGTGGGCGGCGAGCACGGCCGCGCCGACCACCGAATCGGGAGGGGTCCCGCGGAACCATTGGGCGTTGGTGAGGCCGCTGGCTTTCAGCCCGGTCAGCCCGAGCGCCAGGATGCCCAGGATCACCGCGGTGGTGACCCAGACCAGCCGCGGCCGGGGGACGATGGCCCAGCCGGCCCGCGCCCACAGGCCGCGAGTGGTCGGCTCGGCCGAGCCGTAGGCGGGCCGGTAGGGCCAGAAGACCCCGCGGGGGGAGATCACCAGCAAGGCCGGCAGGAGGGTGAGCATGACGAGCAGGCCGGCTCCGACGCCGATCGCCAGCACCGGGCCCAGGCCCCTTGTCGAGCCTATTTGCGCGAACGACAGCACCAGCAGCGCGACGATGACGGTGCTGCCGCTGGCGATGATCGCCGGGCCGGCGCGCCGCAGCGCCTCGGCCATGGCCTGGTGGCGGCGGGCGTGGCGGCGCAGCTCCTCGCGGTAGCGGGCGACGATCAGCAGCGCGTAGTCGGTGCTGGCGCCGAGCGCCAGCACAAACAGGATGCCGACGCTCAGCCCGTTGACCGTCAGCCCGGCGTGCGCTGCGCACAGGTAGACCACCGCCATGGCGGTGAGCAGCGCCACCCCGGCAGAGATCAGGGGCAGCAGCCAGAGCACCGGGCTGCGGTAGGTGACCAGCAGGATCACGATGACGACCGCCACGGTCGAATACAGCAGCGTGCCGTCGATGCCTGCGAACACATTGTTGTTATCGGCTGAGGTCCCCAGCGGCCCGGTGACGTGGGAGCTCAGCCCGTTCGCGTCGGCCCGGGTGATCGTGCGGATGGAATCGGCCGCCGTGCCCGCGCTGCTCGAGCCCTTCTCACCGAGGTTGACCGGAACGATGGTCTCCATGGCCTTGCCGTCCGCCGCGGGAATCGGCCCAACGATCTGGCCGCGCACCACCCCGTGGAGCCCGGCGAACTTGCGGGCGTCGGCGGTGGCCTTGGCCCGGTCCGCTGCGGTCACGCCTGAGGCACGGTCGTACACAACGATCGCGGTGGAAACGTTGGGCGACTGGACACGCGCCAGCACGTCAAGGACCTTGGTGGACTCCGCGCCGGCGGGCACCCACTGCGAGGTGTCGTTCTTCTCCGCACCGTTGAGCTTCTTCGATAGCGGGAAAGCCACGACAAGCACGACCACCCAAAAGCCCACCACGAGCCACTTGGTCCAGCTCCCGGTAGGAATCTCCGCGATTCTGCGTAGTGTGCTCACTGGTCCCCCTCGGGTTGGTCTGGCGGGTCGATTGCCTGGGACGGTAGCGAGACCAGGAAGCGGCGATATCCGTGCGAATACGTAGATCAGCCCTGAAGTTGGGCTTGTCCAGACCCCTGGCTGGGTTGTGATCGCCGCCGAAGGCGGGAACCCTGGGCAATCTCGTCCCGCCCGCACCCAGATGCTGGCCGGCTGGTCGCCGTTTCCTCGCGCGGGCCGCGCAGGCTACGGGTGGGTCTACGAGTTGGCCACGATGCAGGGCGGGGCGGCCTCCGTCATGCTGCCCATCAACGAGCCATTCAGGAGAGTCGAAGCAGATGAGTGAACCAGGCCAGCCCGCGGCGGCCGCCGGAGCCGTGGGAGCCGGCCGGGCACCCGCGAGCCTGTTCATCGTCGAACGGCGGCTGCCGAAGATCGACGACTACCAGCTGGCTGTGCTGCAGGCCGCGCTAACCGCCGCGGCGGCCCGGTTCGGCGCCCGCGGTGATGGTGTTTGTTATCTGCGGTCGATCTTCCTGGCGCGCCAGGAGCGCCTGCTGTCGTTGTTCCTGGCCGAGAGCCTGGAAGCCGTCCGGGCGGTCAACGAGGCGGCACTCGTCCCGTTCACCAGCATCGAGCCCGCCATCGAGCTGCCCGGCCTGGCCCAGCCGTAGCTCCCTTCTGCACCGGGCGCCGGCGGCGTACCCTGGCCCCTGAGATGGGGGATGCAGCCCGCGGGCGTACAGGGTCAAACCTGCCGGCCGATCTGACCAGCTTTGTCGGACGTCGGCCGGAGCTTCGCGAAGTCAAGCGCCTGCTGACCACCACCCGGCTGTTGACCCTCACTGGCAGCGGGGGGGTCGGGAAGACCCGGCTGGCGCTGCGGGCTGCGGCAGAGATGTCCCGCGGATTCCCCGATGGCGCCTGGCTGGTCCAGCTGGCACCGATCCACGATCCGTTGCTGGTGACCCAGGCGGTCTTCAGCGCGCTGGGGGTACACGACCTTTCCGCTGGCCTATCGCTGTCCTCCCTGACGGAGTATGTGGGCGGCAAGCGGCTGCTGCTGGTGCTGGACAACTGTGAGCATCTGCTCGACGCCTGCGCGGTTCTGGCCGTGACCCTGGTCAAGGCGTGCCCTGAGCTGCGGCTGCTGGCCACGAGCCGGCAGTCGCTGGGGGTAGCCGGCGAGGTCAGGATGGTGGTACCGCCGATGTCGCTGCCGGCGGAGGAGGATGAGCTTTCGGTACCGCGGCTCCTGACCTCAGACGCGGTGGGGCTGCTCGGCGAGCGCGCCGCGGCGGTGCTTCCCGGGTTCACCGTCGAGGCGGAGAACGCGGCGGCGGTCCTGGACTTGTGCCGGCGGCTGGACGGCATTCCCCTGGCGCTGGAACTGGCCGCCGTCCGCCTGGGCTCGCTGAGTATCGATCAGCTCAACCACGGCCTGGCCAGCCAGCTATCGATCCTAGGCCGCGGAGACCGCGGGGCCGAGACCCGTCAGCAGACGCTGGAGGCGACCATTAGCTGGAGCTACGGGCTGCTCGACGAGCGCGAGCGCTTGCTGTGGGCCCGGCTCTCGGTGTTCGCGGGAGGCTTCGAAGAAGACGCGGCCATCAGTGTCTGCTCCGGCGCGGACGCCCCAGACGGGTCGATCGTGGATTCGCTCGGTGCGCTGGTGGAGAAGTCCATCCTGACGCGGGAGTTGCGCCACGGCAGGGTTCCTCGCTACTGGCTCCTGGAAACCCTCCGCCAGTACGGCCAGCAGCGCCTGCGCGAACTCGGCGAGCAGACCACCACGCAGCAGCGGCACCTCGCCTGGATCAGCGCCCTCGCCGGTTCGGCCGGCGCCTGGGATGACAGGCAGGCCCAGTCGTTCACGCGCATGTCCGACGAACGAGACAACCTCTGGGCGGCGCTCGACTTCTGCGCGCGGGAGCCAGCTGAGGTGGCCGCGGGTGCTCGGGCCGCTTGGCACATGATGACCTTCTGGGCGTGCCGCGGGCCCTTTGGCGACGTGCGGCGCGTGCTCACCGCCCTGGCGGAGGCGGCGCCGCCGCAGTCCCTGGCCCGGGCGCAGCTGCTCTGGGTAGCGTCGGTCATGGCCCACAGAGAGAACGACTACAGCGCCTGCGCGGCGTTGTGCCACGCGAGCCTTCAGATCGGTACCGAGTTGCGGGACGTGGAAGTCGTGGCCTGGTCGCTGCTCGTCGGAGCCATTCCCCTGTGGGCCGAGGGTGACCTGACCGGCGCTACGCAGCGACTCGAGTCAGCGCTGACCCTGGCCGAACTGATGCAGGTCAAGCACGTCGAACTGGATGCCAGGAGCACCCTCTGCGGCATCTTGACCGCCGCCGGGGAGCTCGACCGCGCCATCGAGTTCGGGGAACAGAGCCTGGCGATGAGCACGAGCCTTGGCGAGCTCTGGGTGCGCGGATTCGCGCTGAACTACCTGGGGCAAGCGGCCTGGCTGCGAGGCGACAGGCCGCGCGGCGAGGCACTTGCCCGCGACGCAGCTGCCTGCAAGCACGCGCTTGACGACCGCAACGGCCTGGCCATCGTGCTCGAAACCCTGGCCTGGATGGCTGCGGAGCTCGGCCGGCACGAGCGCGCCGCCTGCCTGCTGGGCGCCGCCGAGCGGATACGCCAAGAGACCTCCCAAACGCTTATCGAGTTGTTCCGCACGCAACATGAACGATCCGAGTCGATGGCCATCCGAGGGCTTGGCCGCAACTCGTTTGAGGCAGCGTTCGCCCGCGGCCGCGCCATGACCATCAGCGAAGGTGCCGCCTTCGCCGTGGAAGGCAAACAGCCGTCGAAGCCGCCGCCTCCTGCCGGGGCGGAACGGCACCTGGGACTCACCCGCAGGGAACTGGAAATCGCCCGGCTCGCCGCCGACGGCCTCACCAACAAGCAGATCGCGGCCAGGTTGTACCTGTCTCAGCGCACCGTTGAGACCCACATCACCAACATCCTTAACAAGCTGGGCCTGGACTCCAGGATCCAGCTCAGCCGCTGGATGGGCGATGTGACCGGGCCGACCACGGGTGAGGACCCGCCGCCCGGCCGTCCTGCTGGCAGGCCTTGAACCCGTAAAGCCCACGCGAGTCTTCAGCCGGATGGAGGCGCGCGGGGATCTTGTCGGCGAGGGCGCACATCCGCGGATCTCAGTCGGTCGATAGTTGCTTCCGCAGTCGTATCTCGCGCACCTCCGGTCCGATTGACCGGGTCCATACGTTTTCCTCTTCATGGGTGACCTGGTACCCGAGGTGTTGCCACCAGGGAAGCGATTTCCAAGCCACGCCGTCTGCGTTCCGGCTCGTGCCGGCGGTAACTGCCTCCTTGCCTTCTGCTCTGGCTCGCTCCTCGACGGACCGCACGAGCATCGTGCCGATCCCCCTGCCCTGAAGCGGTAGCGGGACGTCGATGTTTACGAGCTCGAGTTCGCTGCCTCTTTCCTCGACGGTCGCGCAGCCGACGATCCGCCCATCCATTTCGGCAACCAGCACTTCCTCCCCCTGGACGACGTTGGGATCCTGCCAGACCGCCGCAAGCATCGACGCGTCGTGGAAGGGCGAATCCATACCTCCTCCGAATCCGACGTCTTCGCCGGGAAGAATGGAGGAGGTTGACACCCAAACGATTCCGGGAGAATCTGCCCTGGTCGCTGGGCGGACATGAACATGGTCGGAGGCCCCTACCTCGGTCAACTGGATGCCTCTCTCCTCGGCTCGCCGGCACCATCTTGGTACCACGCCCAGGGTTGGCAACCAAGGTGCTGCCCAGCAGGCGGTCAGATGCGCTCGAAGTAGCGGATCCGTTCCCAGTCGGTGACGCACTCGTGGTTGAACGCTTCCAGTTCCTGCCGCGCAAAGTTGACCAGGTGCTCGTGCACGGCGCTGCCGAGTGCCGCCGCAGCCAGTGGGCTGTCGGCGAACAGGGCGAGCCCGTCACGCAGCGTGGTGGGGATGGTCGGCAGGTGCGTGGCCTGGTAGGCGTCACCGTCGTAGGGGTCGCCGCAGTCGAGTTGCCGCTCGATCCCGTCCAGGCCGGCGATCACCGTGGCCGCGCCTGCGAGGTAGGGGTTGACGTCGGCGCCCGGCATCCGGTTCTCCACTCGCAGTGACTCGCCCTCGCCGACGACCCGGTAGCCCGACGTGCGGTTGTCGCGCCCCCACGAGACAGCGGTGGGGGCGAATGACGCGCTCTGGAACCGCTTGTAGGAGTTGACGTTCGGCGCGAACAGCCACATCAGCTCCGGTGTGTGCGCGAGCAGGCCGCCGAGGAAGGATCGCCCGGTGGCCGAAAGCTCGTGTGGTACCGCCGGGTCAGGCATCTTCGCCGTGCCGTCCGCTCCCCACACGCTGGCGTGGATGTGGCACGAGGACCCGATGTCGGTCATGGCCGGCTTGGCCATGAACGTCACGCTCATGTCGGTGGCCTGTGCCATCTCCTTCAGGCCGTTCTTGTACAGCGCGTGGCGGTCGGCCATCTCCAGTGCGCCGGCGTAGCGCAGGTTGATCTCCTGCTGCCCAAGCCCCCACTCCGACTTGGAGAACTCAACCTCGACCGCCGCCTCGTTCATCTGCCGACGGACCGCCTCGATGAAGCTCTCGTTCCGCGTCGAGG
>Ga0306920_100014374_pt1 | contig 10806 bp, 11 predicted proteins | sample flu12Cox44000170_FD_204666 | JGI IMG/M metagenome (GOLD analysis project Ga0306920, IMG submission 204666) | Lab enrichment of tropical soil microbial communities from Luquillo Experimental Forest, Puerto Rico - flux4day.12C.oxic.44.000.170 (v2)... | ecosystem: Environmental > Terrestrial >... | reverse complement strand
GGGCTGACAACGAGGGCCAGTGGCAGGTTTTGACATTCCGTGTTATTGATCCTGGCGGCAAGGAGCACGAGGTCAAGATCGAGGCTCCCATGCGTGAGGATATCAACGAACTGGCGATCGCCGCGGCTAATAATTTCCTGAAGGAGGTCCCGCAAACAGGGCCAGTTAAGGGAGAACCGCAACATGAGCCATCTCATGGAGTCGACACGCCGGATGGCGGAAAACGATCCTAATATTCAAAAGATCAAGCGTGTGCCGGTCGGGAACCATGTGCTCTATCACGGCCGCAATGGCGCAATGCGGCAAGGCCGGACCGAGTTTCCCGCGATCGTGCTCAAGCAGCACGAGGACGATGGTTCGCTCGATCTGATCATCGACTATGAGGCTGAAGATCGCATCTGGGAGCAGCGGGTCAGAGAATGGAGCGAAACCCAGCCTAACCATTGCTGGGAGGAGGTCGAACAGATCGGCAGTGATGCGATACATGAGGCCATTGATGCCATGGATGCATCGCTTGGGAAGCTCATGCAGCAGCACAAAGCGATCATGGATCTGCTTGGAGAACTCACAGGGCAGATGTACGGGGAATATGAGGCGCCACCGAAGTCGATGATCGAATATCTCGATGACTTCGACAAGCGGCTTAAAGCATTGGAGTTCGGAACATAGCGGGATGAGACGACATGGCACGGAACGCGGCGGCGGCGGTGCTGGACGATGTTGACTATCAAGATATTACACCGGGCGCAGAGAATGATGGGCTCTCCGACCAGAGTGAAAGCGATCGCCGCGCGCTGATCCCGTTATCGAAGAAAACACCGCAGCAGCAATTCCGCATCCTCAAAGCCAACATCATCTCTGATCTCGAATATTCCCTGAAGTGGCGCAAGCAGGCCACCGACGATCTCGGCTTTATTTCCGGGGATCAGCTGTCAGACGAGGACAAGCAGCTATTAGACGAGCAGGGGCGCCCGCACATCGTCTTTAACCGCATCGAGACCATCCTGCGCGCCATTGCCGGCATGGAGATCAACGGCCGGCATGAGATCAACTTCATTCCCCGCAACAATGACGACTCGGCCAAGAACGAGCTTCTCACCGCGACCTCGAAATGGATGGGCGACGGCTGCGATGCGGAGGACGAGCAGTCCGAGTGCTTTCAACAAGCGATGGGCACTGGCCTGGGCGTCTCCGAGGCGCGCTACAGCTATGAGAATGAGGCAGAGGGGCAGTATATCGAGGAACAGATCGACAGCCGGGAGTTCGTCTGGGACCGCACCTCACGCAAGAAGAACCTGCGCGACAGCCGCCGCATGGGGCGCCTGCGCCGGATGCCGCTGATCGATGGGCTGCAGATGTTCCCAGGCAAGAGCCGGCTGCAGATCGATGCGCAGTGGGCGAACCAAAATTACCTTGACGAAGCTACTCTCAAGAGCATCGAGGAGAAGCGCATCCGTGATGAAAACACCGCGCTGTGGGAGGACTATGACGACCGCAACGAGGTGACGATCGTGGTGGTGCAGTGGAAAGAGAAGGAGGCCTATTATCGCGTTGCCGACGCCGCGACCAACACTGTGCAGGAGTATGACGAAGATCAGTATGCCAAGATCTCCGCCAGGATGAAGCAGATCGGCAAGAAGGTCGGAGCGAATATCGCTATTCACGCGCGCAAGGCCTATCGCTGGCGCTACTATCAGGCCTTCCTCGGCTCCGAGTCCCTGCTCGACAAGGTGCAGCCGGCGCCATGTGGCCAGCAATTCTCCTGGGGCGTCATCACCGGAGCCTTCGACGCCAAGAAGCGGCAATGGTACGGGCTCGTGCGCGTGATGCGTGATCCGCAGCTGTGGGCCAATAAGTTCATGAGCCAGATCATGCAGATCATGAATAGCACGGCAAAGGGCGGCATCCTTGCCGAGGCTGATGCGTTTGATGATCAACGGCAGGCGGAAGAGACCTATGCGATGCCGGAGGGCATCACGTGGATGGCGCCGGGGGCCCTATCAGGCAACAAGCCCAAAGTCATCCCCAAGCCCGGTCAAGGCGACGCCTCCGCTTATGTCAATTTGCTGACCTACGCGATCCAGTCGATCACCGCGGTAACCGGCATTAACCTCGAACTGCTCGGGCAGGCGGACAAAGATCAGCCGGGCATCATCGAGCACATGCGCAAGCAAGCCGGTATGACTGTGCTGGCTACCATGTTCGACTCGTTGCGTGGCTTTCTCAAGATCATCGGCCGCAAGCGGCTATGGTTCATCCAGACGCGTATTCCAGAGGGCACCATGATCCGCGTCGCGGGCCAGGAGTACACGCAGGTGGTATCCATCAGCAAGGATAAGACCACCGGCACCTTCGATGTTGTGGTCGACGATGCGCCGACTTCACCCAATATGAAGGAGGCGAACTGGGCCGTGATGCAGCCGATGCTAGCGGCCTTCAAAGATCAGTTCCTGGCAGATCCCGAGCTATTTATCCTGGCGCTGGAGTACTCGCCGCTGCCGTCTGCGTTCGTCACTGCGCTGAAGAAGACGATGTTGAAGAAGCAGGTGCAAGATCCTGCGCAGGCTCAGTGGCAGGAGACGATGAAGCAGCTGGCGATCTCCAAGCTCACTGCGGAGATCAATAAGGACCAGTCCACCGCGGAGATGCAGAACGCGAAAGCCGGCGCTACCACATCCACTGCGACCTACGATCTGGCAATGGCTCAGAACCTGCTGGCGAAGAACGATGTCGCTGGGTTCGAGCACCACATCTCGAATATGGGCGCGTCCGCAAAGGCGGAGCTAGACCGGGCCAAGGCGCATCAGACGCTGGTCGAGGCGCACAATGCGCTGCAGCAGGGCAACATCGATCAAGAGCAGCACACGAGCAACATGCTCAACGATGCGACCGACCGCGCGGTGGCTCGGCATGGCGCCGCGGTCGAGACCCATGGCACCATGATCGACCGGCACAAGGCGGAGACCGACCGGCACAAGGCGCTGACCGACCGCATCACCGCGCATCTCACCGCGCAGCAGCAGAAGCTCGACGCGCAGAAGATGCAGATGGATCAGGAAAACCAGCAGGCGCAGCTGGCTATGCAAGGTCAGAAGCAGACCGGCGATCAGCAGCTGCAGGGGCGCAAGATCTTTGGGGATCATCGGCTCGCAGCCGGCAAGCTGGCGCTTGACGCTATGGACAGGGGCGGGCAACAGGGGCTGCAAGGCGCCCAGATGCAGCAAGACCAGCGCAAGACCGAGGGCGAGCAGCGGCTCAAGTCGCAAGAACTGCGGCAGACGGACGAGCACAACAGGCGCACCAGTGATATCGCTGGATATCAGGCTGTGACGGGGGCCCAGCAAAAGGCGCGGGACTCGGAGCGAGAATGATCACGGCGCGGCACGCCATGCTTCGGCAGGCGCAAGAGTATTTCCACATGCTGCTGCTCGGCACCGTCAAATGGGACGATGTCGTGGTCGATAAGCCGATCCCTATCCCTGCAGTGAGGGGGAACCGAGAACAAGGCAAGGTCCGCGACCTCGTGGTGGCCACTTTCCACGGGTTCCGGCTGGAGATGATGAGCCCGTTCGAGGACGAGCACTGGCCCCTCGGGAAGGTCAAGGTCACGAGAGGGGCTCATTCAGTCCATGGCCCCCTCGACGCCTTGACGTGGCTGGAAGTGGCAAATTTCATCATCGAACAGAAGAAAAAGATGGGAGAGGACAATGGCGCCTCGGACAGCAGCAGCACCACAGACCATTCAGCCGGAGAACATTGGGGACGTTGAGGAGGGGTATACCACGGAAGCAGAGGGTGGAGTCGACGAGCTAGGCTTGACGCCGGAGGATCGCGCGGTCTTTGACGGCATGCGCGACGCCGACAGAAGCCTTCCCCAGGAGCCTGAGGAGGGCGAGGGAGAGGGTGAGGCGGCGCCCGGTACTGGAGAGCCCAGGCCTGTTCTGGACGCACCACCGGCCCCGGGACCGGGCAAGAAACAGGCTCCGCCAGCAGAAGAGGAGACGGACGAGCCCGACCAGATCACGCGTGACCCGCGGACCGGGCGGGAACAAAAGTCCATCAGCTTTGGCAAGCATCAGAGACTGATGAACAGGCTCAAGGCGGATGGCGAGGCGTTCCGCAGCCAATTGGAGGAGGGCCGGATAAACCAAGCCAAATTGGCTGAGAGACTGGCGATCTTAAACGATGCGCTGATGGCGCCTCCTCCGCCTCGGCAGCTGACGCCCCAGGAACAGGAGTATGAGCGCCGGCAGCAAATGCTGCAGAACCCGATGCTGGAGGACACGATCGATCCCTCGATCGATCTGGCTGGCTCGCTCGCGCAGATGCAGCGCCGGCAGATCTTCATGGCCAACGCCAGCATGCAGCAACAGGAGGATACGCAGGAGCAGCTGAACTATCAGGCCATGGTGCGGGAATATGGCAATGATGCTCACCGCTTTTCGCAGACCGAGGAAGGCCGGCATTTCTGGGGCGACGAAGGGGCCTATCAATTCTTGAAAAACTCGAGGCTCGTGGAATTGAGTTTCGCTCTGTACGACAAGGACCCGCTCGATCCAAACGTGCAGTTCACGCAGCAGGAGATCGATAGGATCGTGGCTGAATTCAATGCCGAAGAGAGGCAGCTGGTCGGCGATGCCCTGCAGAACAGCAGGAGCCCAACGCGTACGATCATGCGCTATGCCAGGGCGCGCGGCTGGCGTCCACCGCAGCCGCAGCAAGCCGCCCCCCCGACTAGGCAGCCGGCAACGTCCAGATCGGGGGGGCGGTCTCCATTGGCGCAGCCGCAGGCCGGCGCCACGGCTCGCAATGCTATCGCCCAGATCCAGGCGGAGCAGGCCGGCGCCGCGGCGTCGCGCTCCCTGTCAGACGGCGGCGGTACGCCTCCAGGCGAGCCGCTCTCGATCGACCAGCTGCTGCGCATGGATGATGAGGAATTTGGCATTTACGTCGACAGTTTGCCAAAGGCGCGGCTCGACGCCATCATGGGGCGCGACTTCCCGGGACGCGGCTAAATAGGCCGGTAATTTGGCAAATAGGCCGCCAATTTTAGGAGCTTGAAATGAAAGCATTTTTTCTGGCTATCGGCCTATTTCTTTTGGCCTCTCCTGCTGCTGCTCAGTGTGGCTGTTATGGCTGGGGCGTTGGAGGATGGAATAGCTCGACATGGGGCGGTCCTAGCTCATTGCCAGTGACGCCGGACTATGGCGGCTATTACGGCGGTCCTGTGGTGATCGATCCATTCCCTTCGATCTCGGCCTACGGCTATCGCAACGGCTATTACGAGAGCGACGACGAGATCTATGGCTATCGGCCTCCAGTCGAGACCTATGGCTACCGGCCTGCGCTCGGAACCTATGGCATGCGGCCGCCTCCTGTGCGCCGTTTCGGCGGTCACCGCTATCAATGGGTGAGGGTCAGATAGGAGGAACGCATGGCGTGCTTCGGTCTGGGTGTCATTGAACAGCTACTCATTTGGCTGATCATTATTATCGCGATCGTGGCGATCATCCGGCTGCTGATCCCGGTCCTCGACAGCATGACCGGTATTCCGATCATTGGTCGCGTTCTTGAGATCGTGCTATGGGCGGTCGTGGCGATCATGATCCTCTACGTGATCTTCGGGCTGCTTGGCTGCCTCTTGGGTTCTGGCGGCGGCTTGCACTTCCCGGCGAGGTGATGTAAAACTGTCACACGCCTTGGGGATCGGCGCATAAATTTCCCCTCCGTTCGTGGGTTATTACGCCAAACCTACCGAGACGACCGCCTCGTTAAGCGGTTCTTGCCAGCAGACGGCGATAACACTCTGCACCCTCACGTATATCGCGCAAAATGTGCCACGGGCTCGTTATGTGAGCCCTGGCGCGACCGCAGGGGTGCCACATGGCGACCACCAGTTTTCCCGTCAATGACCAGATGGCGGTCAAGCTCTGGAGCAGGGTTCTCGACTACGAGGCACTGAAATATACGGCCATTGCACCGTTGATCGGCGACGACGAGAACTCGATCATCCACATGCAGGACGCGCTGTCGAAAGGGCCGGGTGACGCGATCACCTACGCGATCGTCATGCAGCTCGCGCAGGCTGGTTTTTCCGAGAACCAGCTGGCGGAAGGCAACGGCGAGGCCCTGACCACCTACAGCGATCAGCTCGTGATCAATGAGCTTATGGCTGTCGCTGGCGTCAAGAGCCGGCGCACCATCGACCAGCAGCGTGTCCCATGGGACCTGCGCAACACCGCGAAGAGCCGCTTAGGGGACTGGTACGCCAAACGCTATAGCGTGGCGTTTTTTAACCAAGTGTGCGGCTACTCTGTTCAAAGTGACGTGCGCTATACCGGGCTTAACCCTGTAAATGCCCCATCGGCTAACCGGATCATCCGTCAGTCTAATAGAACGTCCGACGATCTTCTGGTCGCCGGCGACACCTTCACGCTCGACATGATCGACAAGGCCAAGGAGGCCGCGATCACCGCGACCCCGCTGATCCGTCCGATCCGCATCAAGGGCACGGGTCCGCGCGCGAACGGGCGCAGCGACTACAACAATACGCTTGAAGATATGTACGTATCATACCTTCACCCCTATCAAGTCACCGCGGTCCGCCGCAACACCTCGACCGGCCAGTTCATCGATCTGCAGAAAGCCGCAAGCATGGGCCGTGCGGAGACCGGCAATAGGATCTTCAACGGCTCGATCGGCATCTACAATTCCACCATCATGCGCTCCGCTTATGACGTCACCGATGGCGTCTCTGCGGCCGGCGCTGACGTACCGACCGTGCGGCGGGCGATCTTCCTCGGTGGACAAGCCTGCATGATGGGGTTTGGCCGCGACAATGGTCCCAGCAAGCTCACATGGAACGAAGAATTGTTTGATCACAAGCGTCGTCTTGAGATCAGCGCGCTCACGATCCATGGCCTGAAAAAGACCCGGTACAACAACATCGACTACGGCACGATCGTCATGTCGACGTACGCGGCGCCGGCAACGTAAGGAGCACAGCACATGGCCACCAACGTATTAGGCACTGCTGCTCGTCAGGACCCGCGGCAAGTCAGCAACACGCTGAAAAAGACGATCAACTGGAACGACGCCGCATCTGGCGTTGCGATGCCATTCGCGAATTATCTGCCAATGGGCGCCTTCATCACTGGCGTCTGGATCGAGGTGCCCGTCGCCTTCACCGGCACCACGCCTACGATCACGGTCGGCACCAATGCCGGCAGCTGGAACAATATCGTGGCGGCGGGCGATGCGACGTGGACAGGCACTGTCATCCCCGCCATCACACAAGGCAGAGCACTTGGTCGATCCCTTACCGCGGCAGCCGATGTGTTGCCTTATGCGGTATGGACTGCGACTGGCTCGCCCGGTGCAGGACAAGCCATCGTCGTCATCGAGTTCGAGGGCGGATGGCAGTCGTAACCTCCCAGCCTTGGGCCGGGCGGTCTCTCCTCTTCCGCCCAGCCTCTTTTTGCGAGGGTAGAGATCATGAACCGATATCTTAAGTCCGCTCTTGCTGGCGCCGCCTTCGGGCTGGCTGCAATGCTGGTCCCTGCGCTTGCCGTTACTCTTCTCGGTCGCGATACGGCAAACTATCGCAACATCGGGCAAGTCGGTATTGCGGCGACCTCGACTGACAACAACGTCACAGCAACGCCATCCGGCACCATCAATACAGCCTATCAAGTCACCCAAGGCTTCACGTATGTCGGCACAGTCGCGACTATTGGTGATGCGATCAAGCTGCCTTCGACCTTGACATTCTTCTCGCCGACAAACATCGACGCGTCGATGACGGTCTACATCACGAACCATACGGCCAACTCGATGAACGTCTTCCCGTTCTCGGCAAGCGAGGGGATCAGCAACGCCGGCACAGCGCTCGCGAACGGCTCAGCATTGGCAGTGGCGGCACATAACAGCGTGCAGTGCACATCATCGAGCGCGGCGGCTCGTTGGTTCTGCATCATCGGATAGCGCGGTCAGCCGCGGCTACCGCGGAGGAGGCGCTAACCATGCGGACACTTCTTGCCATCCTGCTTCTTTTGGCTCTGTCGAGCGTTTGCGAAGCTCAGACGACCCCGACATGCACGCCACCCTGCACGCAGCAGCAGCTGCTCAATGACGTGCAGACGCAATTCCCGGATCAGAGTGCAGGAGGCATCACGCCGGCTACGCTGCGGCAGTTTCTCAACAACAGCATTTATTCGATGTTGCCGACGTCGCCGCTCATTGCCAATGCTCCCGCCTGCTATTTTGGGACCACCGGCCTCACCAACAACTGCACGGCTGCCATTGCCATCGCACAAGGCGGCACTGGCGCAACGACGCAGCCGGGTGCGGCGGCCAATGTCTTCCCCACGGTCACGCGGGCGGGGGATGTCGTCTATTGGAACGGATCACAGTGGATCACTCTTGCCGGCAATAACGGGGCGACAGGCGTATTGCAGGAAACTGGCGCAGGCGTCCCATCATGGGCGACCAGCCTCTCCGGCATTGCATTGCCGCCGCCTGTCCAAGCTGGGGATGTTGTCTACTGGAATGGGACGCAGTGGGTCACTCTTGCTGGCAACACCACAACGATCGGCGTCTTGCAGGAAAGCGCTACCGGCGTTCCATCGTGGGCGAGCAATGTGACAAGCCTTGCGTTTCCGACCCCGACGCGGGCCGGTGACGTCGCCTACTACAACGGCACACAGTGGGTGACGATCCCCGGCAACAATACCGGGACGAACTACCTTGCCGAAAGCTCAGCTGGCGTCCCGGCCTGGAGCCAGCCCACGGCTGTGACGTCGGTGTCATGCGGCACTGGCCTATCTGGCGGTACGATCACCACGACTGGCACATGTAACGTGTCGTTGACAAACGTAAGTCAGTCGATACCTGCAGATGTTCTGCTCAATAACATCACGAACTACTTTCCGGGTCCAAGCGTAGGACAGGGGACGACGGGCACATGGTACGCGTCGGGGACAGTGACGTTGAATGATACGGCGGCTGCGACCTTTTACTGCAAGCTGTGGGACGGCACGACTGTGATCGACAGTTCCGCCACGCAGATCCTCGGTGCGGCGACGACCAAGATGACGCTGTCTGGCGTTATCGCGGCGCCTGCTGGCAACATTCTGATCTCTTGCAAGGACATCACTACAGCAAATGGGAAGATGCTGTTTAATGCCAGTGGCAATGCCAAGGACAGCACGGTTACCGCGCTGAGAATACAATGAGCGATATCGATCGTGCATTCAGTCCTGGGTTTAGCGCCGGTTTCGAAGGCGGCGGGGCCGCTACTGACCTTCAGACGATGATCTTCCGTATTGCTGCCGAATTGGGGGCGCGCTTCGATCTTGCCGGCACTCCTGGCACAGCGACGAAGTCACGGCCGAATGCCGAGGCGATCCGCAACGCGATCAACACCGCGATCTTCGAGTACCAGAAGCACCGCTTCCGTTTCAACGAGATCAACCCGGAAATGCCGACGACATTCGAGACGGTGCCGCTGCAGTCGACCTATTCGACCGCGGACTGTCCTGCCATCTCGACGATGTTCATGATCGACTATATCAACATCCAGATCGGCAACACGCTGATGAAGCTCTCGCAGAACACGCCAGAGCGCCAGCACCTCAACATTCAACTCTTTACACAGTTCGGGCTGCCGACCAGCTACGCATATGAGGGCAACACCTTGATCCTCTATCCGGTGCCTGTGAGCGCCTATAAATGCTGGATCGGCTGTCACCTTGCGATGCCGCCGCCAGCGTCGGATACCGAAGAGAATAATGTTTGGATGACGCCGCAGAACGCAGAGCGGCTGATCCGCTGCCGGGCCAAGTATGAGATCGCGGTGCATGTGACGCGAAACCCGACAATGGCGCAGGCGATGTCGCCCGACAATGGTGAGACCTACAGGTCCTACATGGAATTGAAGCGTGAGGGTAACAAGATCACATCGACGCTGTCGCGCGTGAGACCGATGAAGTTCTAACGACGTGAGACCGATGAAGTTTTAATGACGTGAGACCGATGAAGTTCTAACGACATGTCAGACACGATACCATTTCCGGACTATGCGCCTGACATCACACCTCTCGGGCAGGCTGACTCGCAGGTGATCTTTAACGTCGTGCCGAAGAGCGACGGCTACGGTCCGATCCTCAGCATGACGCAGTATACGCAGTCGCTGCCAGCTCCCTGCCGCGGCTACTTCTATGGCCGCAAGCCCGACGGCACAGTTACGATCGTCGCCGGCACCGCGACTGATCTCTACATCATGAACCCTATCGATCTGTCGTGGACCCTGGCATCTAAAGGGGGACGCTCTTACGGCGCTGTGCCGACAGACGACAACTGGGTATTCGTCCAGTACAACGATCTCATCATCGCGGTTCAGAAGAACTGTCCGCCGCAGAAGCTTGCGCAGTCGACGTCAAATAGCTTCGTCGATCTCGGTGGTAACCCGCCCTATGCCGGATGGGTCGCGATCATCGGCTTCTTTGTCGTACTCACAGCGATACAGGAGGCGGGCCAGCGCGTGCAATGGAGCGACCTCGATGCGCCGGAGCAGTGGAGCGCAGGCATCGGGCTCAGCGACTTCCAAGACTTTCCGGATGGCGGCTCGTCTCTCGTGGTCAGCGGCGGCGATGCCTATGGCACGATCTTTCAGGAGCAGTCTATCCGCTCTATGACATATGCAGCGGGCTCGGTGGCGATCTTCCAGTTCTACCGGTTCTCAACGCAAGAGGTGTTGTTTGCCAAGTACTCTGTCATCAACGTCAGCAACAGAGTGTTCTATCTGAG
>Ga0306920_100014373_pt1 | contig 10808 bp, 5 predicted proteins | sample flu12Cox44000170_FD_204666 | JGI IMG/M metagenome (GOLD analysis project Ga0306920, IMG submission 204666) | Lab enrichment of tropical soil microbial communities from Luquillo Experimental Forest, Puerto Rico - flux4day.12C.oxic.44.000.170 (v2)... | ecosystem: Environmental > Terrestrial >... | reverse complement strand
CGTGAGGAAATCCGCCGAGGAAAAGCGCCTGAACCTGCGCTACGTGGACGACGGCACGATCACCGTGTCGTTCGGCGAGACCGTCACCTCGAACGACCTCGCCGACCTGCTCGGCTGCTTCGGCAAGGCTTCGGCGTCGCCCGCCGATCCGTCACCTGCGGGGGCCGCGGCCGCGGATGCCAAACGGCTCGCGCGCACGAGCGCCTTTCTCACCCATCCCGTGTTCCATGCGTATCACTCCGAGACGGAGATGATGCGCTACCTGAGGAAGCTCGAGTCGCGCGACCTCTCGCTCACGCACTCGATGATCCCGCTCGGCAGCTGCACGATGAAGCTGAACGCCGCCGCCGAGATGCTGCCGGTGACGTGGCCCGAGGTGGGGGGCCTCCATCCGTTCGCGCCGGTCGAGCAGGCCCGCGGCTACCGCGCGCTGTTCGAGATGCTCGAGCGCTCGCTCGCCGAGATCACCGGCTTCCACGCCGTGTCGCTCCAGCCCAACGCCGGCTCGCAGGGCGAGTACGCGGGGCTGCTGGTGATCCGCGCCTACCACGCCTCGCGCAACGAGGCGCAGCGGTCCGTGTGCCTGATCCCGCAGTCGGCGCACGGCACGAACCCCGCGAGCGCCGTGATGGCCGGCATGAGCGTGGTGGTGGTGAAGACCGACGCCCAGGGGAACATCGACGTCGCCGACCTCGAGGCCAAGGCGGCGGAGAACGAAGCCAGGCTCGGGGCGCTCATGGTGACCTACCCCTCCACGCACGGCGTGTTCGAGGAGGCGATCACCGACGTGTGCCGTATCGTCCACCGCCACGGCGGGCAGGTCTACATGGACGGCGCCAATATGAACGCCATGGTCGGCCTCTGCCGCCCGGCCGACATCGGGGCGGACGTCTGCCACCTGAACCTGCACAAGACCTTCTGCATCCCGCACGGCGGCGGCGGCCCCGGCATGGGCCCGATCGGCGTGGCGAAGCACCTGGCGCCGTTCCTGCCCGGGCACGCCCTGGTGCGGACGGGGGGCGCCCAGGCGATCGGCGCGGTGAGCGCCGCCCCCTGGGGGAGCGCCAGCATCCTGCCCATTTCGGCGATGTACGTGATGATGATGGGGGGCGAGGGCCTCACCCATGCCACCCGGGTGGCGATCCTCAATGCGAATTACCTGGCGCGGCGGCTCGAACCCCATTTCCCGGTGCTCTATCGCGGCAAGAACGGCACCGTGGCGCACGAGTGCATCGTCGACCCGCGCGGGCTCAAGGCGGCGACCGGCGTCGAGGTGGAGGACATCGCCAAGCGGCTGATGGACTACGGATTCCACGCCCCCACGATCTCGTTCCCGGTGGCGGGGACGCTGATGATCGAGCCCACCGAGAGCGAGTCCAAGGCCGAGCTGGACCGGTTCGCCGACGCCATGGTCGCGATCCGGGGCGAGATCGCCGACATCGCCGGCGGGGCGCTGCCGAAGGACGACAACCCGCTCAAGCGGGCCCCGCACACGCTCGAGGCCACACTCGCCGACGACTGGGCCCGCCCCTACGGCCGCGAGCGCGCCGCGTTCCCGCTGCCGTGGGTGCGAGAGCGGAAGTTCTGGCCTGCGGTCGGCCGGGTGGACAACGCCTACGGCGACCGCCACCTGATCTGTACCTGCCCGCCCGTCGAGGAGTACGCGAGCGTCTAGCGCCGGCCCGCCGGCGCGCTCGGGCCCGGCGGGTTCATATTCCGTTCGGCTCGCCCGCCACATCCGCCCTGGCGGCAGGGTGACCCGGCGCGTCGCTCCCGCTTCCCGAGGGCACCGCCTTCCGCGGGCTCCCGCCGCGCCGGTCGTGCAGGTTGCACGGGCTCCTGTCGGGGATTGTCGTTCAAACACGACACCCTGCAACGGGATTCACCCGGGCGCGACGATGTTCACGTGCTGAATACCAAATAATGCACATCGCGTCTTGCTAATACAAGTTACGCCGAGTATTGTTTTCTCACGTTCGAGCCCGGTCGTTAACCGATCGGATACTCACGGCGTTCAGGTCACCCGTTGATCGAGACGTCCCGCCTCCCCGCGAGGTCCGCGCCCCGAGCCACGGCTCGGCGCGAACCGAGCCGCGCGAACCCTCTCTCCTCGCGCCCGTGGGGGTGGAACGCCAGTCCGTCACACGCACTGGAACTACCCCCACGATGTTCCAAAGTCACACGGTCGAGGTCCGCGACCTCGGGCGGCTGGTTCTGCGCCGCCGCAAAGTCGTATTGTTCTCGGTCCTGGCATTCGTCGGGCTCGCACTCGCGCTCAACACGTTCACGCGCCCGGTGTATCGCACGGCCTCGCGGCTCGAGATCGAGCCCACGCCCAATCGGTCGCCGCTCACGAACGTCGAGATCCAGACGCCCACCACGGCGACCGAGAATCTCACGATCCTGACCATGGCCGAGCGCATCCTCACGCGCGACGTGGTCGAGAAGGTCGTGGGCGAGGAGCTGTCGCGCGGCGTCGAGCTCGATCCCGACGTCGCCGACCCGAAGCGGTCGGCGCTCATGACGCCGGACGAGAAGCTGCAGGCGAACGTGGACTGGCTCCAGCACGCGGTGAGCATCCGGCCGATCAAGGACACGAGGCTCGTGGACGTGCAGGCCGAGCACTCGGATCCGAAGGCCTCCGCGGATCTCGCGAACACGGTCGCGAAGGTATTCCTCGCGAACGACGCGGAGGCTCGCCAGGTGGCCGACCGGGGCCGGCTCGAGGCGCTGCGTGCGCAGATCGCCGACGTGCGCCGCGTGATCGAGAGCTCGGAGCAGTCGATCTACGGGTCCAAGCATACGAATCTCGCCATCTCCGGCGAGCGCAACCGGCAGCTCGCCCAGGCGGGGACCGAACTCGGCTCGGCGCTGCTCAAGGCGCGCGCCGACCTGCACGACATCGAGGCCCAGCTCGAGCGCATCCGCCTGTTCAAGAAGAGCGACGCGCCCGACTGGAGCAATCCGCCGGTGCAGACGCCGGCGCTCGACGACCGCTACCGCGACCTGCAGAAGGTGGAGACGCAGCTGCTCGCGATGCGGCAGGTCTACAAGGACGGCAGCCCGGAGCTGCTCGCGCTCGAATCGCAGTCGCGTGCGCTGCACGAGACCATGCGCCGCGAGCTGCAGAAGGCGACGTCGGACCTCGAGAACCAGCGGGACGTGCAGGAGGGACGCGTGAACGACCTCCAGAACCAGATCGGTCACAACGACGTCTCGTTGAAAGCGCTTTCGGACAGCTCCACCAAGTACTCGACGCTCGAGAGCGAGCTGGGTACGCAGCGCGAGCTCTACACGATGTTGCTGAAGAAGGTGCAGGAGCAGGATATCGCCCAGACCATCCAGCCCCCGTCGGTGGTCGTCGTCCAGAACGCCGCGGTGCCGCTGCTGCCGGTGCGGCCCCGGAAGATCATCAACCTCGTCGTCGGCGTGTTGCTCGGGTTCGTCTCGGGCAGCGGACTCGCCCTGGCGCTCGAGACGTTCCGCCGCACGATCCGCACCCCGCGCGACGTCGTGCGCGAGCTCGGGCTGCCGGTCGTCGGGATGATCCCCAGGCGCACGTCGTAGCGACGGCATCTCTCACGGACATGACCGGGCCGGCCGATCGGCCCGGAACGGATCGAAGCACGCAGGACCCAGGAGGCGGGATGCAGCAGAAGGCCGAACTCAAGGTGGAACCCAAGCCGGAGCCGAAGGCGGAAGCCAAGGTGGAGCCCAGGGCCGAGGTGAAGCCCGCGCCCCGGGTCGAGCCCAGGGTGGAGGCGAAAGCCGCGCCCCGGGTGGAGCCCAAGGCGGCGCCCAAGCCGTCGTCGAACGGCGTGCACAAGCCGGCGGGTTTCCGCAAGCCCAGCGACCGGGTCGAGGAGTCGTATTTCGACTCGCTCGCGGCCTCGGTGCAGGAGCATCTGCAGCGCGACGTCCGCTCGATCGTGATCACGAGCGCCGGGTCGGGCGAGGGCAAGTCCACGGTCACCGCCGGTCTCGGCCGCGCGCTCGCGCGCTCGGGCCGCCAGAGCGTGTGCATCGTCGACACCGACCGCTTCCGCCCCACGGTCCACCGGCTGTTCGGGCTCGAGAACAACCGCGGCCTGGGCGAGCTGCTGAAGGAGCTCTACCACCTCGACATCGGGCGCGAGACGCCGGGGCAGTTCGGCGTCGGCGACTGGCTGGAGATCCTGCACGCGCAGAGCAAGTCGGGCGAGCTGCTCGTCACCGACGGCGACCAGAAGTTCAAGCTCCTGATCCACAAGGGCCGGATCCGCAGCGTCCAGATGCCGAGCCACCAGGAGGACATGCGGCTCGGAGCGCTGCTCCTGCGCTCGGAGCGCATCACCAACGACCAGCGTGAGAGCGCGCTCCGGCTGCAGCGCAACACGGCGCGGCCGCTGGGCGAGGTGCTGCTGGAGCTGGGTTACGTCGATCGCGACGGGCTCTCCAGCGTGCTCACCGATCAGATCCGGGAGTCGCTCCGCCGGCTGCTGTCGCTGCGCCGTCCGGAGTGCTCGTTCGCCGAGACCGCGGACGCCTACCTGCCGGCGACGTCGGGGCAGCAGTCCGACCCGCCCGTGAAGGACCTCGTCGAGGAGGCCGTGCTGGGGAAGCTCGCGGAGCACCTCAAGCGCCCGTTCCTCACGAACCAGATCCCCAGCTTCCTCATGGACACCCCGCTCGAGAAGCTCAAGGTGCTCACCGCCTCGGCCGCATGTTCGACGTCGTGCTGCTCGACTCGCCGCCCGTGGCGCTCGCGAGCCCGGCCGAGATGCTCGCCGGCCTCGCGGGCGGCGTGCTGCTCGTGGTCAAAGCCGACGGCTACGACCTGCAGATCGTGCAGCAGGCGAAGATGCAGCTCGACCGTTCGAAGCCGAACTTTCTCGGCGTGGTCCTGAACCAGATCGACATGCGTCACCGCGATCCCATGCTCTACTACTACGGCGCTTACCAGCCGTAAGAATCACGCGCACTGCTCTGCAACCGCGGCGGCCCGGGGAGGGGATCGCCGCAAAGGACATCCCTCTGATGCGTGGCGAGTTCCTTCCGTTCGCAGCTCCGCTTCTCGGCGACGAGGAGATCGAAGAGGTCGTGCATTGCCTCCGGTCGGGCTGGTTGACGACCGGGCACAAGGTGAAGCAGTTCGAGCGCGAATTCGGCGAGTTCATCGGCGCGAAGCACGCGCTGGCGGTGAACTCGTGCACCGCGGCGCTGCACCTGGCGCTCGAGGCCGTGGGCGTGGGTCCGGGCGACGAGGTGATCACCACGCCGATGACGTTCACCGCCACGGCGGCGGTGATCGAGCACCTGGGCGCGCGCCCGGTGTTCGCCGACTGCACCGCGCAGACGCTCAACATCGACCCGGCGGAGATCCAGCGCCGGCTCTCGCCGCGCACGAAGGCGATCCTGCCCGTGCACTTCGCCGGCCAGGCCTGCGACATGGACGCGATCGCCGAGGTCGCGCGCGGCGCCGGCGTGCCCGTGATCGAGGACGCCGCCCACGCCATCCCGACCCGCTACAAGGGCCGCATGGTGGGCACGCTCTCGGACGTCACCTGCTTCAGCTTCTACGCCACCAAGAACGTCACCACGGGCGAGGGCGGCATGGTGGTGACCGACCGCGACGACATCATGGAGCGCATGCGGCTCATGCACCTGCACGGCATGAGCAGGGACGCCTGGAAGCGCTACACCCAGAACGGCTCCTGGTCCTACGAGATCCTCGCGCCCGGCTTCAAGTACAACCTCACCGACATCGCCGCGGCGATCGGCATCCACCAGCTGCGCAAGTGCCATGCGTTCCACCGCCGGCGGCTGGGGATCGCGGACCAGTACGACGCCGCGTTCGCCGGTCTCCCGGGCGTCTCGATCCCGCGCGTGCAGGACCGCGAGTCGCACGGCTGGCACCTCTACGTGATCCAGATCGATCCCGAGCGGCTGACGATCGACCGCGATGCGTTCATCGACCGGCTGATCGCGCGCAACATCGGCGTGTCCGTGCACTTCATCCCGCTTCACGTCCATCCCTACTACCGCGAGCGCTATGCCCTCCAGCCGTCGGACTTCCCGAACGCCTGGGCCGCGTACGAGCGCATCGTCTCGTTGCCCATCTACGCCAAGATGACCGACGACGACGTGCGCCACGTCATCGACGCGGTCCGGGAGATCGCCCAGGAGGCCGTGCGATGAAACGCACCCTCGATCTGGTGGCTTCGGCGGTGGGTCTGCTGCTGCTGTGGCCGCTCTTCCTCGTCATCGCCGCGCTCATCAAGGCGGAGGACGGCGGGCCGGTGATGTTCCGCCAGCAGCGCGTCGGCCGGAACCTCAAGGCGTTCTTCATCCTCAAGTTCCGCACCATGGTCGTGGACGCCCCCGAGAAGGGCCCCGCGATCACCGTGCGCGGCGACGAGCGCGTGACCCGTATCGGCCGGCTGCTGCGGACGGGCAAGCTGGACGAGCTGCCCCAGCTCTGGAACGTGCTCCGCGGCGACATGAGCCTGGTCGGGGCGCGCCCCGAGGTGCCGCGCTACGTGGACCTGTTCCGCGCCGAGTACACGGAGATCCTCAGGATCCGGCCGGGGATCACCGATCCCGCGTCGATCCGCTACCGCGACGAGAACCAGCTGCTGGACCGGGCCGAGGACGCGGAGCGGGAGTACGTCGAGCGCATCCTGCCCGAGAAGCTGCGGCTGTCGCGGAACTACGCGCGCAACGCCTCGGTCGGCTGGGACGTGCAGCTGGTGTTCGCGACGCTGGCGAGCCTGTTCTACCCGGCCCGCACGGTCGAGCGCGTGGTCGACTGGCTGACGCCGCTCCGGTTCTGGGTCGGGTTCGTGATCCAGGTCGGCGCCCTGCTCGCGGCCGACATCCTCGCGCTCATGATCCGCTTCGACAGCCACGTGCCCCCGACCGAGCTGGTCACGTTCCTGCGCGTGCTGCCGGTCGTGCTGCTGGCGCAGGTGCTGTGGCTGCATGCGTTCAAGCTGTTCCACAGCGTCTGGCGCTACGCCGGCGTGCGCGACCTGCGCAACATCGCGTTCGCGATCGTCGCCGCCCAGTTCACGTGGTGGTTCGCGGCGAAGTGGATCCTCGGTGTGACCTCGCATTCGCGGGGCGTGGTCGCCATCGACGCCCTGCTGGCGATCGCGTTCCTGTCCGGCATCCGCATCGCGCGCCGCCTGCATCGCGAGCTGAAGCCCGGCGGCATGCCGCTCCGGCGGGTGCTGCTCGTGGGCGACGAGGACCCCATGGCGCGCCTCGCGCGCGAGCTCATGGAGCGCTCGGGCAGCGACTGCGAGGTCGTCGGCATGGTGAACGGCGACCCCCGCCGGCGGGGCGTGCGCATCCACGGCGTGCCGGTGCTGGGCACGAAGAGCGAGCTGGACGAGATCCTCCGCCGCACCGAGCCCGACGAGGTGCTGGTGGCGATGCCCGACGCTTCGGAGGAGGCGCGCGAGGACCTGCTGCGGCAGTGCCGCGCGCTCGGGCGCCATGCGCGCCTGGCCCCCGATCTGGCGCAGCTGCTGCTGCGGCCGGAGAACCCGCGCCTGAACGGCGACTACCATCCCGAGGACCTGCTGTTCCGCGAGGCGATCCAGACCGACAGCGCGGTCGCGCGCTCCATCATCGGCGGGCGTTGCGTGCTCGTGACCGGCGCCGGCGGCTCGATCGGCTCCGAGATCGTGCGCCAGGTGGCCTCACATGGGCCGTCCCGGCTCGTGCTCTACGAGCGCCACGAGTTCGCGCTCTACGAGATCGAGCGCGAGCTGCGGCGCCGCTTCCCCGACCTTGCGATCGAGCCGGTGATCGGCGACGTGGCAGACGCGCAGCGTGTGGACGAGGTCATGGCCGCGTTCCAGCCGCAGGCGATCTTCCACGCGGCCGCCTACAAGCACGTGCCGATGATGGAGCGGAACCCCAGCGAGGCGCTGCGCACGAACGTGGTCGGCACGCGCATGGTGGCGGAGGCGGCCGTGCGGCACCAGGCCGACGTGTTCGTGCTCATCTCCACCGACAAGGCCGTGGAGCCGGTGTGCATGATGGGTGTCTCCAAGCGCCTGGCCGAGCTGTCGCTCAAGGTGATGATGGGCGGCTCGCGCACCAAGCTCCTGACCGTGCGTTTCGGCAACGTGCTCGACTCGAGCGGCAGCGTGCTGCCGCTGTTCCGCGAGCAGATCGAGCGCGGCGGGCCGGTCACGGTGACGCATCCCGAGGTGACGCGGCTGTTCATGACCGTGCCCGAGGCGGTGCAGCTCATCCTTCATGCCGCGAGCCTGGGACGGGGCGGCGAGGTGTTCGTCCTCGACATGGGCAAGCCGATCCGCATCCTCGACATGGCGAAGGCCCTGATCAAGCTCTACGGCCTCACACCGGGCAAGGACATCCAGATCGCGATCACTGGCCTGCGTCCCGGCGAGCGGCTGTTCGAGAAGCTCCTCAACGACCACGAGACCGTCTTCAAGTCCGGCCATCCCAAGATCCTGCGCGCGGTCAGCGACCACGACGCGGTGATGGTGCGCGAGGAGATGGCGCGGCTGCTGCGCGTCTCCGAAGAGCGGATGGGCGGAACACGCGGGGTGCTCCAGCAGCTGCGCGAAACACTGCCCGCATGAGCGTGGCGCTTTCCCAGCCGCGGGACCCCGGCTTCACGGTCCCCGCTGTCGAGACCCGGCGACGCGCGCGGGCGAGCCGCGCCTACCTGGTGGTGTCGACGCTGCTCGCACCGGTGGTCGTGCCCGCGGGCCCCGGCCAGACAGCCGTGCTCGACGTCGTCAACCTGTTCGCGATCCTGGCGTTCGCGTACTTCGTGGTCTTCCCCGGGCGGCAGACGCTGCGCGTGCCGCTGCTCGCCCCGACGGTGCTGGTGGCGATCGGCAGCCTGATCGCCTGCGCCTGGGCGCCTTCCATGAGCCTCGCCGCGCTGGCGCTGGCGCAGGACGCCTACCTGTTCGCGTGGTTCGTCGTGCTCGTGAACCTGCTGCACACGCGCCGGGACCTGCGCCTGGTGCGGGTGGCCTGGGTGTGGACGGCGGTGCTGGTGTCGCTCGGCGCGCTCGCCCAGCTCCTGTTCGCCACCGGCGGCTCGCTCGGCACGCTGCTCGGCTCGCGCGGCGTCCGGCCCGCCTCGACGCTCTACAACCCGAACATGCTCGCCGACTACCTCATGATGAGCGTGTTCGTCGCGCTGAGCCTCGCCGCCGAGATCCGGCGCCTGCCGCTGCTGCTGTCGCTCGGCATCATGGGGATCGCGTTGCTGGCCACCAAGTCGAACGGCGGCATGATCGCGTTCGCGGCCGGCGGCCTGACGTGGTGCATCGCCATGGTCGCGACCGGGCCCGCGCACCGCCGCGGCAGCATCTTCGCGACGGCCATGCTGGTCGCGAGCCTCGGCGGGGCGCTGTTCTGGCTCGGCTCCGAGTACGGCATGGGCGATCGCGTGTTCCAGGCCCTGAGCGAGCACACGTTCGTGGGCCGCATGGAGCACAGCTCCCAGAGCCGGCTGCGGATCTGGGACCAGCTCGAGGTCGCGTTCGCGCGCTCGCCGCTCGGCATCGGGCCCGGCAACAGCGCCTCGCTCACGATGGGCATCGCCGACCGCGAGCGGCCGGACTCCTATCGCTCGAAAGAGGCGCACAGCGACTACCTGGCGTTCGCCATCGAGCGCGGGCCGCTGGGCATCGTGGGCCTGCTCGGCCTGCTCGCGGCGCTGTTCGCGCAGGTCGCCGTCTACTGGCGCGCTTCGCGGCGCACGAGCGGCGGGGCGCCGCGTCGCGCCCGGCTGTGGACGGCAGCGATGCTCGCGGTGCTGGCGGGCTCCGTGGTGCACTCGCTCGTGATCGAGAAGCTCCACTTCCGCCACTACTGGCTGTTCATCGCCCTCCTCTGCGCCTCCGCGCTCATCAGCACCGGGCGCACCGCGGGCGATCCGGTGGAGGCCGCATGAGGCGCGCGCCCGGGCTGTGCATCGTGGACGTGATCAACCTGAGCTCGTCGGCGGACACGCTGCTGCGCGAGCGCGTGCTGAGCCTGCGCGCGAAGGGGGTCGACAACCACATCGTCTGCATCGACGGGCCGTACGTGCGGTCGCTGCGCGAGGCCGGCATCCCGGTGTTCACGTATCACCTCCCGCGCGGCGTCGACCCGTTCCGGCTCGCCTGGTCCCTGTTCGAGCTGGTCGCCTACTTCCGCCGCGTGAAGCCCGATCTCGTGCACACGCACTGCTCGGTGCCGGGCATCGTGGGCCGGCTCGCCGCGCGCCTCGCGGGCGTGCCGGTGGTGATGCACACGGTGCACGGGTTCGCGTTCCACGACGGCAGCCGGGGTCCGGGGGCGGCGGCGGCGATCGCCGTCGAGCGCTTCGTGGGCCGCCACACCGACGTGATGCTGAGCCAGAATCACGAGGACATCGAGCGTGCGATCCGGCATCGGATCGTGCCCGAGCGCCGGCTCGAGTGGGTCGGGAACGGCATCGCGCTCGAGAACTTCCTCGCCGCGCCGCCGCGTGAGCAGGCCGCGCGGCCGGTGGTCATCACCTGCGTGGCGCGCATGGAGCCGGTCAAGAACCACGCGCTCCTGCTCGAGGCGGCGGCGAAGCTCCAGGCGAGCGGCCGCCGGTTCGAGCTGTGGCTCGTGGGCGGAGGCGAGGGCCGCGCGCGCTGCGAGCGCCTGGTCGCGGACCTGGGACTCTCCGACGTGGTGCGCTTCCTCGGCTATCGCGACGACATCCCGGTCCTGCTCGCGCGCTCGGACATCGGCGTGCTCACGTCGCTCAAGGAGGGCATCCCGCGTGCAGCGGTCGAAGCGATGGCCTCGGGCCTGCC
>Ga0306920_100014371_pt1 | contig 10808 bp, 10 predicted proteins | sample flu12Cox44000170_FD_204666 | JGI IMG/M metagenome (GOLD analysis project Ga0306920, IMG submission 204666) | Lab enrichment of tropical soil microbial communities from Luquillo Experimental Forest, Puerto Rico - flux4day.12C.oxic.44.000.170 (v2)... | ecosystem: Environmental > Terrestrial >... | reverse complement strand
CATAGCACTCGCCGCGTTCCTCGGACCGAGCCTCGGCAACGCCATGATCGCGATCGGGATCACCGCGACGCCCATCTTCGTGCGACTGACGCGCGGGCAGGTGATGGCGGTCAAGGTCGAGGACTATGTCGAGGCGGCGCGCGCCGTGGGCAATCCGCGCTGGCGCATCGCGCTCGTTCATATCCTGCCCAACATTCTCCCTGCCTTGCTGGTGCAGGCGACCTTGTCGATCGCCGCCGCCATCATCGCCGAAGCGGCGCTATCGTTCCTCGGCCTCGGCCAGCAGCCACCCGCGCCGTCGTGGGGCAGCATGCTCAATTCCGCGCAGCGCTTTCTCGTCAACGCCCCGTGGATGGCGATTTGGCCGGGGCTTGCCATTTTCGCGACGGTGCTGTCTTTCAACCTGCTCGGGGACGGGTTGCGCGATGCGCTCGACCCGCGCGAGCGATAACGGGCCGTGAGCCCGGGGAAATCGACGATGACCACGAATGGACAGGCCATTCTCGATTGGCTGGCGGGCCAGCGCACGGCCATGCTGGCGCTGCTGGAAGAACTGGTGAACACCGACAGCGGCAGCTACGACAAGCCCGGCGTCGATGCGGTCGGCGAGCGCATCCGCGGCTTTTTCGACCGCCAAAGCATCGTCTACGACACGGTCCCCAACGACCGCTACGGCGACGTGGTGCGCGCGACCGTCGGCCAGGGCGCCAACACCTCGATCCTGCTAATGGGGCACCGCGACACGGTGTTCCCGAAGGGCGAAGCGGGACGCCGCCGCTTCCGCATCGAGAACGGCCGCGCCTACGGCCCCGGCGTCGCCGATATGAAAGCGGGCCTGGTGATGAACGCGTTCGTGCTCGCGGCCTTTCAGAAGTTCGGCGGCGCGCCGGCCCCGCTGGTCGGATTGTTCACCTCGGACGAGGAGGTCGGCTCGCCCTCATCGCGCCCGGTGATCGAGGCGGAAGCGCGGCGCGCACGCGCCGTTTTCAACTCCGAGCCGGGACGCCCGACCGGCGCCGTCGTCACCGGCCGCAAGGGCGGCGTGTTCATGAAATGCGAGGTGACCGGCAAGGCAGCCCATTCCGGCGGCAACTTCGAGCAGGGCATCAGCGCGATCGAGGAGCTCGCCCGCAAGATCATCGCGCTGCACGCGCTCACCGATATCCCCAAGGGCATCACCCTCAACGTCGGCCTCGTTTCAGGCGGCCAGACCGTCAACACGGTTGCGCCGAGGGCGGAGTGCCAGATTGACCTGCGTTACGTCACGCCGCTTGATCGCGCCGCCACGGTCGAGAAGATCGAGCGGATCGTCGCGACCAGCCACGTCCCGGGCACCAGCGCGAAGCTCGAAATCATCGGCGAGTTCCTTCCCCTCGTCCAAAGTTCCAAGAGCAAGCGCCTGTTTCAGCATTACGTCACCTGCGCCAAAGAGGTCGGGCTCAACGTCACCGGCGAGTTCACCGGCGGCTGCGCGGATTCCGGCTTCGCGGCCGGGGTCGGCGCCACGACTTTGTGTGGCACCGGACCGGTCGGCGGGAAGGCGCATACGCCGGATGAATACCTCGAGGTCGACTCGCTCGTGCCGCGCGCGCAGAGCCTGGCGCTCGCGGTGATGCGGCTGGAGCGGTGAGGGCTACTCCGGCCTGCCAAGATTTTCACTCCCCGCGCTACCGCACATCGCCACTACAAAACCTCACCCCATGACCAGTACCCTGTTCTCGTCGATCAAGCTTGCCGATCTCGAGCTCGACAACCGCATCGTCGTTTCGCCGATGTGCCAGTACAGCGCCGACGACGGCTCGGCGACCGACTGGCACCTCTCTCATCTCGGCATGCTCGCCAACTCGGGGGCCGCGCTGGTGGTGGTCGAAGCGACGCACGTGGAGCGGCGCGGCCGCATCACCCACGGCTGCCTCGGACTTTATTCCGACGACAACGAAGCGATGCTCGCGCGCGTGGTCACCCATTGCCGGCGGATCAGCACCGCCAAGCTTGGCATTCAACTCGCGCACGCCGGGCGCAAGGCGTCGTCCGCTCGGCCCTGGGAAGGCGGCCTCGGCCTCAGGAGGGACGATGACCCCTGGGAGACGATCGCGCCTTCGGCCATTGCATTCGGCAATGAGTGGTCCGCGCCGCGCGCGATGAACCGCGACGACATGGACCGCGTGCGCGATGCTTTCGTTTCGTCGGCGAAGCGCGCGCTGCGGATTGGATTCGACGCCATCGAATTGCACTTGGCGCACGGTTATTTGCTGCACTCGTTCATGTCGCCGATTTCGAACCATCGCAGCGATGAGTACAACGGCTCGGCGGAGGGGCGGCTGCGCTTTCCTCTCGAAGTCGTCGCGGCCGTGCGCGCGGCGGTGCCGCGCTCGATCCCGCTGGGGGCACGCATCACCGGGAGCGATTGGCTCGATGGCGGCATGACGCCGGACGACGCGGTCACGCTTGCCAAGGCGCTCAAACAGGCGGGACTCGATTTTGTGTGTGTTTCGTCGGGAGGGGCCTCGGCTGAGGTCATGCGCGGCGGCGGTCCACTTGCCCAGGCGCTCGGGCCCGGATATCAGGTGCCGTTTGCCGCGAGGGTTAAGCGCGAAGCCGGCATCGCGACGCGCGCGGTCGGGTTGATCGCGACGCCGCAACAGGCCGAGGCGATCGTGAGCGAAGGCAAGGCGGACATGATTGCGCTCGCGCGCGCCATGCTCGACGATCCGCACTGGGGCTGGCGTGCCGCGCAGGCGCTCGGCGCGGAAGTCAAACGCCCGCCGCAATATGCACGTGCCGCACCGAAGCTGTGGCCGGGAGCGACTTATCGGGCGTGACCTGGCGGGCGGCGCGTCCCGCGCGCGAATAGTGGAGGTCAGCATGGTCGCGTCACCTGCAGCCGCGATGCTATTTGCCGTCATGATGGTTTTTGCCGCCGCAGAGACGGCTACGGCCAAGGCCGCCCGACCGCGCCATCTGTCGGCGTCCCATTCGGTTGTCTCCAGCCAGCAAGCGGTACAACGCAAGAAACCGCCGGTTTCCCACGCGCCGGCGCATGACGAGAAGGCCTGGATGGAGCGTGCGTCGGCACCGAGCAATGGTGCGAGCGGCGGCGGCATGTAGGGCAGGGCCGACCATGGCCGGCAACCTCAGCCTCGATGAACTCAAGAAAGCGGTGAAGGCCGGCGCCGTCGACACGGTGGTCGTCGCCATGGTCGACATGCAGGGCCGCCTGGTCGGCAAGCGTTTTCACGCGCAGCATTTCGTCGAGAGCGCCTACAAAGAGACGCACGCCTGCGATTATCTGTTGGCGAACGACATCGATATGGAACCGGTGCCCGGCTACGCGGTCGCGAGCTGGGACAAGGGCTACGGCGATTTCGTGCTCAAGCCCGATCTTGCGACCCTGCGCCGGCTACCCTGGCTCGACGGCACCGCGCTCGTCCTCGCCGACGTGCTCGATCACGATCATCGCGACTTGGTCCATTCCCCGCGCTCCATACTCAAGGCGCAGGTCGCCCGGCTTTCGGCCGCACAGATGCGCGCCTTGGTCGCTTCCGAGCTCGAGTTTTATCTCTTTGACGAGACCTACGAGAGCGCGCTCGCCAAGCGATACGCCGGGCTGAAGACCGCCGGCTCGTATATCGAAGACTATCACATCCTGCAGACTACGAAGGAAGAAGCCGTGATGCGCGCGGTGCGCAATGGTCTGCAGGGTGCTGGCATCCCGGTGGAAAACTCGAAGGGGGAGTGGGGGCCCGGGCAGGAAGAGATCAACGTACGCTACGCCGACGCGATCGAGATGGCCGACAACCACGTCCTACTCAAGAACGCCGTCAAGGAGATCGCGTGGGCGCACGACAAATGCGTGACCTTCATGGCGAAGTGGAACTACGCGCTCGCCGGATCCAGCGCGCACGTTCATTTGTCCCTGTGGGACAGCCCCGGCAAGAAGCCGCTGTTCCACGATGCCAAAGCCGAGCACGGCATGTCGGCGCTGATGCGTGTGTTCCTGGCCGGGCAGCTCAAATACGCACGCGACATCACCTATTTCCTTGCGCCCTACATCAACTCCTACAAACGGTTCCAGGTCGGCACATTCGCGCCTACTCGGACGGTGTGGAGCCGCGACAACCGTACCGCGGGCTTTCGCCTGTGCGGTGAGGACAGCAAGGCAATCCGCATCGAATGCCGCATCGGCGGGGCGGATCTTAATCCCTACCTCGCCTTTGCCGCGCTGATCGCCGCGGGACTTGCAGGCGTTGCCGAGAAGCTCGCGCTTCCGCCAGCCCACGTCGGCGACGCTTACGTGGACCGCAAGCTGCCCGAGGTACCGAAGACGCTGCGCGAGGCCACCGAGGCGCTGGCGCGCTCAAAAATGCTGCGCGCCGCCTTCGGCGACGCCGCGGTCGATCACTACGTGCACACGGCCGAATGGGAGCACTTCGAGTACGACCGCCGCATCACCGACTGGGAGCTGACGCGCGGGTTCGAGCGGTATTAACAATGCAATTGCGGGCGGATTGGAACTATCCCACGTCGGTGCGGTTCGGCTCCGGCCGCATCGCCGAACTTGCCGAGGTCGTGAACGCAGGTGGCATCGCGCGGCCGCTGTTCGTCACCGATCCAAACCTGGCGCGGCTGCCGATGGTGGCCGATGCGCTTTGGTCGTTGCGCGCCACCGGTATCTCGACCGAATTGTTCAGCGACATCCAGCCCAACCCTGTCGAAGCAAACATCGTGGCCGGCGTGGCTGCCTTTCGCGCCGGCGGGCACGACGGCGTGATCGCATTCGGCGGCGGCTCGGCGTTGGATGCCGGCAAGCTCATCGCGTTCATGACCGCGCAGGTGCGACCCGTCTGGGATTTCGAAGACGTCGGCGACTGGTGGACGCGCGCGAATACGCAGGGGATTGCGCCCGTTGTCGCCGTGCCGACGACCGCCGGCACCGGGTCGGAGGTCGGTCGGGCGGCGGTCGTTACCAACGAAGCGACACACACGAAGAAAATCATTTTTCATCCGCGCATGATGCCGAAAATCACGATCTGCGATGCGGAACTCACGCTCGGCATGCCGCCGGCGATCACCGCCGGAACCGGCATGGACGCGCTGGCGCATTGTTTGGAAGCGTATTGCGGCGCGTTCTATCACCCGCTCGCGGACGGGATCGCCGCGGAAGGCGTCAGGCTGGTGAAGGAAAACCTTGCCCGCGCGGTCGAGGACGGCAGCGATATCGAGGCCCGCTCTCACATGATGGCGGCCGCCGCCATGGGCGCCACTGCCTTTCAGAAGGGGCTCGGCGCGATCCACGCGCTCTCGCATCCGGTGGGCGCGCTCTACGACACGCATCACGGCATGACCAACGCGGTGTTCATGCCGTACGTGCTGATGTTCAACCGTCCGCTCATCGAGGATCGTATCAAGCGCCTTGCCGCCTACATCGGCTTGCGACCGACTTTCCGTGCCTTCCTCGATTGGGTGCTCTCGTTGCGCGCAGCGATTAGTGTGCCGCATACGCTCGCCGGGCTGAAAGTGGATGACGCGCAGATCGCCCGGATCGTCGCCATGGCGGTCGAGGACCCGACCGCGGGCGGTAACCCGCGACCGTTCGAAAAACGTGCCGCGCGCACGGTGTTTAAACGCGCGCTCGAGGGGCGGCTGTAACTGTGTCGAGCAGATGACTGAATCCCGCTGCGCTCATGCGGGCGAGATCTTCCGGCCGGTCCACATCCCATAACGGCGGCAGTTCGTGGCATGTGAGACCGTGCTGGGTAAGGCGTCGGCGTGTCTTCGCCATCACCATGTCCGTGCTCCAGGCCATATCGGTGAACAAGCTCGGCTGCGGTTGCCGCGAGCCGATCAGCACGTAACCGCCGTCCTCGGCCGGAATGACGACGACGTCGTTACCCTCGCGCATCATGTCGGCTGCTTCGTGCAGATGCGCCGGCGTCAGGGCCGGGCAATCGGTGCCGATGACGATGACCGGTCCGGCGACCGCTTGGCATGCCGCGAGCATGCGCGCGCCGAGGTCGCCATCCGGCTGAACGGCAAGACCCATCGAAAAACGTGACGCCAGCGTGGTGAAAAACGCGTGTGGCGGCGCAGGCGTCACCCATAACGTCACCGACCCGATGCTCGCTTTGCACGCGGTCGCGACCGTACGCTCGATCAACTGTGTATGCAGTGCAGCCGCGCCCCCGGCGCCGAGCGCCGGGATGAGACGCGTCTTCACCGCGCCTGCCACCGGCGCCTTGGCGAGAAGGGCGAGCGCGACCGGCTCAGGCGTCGCGGGCGCCATAGCCGTATTGCCGCGCTAATCGGGCGGGCTCCGTGCCCAGGAAGAATGCAAGCCGGAGCCGCCACATCATAAAAATAGTCCGCACCACGCCGTCGCGGTCCCAGCGGCGCCCCGACGTCGTCACCCTCGCGGTGAGGCACGCGGGCGGGCCGATCCCCTTGAGCCGTCGCGACATCACGACGTCCTCCATCAGCGCAATGTCGGGGAATCCGCCCGCACGCGCGAAGGCCGCGCGCGTCATGAACATCGCCTGATCGCCGGTGGCAATGCCGGTGATCCGCGACCGCCAATTCATCATGGCGGCGACAACGCGCAGCAACCGGCTGCGGCCGGCGATCGTCACGTCGAAACGCCCCCAGGCTCGCTGCGAGCCTGCAAGCGCGTCGACCACGAGCCGGTCGGCATCGGACGGCAGGCGCGTGTCGGCATGAAGAAAGAGCAGCACGTCGTCGTGTGCGGCGGCGGCGCCCGCATTCATTTGCGATCCGCGCCCGCGAGGCGCGGCTAACACGAGGTCAGCGAGCGGACGCGCCTGTTCGACTGTGCGATCCCGGCTGCCGCCGTCGACCACGATCACCTCGGCGCCACGCTCGCGCAAAGGCTCAAGCGCGGCGAGAGTTTCCTCAACGGTGGCGGCTTCGTCGAGCACCGGAATGATGATCGACAGCATCAGCGTCACCGGGCGCCGCGGCGCGTTATCGCGACTTGGCGGTCGCGGTTGCGGATTCCAGTCCGATCCGGCCGAAGCCCGGGAGCTTGATGGCGGGGCGCCGGATGTCGAGGCCGGCGACCAAGCTGAGCAGGTTCACCTCAAGTCCCTCGACCCAGCCCACCTTGAGGCCGAGAAGCCCCCACAGGCTCGCTTCCACGCCGGTGCCGCTTCCGGTCAGGCCGAAGAGTGCGCCGTCGGTGCGAAAATCCTTGCCGATCGCCTCGGGCGGCAGGGCGATGTCGAGTTCGGGCGCCGCCCGCAGCACGCTCGCAACGAACGTGTTGCTGTTCGGTCCCGGCCACAGGCGATAGTCGCCGAGCCGAGCGTAGGGATAGTCTGCGATCGCCGCGCGGATTTTTGCGATCGCTGCGGCCGCCGCAGTTCCCCTGATGTCGCCGACGATCTGCGGCGCGTTACCGAACCAGCGCGCATCGGGCGCCCAGCCGTCGACGTGAATGGGCCGGCCGAAGCCGGTCAGGTCGTAGCGCGTGTAGCTCTTGGCGTTCTCCGCTTTGAGCACGATCCAGCTGTGGACCGCGAAAATGCCCTTCCAACGCCCGGTGCGGGCGGAGAAAACGATGATGCGCGCTTCGCGATCGGCCGCGGCTGGCGCGAGGATGCGGGCGCTCGACCAGTCGGCGTCATACCACCTGCCCGAACGTTCGCCAGCATAATAGATGACGGCGCGAACCAAGAGCGGCAGCAGGAATACGATGATTAGGGGCATGGCGAAATTCTTCGGGCGAAGGCGCATGGCGGGTTAGATCAAGACGGGATTCCGGCGCGAATGTGGCCCCCGCTATAGCACTTTCCCCGCCGCTGGCGATTTGCTTTTCTGGGCTGCGTGGCAGGCAAGAGCAGGGGAGTCCCATGGCCGACGGCACCGACGTTTTCGACATCATCCACACCACCCGCTCGATGCGGCGCCTCAAGCCCGACCCGGTGCCCGACGCGCTTATCCGCCGCATTCTCGAAGCCGGCCAATGCGCGCCGAGCGGCGGCAACGCGCAGCGCTGGCGCTTCCTCGTGATCAAGGATCCGGCCGTCAAGAAGGCGGTGCAGGTCTGGTATCAGAAAGCCTTCGACGAGGTCATCGGGCCGCGCTACCGCACGAGCCCGCCGCCGCCGGGCGTGGATGCCGAGCGTTATCGGCGCGCGGCCAATGCGACGCAGTATCTCACGGAGCATTTTCACGAGGCGCCGGTCTGGATCGTTGCCTGCATCGAGCACGGCAGCGAAAAGCCCAACCGCTCCTCCGGCTCGAGCATCTATCCGGCCGTGCAGAATATGCTGCTCGCCGCGCGCGCGCTCGGGCTCGGCGCGACGCTCACAACGCGCCATCTGCTTTACGAAAAGGAGACGGAAGATGCGCTCGGCTTGCCGCCCGGCGTCCACTCCTACGCGATCCTCCCGATCGGCTATCCCATAGGCAAATTCGGGCCGCTTGGGCGCGGGCCGCTCAGCGAGATCGTCTATGCCGATCGCTGGGGCGAGCCGTGGAGCGGCGCCGCTTAATGGCGTAGCCGGCGAATGACGGCCAACCCGGTTCTGATCGAGGTCCTGCGCGGATCCCGGGTCGAGAGCACGCATCGCGGCGCGGTCGCCGTGGTGGATGCCGATGGCGCAACGATGCTGGCGCTCGGCGACGCGACGCAAGCGGTGTTTCCGCGTTCCGCCGTGAAGGCGCTGCAAGCGCTGCCGCTGGTCGAAAGCGGCGCCGCCGATCATTATCGACTCGGCGACGAAGAGCTCGCGATCGCCTGCGGCTCGCACTGCGGCGAGCCGGCACATGTGGCCGTGGCCGAACGTATGCTCGCGCGCGCGGGATTGGATGCGTCGGCGCTCGAATGCGGCGCGCATCGGCCAGCCCATGCGCCATCAGCGGAGGCGCTGGCGCGCGCGGGCTGGCCCCCGTCGGCCTTGCACAATAATTGCTCCGGCAAGCACGCGGGTTTTCTCTGCGTCGCGTGCCATCTCGGCGTCGAGCACCGCGGCTATGTTGCGCCGGATCATCCGGTACAGCAGACGGTCAAGTCGACGATCGAGAGCTTGGCCGGCGTGACGATCGGGCAAGATCACTGCGCCGTCGACGGTTGCTCGGTCCCCACCTGGGCGGTGCCGCTTGCGAGCTGGGCGCATGTCTTTGCCCGGTTCGGCACAGGCCACGGGCTCACCGCCGCGCGGGCGGACGGCGCGGCGCGCCTACGGGCGGCGTGTGCGCGCCAACCGTTTTTCGTCGCCGGCACCGGCCGATTTGCCACCATCGCGATGGAGCGCCTGCGCGAGCGCGCCTTCGTCAAGGGCGGGGCCGAGGGGGTGTATTGCTGCGCGCTGCCGGATCAGGGTTTCGGCATCGCGCTCAAATGCGATGACGGCGCCGGACGCGCCGCCGAAGCCACCATGGCGGCGCTGATGATCCGGCTGATGTCGCTTGATTCCGACGAGCGCGCGATGCTCGAACGGTTTGCCCGGCCGGCGATCAACAACTGGAACGGCATGGACGTCGGCCGCCTGCAGCCCACCGCGGCACTGCTGCCGAAGTGATAATCGGCTTCGCCTTGCCGAGTGCGGCGACTCTACTTCACCGCAAACACCCAGATCGATCCACCCTGCGGCACCTCCGGATATTTTCCCGGAAACAGCAGGTTTAGCCGGCCCTGCATGCGCGCGGCATCGACTCCCCAGCCGGACTGGACTGCGATGTATTGTTTGCCGTCCACCTTGAACGAAACCGGAACGCCATTGACGCCCGATGCGGTCGGGTGTTCCCACAGGATCTTGCCGGTCTTGGCGTCGAACGCGCGGAACATGCGGTCGTTGGTGCCGCCTGCGAACAAGAGCCCGCCGCCGGTCGCCAGCACCGGGCCCCAGTTCTGCGATGGCAATTTGGTGGTCCACACGCGCTTGCCGGAATCGAGATCCCACGCCTGCAGCTCGCCGAAATGGTCGGCGCCCTTGACCATGGTGAGCACGTTCTTGGCGACGCCGGTGTAGCGCTCGCCCGGAACGTATTTCGCTTCGCCGCCGGTGAGTTCCGAGCAAAGATTTTCGTTCGCGGGGATGTAGAGGAGCCGCGTCTGTGGACTGTAGGCGACCGGCGGCCAGTCCTTGCCACCCCACAGGCCGGGGCAAAACAGGACGGCCTTGCCGGTGCCCGGCTTACGTGCCTCATCGATCTCGGGCCGACCGGTCTTGGGATCGAGGCTCTTGAACACGTTCTGCCGCACGAACGGCTGGCCGGTGATGAAGTTGATCTTGTCGCGCGTGCGCTCGAGCCGCCACAGATAGCCGTTGCGCGCCACGTCGACGAGCCCTTTCACCGTCCGTCCGCCGTGGCGGTAGTCGACCAGGATCGGCGGGGACACTTCATCCCAGTCCCAGGAATCGTTCGGGTGATACTGAAAGTATCCCCTGATGGCGCCGGTCTTGGTGGCGAGCGCGATCACCGACGAAGTGTAGAGATTGTCGCCCGGGCGCTGGTCACCCATCCACGGTCCGCCATTGCCGGTTCCCCAGAAGGCGAGGTCGGTATCCGGATCGTAGGTGCCGGTGACCCACACCGAGCCTCCGCCGGTCTTCCACTGATTGCCTTCCGGCCAAGTCTCGCTCCCAGGGTCTGCTCGCGCCGGCACCGTGTAGGTGCGCCACAGCTCGTTGCCGGATTCGTTATCATAAGCCGCCACGAATCCGCGCACGCCGAATTCACCGCCGGAGACGCCGATCATCACCCGCCCGTCAACGACGAGCGGCGCGAGCGACATGTAGTAGCCTTTCTTGAAGTCCTCGACCTTGGTGGTCCAGGCTTCCTTGCCG
>Ga0306920_100014370_pt1 | contig 10810 bp, 12 predicted proteins | sample flu12Cox44000170_FD_204666 | JGI IMG/M metagenome (GOLD analysis project Ga0306920, IMG submission 204666) | Lab enrichment of tropical soil microbial communities from Luquillo Experimental Forest, Puerto Rico - flux4day.12C.oxic.44.000.170 (v2)... | ecosystem: Environmental > Terrestrial >... | reverse complement strand
AAGTTCCTGGGCTTCCGCATCAGCGCCGACTCGCCACCGCTGCGCGAAATAGCGCCCAAGGCCGTAGCGCGGTTTAAGCACCAGGTCCGTCAAATCACCCGCCGCGCGCGGGGCGTAAGTATCGACCGAGTGGTACAAGACTTACGACCGTATGTGCGCGGATGGGGCGAATACTTCGGCTGGTGCGAAACGCCCTGGAAGCTCAGCGACCTTGATAAATGGGTCCGCCACCGGCTGCGCTGTTACCTTTGGGTTCAATGGCGCACGCCGCGGCGACGACGGACTCGCCTTGGTGCGTTGGGCGTTAAACCCGGGTTAGCCGCGTATATTTCGTGGTCTCGCGGTCCTTGGCGGCCAAGCGGTTCGAAAACTCTGAACTTCGCGATTCGCAACGCCTACTTCGATGACCTCGGCCTTCCTCGGCTTTGCGTTCGGCGTGCTTAACCCGCCGAACCGCCGTATACGGTTCCGTATGTACGGTGGTGTGGGAGGGGCGGAGTCGCGAGACTCCCCCCTATCCCGATTGACGGTGGTCCGGCCCTGCGGCTATCGGACAGCTTACTCATGAAGACTGGAACTTTATATTCAGATCAAATACTGGATTCTCCTGTTGATGCCTTCCTCTCAACCCCTGGGCCATGCGTGGGGAACATGGTGCTGCTCGATAACCTTCGCCTCTGCTGAGTAAGGCCCACAGCACTCGCGCATTCTTGTGGGCCAGCGCGACCGCCGCGACATTGGTGCCACGGCGGAGTTTGAGCCGTGCGGCCCAGGCACTGCGTTGATCGCCACGGCGTGCAATCGTCCACAGCGCCGCGCGGGCACCATGAATCAGCAGGCTGCGCAGGTAGCGATCGCCGCGCTTGCTGATCCCCAGCATTTGGGTACGGCCGCCGGTGGCGGTTTGTATACGGGACCGAGCGCAAATTGGCTGAGCTGATGAGCCGCGAGCTCGGCAAACTTCCCTTCGCCGCACTGTTCATCGGTGGCGTGCACTTCGGCGAGCACCTGGTGCTGGCGGCGGTAGGGGTCGACGACCACGGTGAAAAGCATGTGCTCGGCTTTCGTGAGGGTGCTACCGAAAATTCGGCGGCGTGCAAAGCACTGCTACCCGCAAACACGGTCATGATCAACTTGCCAGCGTGACTCGTAGTATTCGCCCACGGTTCTGACAGCGACTGAAAGCGAGCGCCAGCCTCGCGTATAGTTTCCATTGTCTCCAAGAGATCGCGGGTCGAGCGGGCTAGACGGTCGACTTTCCACACGATGACCGTGTCGCCGTTGCGCAGCTGATCGAGCATGCGCTGAAACTCCGGGCGCTCCCGGCTGGCGCCTGAGACTTTCTCGCGAAAGATCTTTTTACAGCCCGCGTTCCTGAGGGCCTGCATTTGCAAGTCGAGGTTCTGCTCCAGGGTCGATACGCGCGTAGCCGATGTTCATAATCTCACTAAGGCCAAAGGCCCCTCCACCAATAATGATTACATCAAACGGCCCACTCTGAACCGCCTCTACAAACGTGTTACAAACAAAATTCCCCAAAGTATCGCGGGTAAATGGTGTCTCTGGCGACGGATTCATGGAATTACCGACCCTCCCGAATGTGCAATGACCATGGCTATTTTTGCCCCTAAGAAACTGATTGGGGCACGGCTGCATGGTGAAGCACCTCTCCGGTTTGGAGATTAATGAGGCTTAGGCCGAATTGCTGGGCGCGGCGGATAATACCATTGATGAGGCGCGTGCGGTGAAGCTGGTCGTAGGCCGTGGCGCCGGAGTCGCGGTAGACCATCTCGCCGCGCAGCACACGGTAAACCAGTATCGCGAGTTTGCGGGCGGTGGCGGTAATGGCCTTGGGCTGGCCAAGCCGGTAAGCCAGGCGGCGATAGTAGGCTCCCAGCGCGGTCGCGCTGCGCGTCAGGCTCATCGCACAGCGGCGCAGGACCGCCGCCGCGCGATTGGCCGAGGGTTGAGTCTTGGAACTGAGTAGCCGGCCGCCGGAGATCTTGTTGTTGGGCGCCAGCGTCAGCCAGGCGGTAAAGTGCTTCTCGGTACGCCAGCGGCTCATGTCGGTGCCGATTTCCGCGATCAGTTGCAGCGCGCCGTAGGGTCCTATGCCATCGATCTGGCTGAGGTCGGCGCCCCCGGTTATGCGATGGAGCGGCGCGCGCAGCTCCCCGCGCGGTTCGTTCTTGCTGTGCTTGTAGCGCTGTCGAGCGGTCGGCAGCTCGCTTGGGGCGGATGGGCGGCTGTCCGCCAAGTGCGCGAGCTGGCCTTCGATGGCCTGGTCGCACTGGGCGATTTGCCGCTGATGGAACTCAAACGCCTCGAAGTTCTGGCGCAGCGCGAACAGATGTTCGGCACGATAGTGGCCGGTCAGCGCTGCGGCAATCTCCGTTTCACTGGCCTTGCAGCGGCCGTCGCGGTGGGCCGCCAAGAGATGCGGGTCGCGCACCCCGGCCAGGATGTCGCGCACAATCGCCATGCCGGTCACTCCGGTCAGCTCGCTGAGCACGTGATGGAGCTTGAGATTCATCTCGGTCAGGGCCTTCTGCATGCGGTGAATGCAGGTAGCGGCGGCTTCGATCAGGGTTTGGCGGTGGCGCACATAGCCGCGCAGCGCCACAATCTCGCCGGCCGGGCGGAAGCTGGCCTGCAGCAGGCCCACGCTATGGAGTTCCTGCAGCCACTGGCAGTCCTGGACGTCGCTCTTGCGCCCGCGCACGTTGTGCACCTGGCGGGCATTGACCAGCACCACCTCCAGCCCGCGCTCCTCCAGCACTTCGTAAAGCGAGATCCAATAGACCCCGGTCGACTCCATCGCCACCGTCTTGATGCCACACTGCACCAGCCAGTCAGTCAGCTGATGGAGGTCGGCGGTAAAGGTGCGGAAGGCACGCACCGGCTGAGGGTCGCGGCCCTCCGGTACCGCCACGTAGTGACTCGTCGCGCCACAGTCGATGCCGGCGGCGTCGGGTTGAATGCGCTTGAGCAGCGGCGACCAGCCGCGAGGCTTGGTTGCGGCAGCATGGCGCGGAGCTGGGGGCCTGCGATTATCCTTCATGCGCGGTTCCTGCATAGTGGAATCCGCGGGAGGATGCGGGCACAGGGGTGCGATGGCGTAGACACTCTCCTAAACGGGCTCACCACCGGGGTGTCACCAATGCCGTTATCGCAGCACCCCACCGACCATGCTCAAAAACGGGCTCGAAGCACCAATGGGTTGTGCGGTCTCGGTGTCCGCAAGCTTTCCGCCCGCTCTTCTTTACATCAGCTCGCGCTCAGTTTCTTCCATGCCGTGTCGCACGTTCCACCGCGTAACCTGCTCAAAAAGGAAAATTTCGCAATCCGTCGGGAAGAATTGGGCCGCCTAGCCGATGTGGAAGCTGGCTTTCTCCATTACAGCCCTCCACATCTTGCGCCCATCATGCTCCTGTAGTGCTCCCCAGGAATCAAGCCACGAGTTTAGGTTGCAGCGCGGAACTGCCGCGGGCTGAGATAGCCGAGAGCCTGATGTGGCCGCTCGGCATTGTACCAGTGAATCCACTGAGTAATGGCAGCACGGTAACCAGCATTGGCGGCATCGGCGACACCACCGCAGCCATGATCATTGCCGAACTCGGAGACCCTGCGCGCTTCGAGAGTGCGGGCGCGCTGGCAGCCTATGTCGGCGTATGTCCTGCACATAAGCACTCGGGTAAGCATCAGCCGAAGAGTTCGTCGCTTAGCCCGATTGGAAATCGTCGGCTGAGACGCGCTTTATGGATGCCGACGCTCGGTGCTGCCACTCAGAGCAATCCCTGGCTGATGATCTTCTATCGTCGGCTGATCGAACGCGGCAAGCCTTACAAGGTCGCCCTGTGCGCGGCCATGCGCAAACTGCTGGCGGCCAGGGCGTATATAAGGATACTCATCTGCTCGGCCTGGAAAAATTCTGCGCCACCCGGGTGCAGTTCCCCAAACTGTGGACGTTGCCAGACGAACGCTTCAAGCGTCTCAACGACTTCCATGACGATGTGGGAAAAGGAACTTTGCCGCAGTACAGTTTTATCGAGCGCATGAATGCGGGTCTTTCTGGCGGTAGTTCAGAGAGAGGTGCAACGACCGGCCTGGGCTGCTGGAGCGAGGTGGATTTGAACCAGCGAGTCCCTTCAATTCGCGATATTTTGGCGATTTGGCAGGCATTTCGCTTCTCCGGAGAAAAATCGTCTCAGCCGATTCCGTAAGTGTTCAAGCCCGAAAAGGCCCCATCCATCCTCACTTTTCAGGACTGGCTTTCCGCCGCCAACAGAGCCATGTGTGTGTCCGCCGGCGAGGGGGGCGGGCAGTCGATGAGCCGATCATTGTCAGAGCGAGAACGGGAAAAGTTGGCGGACAAAATCGCCGGGCTGCAATCGCTCGATGTCGCACAACTGAAGGCGCACTGGCGGACTCTTTATGCGGCCGAGGCGCCTGCACGGTTCAGCCGCGACCTGCTGATTCGAGCCGTGGCCTACCGCCTGCAGGAGCGGGCGCTGAGCGGGCTTAAACCAATTACCAGGCGCCTGTTCCAGCGCATAGCGGCCGATGCACATGCTCGGCGACCGCTTGGGGTCGTGTCGGTGCGCAAGCTCGAAGCCGGGGCGGTGCTGATTCGGGAGTGGAACGGCGTCCAACATACGGTGGTGGTGCTGGAAAACGGCTTCCGCTACCGCGGTCAGCGCTATCGCTCACTTTCGGAACTGGCGCGGTTGATTACCGGCAGCCGCTTGTCAGGACCATTGTTTTTCGGCCTAAAGAACCGTACCGAGGCGCTGGGCGATGGAGCACACTAAACACCCGGTGCGGCGCTGTGCGGTCTACACCCGCAAATCTTCGGAAGAGGGCCTGGAGCAGGACTTCAATTCCCTCCAGGCCCAGCGCGAAGCGTGCGAGGCCTTCATCCGCAGCCAGGCCGGCGAGGGCTTTTTGAGCAGAGCGAAATGTTTTGGATACTGTCAGGGCTGAGCCAAAGTCCTCTGCCTTTAACCGTGTAGACACCGGACACCATAGACCATCCGCCCGTTCGGCCCCTCGGTTATACGCCTCGAATGCTGGTGAGCGCGTTTGGCGTTTAAGGTTGGCCGCAGTGTTGCACGGGCGACAGACGGGTGTTTCGTGATGACGCTGGACACACGCAAACTATAGCAAACGCACGCCGGGAATTTGTCAAAAGGCGAAGTGCGACGCGAACTGCGAACAAAACGCTCCTAGGTGCTCGAGTGCTTTGTTAACGCGCTGCGTGAGTACAAGACTACAATGTTTCGTCGGCGCCGCTTTCAGGTTCAAAAAGCAGCGCTTAACTTTCATTACCGGCATGCTCTTCAACGGACCAGACCAGACTACCCTAAAACACAACAGTTCTTTCGAAGCAGAGAGGCTAGCAACGCGGCTCATTACTTACTTCTTGTGGGGATCAGCTGATAAAGACAAGTGACTAGCTCCGCGAGTAGGGACCCAGGCTTGACCGGTAACCAGCGCTACTAACTCTCGACAAAGGGTATCGACCGATAGCTGCCGCGTTCCTGTCGATAAAGGTTCAAATTATCCTGCTTTGAACCGGAAATTAGTAGCGGCTTCGACAATTGAATAACCGACTCACGCCAGAACTGCATCTGGCTAAGACGCTTCGATCCACACAACCCGACGGAGCCAGGTGTCGATTGGACCGATGTTCATCCGACATCGTAGTAGGTGTAACTGCAGAAATGTTTTAGCGGCCCACTTGTTGCATATGCAACCTCGAGCGCAACTAATAGCGATTTCGCTGATTAGTTCTGATTAAGGCGAGAGTAGGTTCCAAATTGCGAAGAGCAAGCGTTTCGCGGCACACCGCGATCCTCTAAACGAGGTGAATTATTTATGAAAAGCAGGATAAGTTGCCTACTCGGGTCGGCCCTGGCAGTGTTCCAACTCGCCGCCTGTCAAAAAGCGGCACCATTTAACCCTGCCCTTGCAGGGCACTTCTTTCCGCTGCGTACCGGTTTGACCTGGACCTACCAAGTGAGCTACCCGAACGGCGGCCACGAGACAATAACCGATCGTGTTTTGAACTCCCATCAGACCGGCACGATGAACAGCGAAGCGCTCGTAGTCTCAGCTTATTCGGGGCACGGCATCCATGCAGTCCGCGCTAATCTCCCGCAGGCCTACCCAGCTGAAACGACAGAGATCGAAACTCGCTACCTGGTCGAGGGTAGTTATATCACTCGTGTAGCTAATCTGGGCGGAGCATCTGGGATTCGATTCGAGGAACGTGGCTTCCTCCCTCAACACCTTTGGCCCAACAGAGTATGGTCTAATACTCTTTCCCCTTTTGAGAGCGCACCCGGCCAACTTATAAAAGTCGCCCAAAATCACAAGAGCTATCTTGAAAGCGACGAGGTGGTTGTTCCTGCGGGACATTTTGCCAGATGTATGCGCATTGAGACCGAGGCTTCATACGAGAGCCCGGCTGGAATCGGCGAGCAACGATACTTCAAGGACTGGTACGCTCCCGATGTGGGACTGGTGAAAACGCTTGTGGTGGGCGATGGGCCGGACCAGCGTGAGATTGCCCGCATCGAATTGCTGCGATTCACGAAATTACAGGCAGCCGCGCCGCTTCTGGCCTTCAACCCTAAGTCAATTGCTGGTTCTAGTAGGACTGGTAATCGCGCCAGGACAGCCGGCGTGCAGACTGGGCAATAGGATTCACTTCTCAAAGGGAGAAACACGCAGGAGGAAAAGCGATGGAAAAAAGACTGTACTTTGGCATCGCCAGTCTACTGATTGCTTTGATGCCGGCCATCGGGGGTGCGCAGACGACTGACCGCAGCGAGATGGATCAGTGGCTTAAGGCGAGCGAACACCAAGGCGCTCTCCCAATTGGCACCAAAATCACCATGTCGAATTGGGAGCAGTACAAGCAGTTTATGCCCTTGGGCATGATCAAGCTGTTCGAGGGCCAGTACGGTTGGAAAATGCCATCTGACGTGGAAATGGACGTCGGTCCGAGCCACGAGGGTGGTAACCTGCCCAAGACATGGCTTCAGGCCACGGAGAAGTTCGGCCCTCAGACAGCTGTGCAGATTCTCCCCAACGGACATTACGTCATCAAGAACTATCAAGGAGGCACGCCTTTCCCCAATCCGCAGGAGCCGAACAAGGGCTGGAAGATTATGGCGAACGTCTTTTTCGCTTATTTTCCTGCGATGTACGTCAAAACTCCCGCGAACTATGGCACCGTGTGGTCGCTAGACCGATACGGCAACATCGCGCCCTCGAGTATCGATGTGGTCTATCGTTGGAGCGATCATGTCACTGACCACGGCTTTCAGCGAAGCTATCATTACGCGCCCGGCACGTGGTTCACCGAGTGGCTAATGCAGGAGACGCCCGAGCAGGCACGCTACACCGCGTCGCTCTCGCTGTACTTCAATGATCAGGAGATGCATCCGTACCCCGACAGCTATGTCTTCGTACCTGCATTGCGGCGCTCGCTCAGATTGTCGACCACAGCCCGCTGCGCGCCATTGTTCGGTTGGGAATGGACTTATGACGACGCCAAGTTAAACGGCTTTAATGGCAGCACGTCGACCTACACTGGGACTTATCTCGGCGATCGTAGACTCTTGAACCTTACCGCCTTCGACGGCAGTCAGGGTGGGGCCTTTCCTGCCGGGTGGGATATGCCGTTGGCCTTCCCGAAGCCTTCATGGGGCAAATGGGAACTCCGCAATACCGCTATCGATGACGTTCACCGCATAGCAAGTGAGGCTGCTGGTTATTGCTATGCGAGCCGTATTCTGTACGCCGATCGCGAGTTCTGGACTGCCAATTGGGTCGATCTTTACGATGCAGACCGCAAGCTGTGGAAGGCAATTGCCTATTTGCAAGAAATTGGCGACGTTCGTGGCATGGGCCATCAGTGGAAGGATATCTCCGAATCGATGGCCTGGGATCTTCAGAACGTCCACGCCACTATTTGGTCGTCCTACGGAAACCCAACCAAAACTGGAGTCTACCTCAATTTCAACTCGCCTAAAGAGTACTTCGACGGCGTCAAGTACGGCAGCCCTGCCGGCTTGATGCAGATTCTGAAATAGGAAGCTTCAGGCGTCGGCTGCACTGTGCATGTCGCGATTTTTGGAGATCTGCAGCTTAGGAGGACGGTGACCTATGCACGCATCGCATAAAAGTTGGTGGTTGATCGGGCTTTGGCTGGGGCTGCTCGCGCTGCCGAGGAACGCTGCGGCGGCATGCAACCCCTCGCCTGGCACAGTCATCAATAAGCAGAACTGGACGCAGCATAAGGATTGCTTCTCGTACGGGGTGCAGGCGTTCTGGGAGGGAAGTTACTTCTGGAAGATGCCCGACGATGTCGCGATTCGCGTGGGCCCTCAGCATACATTTGTTCAGCCGCGGCCTTATACAGATGCGACCGAGAAATACGGCAGCCAAACGAGGTTGGTTAAGCAGGCAGACGGCCGCCTCAAACTCGAGAATTATATCGCCGGACTGCCCTTTCCTAATCCGGGTGGTCCCGACAAAGGAACCGAGATCGCGGCGAACATAACCTACCGGATGGTTGGCTACCTGGTGGCAGGCAGTATCGAGCTCGGCAATGCGGCTTCGTTCTATACCAAGGACCGCTTCGGGAGCTGGTCACCACAAACTGTTGACTATGATTACCGCCAGCTAGCGTACAACTGGGAGTCTGACCAGGGTGTGCCGCGCGTCGAACCGTTGGCTGCAGGCGCCTGGTACAGCGAATGGCTGATGGTCCAGCAGCCCGAGCAGTCGCGCTACACGGCCGTGTTGACCACCTTCTGGCAGGACAATCTCAGGGATGAGGACGATTATACCTTCGTTCCGGCGTTGCGCCGCACGCTGCGGCTGTCCAGCACGGCGCGGTGCGCGCCATTGCTCGGCAGCGACATGGTCAAGGACGATCAGCGCGCCGGTTGGAACGGCGGCGTTGGCAAATTCGAGGGTAAATGGCTCCGTGATCAGAGACTCTTGACCTTGGTCGAAGCGAACGGGAAGGCAGCCGGCAGCTTCCCTGCCGAATATGATGGCATACTGGGATGGCCGAAGCCGTCGTGGGGCGAATGGGAAACACGTGACACTTATGTCGTCGATATCCGTCGAATCCCCTCATTGGCTCCCGGGTACTGCTATGGCAAGCGCATCATGTATGCTGACAAACAATACTATGGCGCGGTTGCGGAGGATGTGTACGACGCCAATATGAAACTATGGAAAGTTGTGTGGACAGCGTCTGCGCCCGCCAACCTCGACAACTATGGCCCGCAGATAGGGTTTGGTGGCGTGGTTGAAACCTACTGGGACGTCCAAAATGACCACGTAAGTTACATCACAGGCTTCAACCCGAGCGGCTCCTTGGAACTGTGGGACAAAAGTGTGCCGGCCGCTTACAACAACGTCACGAAGTATTCAACGCCTGGCGGCTTGATGCAGCTAATGCGCTAGACGCGATCATGAGCGCTGGGTTACACATCGCTAACCACGCCTGCGGCGAGGAATAAAAGCCACGCATTTCTGATTGAGCCCCCTCCGCAATCTGCAGCACGAAGGTCCTACGGCGCAAACTAGTTCGAGCCGTAGGTCTTCGTGCTGATAGTTCTTGACCGTCCCTCATTTTGGGATAGCCCGATCTGGTCCAATCGACGTTCCAGGCCGAGTGTCCGTATCCGCTCGATTGTGACTTAAGGAGATCGCAGCTGACGGTGGACATACAAGCAGCGCGTGTAGTACATACAACCTGAAGTGAAATGCTCTACCCGTGACAAGCCGGGGTATGAATCTCGCCCGGACGCCGGTTTCGGTTGTGTCGGCTATCGCGTCCGGCGCTTGAGCCGGGTGGTCAGCGCGATTTATGACGAGGCGTTTGCGCCTCTCAAACTGAAAATTTCACAGTTCGGTATCCTTGCGATGCTTAGCCATCGCGGCCCTCTGACCGCGGCTGACCTTTGCAGGCTGGTGGTCATGGACAAGTCAACAGCCAGCCGCAACCTGCAACGGATGCGGCGGAGGGGTTGGCTTTCCGCGGTCCAGGATAGCGCCGGTGCAGGCCAGGGAGTATCCCTCACACGCGAGGGCGCCAGAGTGCTGCAGGCGGCCTATCCGCTGTGGCGCAAGGCGCAGGAGGAAACCATCCGCCGCCTAGGAGCCGATGGCTTGCAGGCGCTCGAGATCGTCGTCGCCAGAATCAAGGAGTAGCGAAATCTGTCCAGCCGACTTTCCCCCACACTGCTGCCGAACGGTCGGGCGCGGATGTTGCACATACAACGCGAATCAGCAGAAATCCATTGAGAAACCATTCACGGGTCCCACTAATTCCTCGCAAAAGGCGAAAATGTATACGCTATATGCAAAGGTCCAACGCATAGCTGAGGCCTTGGAATACCCTGTCCCGCAAGAGTCTCCAAAAAGCTCGCTTGGACGCGGTCGCATCGTCACGAATTTAGAGGAAGCCGCACATGAACAAGGAAGTGGAGTTTCTCTTCGACTATGGCAGCCCCTTCAGTTACCTCGCCAGTCTGCAGGTCGAAGGCTTCGCCCAACGCAACAACGCAGCGGTTGTTTACACTCCAATCCTGTTGGGCGCGGTGCTCAAGGCGACCGGTAACGCCTCACCTATGACCGTTCCGGCCAAGGGACGTTTGATTTCGATGCTCAGAAATGGCCCACGAGTGATGCTCTAAATTGGCCCACCCCAGAGATCCCGAGCATCCTGCTTATAAGGCAGGAGGGGCGGGATGGAGAGGAGAGCCAAGGTGGAGCTATTCGA
>Ga0306920_100014367_pt1 | contig 10811 bp, 9 predicted proteins | sample flu12Cox44000170_FD_204666 | JGI IMG/M metagenome (GOLD analysis project Ga0306920, IMG submission 204666) | Lab enrichment of tropical soil microbial communities from Luquillo Experimental Forest, Puerto Rico - flux4day.12C.oxic.44.000.170 (v2)... | ecosystem: Environmental > Terrestrial >... | reverse complement strand
AAGGAGTGACGGGCCCCTCCGCGCCGGACAGGGCGTGGCACCCAGGGGAGTTGGCGGCGTTTGGGGGAGCGCCGCAGCGGACTTCGACAGGGTTAGCCTCGGCCCGGTGGTCGACCAATCGGACGCTCAATCGGACCGTGGTTCGAACCCGCCGCTGGGTATCAGCACAACGATCCCATTGTCGGATGGCCGAGCGATTCCGGCGATGGGCCTTGGCGTGTGGCAGATCCCAGATGGCCGGGCCGTGGAGGACGCGGTGCACTGGGCGCTCGAGGCAGGTATCCGGCACATCGACACCGCCAGGCTGTACCGAAACGAGCGCGGGGTCGGGGAGGCGATCCGCACGAGCGGCGTCCCGCGAGAGGACATCTGGCTCACCACCAAGCTCTTCCCTCTCGAGGCACCGTGGGTGGAGCGGGCTCTGCGTGCGAGCCTGAAGCGCTTGCACCTCGATTACGTCGATCTGTACCTCGTGCACTTCCCACCGCCCGGAGCACTCCGGTCGAGCTGGAAGAGGATGGAGTCAGTCGCGAAGCACGGGCTCGCGAAGTCGATCGGCGTGAGCAACTACACCGTAGGGCACCTCAACAAGACCTTGCAGATCGCTGACGTAAAACCTGCAGTGAACCAGATTCACCTGTCTCCGTACCACTACTCGAAGGACCTCGTCGAGTCGTGCACCGCACTCGGCGTCGCCGTCGAGGCCTACAGCCCGCTCGCCCGGGGCAGGAAGATGAACGATCCGGTCCTTGTGTCGCTCGCCTCGGCGCACGGGAAGTCCCCAGCGCAGATCCTCATCCGATGGGGCCTGCAACATGGCTTCATCCTGATCCCGAAGTCGGCCCGGAAGGACCGCATCGAGAGCAACGCCGACGTCTACGACTTCGCCTTGACGAGCGAAGAGATGCTGCAGCTCGATGCATCACCCCAGTTGACCGACTCGGTGTCGAGCGCCTTGTCGTTCAGGCGGAAGAGCGCGAGCCGATAGGGGAGACGTGGTCTCCCCGTTTGGCTCCGATGCTTCCGAAGATGGCATCTAGCAACCAGCGATCCTGGGCCCTAGGTCCACCGGCGACCGGGAGCAGCGCCGCATGAAGCGGGCGCCGGGCAGAGTTCTTGATCAAGGCCTGTTGCGTGCGACGAGACGCACCCTCGCGAGAGGGCTCACTGGGCGGAGGCGAACCCGCGCTCCCACCGCCGCGTGGAGGCTCTGAACCTCATCGAGTGCGCCAAAACGCTCCTCCAAAACGCCGCGTGCCTCCGCCTGCCCGGTCACGCCCGGGCCGGCGCGGAGGGACCCGTCCTCCTTGCGCTTGAGCCATTGACCCGCCTGAGACCTTGACCCCGTTTCAGGGATCGAGCGAGTCGGTCCCTCGCCCGGGGCATCACGCGCGCAGTACCCCAGATGTACGAGTGAGGCAGCCATCCCGGGAGACCACGGCTGCTCTGTTGGCCGCGAGGTTGCTGAGGACTCCTGGAGCGCACGCGAGGCAAGGGCTGTCTACCTTCATCAACAGTGGCCGTCGGTCTGGCCGGAGCGAGTGGAAGGACGAACCAGTGCTCTACGGACAGGACATCTACACAGAGCCGGACGCGAGCGGAAACACGCTCGGCAACCTAGGGCCCATTGCAGCGCTTGCCGGAACGTGGAAGGGGCAGGGGCGAGACCGGCACCCGGCCGCCGACGGTGCCAGTGAGGACGAGTTCGTTGAGCACTACGACCTACAACCGATCGACGCACAGACCAACGGCCCACAGCTCTTCTACGGATTGCGGTACCACACGCACATCGTGAAGCCAGGTGAGGTCGCCACGCTCCACGACCAGGTTGGCTACTGGCTCTGGGAACCTGCTGCGTCAGCGATCACGCTGAGCCTGGCGATCCCACGCGGCCAAGTGGTTCTGGCATCCGGACCCGCGACGGCGGACGCCAAGGAGTTCGAGCTGACGGCGCAGGTCGGCAGCGAGGTGCATGGCATCTTGTCCAACCCGTTTCTCGACCGCTCGTTCCGCACATTGCGATTCCGGATCCTCGTCATGATCAACGACGACGGAACGTGGTCCTATGAGGAGGAGACCGTCCTTGCCGTTTCAGGGATCGCCGAGCCGTTCCGTCACACAGACCGAAACACGCTCACCCGGATCGCGCCCCCGAGATCGAACCCCCTGGGGCCCCTGGTCACGTCGTGAGGCCGGGATCCCAAGGGACGAGGACCTGTCCTCCCTGCCCCTTTGGTGTGTGATTCCGGGAGGTCGTTGACGACTCTGCGTCAGGACCTCCGGTCCACTGTTCCGCGGCCTTCTTGAGAGCAGCTCAGTACCTGCTTGCACCCTGCGTCGCCGCCGCGAGCAGGACGAAGCTGCGCTGAGTCCGAATCCCGGAACGGCGGCCCGAGCGGAACATTGCGGCCTCACACGGTCGCGACGATCCGGCAGACCTCACGACTCGCTGTGTTGGTCGCGACAGCCACGATGTGGCTCGTCGCCGCCGGAAGGGTGCGCGTGATCGAGAAAGATCCGTCACGGCCGGTCCGCACGGTCGAGCTGACGATCACTGAGCGGTTGTCGGTGACGCGGACGCGCCAGGCAACGCCTGCCACGTGTCGTGTCATGTCGACCCCGAAGTCGAGGCTGAGCCTGCCCGTGTCTTCCCGCTGGACCTGCAGGTTGGCGAGGCTCCCCTTGGTGCAGGTCACGTTCTTGTTCAGACGTGGGCTCGCCGCCGCCGCCGCGGGCAGCGCGAGGGCGCTCGCGGTGATGGCGATCGCCATCGGCACGGTCGAGAGGGCAAGTCGAGTGCGCATCACGGTGTACTCCTTGTTCGTGCGGGTCCGACCCGCGACCGAAGCATTGGGGACCGCGCTGTGCGGGTGGCGGGACCGAGCAGTGTGCCCGCTGAGTGTGGGAGTGACCTCGTGACCGAGCCTTCCTTCTCCGAGCCCCTCGCACGTTGCACGTGCGGCCAAGCCGTTCGAGCACTCAACGTACGCCGGCAACGCAAATCGGCGTCTCCATGTCCTCTCGTGTCCACCGTCGACGAGCTGTGATATTCGGACCAGGGCGGTCGACGAGCTCTGATCGAGCCCTCGCCTGGGCGCCGCAGGCGTGCACAACGTCGCGATCCAAGGTGCGCTGACCCCCTCCGGCCCCCTTCAGGCAACCAGTGCGAACTGCACGCTTGGCGGGACCTGGAGCGTGGTGTGCACGGCGCAGTGCGATGCCACTGCGAGCAGGGCCGCATGTCGTCCCGCGGGCACGCCATGTGGCAGGCCGATCGACACGTGCATCTGATCGATCCTTGCCGGCCGCTCCGCGGTGGTGAACTCGATAACAACCGACAAGCCAGTCACCGGAAGCCGATGGCGTGAGAGGAACCGCCTGACATAGAAGGCAACGCACGACGCCAAGCTGGCTACGAGCAGCTCTGTTGGGGTAGGAGCGGCGTCCGTTCCACCCGACTCGACCGGCTGGTCCACATGGAGCAGATGCTGACGCACGGCTATCTCGAAGAGGTCTCCCTCTTTGTGATCCACCCGGACGGTCCCGCTCGAACCCATGCCCCGAGTATCTGGGTCACCACCGTCGTTCGATAGGGCCATCTGGCCCTGACGCTGGGGGATCGGCAAGTGAGCACCGCGCGTGTTGAACCCGACCTCGAGTGATTCCGAGCGGATGATGACGCGGCTCTCCGGGGGCTCTCAGATCTGACGTGCAGATTGCCCCTTGCGTCAACCAAGGCAACGGCAGCCCACAGCGGGCGTGACGCACGAAAGGAGCAACATGGCACAAGTGACCGGAACCAAGGCGCCGAAGCGGTTCGGCTGGCGGACGGCCCTGGGGGCAGGGATCCTCTCCCTCGCCCTCCTCGCCGGCGGGGCGGGCGTCGCGAGCGCGTCGACCGTCCCGTCGCACCGTTCGGCGGCCCAGGAGGAACGGACAAAGCGCGACGCTCGCGACCACAGCGCGGAGCGGACGTCCAAGGACAAGGCGACGGACACGAAGGACGGCTCCTCGGACGGCAACTCGGGCGGCTCCTCGGACGGCTCGGGCGACCCTCAGAGCCCCGATCCCGCCCAGCCGACGGACGGCTGAGCGTCCCTTCCAGGGGACCACGCAACGCCGGTCCTGACGGGGCCCTCCTCCTCAAGCCTCGCCAGGGCCGGCGCCGTCGCGTGCCCGCCGAGCCGAGCGGTTGTCCAAGCCCTCGCTCCGCATCCTCGTCAGAACCATCCAGAGCTGCCCCCCGGGGGTTCTCCGGGTCTCAGATCTCTCAGTGGGCCTTCAGCGAGCTCCCAGCGCGCGACCACCGCGGGGCTGCACGATTGGTGCACCCCCGAGGAGGTTTCGATGGCGGAGCAAGGTGGCGGCCAGCGGATCTTGGTGGTCGACGACGAGCCGTCCATCGTGGACTCCGTGGCGACGGTCCTTCGCTACGAGGGCTTCGACGTGGACGTGGCCAGCACCGGCCGACAGGCGTTGGCCCGGGCCCAAGGGGGTCGGTTTGACCTGCTCGTCCTCGACGTCATGCTGCCCGACCTCGACGGCCTCGAGGTCACGCGCCGGCTGCGCGCGGACGGCCTCGACGTCCCGGTCCTCTTCCTGACCGCAAGGTCCGACGTCGCCGACCGGGTCGCGGGGCTCTCGATCGGCGGCGACGACTACGTGACCAAGCCGTTCTCGCTGATCGAGCTGGTGGCCCGCGTGAAGGCGATCTTGCGCCGCCGGTCGTCAGGGCCCGAATCTGGGAGTCAGCTCCGCTACGCCGACGTCGTGATGGATGAAGAGAGCCACGAGGTGTGGCGGGCAGGGACGCCGGTGCGGCTCACCGCAACCGAGTTCAACCTGCTTCGCCTGTTCCTCCTCAACCCGCGGCGGGTCCTCTCCAAAGATCAGATCATCGACCACGTCTGGCACTACGACTTCGGTGGCAACCAGAACATCGTCGAGACCTATGTGGGATACCTGCGGCGCAAGCTGGACGCCCTCGGCCCGCCGCTCATCCACACGATCCGGCTCGTCGGATACGTGCTGCGAGAGGCCGAGTGATGGCCCACACCTCGCTCAGGGTCCGTCTGCTGCTCGCGGTTGGGGTCATGGTCTTCACCGCGCTCGTGGTCGCAGACGTCGTGGTGTACGCGTCGCTTCGGACGTACCTCTACAACCAGGTCGACGCCACGCTCGAGGCGTCGCACCAGTCGGTCGAGGCGACGGCTGAGCACCCGGAGTCAGCGCGCCACGAGCTGCTCGTCGCGTTGCCCCCGCGTCCACACGGCCGACCCCCCTCCGGGCCAGGCGAGTCCTCGTTCTGCGCGGTCGGTCGGGAGACCGCGCCGGGGATGTTCATCGAGGTGCGGCGTCACGACGGGACGATCGTCTCCGGGGTCGCGGGAGCCGAATCGTGCCCGTCGTTCGCCCCCGGGCGCCTGGCCGACGTGCCGCGGCTGCCAAGGGTCGTGCACGGCCTCACGCCGGAGGCATCGCACCCGAGCGAGCGAGTCGCCTACTTCACCGCGGCCTCCACCCGTGCTGGAGGACCAGCATTTCGCGTGCGTGCCTCGACGCTCGCCAACGGCGACACGCTCTTCGTCGCCACCCCGCTCACGAGCGTGACGAGCACCCTCTCGAGGCTCACCGCGATCGAGTGGCTCGTCAGCCTCGTGGCGCTCGCCGGCTCGCTCCTGCTCGGCGCCTGGCTCGTGCGCGTCGGGCTGCGTCCACTCCGCGACGTGGAGCGGACCGCCGAGGCCATCGCCGAGGGGGACCTCATGCAGAGGGTCCCCAACCCCAACCCGGCCACCGAGGTCGGGCACCTCGCGACGGCGTTCAACGTGATGGCCGAGCGCGTCGAGGGGCTGGTCACCGAGCTGCGTGCCTCCGAGGGGCGGCTCCGCCGGTTCGTGGCCGACGCCTCCCACGAGCTGCGGACACCGATCGCGGCGGTCTCGGGGTACGCCCAGCTGTTCAAGCGCGGCGCGACGCACGGTGGCGAGGATCTCGACCGCGTCGCAGACGGGATCGAGCGCGAGACCCACCGGATGGCCAAGCTCGTAGAGGACCTCCTCCTGCTTGCGAAGCTCGACGACCACGAGCCGATTGCCAAGGAGCCGGTCGAGCTCACGGGGCTCGTGCTCGAGGCGCGGGAGACCGCCTTGGTCATCGGGCCGGCGTGGCCCGTCGACGTCATCGCTCCGCGCCCGGTCGAGGTGCTGGGGGATGCGGGGGCGCTGCGCCGCGTGATCGACAACTTGCTCGCCAACGTCAGGGCGCACACTCCGCCAGGCACCCACGCCACCATCTCGGTGACGAAGGAAGGCGGCGGGGCGCGGCTCGAGGTTGTCGACGACGGTCCGGGGCTCGACGAGGCGCACGCCGAGCTGGTCTTCGAGCGGTTCTACCGGGAGGACGCGTCCCGCTCACGCTCGACGGGCGGCGCCGGGCTCGGGCTTGCGATCGTCGCTTCGATCGTCACCGCTCACGGGGGCGCCGTACGCGCCGAGCGGGTCGACGGGCAAGGGTCGCGGTTCCTCGTCCTGCTCCCCACGCTCGACGAGCCGGCACGAGCTGTCGCTGGGGACGCCCCGTAGGCCGAGAGAGCTGGTGGGATGCCGAGCTGGAGCCGTCACGTCGACGCGTGAAGACCCGTGGCTACCCGTGGCTACTGCTCGCGGGCTGGCGCGCCGACGGCGTAGCTGAGGTGGACGAAGCCGCTCGCAAAGTGCACCTCGTCGCGCAGCTCCAGGTCGAGACGGAGACCGAGGGGCAGTGCCGGCTTGCCGCCGCCGACGGCCATGGGCACGAGGTACAGATGCAGCTCGTCGACAAGGCCGGCGCGGAGGGCGCGGCCGGCGAGCTCGGCACCCGCCACGGTGAGAGGGGTGGTCGCCGACGCCTTGAGCCGCCGCACCTCGTCTTCGTCGAACTCTCGTTCGATGCGCGTGCGTCGGCTGGACGGCTGCTGGAGCGTCCGCGAGTAGACGATCTTGTCCGCCGCCTGCCACAGCTGCGTGAACTCGCGACCCGCGGGTGACATGCCCTCGAGGGTGTGTGCGGTCTCCCAGAACACCATCGTCTCGTACATCCGCCGGCCGTAGAGGTACGTGCCGACCGACCGCACGCGCTCGTTGACAAACGCGCCCACCGACTCGTCAGGCGCTCCCCAGGCGAACGCGCCGGTCTCGTCCTCGACGTAGCCGTCGAGCGACGCGATCGTCGAGTAGATCAGCGAGGGCATCGGCAACAGGCTCCGACGTACCCTCGAGCACGCTCACGAACTGAGGACCCGGTCGCGGCAGCCATCAGTTCACGACCTCCTCTCAGAGGAACTCTACGAGGGTCGCGCCCGGAGGAAGGTGGTGAGCTCTGGGACCGGGGACTCCGTGCTTGTTCCCGCGCACGCAGGATGGTCGATCGAGCCGGCCCGTGACGTGCCCGTGGGTGACCGGGGTGCGCTCCGAAGTGAATAGACCCACCAAGCAGGCGCAGCCTGGAGGTCGTGGACGCGATGCCCTCGGGCAGCTCGCCGACAGCCGGTCGCGCCCCAGCGACCCCGGCGGACCGAGCGCCCCTCGCGGCGGGAGGGCAGCGCAGGGTCAGGCGCCGGTGGCTGACCCGTGGCCGGGGAGCGACGTCGGCCACCACACGGCGACCCACGCCTCCCAGGAGTCGAAGCCGTCCGGGGGAGGGTCGATCTCCACGGCCTCGAGCTCAGCCACGTCCGGCGGCTGAAAGATCTCCCTCCACCGTTCGAGGTCCGCCTTGGTCATCTCGAAGGTGGTGGCAGCACCGGTAGCGGGACGGGACCGCACCCGGCGCCACTGCTCCTCCTCGTCCACCTGCAGGTAGACCAGCTCGCTGGTCGCACCGACCGAGGCTGCCATCGCTCGGAGCGCCGAACGCTCATCCTTGCCCCATACGCCGAAGTCGAGCACGACGTTGACCCCGATGCGCAGCGCGCTCAGCGCGAGCCAGATCAACCGTCCTTCCAGGACGTTGCGCTTGCCCTCCGGCTGCTCTCGTCCGAAGAGCGGGATCATCCACTCGTCAGGGGTCAGCTGCAGGGCGTTCCATGCTGATGCAAGCTCGCGTGCCCGGCCCGTCTTGCCCGCTGCGGGAAGGCCCACCATCACGAACATCCTGGCGACGCCGCTCTGACCCGGGGCTTCCGGCATGCTCGGACCGTAGTGACCCGCCCACACCGAGGCCGGGCACGACTGCCTGTCGCGTTCGTGAGTCGGCTCCTCCGGGGAGAGAGGTGGTCCGCCGGCACCTCAGTTCACGGCTCGGTCCCGCCCGGCCCAGTACGGCTCCCGCAGCCTGAACTTCTGCAGCTTGCCGGTGGCGGTCCTCGCGAGCTCGTCTCGGAACTCCACCGTCTTCGGGGCCTTGAAGTGGGCGAGCACCCGTCGACAGTGGTCGATCAGCTCGGCCTCCGTCGCGTCCTTGCCGTCGCGGAGCACGACCAGCGCCTTGACGGACTCGCCCCAGGTGTCGTCCGGCACGCCGATGACGGCCACCTCAGCGACCGCTGGATGCTGGAACAGGCAGTCCTCGACCTCGATCGAGCTGACGTTCTCCCCTCCGGTGATGATGACGTCCTTGCGGCGGTCGGTGATCACCGTGTACGGCCCGTCGAGATGGCCGCCGTCCCCGGTGTGGAACCACCCTCCGGCGAGCGCCTTGGCGGTCTCCTCGGGCTGCTCCCAGTAGCTCTCGAAGACGTGGTTCGAGCGGGCGAGCACCTCGCCGTCGGCGTCGACGGCCATCTCGACCCCCACGGCTGGGACCCCGGCGCGACCGAGGCGCGCGGCACGCTCGACGCCCCCGAGGCCGTCCCACTCGGGAGGCGCGCGGTTGATCGTGAGGAGAGGGGACGTCTCGGTGAGACCGTAGATCTGGACGAACTCCCATCCGAGCTCGTCGGCCACGCGCTCGATCACCCGTCTCGGCGGGGGTGCGCCCGCGACGACGATGCGGACCTGGTCGCGGCCCGGGACCGCCACGCCGGCCGCTGACCTGGCGGCCGCGGCCTCGAGGACCATCGCGACCACGGCCGGCGCGCCGCACATGAGCGTCACCCCCTCGCGCTCGACGCGGCCGAGGATCTCCTCACCGTCGACCTTGCGAAGGACGACGTGCCGCGCCGCCATCGCGGTCGCCGAGTACGGCATCCCCCAGCCGTTGGCGTGGAACATCGGAAGCGTGTGCAGGAGGACGTCACGGTCCGACACCCCCAGGTGCCAGCCGAAGCTCGCGGCGTTGAGCCAGCAGTTGCGGTGCGTGAGCTGGACCCCCTTGGGGTTCGCGGTCGTGCCCGAGGTGTAGTTGATCGAGCAGGTGGCGTCCTCGGCTCGCTCGACCGACGGGGCGTCGGTCGGGTCGCGCTCCTCGAACCATGCCGCGTCATCGACGCCGTCGAGCTGGACGAGGTGTGGGACGTCGAGGTCGGCCGCGAGCCCTGAGAACTCGGGGTCGTACAGCACGACCACGGCGCCGGAGTGTCCGACGATGTACGTGACCTCCGCGGCGTTGAGCCGGTAGTTGACAGGGACGAGCACCCGCCCGGTGCCGCTCACGCCGAAGTACGAGATGAGGAACCGCGCGGAGTTCGGGCTCACGATCGCCACGCGCGCGCCCTGCGCGACGCCGAGGTCGTCGAGCCGGCCGGCGAGCCCGGCCGCACGTTGCCGCATCTCGGCGTAGGTGATCGCGCCCAACGACCCCGGGCCAGCCGGCTCGTCGACGACCGCGACGCGGTCAGCCGCGACCAGCGCGGCGCGATCGAGGAACTCGCCGATCCACAGCTCGACGCGCACGGCCCCTCCCTCGTCCGCCGCGGAGCGACGATAGCCAGCGCAGGACGACCGCCGCACCGGGCGTGCGAGGATCCGAGGGTGCGGTTCGTCGTCTACGGCGCCGGTGGGATCGGCGGCACCATCGGCGCGCGGCTCCACGAGCACGGCCACGAGGTCGTGCTCGTCGCCCGCGGCCCGCACCTGGACGCGATCCGCGCCAGCGGGCTCCGTCTTGACAGCTCGGCGGGGTCGGTCACGCTGCCCGTCGCGGCCGTCGGCGACCCGGCGTCGGCCGAGATCCGCGTCGACGACGTCGTCGTGCTGGCGATGAAGAGCCAGGACACGGTCGCGGCCCTGGACGCGCTGGCCGCGTGCGCGCCGGAGGGGACGCCTGTCGTCTGCGCGCAGAACGGCGTCGACAACGAGCGGTCGGCGCTGCGCCGGTTCGCGCGCGTGTACGGGATGTGCGTGCTGCTCCCGGCGACCCACCTCGAGCCGGGCGTCGTCCAGGCGAGCTCCTCGCCGGTCACGGGGATCCTGGACGTCGGCCGGTGGCCGAGCGGCATCGACGACGTCGCCGTGGGCATCGCCGCGACGCTCTCGGCGTCGAGCTTCGCCTCGGAGCCCCGCGTGGACATCGCGCGATGGAAGTGGGGAAAGCTCCTGCTCAACCTGGGCAACGCCGTGGAGGCGGTCTGCAGCCCCGACGAGGCTGCTTCCGACCTCGCCGAGGCGGCACGGCGAGAGGGGGTGGCCTGCCTCGAGGCGGCGGGGATCGCGTTCGTCGACCGCGAGGAGGACAGGGCGCGACGGGGATCGTTGCTCTCGGTGGCTCCGATCGGCGGCGGCCGACGCGGCGGCGGCTCGACGTGGCAGAGCCTGACGCGGTCGGTCGGGATCGTGGAGACCGACTACCTGACCGGGGAGATCGTGCTGCTCGGTCGGCTCCACGGCGTCCCGACCCCGGTCAACGCGATGCTGCAGTCGGTCGCGAACGAGCTCGCGAGGTCCCACGGACCG
>Ga0306920_100014366_pt1 | contig 10811 bp, 10 predicted proteins | sample flu12Cox44000170_FD_204666 | JGI IMG/M metagenome (GOLD analysis project Ga0306920, IMG submission 204666) | Lab enrichment of tropical soil microbial communities from Luquillo Experimental Forest, Puerto Rico - flux4day.12C.oxic.44.000.170 (v2)... | ecosystem: Environmental > Terrestrial >... | reverse complement strand
AGCAAGCGCATCGGCGACTGACCGCTCATCATGAACGTCGGCCTTGATCGATCGAAGCTGCGAATCATCCGGAGGGAATAGCGCCTGACCGTGGTCCGGATGCCTTGATGCGACCCGAACCGCAAAAGCCGTGCAGACGAAGATGCCGAACGATACGGCGACCGAGAAAGCCGGTTCCGCCGAAAACCGTGACAACACGTCATCACGTCGCGCGCGTCGAGGTTCACCCTAATCAACTCGTCATCCACCTTGCAGAAGCAGCGGACACCCAGGCATCAAAGGCACACGACATTTTTCAGGTTCCATGGCAGAAGACCTCTTCAACGAGACGGCGGGAGATTCTTCTACCGGCTGGAATGCCGCTGCAGGACGCTCGCCCAATACGTTCGGAAACGCGTGCAACTTTGGTCGCCGCGATCGCGCGTGGTCATCGTTGGCTAGACGAACTGGTGACTGATGCGGGAGCGAGTGCCGAAACGATCGCAAAGCGGGAAGGATGTAGCGCTCGAAAGGTCAACATGACGATCTCGCTCGCCTTCGTTGCGCCGAATCTCGTCAAAGCTGCCATTGAAGGCCGATTACCCCACGGTATAGGAACCACTCGATTGACCGACCTGCCGGCCGAGTGGTCGCGGCAGCACCAGATGCTCGGGCTTCCCGCTCAATAGCGGCGATTTCGAACCAGTCTCCAAAAAACCAGTGTCTGTTTCCGGGAAACGGATTTTTGCCGGCAGAGACAAACGCGCCGGAATGGCCCCCAACACAAGCTTGTATTTGAAGGAGACACATCACGCGGCCGACACGCGGCCAATTCGGGCCATTATTCGACAACTGGGGAAATCTCAGTTCGCGCCAGACTGTGTGGTGGGCCTGGAAGATTTGCGACTATTGTGGCTCACCAATAACTTGGTCGCAGGGTGCGGCGCATTTCCGCTTGGCGAAGGAAGCGGACGAGAACCACGCTAAGCTCCCCAAAAAGCCTGTCCTGAAAAGACTTCGCGCGTTCGTGAGAAACAGATAAAGTTCCTTTCAACCGCACAGCTCCGCATCAGCCCACTAAAGCCCCGCCACTTCTGTCCAGTCGGAGCTACTGGATTTCGTTCTGGTCGGACGCCAACGTGGCCCGTCCATCGCGCCATCATTCGTTCATTTTTTTTGGTTCTCGGTTTCTCCATTCTTGCTGGGTCGTGTGAAGCGATGATACTGGCATTTAAAGGCGCAGAGTATTCGCCTGACTAGAGGCTTACGTGGTGGTGGCTTCCTCTCATTGCTTTCGTGTTCTTGCTCGTCTACCACCGGATTGCGCTCCTAGCATCGACTTATAGCCGCGCCAAAGGTGTCTGCCTTTTCTCATTTATTGTACCGGAATTGGACCGGGCAACATACGTATGCCACGACCTGCTGACCAAACTTGGAGTGATCGTGCTTGGCCCGAGACTGGTGCGCGATATCCGCTGCCGCGTTTGCGAGACGTGTGTTGGTCAGGGCCGGGGGTGACCGGCAGCGAGGCGCTGATCGGCGCCGAGGGCGAGACCGTGTCATGGCAGGGCAGCGAAGGTCGGGTAAGGGTTAAGGGCGAAATCTGGCTGGCGCGCTCGGACGCTTCCCTTGCGGCAAGGAGCCGCGTCAAGGTCGTCGGCCGCGACCGCCTCGTCCTTTGCGTCGAAGATGTTCGGCCTGCCTAGCGGTTGTTGCGCTCATACCCACGCAATCGGGAATCCAGAGGATTGCATTGTCGTAGTGAAGTTTGCTGGGTCGTTCGCAGGTACGAGCGGATCACAGTAACAAGGAGCACGCCATGCTATTGATAACCGTTATCGTCATCGCCGTATTGGTCTTGATCTTGATCTACGCTTCTATCCGCATTCTCCGCGAATATGAGCGCGGCGTTGTCTTCACGCTCGGCCGCTATACCGGAACGAAAGGCCCGGGCCTCTTTCTGCTGGTGCCCTTCGTGCAGCAGATGGTGCGTGTCGATCTGCGTGTAATCGTCGATGAAGTTCCGCCGCAGGACGTGATTTCCCGCGACAATGTCTCGATCAAAGTGAGCGCCGTCATTTATTTCCGGGTCGTCGATGCCGAACGCGCGATCATCCAGGTCAGCAATTACCTCGCGGCGACGAGCCAACTCGCACAGACCACGCTGCGCTGGATCCTGGGCAAGCGCGACCTCGACCAGATGTTGGCCGAGCGCGACAAGCTCAATGCCGACATCCAGGACGTCCTCGACAAGCAGACCGAAGGCTGGGGCATCAAGGTCTCCACTGTGGAACTCAAGCGCATCGATCTCAACGAGAGCATGATCCGCGCCATCGCTCGCCAAGCCGAGGCCGAACGCGAGCGCCGCGCCAAGATCATCAATGCCGAGGGAGAGCAGCAGGCCGCGCAGAAGCTGGTCGACGCGGCCCACATCCTCGCGGGTGTCCCGCAGGCGATGCAGTTGCGCTATCTCAACACGCTGTTCGACATTGCCGGCGAACGCACATCTATGATCGTGTTTCCGTTCCCGATAGAACTGATGCAAGGGTTTTCGGCGATCGCGCAGCGGGGGTGATCGGTGCGCAGATAACCCTCACTATCACGCTGAGCATTGTCTAGTTTTTTCGCCGCTTCGATCTGGCTCGACTGAGCAAAGCCGAGTGTAGCGGCACCTATTGTAGCGAGATCGCCAGCCCACTCAGGTCGGCATTTGCGATCAACCCAACTTGCCGGCCGGACGGCGTCAACACGGCGCCCTTTTCGTTGCGGTCATCGACGGGGCTTATCGACCAGTGCAGTTCGTGGAGGTTCGCGGTCGAACGACCTTTCGGACCGAGGACGGTGAAGTGCATGAAGTGTCGTTCGATGAAGATGACCTGAGCGACCTCGGAGCACAACGTCGTATGCGCGCGGCTTTGGAATGGATCGAGCCGGAATCGATTGCTGACAAGATGCTTCAGGACGCCAACAGATATTTGATCGGGCTGCGAGCGGCGGGCGACGGCGACGCCGCTGGACTGGTCGTTTGCGTAGACTGTGAGCACGCGGATCAGATAGCGGGAGCACGCGGATCAGATAGCGGGATATAGTGGGCCGATCACGTTCTTCGAACCAGACCCGTCGTCGCGTGCTCACGCGCTTACGACGCCAACGATCCAGATCCAGCAGATGCTATTGATCGATTTGATCGAAGCCACGAGCCTTGGATCGTCGCAGTCAACATGATCTCCGAGGGAGTAGACATTCGCAGGCTTCGCGTCGTCGTTTACCTCACGAACCGGATGACGCTGGCCTAATGGTCATCTTTTGGCGTCTGCATGAGCGGACAACGCGTCGCGCTAGGCTGCAGCGGGTAGCAGTCCCTCCAGCGATCCGTCGTGCAATCGAACGGGATCGCGCTCGCCTTCCATCGCCAAGCGGAAACTTGGCCAAGTTTGTGACCCTTACTGGACACTCGCACGATGGGCCAGACCGGAACTTGCGCCCACGCGGTCTGGCCATCCCCTCGCGCGCACAGGGTGGGTCATGACGTACCACCGGCTGCAACAGTCGGAGAAAATCAGATGTCTCAAGTTCTCGAATGGCGCGAGCGCCTAGAAATCGCACACAAGCAAATGCACGAAGCTATGACGGAATTAATCACCAACAAAAACTATTCGGAAGCTGAGCGACGATTGCACCATATCGACCAGCTTATGCTGGATCTGATCGAAGATATGGGCGGGAACGCAGTCAGATCCGGTTTGTGGACTTGATTTCCTTAGTGTCGCCGAGCACGCGCCTGGGCACCGACTGGACAATGCCGGAATCGCCTCTTGGAACGAACGCCAGGCGGCCGCCAAGCGGGCGAGGAACGGCGGGCGGCCAATTTCGTTTCTAATCCGGCAGGCTGGCAATGTGTGCCTCAGATGCCGGCCGCGCCAGTGGCCCCGTGCCTCTCAAGCCCCCCAGCCCCCGAAGGTCGGGGCCACACCCGTGTCCAAATTCGTAAGGAGGACCAAGTGGCAGTTGATGCCCGACACCGCGACAAGAACGGTGAGATCACCGCAAGCACGGCAATACACTAATACACACGCTACGAAAAACTTACGGCCTCAGTTTTGCGCCGGGTTGTGCCGATCATGCAAAACTGAGCGATGTCCTAGGAAAATTGGACGAACCGTCATTAAGCCATCTCATCCGTGATCACGAAGCAGGGAAGCTCGAACAAATCTGCGCCGGCAATCGGGTCAGAGGTGCTGGATCGGAACCGACCGTCCTATGAGCGCATTACTCGGGTAAATTGGGACGCGAAGCGCATAATACGGCATAGTAGTTCCATGAAAAACCCTTGGCTTTTAGCGATTGCAATTTTGCCTTCGGTCGGTGCGGCGGACATCGCCGACGCAATGACATATAAAGACGTCGCCGGACAATGGTGCGGCGACGTCACCGACTACATCTTCACGCCGGATGCGTTGACCGTGAAATTTCACGACGGCAGACCGGCCAATGTGTTCAAGATCACGAAATACACCTACACCAATAACAGCGTACGTATTGATTGGCTCAACGATGCCGGCAAAGAGTCGGTCACGGTTTTCGACGAATTCATCGGCAACGCTACCACCATGGCGCAGCAGGAGAACGGCGACAAACCGCGCCGACCTTTCCATCGCTGCTGAGACTCTCCGGCGCCTGGCAGTAACCGGATCGCGGCGGACTAATGCGGACAGGATTCGCCGAGGCTCGCGACTATTGACGCGATTTCCTGGCCGTCCCGTGAATTTAGGTCGACATGCTTTTCGATATCAATCAGAGCGGCAAATTCGGGACCCATTTTTTTATACAATTCAGCGATCTTTTCGGCCAGTGCGTTGGCCTTCTTTCTGTCTTTCTCCTGAACAGCCTGGATGAGTTGCTCACTCAGATCGCCGATTTGGCAATAGGTCTGGGTCTTAGTCTTGTCGCTACCAATGATGCCGACGAGATTTCGTGCGTCCGCCTTTAACTTGGCGACATTCTGCTGCTGACGTTGCGCATAGAGCGGCGCCGTCGAAATTAGCAAAATCGCAACGATCAGCAGCACGTTCAAATGGCGCGCTCCCATGAGTAAGCTTTATTGCGCTGAGTGTCCTTTTCGCGCGAGCAATAAGAAGAGGCCGTAGATTACCACGGTTTCTGTGTTGCTAATTCCAATGTGCAACTAAGCTCCGCAGCGGCCTTTTCGGCGGCGTCGACGAATATGATTTCCGAGTGTCGCCAGCGGCAAAGCGGCTCACGCGCGACGAGACGCGGCGGATAGCGGCGACTACACGTCGCGCGAAATTATCTGTTGATGTTCCCTTGAGTGGGCTTCGGCGGAACGGTCGGGCCGGTACCGCTGGTCGTTGAGCCGCCGGTTGCGGGTCCAGTACCGACAGTTGTCCCTACCGCAAACTCAACCCTGGTGACGATCGCCTGCGAATCGGCTGACTATCGTTGCGATGAGGGACTTTTGCAGCTTGATCTGGTGCGCAGTGGTCGGCCTGTTCCGGTCGCGGGTGACGCTGCAAGCCGAAATCCTGGTCCTGCGACATCAGCTCAACGTGTTGCGGCGTAAATCGCCCAGGCGGGTGGCGCTAGGCAGCGCTGGAACTTGACGGCATGACTGCGCGCGCAATGCAATGTTGAGAGTTTCAACTGTCGATCCTTCGAAATGCGTGTTAAACGAAGTCTGCGATCGACTGTTCCATCTCGCTTGGATTGACCCACATTGGACGAGATCACCAGCCGAGCTAATCCAGATGAAGTCACGGCCTCGCATCCGGCTAGGCGCATGTCGCTAAAATGGATAGCTGTCCTAGTCATTTTATTAGCATGTTTGGGCGCTGGGCTTTTCTTCTCGCACTATCAGGAGCAGCAACCCGGTTCGCCGCCACCAGTGATCGCGCGCGTGACTGTCAGCAAGCCGCTGCAGCTAAATCTCGACCGACGCTTAGAATTTCTCGGGCAATTTTCTGCGGTAAACCGGATTGAACTGCGAGCGCAGGTAGGCGGCCTCTTAACGGAGATTCATTTTCAAGACGGTCAAATTGTCCGGAAGGGCGATCTCCTGTTCGTCATCGATCCGCGTCCGTACGAAATTAAACTTGCGCTTGCCACAGCTCAGCTTGCGACGGCAATGGCTCGCGCCGATCTTACGAGCGCCGAGCTCGCTCGCGCGCAATCGTTGAGAAAAACCGAATCCGGTTCGCAAGAAGTTGTGGATCAACGGCTTTCGGACCATAATGCCGCGCAAGCGGCGGTCGATGACGCGAAGGCCCGAATAAGAGATGCTCAGCTAGATCTTGAATACTGCCGTGTCACTGCGCCTTTTGACGGAAGTATCGGGGCTCGGCAGGTCTCAATTGGCGGGCTGATTGCAGGAAGCCGAGCTTCAGCCAGTCCGACGACCCTCCTCGCTACGTTGGTCTCTCTCGATCCAGTCTACGTGGATTTTGACATGAGCGAGTCCGACTATCTCATCTTCGCCCGCGAGCACGAGCATAATCCGGGACAGTTGCACGATAAGGTCACCATCGCGCTAAGCGACGAGGCAACTTTTTCGCACGAAGGTGTACTTGATTTTGTCGACAACGCCTTGGACCGTTCCAGCGGCACTCTTCACGCGCGGGCGACAGTTCCAAACCGGGATCTATTCTTGGCGCCCGGACAATTCGCGCGCGTGCGGCTAGCAGTGTCGCCGCCATCTCCCGTGCTTATGGTGCCCGACGCCGCCGTCACCCTGGACCAGTCGCAGCAACTCGTGATGACGGTAACGCCCGATGGAACGGTGACACCGAAGATAGTTGAAATCGGGGACATTCGCGGTGGATTGCGGATCGTTCGGTCGGGATTGCAGCCTGACGACCGAGTCATCATCGGCGGCTTGATTCACGCTGCACCGGCCTCCAAGGTGTTAGCGGAAGAAGGCTCCATCAAATACGACTCGACGCTCGCTGGTCAGGACTGAGAAAGGCCCAGAATGAGCCTTTCACATACTTTTATCGATCGACCAATATTTGCGACCGTGCTCAGCGTTTTCATAACCCTTATCGGGCTGGGCGCACTGGCGGTCCTGCCTGTTGCGCAGTACCCGGAGATTGTCCCTCCGACTGTGCAGATCACGACAACATATCCTGGAGCGTCCGCAGAGACGGTCTCCCGAACAGTTGCGACGCCGCTCGAGCAAGAAATCAACGGTGTGGAGAATATGCTCTACATCAGCAGCCAGTCGACGGGCGACGGGAAATTGACCGTCACGGTGACATTCCGGATTGGCACGGACCTGAACGTGGCACAAATGCTCACGCAGAACCGTGTCCAGGACGCATTGCCGAGACTACCGGAGGACGTACAGCGGCTCGGTGTCCAAGTCCGGAAATCGACGCCCAACATTCTAATAGCCGTGCATCTGTTTTCGCCGGACGCTTCGCGCGATACGCTCTATTTGTCGAATTACGCGACGCTTCATATCAAAGACACGCTCGCGAGACTCCCGGGCGTCGGAGACGTTCAATTTCTGGGCGGCCGCGAATATGCCATGCGCATATGGCTCGATCCTGACAAGGTTGCTTCGCGCGACCTCAGCGCCAGCGATGTGCTGGCTGCGCTGCGAGCCCAGAATGTGCAGGTATCCGCGGGACTCTTGAATCAACCACCAGCCCCCACTCAACACGCCTATCAACTTAATGTTCAGACCCTGGGAAGGCTGACGACCCCCCAGCAATTTTCTGAAATCGTGCTGAAGTCGGACTCCGAGGGGCGAGTCACGCGCGTTCGGGATGTTGGGCGCGTCGAAATCGGCGCGGCAGACTACGGTTCAACCGCGTTCATGGATCGCGGACCGGGCCTGCCTTTGTTGGTGTTTGCACAGCCTGGTGCGAACTCCCTGGAAGTCGAGCACGAAGTTCTCGACACCATGGAAACTCTCGCCAGAGACTTTCCGCCGGGGGTGAGCTACAAGATCATATATGATCCAACGATTTTCGTCGGAAAGTCGGTTAAGGAAGTCGTCCGCACGATATTCATCGCAATATTATTGGTCGTTGGGGTCGTTTGTATCTTTCTGCAGAGTTGGCGCGCCGCGATCGTTCCGGTGATCGCTATTCCCGTATCGCTGATCGGGACGTTCTCCATCCTCTACGTGCTTGGCATATCGCTCAATAATCTGTCGCTGTTCGGACTGGTTCTCGCCGTTGGCATCGTCGTCGATGATGCGATCGTCGTGGTGGAAAATGTCGAGCGTAATCTGGAGCGGGGTATGAGTCCCCGCGACGCCGCTTATGCGACCATGGATGAGGTTGGTGGCGCGCTTATTTCCATTGCTTTGACGCTTTGCGCCGTTTTCGTTCCTTCGGCCTTTATTTCTGGAATTTCGGGACTGTTCTTTCGACAATTCGCCGTCACGATCGCAGCGTCCACTGTCATATCGTGCTTCGTTTCGTTGACGCTGAGCCCCGCGCTTTGTGCAGTGTTGTTCAAGCAACGCGGCGCCGACGAAAGCTCGCGCCCTAATTGGCTCGCACGTAAGGGCTTCGGTGCCTTTAATAGCGGCTTCGAATGGCTGTCGACATCATATGGCCGGCTTACGCGCCGGCTCGTGCAAGCTACCGGCGTCATGTTGGTTGCCTATGCGGTGCTCATCGGACTGGCTGGATTCCAGTTTGCCCGTGCGCCCTCCGGCTTCATCCCCGAACAGGATCAGGGCTACCTCATCAGCGTCGTGCAACTTCCGGCAGGGGCCACGCTCGATCGTACGGAAACCGTGCTCAAACAGGCGATCGATATCATCCTCACGACGCGAGGTGTCGAACACGTTGCGCCATTTGCCGGTCTGGATGCGACGACTTTCACGGTTGCATCAAACGCCGGAACCATCTTTTCCGGACTGCCGTCGCTGTACAATCACTCGATACCCGGCACTACGGCGGCAACGGTGCTCGCGGACCTGCGGCAGCGCCTCTCGGTCATACAGGACGCTTACGTGCTGACAATCCCGCCACCGCCGGTGCAGGGCCTCGGCAGTGCAGGCGGTTTCAAGCTGATGTTGCAAGACCGTGGCGGTGTGGGTTCGAAGGCACTCGCGGATGCAGCCGAAGCGCTCGTCGCCGCCGCGAACAAGGACCCGAGCTTCGCGGGCGTATTCACGCTCTTCAGCGTCCGATCTCCGTCTATTTACACGGACATCGATCGGGAGAGGACGCAGAAGGTGGGGCTTACGCCGACAGACGTGTTCTCGACGCTACAGGTCTATCTTGGGTCTCAGTACGTCAATGACTTCAACTATCTCGGCAGAACCTACCAGGTGATCGCACAGGCCGACGGCGGGTTCAGAACCGATCCGCTCGATATTGGGCGTCTGAAGGTCAGGAATACATCGAACGACATGGTTCCGGTCAGCACGGTTGCCCGGCTCCGATATGAAAATGCCCCCTATCGCGTTCCACGCTACAATCTGTTTCCGGCAGCCGAAATCCAAGGGGTGGCGTCAGCGAGCGTAGCGACGGGCACGGCACTGCACAGAATGGAGGAGTTGGCGCGGCAGGTTCTTCCTGCGGGCATCGGGTTCGAGTGGACCGATCTTGCCTTCCAGCAGCAGCAGGCGGGCACGCCCACCATACTTGTCTTCGGGGCGGCAGCGCTCTTTGTATTCTTGGTGTTGTCGGCCCAATACGAGAGTTGGAAGCTACCATTGGCCGTCGTCCTGATTATCCCGATGTGCCTTCTTGCTTCGGTAACAGGTCTGCTTGCCCGCGATATGTCAATCGATGTGCTTGCTCAAATCGGCTTTGTTGTCCTGGTTGGCTTAGCCGCAAAAAATGCGATCTTGATTGTGGAATTCGCACGACAAGCCGAGGAAAAAGGAGCTTCCACTGTTGAGGCTGCGGTCAGCGCCGCCCGGACAAGGCTACGACCTATTTTGATGACCTCTTTTGCCTTCATACTTGGCGTGGCTCCGCTTGTAGTCTCGACGGGCGCGGGGGGCGAAATGCGTCAGTCCTTGGGTACCGCCGTATTCGCCGGCATGCTTGGCGTTACAGCGTTCGGGCTCTTGTTTACGCCAGTGTTCTACGTCGTCGTTCGTACAGCATTTGCCCGGACAAAGAAGGCTGTCGGAGCTTCTATAGCAAATTAAAAAAGTCGCCTACTACGCCGGCCGACCTCTCCAAGGTGACATTTGCAAACCATCATACTTATCTCGGTCAGCTGGACGCTTCTCTGGCGGCAGGCGCGAGGAGGGCTAAATTGCTTGCAGAACTTGCATTTGTTTCCATCGAATCAGCGCAAGAGAATAATCTCGGCAGCCAACAATAGGTTGAGGCTGCCGAGCTTAAGGTATCTGCGGAAGATGGTGCAGACCCGCTCCGCCTCTGCTTCGTTGACGGTGATCTTTCGACCCTTGGTGTCATGGTCCAGGCAGCGCGAGATGCTCGGTTTTCCGTCGCACTGACTCAGCATTCGAACCGAGTCTCAGCCAGCGCCAGTCTCCACGGTCGGGAAACGCGATTTTGCGCGTCAGAGACAAAGGCCCCGAAACGGCCCCCGCAATTCAACGGGAAAATTGCAGAGACAAAATGCGTGCACGAATCGCCGCCAGTTCGGGGCTATTCGCGCTGAACCGGGAAATCTCCGTTTGCGTAGGACTGCGTGGTGGGGCTGGGAGGACTCGAACTTCCAACCAAACGATTATCAGCTCCTGGCCAGGGAAATGCCCGAAGTGTCGGGGTTTGCGCTACGAACGCTTTGTCTCCCCAATTGAACTTCAATGAAACGGTTTCAGCGGGTTAGTCTCTTTTTAGGCGAATGCTTTACGTCCGGAGCCGATGGCC
>Ga0306920_100014365_pt1 | contig 10812 bp, 9 predicted proteins | sample flu12Cox44000170_FD_204666 | JGI IMG/M metagenome (GOLD analysis project Ga0306920, IMG submission 204666) | Lab enrichment of tropical soil microbial communities from Luquillo Experimental Forest, Puerto Rico - flux4day.12C.oxic.44.000.170 (v2)... | ecosystem: Environmental > Terrestrial >... | reverse complement strand
ACTCGGCCACGTCTCCGTTGAGGCAGATGAGGCACTTAGCACAGGCGGGCTGGCGTGATAACCCCGGAATTGTCATGACCCGCGTATTGGGCAGCGGGTCTCGATGCTATGCTCGCAATGGACGGTGGGAGGAAGCCGATGGTTGCAAGCTCTGCGTCAGCATCACACTCGCCCACCTATCTGCCGGTGCGACAGGACTGGCTCGACCGGCGCAAGGAGCCGATCCTCGAGCCCGAGCTGCCAATCGTCGATCCACATCACCACCTTTGGGACCGTGCCGGCTGGCGCTATCTCTTCGACGACCTGGTGGCGGATACAATAAGCGGTCACAACATCCGGGCGACGGTCTACGTGCAGGCCCGGGCCATGTATCGCGCCCGCGGCCCGGTCGAGATGCGACCCGTCGGCGAGACCGAGTTCATCAACGGCGTCGCAGCCATGAGCGCCAGCGGCATCTACGGCAACACCCTGCATTGCGCCGGCATTGTCGGGCATGCGGATCTGACGCTCGGCAGCAAGGTCGAGAACGTGCTGGCGGCACACATGCACGCCGGCGGCGATCGCTTCCGCGGCATCCGCCATATCACCGCCTGGAACGCCGACAATTCCCTTCGCAACCCAGCCTACAGCCCGCCAGCGCATTTGCTCGCCGACCGCACGTTCCGGCAAGGCTTCGCCGTGCTCGATCGGCTCCGCCTCTCGTTTGACGCCTGGCTCTACCACCCGCAAATCGACGAGCTCACCGATCTGGCGCGCGCCTTCCCGGACACCAACATCGTGCTCAACCATGTGGGTGGTCCGATCGGCATCGGCGCCTATGCCGGGCGGCACAACGAGGTGTTTGCCAGCTGGGCCGCCTCGATAAAGGCACTTGCCGCTTGCCCTAATGTCAACGTGAAGATCGGGGGCCTTGGCATGCGCATGGGTGGGTTCGGCTTCCATGAGAAGCCGGAGCCGCCGTCCTCCGAGACACTGGCGGCCACCTGGCGTCCCTATGTTGAAACCTGTATCGAGGCTTTCGGCGCGTCGCGCTCTATGTTTGAGAGCAACTTCCCAGTCGACAAGGGCTCCTACAGCTATCCGGCGTTCTGGAACGCGTGCAAACTGCTGGCGAAGGGGGCGAGCTCCGCTGAGAAGGCGGACCTCTTCGCCGGCACGGCAACGCGGTTCTATCGGCTGGACCTTGCGAGCTGATCATCCACCGCACGGGCGTCATGCAGCATCCTGGCGGATCATGGCCGCGCCCTTCTCCGCGATCATGATGGTGGGCGCGTTGGTATTGGCGGTGGTGACCGCTGGCATGACCGACGCGTCGATCACGCGCAAGCCGGCGAGCCCCCGTACTTTGAGCCGCGAATCGACCACGGCCATCGGGTCCTCGCCCATCCTACAGGTGCCGACGATGTGATAAATGGTCGTCCCCTGCTGGCGGATGTAGTCGGCGAGCGCCGCTTCAGTGCCGACTTCGGGACCGGGCGTGATCTCCTTGACGCTGTGCCCGGCCAGCGCCGGAGCGGCAAAGATGCGGCGCGCCAGCGCGATGCCGGCAAGCGCAACGCGCAGGTCGCTCGGCACCGACAGATAGCTTGGCTTCAACGAGGGACGCAGGAACGGATCGGGCGACTTGGCCATGATCGTGCCGCGGCTTTCGGGCCTGGCGATGCTGACCGCGATGGTCATGCCCGGCTCGCGCTCCAATTCGCCGAACCGGTTCTGGTCGTAGCTCGCCGGCGAGAACAGCAGCTGAATGTCGGGGCTCGCCAACCCCTCCCGGCTGCGCGCGAAGGCCTGCGCGCTGGAAACGCCGAAAGTGAGCGCGCCGCGCCCGGTGGTGAGCCAGCGTGCGATCTCTCCCGCCAGACGCGGCAAGCGTGACAGCTCGTTGATGGATACCGCGCCCTTGACCCTGTGCGAGATGCGGATGGCGTAGTGGTCGGAGAGATTGGCGCCAACCCCCGGCAGATCGTGAACGACCGGTACTCCAATGGATTTCAGGTGCACGGCGGGACCGATGCCCGAAACCTGTAGGAGATGCGGCGAATTAATGGTGCCGCCCGATAGGATCACCTCGCGCGCGGCCATCGCGTGCCGATCCTGGCCCTTGTGGCGGAACACGACACCCACGCAGCGCTTGTCCGCGAACAGCAGTCGGAGGGCAAATGCCTTCGTCGCAATGCGCAGATTTGGCCGCCCCTTCGCCTGCGCCAGGAACGTGCGCGCGGTCGAACCGCGCAAGCGGCCGTTGCGCGACATCTGCGAATAGCCCACCCCCTCGTGCTGGCGGCCGTTGAGGTCGCGGGTGAACGGAATGCCGACCTGCTGCGCGGCTTCGACAAATCGGCGGGTCAGCGCCAGCGTCGTGCGGTAGTCCTCGACCAGGATCGGGCCGCTCTTTCCCCGCCGCTCGGGCTCGCCCGGCGCATAGCGCTCGATCGACTTGAAGTAGGGCAGCACCTCGTCGAACGACCAGCCCTTGCAGCCCATTTGCGACCAGCCGTCATAGTCGGCCGGATTGCCGCGAATCCAGAGCATGCCGTTGATGGAACTGGAGCCGCCGAGTACGCGCCCGCGCGGCCAGTGAATCTGCCGCCCACCGATGCCGGCCTCAGGGTCGGTGGCATAGTTCCAGTTGACAAGGGGATTGTGCAGCAGCTTCAGCACGCCCGCCGGCACGTGGATCATTGGGTGCCAGTCCGTCGGGCCGGCTTCGAGCAGGATTACCTGTGCGCCGCCCTCGCTGAGGCGGCTCGCCAGCACGCAACCGGCCGAACCGGCGCCGATGATCACGTAGTCTGCGAGCAGGTCCGTGCCAGCCTCGGCCATTTGTGCGTCTCTCCCGCCCAATGCTTACCGCAAACTGGGTTGCCCTGTCACAAGCAGCATGGCTCAAGAACCCAGCCTAGCGATCTCTGCCGGTCGAAGCCGCAACATCGCCGATCACGCGCACCCGCACGCGAATAGCGTTGCCGGGGAGGTAGGCGATGGGGATGTCCTCCGTTTCGACGGTCTGCAGGCTCGCCCGATCGGCACCGGCAGCGACGGCCCGGTGCGCGGCAAGGGCAGCGGCCTTGGCGATGGCATCGGCGCGCGTCAGATCGCGGAACACCTGATCAACCTCGCCCGAGACCTGGGCGATGGCCGCTCCCACGGCGTTGGCGCAGTCGCCGTGGCGTACACGGATGACGCGGGAAACACCCTCCAGCCGGTCCGGCACCAGGAACGCCCCGCCGCCGACGGCGATCAGCGGCACATCCCCGGCTGCGGTCTTCATCGCGTCCACGTTTGCCTCGATCATGCGCTGGGCGGCACCCAGGACCCGCGCGCAGGTCGCCCGATCGAGATCGGCAACGCGGGTGCGGTCGCCGAGGGCGATCAGCCCTGCGGCGATGGCAATGTCGGTCGCCGTGAGCTGGGTGCCACCAAAGGCGATGCCTTCGCTGGGCAGCCGGTAGCCGACCGACAGCGGGCCGATCTGCAATGGCTCCAATGATACGTGGCTGCCGCCGCCGAGGCCGATGGAGATGAGATCCGGCATGCGGAAGAGCGTGCGCACGCCGCCGATCCTGACCACCGAATTGGCCTCGCGCGGAAACCCGGCCCTGAGCTGGCCAATGTCGGTGGTGGTGCCGCCAACGTCGACCACCATCGCGTCGGCGAGGCCCGAAAGGTAGGCGCCCCCGCGCATGGAATTGGTGGCGCCGGACGCAAAGCTGTAGACGGGCAACCGGCGCGCCTGCGCGGCCTCGGCCACCGTGCCGTCATTCTGGGTGATGAAGAGCGGCGCGTCGAGACCCGATCCTCGGATCGCCGCCTCGAAGGCTGCGATCGTGTCGTGCGCCAGGTCGGCGAGTGCCGCATTGAGCAGTCCGGCATTCTCGCGTTCGAGCAACCCAATGCGTCCGAGATCGGCGGAGCAGGTGATGGCCGCCCCCGGGTTCTCTTGCGCGACGATGGCTGCGGCCTCGCGCTCGTGGCTCGGATCGAGCGGCGAGAAGATGGCCGAGATGGCGACTGACCGCAGCCCCTTCGCCCGCATCTCCCGCGCCGCCTGATGCACCCCCTCGCGGTCGAGCGGCATGAACGGCCGGCCATCGTACTCGTGTCCGCCCTCCACCATCCACACGCCGCCCGCGACCAGGCGCGCCAAATCCGGCGACCAGTCGCAGAACGGCGGCAAAGAGGCGCTGGCGGGCATGCCGAGCCGCAGCGCCGCAACCTTGCTCAGATGCCGGCGCTGCACCACCGCGTTCATGAAGTGGGTGGTGCCGATCATTACGGCGTCGACGCGCCCGCCACCGAGCGCGCGGGTCGCCTTCAGCCGCGCGAACGCTTCGAAGATGCCGCCCGTCACGTCCTCGCTGGTCGGCGCCTTGATGGCGGCCGCGACCTGGCCGTCCTCGATCAGGACGGCGTCCGTGTTGGTGCCGCCGACATCGATGCCGATGCGTCTCATGCGTCGAACACGCTTCGGAAATCGATATCGTAGCCGAACGCGCGCGGGCCCACGTGCGCCAGTCCCTTGGGGGTGAGAAACACGCGCGGCGGCGGCAGCGCGATGACGGTGACGCGCTGACCATAGCGGATCGTCTCGGTGCCGACGGCCTCGCCGCTGACGCTATCGAGAACGCAGATCAGGTCTGGCGACATAGCGATTGGCTCGCCATCGAGCCAGGCCACGATCCACTCGTTCTGGAATTCGATGCGCATGGCCGCGCCCAGCCAGTCGCCGCTGCCCGCAAATTGCGCGCGCCCGCGCAGGAAGCCTTCCGTGGTGCGGCGCTCGACGTCCCGCACCTTGCCCTGATAGAGGAGCTTGCCCGGCTCCACCCCGAGGATGGCGGCGATGGGATCGGCGTGCGTGCGCTGCGCCTCGCGCACGGCCCGGCCGATCTCGATGGCCTTGGTGGTGGTGCCGTGGATGCCCCAGTGTTTGACCTCGCGGCCCGTGCGCGGTGCCTTGCAGGTGGAGGCGATGGAGCCGTATTCGACGCAAATCTTGCGCGACACGCGCTCCATCCACTTCCAGCTGGGCACCTTGTCCACCACCGCCTCGAGACCGCGCACGTCCACGGTGGTCAGCGGGCAGGGTCTGAGATCGCCCACGGCGACGCTGGTCATCTGGGCCTCCGGGTAGGCGCGGCCCATCATATCGGCGTCGATCACTGGGCGCTCAAGATGCGCGGCGGCCATCAGCGGCTGGATCGAATTGCCGCCGCCGATCTCGAGCGCCATGACGCCGCGGAAGCGATAGCCCGTGTGCTCCTCCATCAGCGCCACCGCGCGGGCGATGGTGCGGCTGTCGGTGAGGCGCTCCTGACCGACCAGCGGCGCGCCCATGTTGGAGACGGCGGCCACCCAGTCATCGTCGGCGAGCTCGGCCGCTGGCATCAACCAGACGCGATGGCCCTCGGCGTAGAGCCGGCGCATGTTGAGAAGACCAAGGTAGGGGCTGCCACCGCCGCCCGTGCCCAGGATCCAGGCGCCGACCGCAAGCGACTCGATGTCCTCGAGCGTGATTTCACACAGGGTCAATCGATGAGCTCCCGCACGGCCCTAACCGCCGCAGTGATGGCCAGCAGCGTCGGCACGCGGCACACGTCTTTGACGATGGTTTTCGCCGGCGGGTCGTAGCCCATGCAATCCATGGCCACGAGGTCCGGTCGGCGCGCCGACAAGCGCTCCGCGGCCGCCCTTATCTCACCCTCCTCCGCGCTAGGGATGAGCGGCTCCGACACCACCTCCAGGCCCGGCCTCGCCCACTTGGCCGTCAGCTTGTGCGCCTGCTCCGGCAGCGGGATGAGAAGCCCGAGGCGGCCTGCCGGCAGCAGGGCCCCAACGAGCGCGTTGAGCACCCTGGAGGGGAACACCACGCCGGCATCGCCAGCAAAGGGCGGGAACTCACCGGTGCAGGCAAACAGGATGGCCGCGGCACCATCCCGCCGCAGCGCTGCTACCGTTTCGCCAGCGCGCGCAACCACTGCCTGCTTGGAGATCTTGATGTCGCGTTCACCCTTGAGCCGCGTATAGAGCGTGTCGTCGCCATCGATGGGGGCGCGGGCGGCGAGCTCCGCCTCGCTCAGTGCATCGAGACAGCCGCGCAGGAGCACGCGCGTGCCGGCCGGCGCCTCGGCCGCAACAAGTGCCCTTATGTCCTCGCGCGGAGCCTGGCCGATGGTGGCAACCCCAAGCGTGTTGGCCATGTCATCCCTCCAGAACCACCGCATCCTGGGCGCGCCACGTAACGCCAACAGGGTCGCCGATGGCGCGCGTCGGCTCCCTTTCGCCGCGTCCCTCCTTCACCAGTATCGAGGCCCCGCCTTCCACGGCAATGCGGTAGAGCGTCTGGCCGCCCAGAAAGTTCGCCGTCGTGATCCGGCCGGCCACCAGGCCCTCTTCTGGCGGGGTCATGGCGGTGCGTTCGGGACGGATGGCTATTGCCCCGGGTCCTGCAAGGCCCGCAGCGGCTGGCGCAGGCATCGCCCGGCCGTCAGCCGCCAGCAATCGCCCCGCGCTCCAGGTCCCGTCGATGATGTTGATCTCGCCGACGAAGTCGGCAACGAAGCGCGTGCGTGGCCGCTCATAGATCACGTGAGGTGCGCCCACCTGTTCGATGCGCCCCGCGTTCATCACGGCGATGCGGTCGGAGAGCGCCAGTGCCTCCTCCTGGTCGTGGGTCACGAACACCAGCGTGACGCCCAGCTCCTTCTGTAGCTGTTTCAGCTCGAACTGCATCTGCTGGCGCAACCGGCGGTCGAGTGCGCCGAGCGGCTCATCGCACAGCAGCACCGGTGGCTCGATGACGATGGCGCGCGCCAGCGCCACGCGCTGCTGCTGGCCGCCGGACAGTTGCGCGGGTCGGCGCCGCTCAAAACCCGTAAGAGCCACCTGCGCCAGGGCGGCCGTCACGCGCCTGTCGATCTCCTGCCGCGCCATCCCGCGCATGCGCAGCCCGAAGCCGACGTTCTCGGCCACGGTTCGGTGCGGAAAGAGCGCATACGACTGGAAGATCATGCCCATCTCGCGCCGATGCACGGGCATCTCCGTCACGTCGCGGCCGCCGACAACGATGCGCCCCTCCTCGGGCGTCTCGAAGCCGGCGATGAGCCGCAAGGTCGTGGTCTTGCCGCACCCCGACGGCCCAAGCAGCGCAAAAAACTCGCCCGCGCCGATGTCGAGCGACACTGCGTCGACCGCCTTGATGCCGCCGGCAAAAGACTTGCTGACCGCGAGCAGCCGGATCGAGGCGGGGTCCGACAGACCCGGGGCAACGTCGGCAGGGCTCAAGGGGCTCGGCGGCACGGGCGTGGCGTTGGTGGTCGACGGAAAGGGGTGCTCGCCGGTGTCATGCTCGCCTTGTCCCGCGGTCCTCCCATCCCCGGGGCTCCGGCGCAGCGGCAGCTTGGTGCGGACAAGCACCGGGGTGGCCGCAGGGTGTCCGGCTCAGCATCGGATCGCTAGCCCTTGAGGATGCGCTGCACGCGCGCGTCGATCTCGTCTTTCTTCGCATTGTACCACTGCCAGGGCACCTGCAACAGCTGGGCCACCTTCGCCTCGGTGTTGAAGAGCTTGGCATCGTACTTGGCGTCGAGCTTCACCTTCCTGTTGGAGGGCGAATACCACACGCCCTCGGCGAGCTCTTTCTGCACCTGCGGACGCAGCATGTAGTCGATGTATGCAAAGGCCAGCTCCTTGACCTTGCTGCCGGGCGTCACGTTCAGCACCTGCTCGAGCGCGAGCACGCCCTCCTTGGGAGCAGCGAACTCGATCGGCTGGTTCTGCCCGTCGTAACGGAAGATGCCGCTGTCGTGGATCACACCCATGATCACCTCGCCCGACAGCAGCGCTTTTTCCATTTGGCCGGTGAAGTCGAAAAGCTTGATCGGTTTCAGGGCTTCCAGAGCCTTATAAGCCGCGTCGAGGTCCTCGAAGCCTTTGCCGTGGATCTTGCCCAGCATCATCAAGTGCGCCTGACCCAGGCTGTTGACGGGGACCAAGTAGCCGCCGCGCTGACCGGCGAGCGACGGGGCGGCAAGATCGTTCCAGGACGTGGGCTCGGTGAGGCCCTTATCGGTGCGGAACCCGAGCCCGATGGCGCTCGTGAAAATCGACACGCCAACGATCTTGTCGGATACGGCATAGGGGTAGACCTCGGCGATGTTTGGCACCTCCTTGGTCGTGATCTTGCGCTCGACGAGTCCCAGTTCCACCGCCTGCCACTGCTCGTTGGAGTTGGAGTGCAGCACGTCGTAGATGGGGTCGGTCTTGGGGCTCGCCTGCAGCTTGGGCAGATAGGGGAAGGCCTGATCGGCCTCAACCGTACACTTGAACTCCTTCTCGAAGGCCGGGAGCACTTTGCCCTTCATGATCTCGCCCCACTTGCCGCCCCAGGTCGTGATCTTGAGCGTCGATGTCTGGGCGCGCAGCACCGCCGGCGCGGCGATGGCGGCTCCGGCGGCGGCACCGGCGAGGAGCACCTGGCGCCGGGTTGGCTGGGACTTGCGCATTTCTTCCTCCATTCCAATGAGCAGCACGCTAGAGCTTGAGGTAGGCCCTGAGGCCGATGAGCCATTCGAGCAGGATCACGACGATAAGCGCCAGCGCGATGGAAACCATCGAGGCGGCGGCGATGGCCCCATCGAGATCGAACTTCATGTAGTTGAACAGCACGACCGGCAGCGTCTCACCCTTCGGCACGACCAGGAAGAGCGACACCGGGAACTGATCGAACGAGACGATGAAGGCGAAGATGCCGCCCGCGATCACGCCGGGGCGGATGAGCGGCAACGTCACCTCGAAGAACACGCGCAAGGGATTGGCGCCGAGCGCGGCCGCGGCCTCCTCCAGTCGGTGGTCGAAGTTGTGCAGCACGGCAAGCGTTGTGCGCATGACGTAGGGCACGGCAATCACCGTATGGCCCATGACGAGGCCCCAGACCGGCCGACCGATCCCGGCCAAGAGGTAGATCTGGAACAGCGCTAGCCCCGTCAAGATCGCCGGCAGCATCAGCGGCGACATGAAGAAGGCGGTCAACGCCGGCGCACCGCGCAGCTCGCCGCGCACCAGCGCCAGGGCAGCGGTGGCGCCGATCAGCATCGATCCCACGAGCACCGCGCTTGCCACCTTGAGGCTGAGCCACAGGGCATTCATGAAATCCGGGTTGGCGAAGAACTTGGCAAACCAGGCCAACGTGAAGCCAACGGGGGGAAAGGAGATGTAGGGCGTGGGATTGACCGCGAACACCGACACGATGGCGATGGGCGACAGCAGAAAGAACAGGATCGCTCCGTTCACGCTCAAGTAGGCAATCCGGCCGAGCCCGAGCTTGGGCCTCATGACAGCCCCTCCTCGCCCGACAGGCCGGCGAGCACCTTGTTGTAGGCGATGACCACGGCCAGCGACACCGCCAGCAGGATGACACCGAGGGCACCCGCGAAGTTCGGATTGAAGCTGGAGCTCACCTGCTGATAGATCAGCATCGGCAGCGTCAGCACGTCGGTGCCCCCCATCAGGGACGGGGTGACGTAGGCGCTGATCGACAGCGCGAATACCAACAGCGAGCCGGCGAGAATGCCCGGGAGGCTCAGGGGCAGCGTCACCTCGCGGAAGGCTCGCCAGCGCGTGGCGCCGAGGCTGCGCGCGGCTTCCTCGAGCCGCTCGTCGACCCGGCCGATCACACCTGCCAGCGTCAGCACCATGAACGGCACGTAGATGTGCGTGAGCGCGACGATGGTGCCGAACTCGTTGTACATGAGCTTGAGCGGCTTCTGCGTCACGCCCAGGGCCAGCAGCGTGGTGTTTATGACGCCTCTATCCTGCAGCAGCGTCATCCAGGCGAAGGTGCGCACAACGATGCCGGTGAGCATCGGCGCGATGACTGCCATCAGCAGCAGCGCATGGCCAACCCGCGAATGCGTGCGCGCCATCAGGTGGGCGAGCGGGTAGCCCAGCAGCAGCGCAACGAGCGTGGTGACGACGCCGATGCGCAGCGTCGCCCATAGCGCGTCGAGATAGAGAGCATCGGAGAAAAAGCGCTCGAAGTGGTGCAGCGTGACATGCACGGCGGGCGCGCTCACCGGATTGCCCGACAGGAACGACATGACGCCAAGCACGCCGAACGGCAGCGTGAAGAAGAAAGTGAACAACAACAGCGCTGGCCAGATCAGCCAGCTTACGGCGGTCGCCGGCCGCGTCCCCCGCCGGGTTCCAGCCGGCGCCGCCGATAGTTGCGCTGCCACCTCGCTCGCCATGTGCAGGGCGTGCTCCTCGCCAACTCCGGAAGGCCGTGCCTATGGGAGTTTGCTGCCCGGCCATCACGCTCGTCAACGAGGCTCGTTCATCGCGCTGGCTCGCATCGGGGTTCGATCGCCTGGCGCTGCCCGCGGCCGGCGCGGTAGACTGGCATGGCTGCGGCTTGATCCGCGGCCTCGCAAGGCACATACATGACGAACGAGGTGGCGGTCAGCCTGCGTCCGGCCCTGCTGGAGGACCGTTTTCGCATCCGCCGCTGGCTCGCCTCTCCCGGGATCGATGCCGGGTGGGGCAACGCGGCGAGCGCCGAGGCCGAGATCAGCCTGGCGCTCGCCAGCAAGACGGCGCTCTGTCGCATCGTCGAGCGCCAGCGCGTCCCCATCGGCTACGCGCACGCCCTTGAGATCGGGCTGTGGAGTGCGGAGCGGCCCGCCGACCTGGCGCCCGGCACCTGGCACGTCGGCTATCTTCCCGCCGCGGGGCAGCATCGCGACATTCACACCGGCGCGGCGGTGTTGCGCCTGCTCTGCGCGGAGGTCTTCGCCACCACGCTGGCCGTGGCAT
>Ga0306920_100014364_pt1 | contig 10813 bp, 7 predicted proteins | sample flu12Cox44000170_FD_204666 | JGI IMG/M metagenome (GOLD analysis project Ga0306920, IMG submission 204666) | Lab enrichment of tropical soil microbial communities from Luquillo Experimental Forest, Puerto Rico - flux4day.12C.oxic.44.000.170 (v2)... | ecosystem: Environmental > Terrestrial >... | reverse complement strand
TGGTGGGTTGCCCGCGGGGACGGCGGCGCCCGGCAGCATTGGCGATCGCCTCGGCCACCGCGGCCATCGTCGCCGCGGTGTCGGGCGGGGTGCCACCCTCGCACGACCCCGAGCCAGACTCCGACTCCGACTCCGACTCCGACCCAGACTCCGACCCCGAGCCCCACCCTGGTCCAGAGCCCGTCCCGGCACCGTGGCTCGCACCCCCGAGCGCCTCGAGCGCGTGCTCGAGGCCCAACAACTCGTCGAGCTCACGCGCCGGCACGCCCGCCGCGTAGAAGAAGCCCTGTCCGTAGTCGCACCCGAGCCGGCGCAGCTCCGCGTCCTGATCGGCGGTCTGTATGCCCTCCGCCACGACCTGGAGGCCGAACTCGGCGCCGATCGCGAGCACGGATCGGACCAACGTCGCCTCGTCGTTGCTCCGGCACAGCCCGTCGACGAACGACTTGTCGACCTTGATCACGTCCACCGGGAACTGATGGAGGTGCGAGAGCGACGAGTAGCCGGTGCCGAAGTCGTCGATCGCGATGGTCACCCCCATCTCGTGGAGCGACTCCAGGACCGCCCTCGTCGCGGCGACATCGCCGATCAACGCGCCCTCCGTGACCTCGATCATCAGCGCCGCCGGCGGGATGCCCGCTTCGTCGAGCGCGTCGCGCACACACGACACGATCTCGCCGTCGCGGAGCTGGGACGCCGAGAGGTTGACGCTGGCCATCAGGTGCGCGTCGTGGTCGTCACGCCACCGCCGGATCTGCTGGCACGCGTCCTGCAGGACGATCCTGCCGAGCGGGACGATCAGGCCCGTCTCCTCGGCGATCTCGATGAAGTCGCCCGGGGTCAGGAGCCCCAGGGTCGGGTGCTGCCAACGGGCCAGCGCCTCGACCGCCTGGGTCCTCTTGTCGGCCAGGGTGACGATCGGCTGGTAGTGCACCTGGAACTGGTTGCGGGCAAGGGCCTCGCGCAGCCACGACTCGACGGCCATGCGGTGCAGCACACCCTGGTGCATCTCGTCCGTGAAGAAGACGAACTGGTTCTTGCCGTTCGCCTTGGCGTGGTACATCGCGATGTCGGCCTGCATGAGCACCGAGTCGGCGTCTGCCGCGCCGGGTGCACACGTGGCGATACCGATGCTGGTGCTGATGAACATGCGGTGACCGCCGACGTCGAACGGCTCCTGCATCGCGTTGATGATCCGCTGGGCGACACGGCCGCCCGCGGCCGGCCCGTCGGGTGACGCCGCCACGAGCACCGCGAACTCGTCACCGCCGAGACGCGCCACGAGATCCGACGGCCCCACACAACGGAGGAGCCGCTCGCTGACCTGCACCAACAGCTGGTCCCCGGCGTCGTGGCCCAGGCCGTCGTTCACCGTCTTGAAGTCGTCGAGGTCGATGAACAGCACGGACGTCGGGTCGTCGTCGGGGTGCACTGCTGGGACCGCTCCGTCGACACGGTCACGCAGCAGTCCCCTGTTCGCCAGGCCGGTCAACGAGTCATGCCAGGCGCGGTGCTTCAGCTCGTCCTGCAGTGCCCTGCGCTCGTCCACGACCCGGTGGTTGATCACGATGCCCTCGACCGTGGCCTCGTCGAGCAAGTTCGTGAATGTCGACTCCGCCCAGTGCCACGAGCCCGATGAGTCGAGCAGCCGGAGCTCGACGGTCTGGGTACGCACCGGGTCCACGATTACGGCGTTCCAGGCGGCGGAGGCAGCCGGCCGGTCGTCGGGGTGGACGAAGGCGCCGGCGCTCTGGCCGAGGCGTTGCGAGGACCCCCAGCCCAGGATGCGCTCGACCGCGGGCGAGTCGTAGTGCACACACCCGGCCGCATCGATCACGGTGATCATGTCGGTGGCCCGCTGAATCAGTGCCCGGAACCGCAGCTCGCTCTCGTGCTTGGCCTCGGCGTGCACGGCGCCGCCGGTCGTGCGGCGCGCCATGGTGAACAGGTACGTGACGAGCTCGCCGATGATCACGAAGAAGACCCCGCGGGTGACCCAGTCGCTCGCCGTCTGCGGCGCGCCCGTGGCGGCGTTCGCGGGGAGCAGCGGGCCGGCGACGACCGTCGCCACCAGCGCCACCGACAGCGCGCCGAGCGATCCGAAGCGGAGGCCGGCCAACACGATCGGGATGAGGAACCACTCCGGTAGCACGTTGGCGCCGCCGCCCATCCAGTAGGCGACCGCCCAGGACACCGGGAACAGGACGGCGATGATGGCCAGCGCCAGCCCCGCAGGGAGGTCAGCCAACGTGAACCACGCCGTCAACCCGGCGCCCTCGGCGGCTCCGCGCGCGTGTTCCTCGCTCACGCTGGTATGTCGGCGGCCCGCCGCCGCTCGTTGAGCAATTTTTTGAATATCCGTGCGTTCTGGCCAGGGACAACGCCGCCCACCCCGCTCTGCCGCCCTTGCAATAGCCGTGCCGCACCAGACCGCCGCCGACCGCCAAGCCACGGCCCCTGGAAGTGAGGGTCGCCAACGAGGGCGCGTAGAGTCCCCGTGCACATGGCAAACACGTGGTTCGAAACTGTCGCCGAGGCGCAGCGGCGCGCCAAGAAGCGCCTACCGAAGTCGGTCTACGGCGCGCTGATCGCCGGCTCCGAACGCGGGATCACGCTCGATGACAACGTCGCCGCCTACGGCGAGCTCGGCTTCGCCCCCCACGTCGCCGGCCTCTCCGACAAGAAGGACGTCGCCAGCACGGTCATGGGGCAGGACATCTCGTTCCCGGTCGTCATCTCGCCCACCGGCGTGCAGGCCGTGCACCCCGACGGCGAGGTCGCGGTCGCGAGGGCCGCGGCCGCCCGCGGCACCGCCATGGGGCTCAGCTCGTTCGCCTCCAAGCCAGTCGAAGAGGTGGTTGCCGCCAACCCCCAGACCTTGTTCCAGATCTACTGGATCGGCTCACGCGACCAGATCCTCGCCCGCGCCCAGCGCGCCAAAGAAGCTGGAGCCGTCGGCCTCATCGCGACGCTCGACTGGACGTTCTCGCACGGGCGCGACTGGGGCAGCCCCACCATCCCCGAGTCGATGAACCTGCGGACCATGCTCAAGTTCGCGCCCGAGGCGCTCACGCACCCCCGGTGGTTCTGGTCGTTCGCCAAGACGGGCAAGGCGCCCGACCTCACGACCCCCAACATGGTCCCGAAAGGACAGCAGGGCCCCACCTTCTTCGGCGCCTACGGGGAGTGGATGGGGACGCCGCCGCCGAGTTGGGAGGACGTGGCGTGGTTGCGCGAGCAGTGGGGTGGCCCCTTCATGCTCAAAGGTGTCACCCGGCTCGATGACGCCAAGCGCGCCGTCGACGCCGGCGTCACCGCCATCTCGGTCTCGAACCATGGCGGCAACAACCTCGACGGCACGCCGGCCACGATCCGCTCGCTGCCCGCCATCGCCGACGCGGTCGGCAACGACATCGAGGTCCTCCTCGACGGCGGCATCCGCCGCGGCAGCGACGTGGTCAAGGCCGTGGCCCTCGGCGCCCGCGCCGTCATGATCGGCCGCGCCTACCTGTGGGGTCTCGCCGCCAACGGGCAGGCGGGCGTCGAGAACGTGCTCGACATCCTGCGCGGTGGCATCGAGTCCGCGCTGCTCGGCCTCGGCCACTCGTCGATCCAACAGCTCGGACCCGACGACGTCGTCGTGCCCGACGGTTTCACGAGGCACCTCGGGGCCTGACGGCCCACCTCGTCGGCCCGCCGGACCCGGCGGCCGAGGTGCCGCCACGATCAGCTCAGCTGTCGAACTTCACCACACCGCGGACGATCGTCCCCGCCGCCTGGTCCTCGTAGCCCTGCTGGACCTGGTCGAGCGTGTACTCCTGGCTGATGAGCTCGTCGATCTTGAGTTGACCGTTCTCGAAGAGGTTCAGCAGGTTCGGCACCTGGACGCGGGGGCTCTGTGACCCGAAGACCGTGCCCATGACCGTCTGGTTGAACATGGCCAGGTTGAACAGGTTGAGCTTCACGTCCATCGCGGAGAACGGCGAGATCGCCACGGCGACGATCCGCGCGTCCTTCGAACCGCACTGGGCGGCCTCGGCGATCATCTCGCCGTGCAGGACGCCGGGCGTGAGGATCACCACGTCGGCGTTGCGGCCCATCGTGAGCTCCGGCAACAGGAACGGCACCTCGGCGAGCGACGCCGCCGTGTGCGTGGCGCCGATTTCCTTCGCCCGCTCGAGCTTGAAGGGGACCGGATCCACCGCGATGATGTGCCGCGCGCCGGCGATGCGCGCGCCCTGGATCGCACCGGATCCCACACCGCCGCACCCCGCGACGACGACGGTCTCGCCGGGCTTGACCTTCGCCCGGTCGACCGCGGAGCCGAAGCCGGTCGCGATGCCACAGCTGATGAGCGCGGCCGCCTTCATGTTGTCCCACGGGTTGATGCGGACCACGGAGTTCTCGTGGCACACCATCTCGTCGGCGAACGTGCCGAGCTGGGCCATGCGGTTCACGTTCTCACCGCCCAGGTGGTAGCGGTAGGTGCCGTCGCTGATCATACCGCCGGCCAGCGTCATCATGCCGAGGTCGCACAGGTTCTGGCGCCCGCTCGCGCACCAGAAGCACGTCCCGCAGGAAGGGATGAAGGCGACGGCCACGTGGTCGCCTACGGCGACCTGCGTCACGTTCGGCCCGATCTCGGTCACGACGCCCGACCCCTCGTGACCCCCGACGACGGGGAACATGGACTTGACGCCGATCATCTCGAGCACCTCGGGGGGCGCGCTGATGTCGCCGGTGCGCAGGTGCTCGTCCGAGTGGCACATGCCCGAATAGACCATCTTCACCCGGATCTCACGATTGGCCGGGGGGTCGACCTCGAGCTCCTCGGTCTTCCAAGGCTCGTTGAGACCCGTGCACACCGCCGCGCGTACCGTCGTCATTGGCAATCCCTCCCTGAGGCTTGCTCCGCTGCTTCTTCGGACCTGTTCGACTCAGTATCGTCCCCCGCCCCGGCTCGGACAACCTGGGCTGTTGCGAACGCGGCGATAGGGTGCCCGCGTGCCCGTGCCCGCCGCGTTCACCGAGGTCGCGGCCCGAGTGCGTAACTGGGGGCGGTGGGGCGCCGACGACGAGATCGGCACGCTCAACCTGATCGACGACGCCGCACGCCGCCGGGGCGCCGCCTCGGTCGTCTCGGGACAGGCGATCGCGTTGGGACTGTCACTTTCGGAGGCCGATGGGATCCAGCTGGGCTTCGTCGAGGGCCGGGTGAACCCGACCCGGACGACTGTCCACGTGAACAAGCCAGAGGGCCCCGACCCGGAGTTCGTCTCTTTCAGCGAGGACGTGTTCTCCATGGCCACGCAGGCCGCCACCCACTGGGACGCGCTCGCCCACTGCAGCCACGCGGGGCAGATCTACAACGGGTACCCGGCGTCGACCATCACGCTCGAGGGCGGCGCCAACCGTTGCGGTATCCATCGCGCCGGTGCCGTGTTGAGCCGGGGCGTCCTGCTCGACGTGGCGCGCGCCCTCGGGCGCGATGTGCTCGAGCCCGGTTATCCCATCACGCCGGCGGACCTCGATGCGGCAAGTGAGCTCGCGCGCGTCGACCTCGAGCCGGGCGACATCGTGCTCGTGCGGACCGGTCAGATGGTGCACCTGGCGCCGGAGCGCCGCGACCTCGTCGCCTATACCTGGCCGTCCCCGGGCCTCACCATCGAGACCGCGGATTGGTTCCATGCGCACGACGTCGCGGCGGTCGCTACGGACACCTTGGTGTTCGAGGTCTTTCCGTGCCAGTACGAAGAGGCGTACCTCCCGGTCCACGTGCTGCACCTCGTGGAGATGGGACTGACCCAAGGCCAGAACTGGGTGCTCGACCCCCTGTCCGATGCCTGCGCCGCGGACGGCCGTTTCACGTTCCTGCTGGACGCCACGCCGTTGCCGTTGGTCGACGGGCTCGGTTCGCCGCTCCAGCCGGTCGCGCTCAGATAACCCCGGCCCTTACGGCGGGGTCGCCCCGCTCCGGCGCCGCGCCGTCGCCCCGCCGAGCACCGGGCCCGTGCGCGGCCGGGACGCCTCGCGTGACGGCGTGGGCTCCGCCGGCGGGGCCGCGCGCCCCGTGACGGCCCAGTGCAGCATCCGGGCTTGCGTGTCGATGAGGTGGCCGGTGCGGATCCCCCAGAATTCGAAGCCGTACCGGTGCGCCGACACGCTGGCGAACATCGCCACGAGCGTGCCCGCGACCGCCATGGGGTCTGCGCCCGCCGGCGAGCTCGTCGTGGTGCCGGGCGTGCCCGCTCCCGACGGTGATGCCGCGACGATCACCTGCGCGAGCGCCACGGTCACCGCGTTCAGCGCGCGCACGCGGATCCCGCGCAGCTCGGCGTCGCCCTCCTCGGTGGCGAGATCAACGACGCGGAACACGGCGCGGTTGTCCTCCCAGTAGGAGAGGAAGCCCTCGGTGACCGCGAGAGCGGTGTCCCAGCTGGCCTGCTCGGACCAGTCCCCACCGGCGAGCTCGGCGAGCTGTGCGGCCTGGTCCACCATGCCCTCCGCGAGCACACGAATGGCGTGCTCGACGTTCCCGAAGTACTGGTAGAAGGTGGCCGGCGACGTGCGCGCCTCTCGGGCGATGTCGGTGACTTTCACGGACCGCCAGGACGTCGTCGTGAGCAGTTCGACGGTCGCGTCAAGAAGTCGCTGGCGTGTCTGGCGCCCCCGCTCCCCGGGTACCCGGCCGTCGGTGGTCGCCAGCTCGGCGACACGATCGGCGTAGTCGTCCATCCCGACAATGGCTGCGTCGCGGGCCGACCGTGGTGCGGGCATGGCAGGCCAGCGTAGTTGGCTGCCTCCAGAGGCCCAGGTGGGGCCGCGGATACGCTGTCGGAATGGAGCAGACGGTCGACCGCCCGCTCACCCGCGCCCAGCAGGCCCGGCGCCAACGCGTCATCGACGCCGCCATGGCACTCGGGCTCGAGGGGGGCTACGAGGCCGTGCAGATGCGCGACGTGGCGGCCCGCGCGGACGTCGCCATGGGCACCGTCTACCGCTACTTCACGAGCAAGGACCACCTTCTCGCCGCGACGCTCGTGCACTGGGTCGAGATGCTCGACAGCCGGATCGGGCAACACCCACCCCGCGGCGATCATCCGGCCGACCGCGTCCTCGACGTGCTCGACCGCGCGCTGCGGGCCATGGGGCGCCAGCCGAGACTCGTCGCCGCCGTGTTCACGTCGCTATCGTCGCCCGACCCCGCCGCCGTCGGCTGCCAGCAGCAGATCACGCTGCTCACGGAGGGGATCATCGCCCGGGCGATGGGAGACACCGGGGTCGACGTCCCCGACATGTCCGACCGGGCCCGCATGATCGGGCACGTCTGGTACTCGGCGCTCGTCGGGTGGATCAACGGGTGGTCCACTATGGCCCGGGTCTACGACGAGCTGGCCGTCTCGGTCCGGCTCCTGCTGCCCGACGAGCTGGTCGAGCGCCGGACCCCCGCCTGAGCTCTCGCTCCCGCCCGAGCGAACTCGAACTCGGCCTCAGCCCCGGAGCACGACCCCCGGCCGGCTGGCCAACCCTTCTTCCGAGGGCGCCCCGTCCACTCGGATCGGCACACCGTTGACCAGCGTGTGCGTCATCCCGACGGGCGCGTCCGCAATCAGTCGCTCGCCGTCCGCCGGGAAGTCGCGGATCCGGCGCAGCGGCCCCGGCTCCACCGTCGCCGGGTCGAACACGCAGAGGTCGGCCGCCTTGCCCTCCTCGACCGTGCCCCGGTCGCTCAACCCGTACACACCCGCCGGCTCGCCCGTCAGCTTGTGGATCGCCCGCTCGAGCGGCATGACCGCGCGCTCGCGCACCCAATTTCCCAGCAGGTCCGTCGAGAAGCAGGCGTCGCAGAGCTGCGACACGTGCGCGCCCGAGTCGGCCAGACCCAACAGCACGTTGTCACGCGGCAGCAGCCACGCAATGGCGTCCGGGTCGTCGTTCGCTAGCACCGACCAGAATCGCGACTCGAGGTCGTCGTCCAGTGACACGTCGAGCATGACGTCCAGCGGCGTGCACCCGCGCTGCTCGGCCACCGCCGCGACAGGCATGTCGGCCAGTTCGGGGTGGGTGCGGGACTCGGCCACCGAGATCGTCGCCCAGTTCACTCCGAACCTGCCCAGCCCGCCGCTCACGTCCTCCCACGCCGACGCGCGCCAGGCCGGGTCCCGGTACGCCGCCACCCGCTCCGACTTGGGCTTGTCCATCAACGCGGCGAAGGACGGGCGCATGTTCAGCGTGAACGGCTCGGACAGGTTCATCTGGAAGACGAGCGGGCGGCAGGACACCTGCGGCCACACCTGTACGCCCTCGGCCCAGGCCGCGTCGTGCTCGGCCACGACCTTCTCGTGGTACGGATATCCCTTCACCGTCAAGAGCGCCGTCCAGGTGAACGGCCGCCCCACCTCACGCTGCAGGCGGAACACCTCGTCGTTCGAGAACACGCCCCCCGGCAGGAGCGCGACCACGCCGCGCCCTGACTGCTTCACCGGCTCCAACAGCGTCCGCAGCTCGGCCAGGTCGGCCACCCGCGATGGCACCGGACGTCCCGAGTCGCCGTTGTGGGTCGGCGAGGCCGACGATGCGAACCCGGCCGCGCCCCCCGCCATCGCATCCGCGATGACAGCTTGCATCGAGGCCAGCTCGTCCTCTGTCGCCGGACGCTCGTACGCCTCTTCGCCCATGACGTACAGGCGGACGGCGGTGTGCCCGACGTAGCAGCCGTAGTTCAGGGACACCCCGCCCCCTTCGACCGCGTCCAGGTACTGAGGGAACGTCTCGAACGAGCCCCACGGCACTCCGGCGGACAACGTGTCGAAGGACATGTCCTCGACGTGCTGCAACGTCCGCGCCAACAGCGCCACGCCGTCGGAACGGATCGGCGCGATCGAGAAGCCGCAGTTGCCGGCGATCACCGTCGTCACACCGTGGAACGACGAGGGGGTGAGATCCGGGTCCCAGAACACCTGCGCGTCGTAATGGGTGTGGATGTCGACGAAGCCGGGGCACACCACCTGGCCTGACGCATCCAACGCCCGTGCTCCGGTCAGGCCGGGACCGATCCCGCTGATCCGGCCGCCTGTGACGGCGACGTCGGCGGCGCGGCCCGGCGCTCCGGTCCCGTCGACCACCGTGCCCCCCCGAATGACAATGTCGGCGCTCATGCATCCATCGTCGCAGGCCGGGTGTCGATATGCACGCGCAGGACGCCGACCAGCCCCGACGTTCGGATACCGTGGGAACGGAGGGAACGGTGGTTCCCGTCGTCGTACGGGGAATGTTGCGCGGGAGCGAGCGCAAGAGCGGAGGTGTCGGAGAGCATGGCGGTCCCTTTTTTGAGGAAGCAGGAGCTGCAGCCGTCGGACGACTCACTGCAGATATCCGGCGCGATCGTCGCGCCGTCCGATGGGCCCTCCCCCGTCGAACTGGTCGACGCGGGCCACGCGGCCCACGGCTTGGGCGTCGTCAGGGACCAGTACGCCCGCAAAATCAGGAAGACCCCGACCATTCGCATGGTTCCGAGCTCGATGATGGTCGAGGGCCGCCGGCTTCGCTTCGCCGTCTCGGACAACGTCGACGCCTACGGTCCCGACGGCCTGGGCACTCCGCCCATCTGGGCCGTGAACATCCACGGATACTTCGCCGGCGGCGGCATGTACTGGCGGGAGAGCGCGCGCCTTGCCGAACAACTCGGTTGGCGCGTCATCAACCCGAGCCTCCCCGGGTTCGGCGGCAGCGACCCGCTCGAGTGGCAGGACGTCTCCATGGAGAGCCTCGCCAACCAGGTGATGGCGATCGTGCACAAGGTCGAAGCCGGCCCCGTCGTGCTGCTCGGCCACTCCATGGGCGGCGCGGTCGCCGTGCAGTTCGCGCACGATCACCCGAGGCGCACCCTTGGGGTCATCTACCGCGACGGCGTCAGCACGCCGGCGTGGAAGGAGCGCACCGGGATCCTGCCGGCACTCCTCTCACCGTTCCTGCCCGACGCGGCACCGATGGTGGACATGGTCGCGGCGGTCATCTTCGACCTCCCCGACCTCGCCATCGGCCGCCTGTACTCCACTGTGCGCGCCGTTCTCCCCGACATGCGCCAGAACATCCGCACGATGACCCAGACGCTGCCGGTCGGCAGCATGCTCATGGGCGTCGACCAGCGGAGTCAGGTGCGCCACCTGGCGGCGCAGCAGATCCCTATCCTCAACGAGTGGGGATGTTTCGATCGCATCACACCGGGCCACACGGCGCTCGAGTTCGCCGCCGTCGCCCGCTCGCCCGTGATCTGGGTGCCGGGCGGTCACAGCTGGATGCTCGCCCGCCCGCAGGGCCAGGCGGACATACTCACCCACCTGGTGCGCGGCCGCGACTACGTGGACCAGATCGAGGGCCGCTGGCGCCAGCTGAATCCGCGCGAGACAACCCTGCGCGCCGTCAACTGACGGCCGCCCTCGGCGGTCGACCGCGCCGCTCCGCCGGACGACTTCGCGGCAGGGACCACGAGCAGTGATCAGCAAGCTCCTCCAACCCCTCCTGAACCTCCACGGGTGGGAGGCCTATCTGCTCGTCGGGGTGCTCGTTGCGGCCGAGGCGTCGGTCATGCTCGGCTTCGTCTTCCCCGGCGAGACCGCCGCCATCCTCGGCGGTGTGCTCGCCTCGAAAGGCGGCGTCAGTTTGGCCGGCATGACGGTCTGCGTGGTCCTGTGCGCCATCGTCGGCGACTCCATTGGCTACTGGGTGGGTGACAAGTGGGGCGATCGGCTCCTGAAGGTCGGCCCACTGAAGAAACGCCAAAAAGGGATCGGGGTCGCGCTCGATCAGTTGC
>Ga0306920_100014360_pt1 | contig 10814 bp, 8 predicted proteins | sample flu12Cox44000170_FD_204666 | JGI IMG/M metagenome (GOLD analysis project Ga0306920, IMG submission 204666) | Lab enrichment of tropical soil microbial communities from Luquillo Experimental Forest, Puerto Rico - flux4day.12C.oxic.44.000.170 (v2)... | ecosystem: Environmental > Terrestrial >... | reverse complement strand
CTCCGTGACCGCCGCCTGATGCGGCCGCCAGAAATTCGCCGGCGGCAGGTCGACGATCACCACCGACATGAGCGTGGCGAAGGCGAGCGCCGCAAAGCCGCTCCACACCACGCGCCGGTCGCGCGCGTAGCCATACACCTCGGTAAGGATGTCGCCGAAGAAATACGAGATCGGGAAGAACAGCACGCCCGCCATGAAGGTGACCGGCCCCCACACCGGTACCTGCACCGTGGCGACCTTCGCCGCGCCGATGAGATTGGCGCACAGTACGACGCACACATAGGCACCGAGGATAAGGTCGTAGTAGCGGTAAGCCTTCACCGCGCGGATCGTAACAAGTGACCGGGAGGCGCGGTGCGCTTACGCAGGCAGCGCCGGCAGCACGGTCGCCGCGGCCTCGCCGAACCCGATGCGCGGATAGCCCGGCCGCTCGCACCAGCCACGCAACGTCACCCGATCGCCGTCCTCGAGAAACGTGCGGGTCTCGCCGCCCGCGAGTGTGAGTGGCTGCCGGCCGCCGGCGGTGAGCTCGAGCAGCGAGCCGGCTTCGGCGGGCAACTGACCGGACTGGGTACCGCTGCCGATGAGGTCGCCGGGCTCGAGGTTGCAGCCGTTGACCGTGTGATGCGTCAGCATCTGCGCCACAGTCCACCAGGAGTCCCGGAAGCTGCTGTGCGACAGCCGTTGCGGCCCCATCCCGCCGGCACGCATGCGCGCGGTATCGAGCCATACCTCGAGCTGGATGTCGATGGCGCCTGCGCGGCGCTGGGCCTGGTCATCGAGGTAGGCGAGCGGCGGCGGCGCGTCGGCGGGGCGAACCCAGGGAACGCGAAACGGCGCGAGCGCCTCCAGCGTTACGATCCACGGCGAGACGGTGGTGGCGAAGTTCTTGGCGAGGAAGGGTCCGAGCGGCTGGTACTCCCACGCCTGCACGTCGCGCGCCGACCAGTCATTGAGCAGACACAATCCGAACAGGTGGCTCTCCGCCTCGGCAAGCGGCACGCGGCTGCCGAGACGGTTGCCGCGACCGACGAACACGCCGACCTCGAGCTCGTAGTCGAGGCGGCGCGTCGCGGCGAGCTGTGGCTCGGTCGCGCCCGCCGGCAGCACCTGCCCGCAGGGCCGGGCAAAGTCCTCCCCGGACACGCGCACCGAGGAGGCGCGCCCGTGATAGGCAATCGGCACCCACTTGTAGTTGGGCAACAGCGGGTTATCGGGCCGGAACAGCTTCCCGACCGCCGTGGCGTGATGGATCGAGGCATAGAAGTCGGTGAAGTCTCCGACCTGTGCGGCGAGGCGGTACTCGGCGGCGGCCTGCGGGACAAGGAGCGGTCGCAGAGCGCTCTCTAACGGCGCGCCGCTGCGCAAGGCCGCCGAGAGCGCCGCGCGCAGTGCGCTGCCCGCCTCCTGCCCCGCCGCCATGAAGGCATTCAGCGCCGGTCGCGCGGCGAGCGCCAATGCCTCGGCGGCACTTCCTGCGAACACTCCGAGGGCTTGCAGCGCGCCGAGATCGAGTACGGCATCGCCGATCGCGACCGCACCGCGGAAGCTCTCGCCGCTGCGCGCACGGCGGAACACCGCGAACGGCAGGTTCTGCAGCGGGAAGTCCGCTGCGGGCGCGTTGGCGCTGTCCACCCAGCTGCGCAGCGCCGGGTCGTGCGTGGCGTTGAGCGTGCTCACCGGCGCGACCGCTTGCGGGTGCGCGATCGCGGACGAGTGCGCGTCGCGGGCGTCGCGGCGCCGGCGGTCGTCGCAGCCGCGGCAGCCGGCGGCGGCGCGAACTGGCGGCGCAACTCCTGCCATACCCGGGCGTAGTCACGCTGCAGCAGCGGTGTCTCGAGCGCGTGGCGCGTGGGCCGGATCACCGCGCGCGTCTCGAACATGAAGGCCATGGTGTCCTTGAGCACCATGGGCTTGCCGGTATCGGCGCCGCTCGCCTTCTCCCAGGTGGCGGCGTCCGGCCCGTGGCCGCTCATGCAGTTGTGCAGCGATGCGCCGCCCGGCGCAAATCCCTCCGCCTTGGCGTCGTACACGCCCTCGATCAGTCCCATGAACTCGCTGGCGATGTTGCGGTGAAACCAGGGTGGCCGGAAGGTGTTCTCCATCACCAGCCAGCGCGGCGGAAAGATCACGAAATCGAGCGAGTCGACGCCGGGTGTGTCGCTCACCGATTGCAGCACCAGAAAGATGGAAGGATCCGGGTGATCGTAGCTGATCGAGCCGATGGTGTTGAAACGGCGCAGATCGTAGCGATACGGCGCGTTGTTGCCGTGCCAGGCGACCACATCGAGCGGCGAGTGATCGATGCGCGCCGACCACAGGTGACCGGCGAATTTCGCCACCAGCTCGAAGTCCCCGGCGCGGTCCTCGTACCAGGCGACCGGTGCCTGAAAGTCGCGTGGGTTCGCAAGTCCGTTGGAGCCGATCGGGCCGAGATCCGGCAGCCGCAAAGGCGCGCCGAAGTTCTCGCACACGTAACCGCGCGCCGTGGCGTCCAGCAGCTCGACGCGGAATCGCAGCCCGCGCGGAATGACCGCGATCTCGAGCGGCTGCACCTCGAGCACCCCGAGCTCGGTCGCGAGCCGCAGCCCACCCTGCTGCGGCACGATGAGCAGCTCGCCGTCGGCGTCGTAGAAGAAGCGCCGCTGCATGGAGCGGTTGGCCACGTACCAGTGGATGCCGCAGCCGCTGAAGGCATCCGGCGAGCCGTTGCCTGCGAGCGTCGCGAGTCCGGCGAGAAAGTCGGTCGGCTCACGCGGCAGCGGCGGCGGCGACCAGCGCAGTTGGTTTGGCGAAAGCTCGCACGCGGTGAAGTCCGAGGTGATGCGTCCATCCTCGATACGCTGGAACTCCCCGTGCACCGCCGCCGGCCGGATCCGGTAGAGCCAGCTGCGCCGGTTGGCATGTCGCGGGGCGGTGAAGGCCGTGCCCGAGAATTGCTCGGTATAAAGCCCGAACGCCGGCCGCTGCGGCGCGTTGCGCCCCTGCGGCAATGCGCCGGGCAACGCCTCGGTGGCGAAGTGATTGCCAAAACCGCTCTGGTAGCGCGGTGCGACGGTGAGAGTCGGCTCGACGACGCGGTCCATGATGAGGGCACTCCCGCTTCGATAGCGGGCACTATAATGTCCGTGACCGCATTGCGCTCGTCCCCTGCTAACATCGCACGGTGTCGATCGCTCCCGCCGCCCTCTTCGCCGCCTTTGCCGCCTGTGCCCTGGGTGGCGCGCTCGCACAACCCGCGCCGGCGCCGCTTGCGCCGCTCGCGCACTCCGCGCTCCTCGCCGTCGATGCCGCGCCCGCCGCGGGGGGCCTCGTGTTGCGCGTGCGGCGGGCCACGGACCAGACACCGGTGGTGGTGAGTGACCTGGCGGTCGTGATCGATGGCAAGAGCGAGCCCGCGACCGCACAAGCCGATGGCAGCTGGCTCGTGTCCCGGCCGGCGGGGATGCAGGATGCCGGCAAGCCGGTCGAGGTCACCGTCGGTCACGACGGCATCCATGAAGTCCTGAGCGGCCGCCTCGCTCCTTCCGCCGGTGCTTCCAGTGCGGCATCTCCGGGGGCCGCAGCCGCGGGAGCCGCATCGTCCAGCGCCGCGCCCTCGGGCGCCGCGTCATCCGGTGCTGCGCGCCTGATCAGCGGCAGCCACAAGCAGTTCTTCTGGTGGATTCTCAACATCGCCGTCGTGCTGATCGCCGCCATCGCGATCTCGCGTCGTATCTCGTAACTGCCGCACGCCGCGCCTGCCGTATTGCCTCGGCCCGCGAGCTGCCCTCAGCGGACGGTGATGGCCTTCAGATAGCGGTAGAAGAACTCGTTGCCGGTATAGAACGAAGCGACGCGCACGCGCTCATCGCGCCCGTGCGCGTGCATGTCACCGCGATCGACGGCGATGCCCGCGACCCCGTAGGTGGGAAGACCCGCCGCGCGGGTGTAGATGCCATCGGTAGCACTGGCGTTCATGAAGGGGACCACGGGCAACCCCGGCCAGGTCGCCGCCACGGTCTTCTGGAGGGGCTCGAGCACCTGCGGCAACAGCGGCGAGGGCGGCTGGGAGCGCTGCCCGGGTGCCGTGTCCGAGGCCGTGCCGTCATCGGTCACGTAGCGCACCGCGATGGCATCGTCGTTCAGAACGTGGACGAGCTCCTGGCGGACCTCTTCCTTGGAGTGCCCGGGGAGAATGCGGCAACTGATGTTCGCCCGGGCTCGCTGCGGCAGCGCATTATTGGCGTGGCCGCCCTCGAGACGCGTGGCCACGCAGGTGGTACGCATCAAGGCGTTGAATTCGGGCTGGCGAGCGAGGCGCTCCGCGGCCGCGGTGTCGATCGGTGTGCGGGTGATGGCGCGCATGTCGGCCGCCATCTGCCCGTTGCGCACCGTCGCCATGCGCGCGAAATAAGCGCGCGTGATGTCATTGAGCTCGACCGGGAAGGCATAGCGGCCGATGCGCAGCAGGCCCTCGGCGAGCTCGTAGATGGCGTTATCGGGCCGCGGCAACGAGCTGTGGCCGCCGGCATTGATCACCGTCAGCTGGTAGTCCGCATACATCTTCTCGGTGGCGCTGAGGGCGAACTCCTGCGGCACCCCCTGCTCGGAAGAGATCGAATACCCCACGATGCCGTCGTGATTGAGTACGAACTCCGCGTCGATGAGCTCGCGATGGTTGCGGATCAGCCACTCGACGCCGTTGCAGCAGCCGCCCTCCTCGTCCGCGGTCAGCGCGAGGATGATGTCGCGGCTCGGCCGGACGCCCGCTTTTTTCATGCGCAGCAGCGCGGTCGCCATGATCGCATCGCCGCTTTTCATGTCGAGCGTGCCGCGGCCGTAGAAGTAGCCGTCCTTCTCGGTGAGCTCGAAGGGGTCGGTGCTCCAGTCCTCGCGGCGTGCCTCCACCACATCGAGATGGCCGATGAGCAGCACCGGCTTGTGCCGGCCCGTGCCGCGCAGGCGCACCACCAGATTCTTCTTGCGCTCTTCGGGTCCGGCCACGAGGACGTCGGCGGCCGGGAAGCCGGCCGCGAGAAAACGTTGTGCCATGGCCGCAGCGGCCGTGGTGACGTTGCCGGCCGAATCGGTGGTGTTGATCGCGATCAGCTGCTGGAAGATATCGCGCGCGAGCGCGTCGGCCGCCGCATCGCCGGGATCGGCGGCAGGGGTCGCGGCGAGCGCCGCTGCCGCGAGCAGCGCGGTGAGGATGGCGAGGCGCAGGCGGCGGGTGAACACATGCATGGGTTTTGCTCGCGCAGCCGGGGTCAGTCCGCCGTCACGGCCCGCAGATAACGGTAGAAGAACTCGTTCGCCTGATAGAACGAGGCGACGCCGATGCGCTCATCCCGCCCGTGCTCGCGATCGTCGTTCGGATCGACCGTGAGGGGCGAGAAGGTGTAGGTGGGAAGCCCGGCGGCGCTGGTGTGCGTGGCATCGGAGGCGCCCGCCGACATCGAGGGGATGACCGCGAGCCCGGGCCAGGTCTGTGCGACCAGCCGATCGAGCGGAGTCATGACCTCGGGCAGCAGCGGCGGCGGCGCGAAGCCGCGCTCCGCGGGCGCCACATCGTGCAACGTGCCGTCACTCGCCAGGTAGCCGACGCCGATCGCGGGGTCGGCCAGTACCTGCACGAGACGCTGCCGCACTTCCTCGGGCGAGTGGCCGGGGAGAATCCGGCAGTTCACCACCGCCGCGGCGCGCTGCGGCAACGCGTTGTTGCCGTGGCCCGCCTCGAGGCGCGTCGCGACGCACGTGGTGCGAGTGATCGCATGGTCGGCGGGGACCTGCGACAGGCGCCCGAGCGCCTCGCGGTCGGGCGGATCGTGCAGGATGGCGCGCATGTCCGCCGCGCGCTGACCGGACTCGATCGCCGCAAGACGCCGGTAGTACTCGCGGGTGACCGCGTTGAGCTCGAAGGGAAACTCGTAGGCGGCCAGCCGCTCGAGACCGCGCGTGAGCGTGTAGATGGCGTTGTCCGGTACGGGCTCGGAGCTGTGCCCGCCTTTGTTGGTGACTCGCAGCTGGAAGTCCGCGTAGACCTTTTCGCTCGCCACCAGCTTGAAGAACAGCGGCCGGCCGTGCTCGGTCAGCACCGAATAGTCATCGCCGCTCAGCGCGAACTGCGCATCGATGAGCTCGCGATGCTGCTGCAGCAGCCACTGCACGCCGTTAGCGGCGCCGCCCTCCTCGTCCGCGGTGAGCGCGAGGATGATGTCGCGTGCCGGCCGGAAATCCTCCTGCCGCAGCCGTATCAGGGCGGCGAGCATGATGGCATCCGGGCCTTTCATGTCGAGCGTCCCGCGGCCGTAGAGCTCGCCGTCCTTCTCCACCAGCGCAAAGGGATCGGTGCTCCAGTCCTCGCGGCGCGCCTCGACGACATCGAGGTGCCCCATGAGCAGCACCGGCCTGCGCTCGCCGGTGCCCCGCAGCCGCACGATGAGATTCTTCTTCCGCTCGCTCGGGCCGAGCACCTGGATATCGGCCGCAGGAAAGCCGGCCGCGCGCAGCCGCTGCGCCATGGCCGCGGCGGCCGCCGTGACGTTACCGCGTGGGGTATCGGTGGTGTTGATCGCGATCAGTTGCTCGAGCATCTCGCGGGCGAGTGCGTTGGAGGCGCGTTCGGCGTCTGCGGGAGCCGCGCGCGCCGCGGCGGCAGCCAGCGCCAGGAGCAGCGCCGCCATGGCAGCGCACGGGCGGGTGGCGCCCCTCACCGCTTGTCGTTCGCCGGGGCCACCACCAGCAGCCGGAAGGTCCCCGGCAGTATTGCCGGCCGGGGATGCGGATTCTGCTCGGTCGCGGCCGGCGGCGGCCCGAAACTTGCCGTGACGAGGAAGAGGCGGTGGGCGTGCTCGTCGAGCGCCATGGTGCGCGCACCGCGCTGCGTGGCAAGCGACTGGGCCACCTCGGGCTTACCGCCCGCACCCACCGACACCGCCGTGAGCACCCCTTCACCGCAGGAGGCGAAGGCGAGACGCATGCCGGAGTCGTATTTCGTGGCATCGACACCGCCGCCGATCGGTGCCGTGCCGAGCGTGCGCCCGGAGTTGGCATCGACCACGGCCATGACTTTGTTGCCGCAGCCGGCGAACAGGCGCTGCCCGGTGACATCGATGGCGAGCCCCGAGGGGTCCTCGCAGCCCTCGAGCGGCCACACGGCGGTCACCGACATGTGCTGCGCATCGATGCGCGCGATGCTGCTCTTGTCCTCGAGGTTGACGTACACACGGCCCTTGCCGTCGCTCACTGCGAATTCCGGCTTGGCGTCGAGCGCAATGGTGCCGATCACCGCGTCGGTCTTCGCATCGATCACGGTGGCGTTGCGCCCGCGCCCGTTGAAGCTGAATACCCGGTGGGTCGCGGAGTCGTAGAGGATGGCGTCCGGGTTCTCGCCGGTGGCCTGGATGTCCTTCAGGCGCGCCAGCGTCTTCAGATCGAACACCACGATGGTGTTGCTGCGGCCGGCGCTGATGTAGCCGTGGCCGGCATCGGTAGCGAGCGCAATGCCGTGCACACCCGGGGTGTTGGCGATGGCGCCGGCTGGGGTCAGCTGGTCGGTGTCGATCACCAGCACCTGGCTGCCGTGGGCGATGAAGAGCCGGTGGCCGGCGTCATCGAAGCTGAGATAGTCCCAGCCTTCATCGCCCGGCAGCTTCACTTCGTGGGTGATGTGGTACTGGGGCGCCGCGAGCGCCGGGGCGGTGAGTGTCGCGACGAGCAGCGCACCCGCGAGCGAGGCGCAGGGAGCCACCCGGGAAATTCCAGGTCTCATGGTGGAACCTCGGCTGTCAGTGGATCAGGCGGGCGCAAAGGTCGAGCAACGGGCCGGGCAGGAGCCCGAGTCCCAGCACCGCCGCGGCGTTCACGCCGAGCGCGAAGCGCACACCGAGCTCGCGCGGCGCCTGCGGCTGCTTCGCGGCGGGCTCATCGAAGTACATCAGCTTCACCACACGCAGATAGTAGTACGCGCCCACGACCGACACGGCGACGGCGAGCACGACCAGCCACAGGTGATGGGTCTCCCACAGCGCCTGGATGATGCGCAGCTTTCCCCAGAAGCCGATAAAAGGCGGCACGCCGGCGAGGGAGAACATCAGCACCATCATGGTCGCGGCGAGCAGCGGGTCGCGCTGCTGCAGGCCCTTGTAGTCATCGAGGCGGTCCGCCTCGAAGCCCTTGGCGCCGGCGAGCAGGACTACGCCGAAGGACCCGAGCGTCACCAGCACATACTGGAGTGTGTAGTACAGCGCCGCGGCGTAGCCATCGGCCGTGCCGGCGACGAATCCGAGCAGGATGAACCCGACGTTCGCGATCGCCGAATAGGCCAGCATGCGCTTCAGGTTGGTCTGCACGATCGCGACCACGTTGCCCACGATGAGCGTCAGCACGGCGAGCGCGGCGAACATTTCCGTCCATTCGACCTCGGTGCCGGCGAGCCCCTGCGCCAGAAGCCGCAGCGCCAGGGCGAAGTAAGCGATCTTGGGGACGGTGCTGATGAAGAGCGTCACGCTCGTGGGCGCCCCCTCGTACACGTCCGGCAGCCACATGTGAAAGGGCACGGCGCCGAGCTTGAAGGCGACCGCCACCACGATGAAGGTGATACCGAGCACCACGCCGGCGCTGAGCGGCGTGTGCAGCCGTGCGGCGATCTCGCCGAGATCGAGCGTGCCGGTGAGGCCGTAGATCAGTGACATGCCGTAGAGCAGCATCCCCGAAGCAATGGCGCCCAGCACGAAGTACTTCATCGCCGACTCGGCGCTGACCCCCGAGTCGCGGTCGAACGCCACCATGGCGTATACCGAGAGCGCGAGCAGCTCCACCCCCAGGTACACGGTCAGGAGGCTGTTGGCGGACACCAGCACGAAGACGCCAAGGAGCGCAGTGAGCGACAGCACGTAGTACTCGCCACGCTGGATGTCGCGGTTCTCCAGATAGGCCCGCGAATACAGCAGCGCCACTGCGACGAACAGGAACCCGGCGAGCTTCAGCACGACGCCGAGCTCATCGGCCGCGTAGCTCCCGTCGAACAGCAGCACGCGGTGCGGCACCTGGCCGAAGCGCACCGTGAGCGCCGCACCGATGGCGAGCGCGACCAGGGTAAGCGTCGCGGTGAGCCCGCGGCGCTGCGCGCCGGCGAACACCTCGACGAGCAGCAGCACGCAGATGGCGAACACCAGCCAGATCTCCGCGACGGCGGGCGCGAGGCTTGCGGCGTGGATGAGCGTTTGATCCATGGCGGAACTACAGCTTGGTGGCCACCGCCTGGCTCACCAGGTGATGGACGGTCGGTTGCATCACCTTCAGCAGCGGCGCCGGCCAGACCCCGACCAGCAGCACCGCGGCCGCCAGCGCGCCGAGCACGACATACTCCCGTCCGTTGAGATCCTTGAGGGCCGCGACGCGTGGACTCACCACCGGGCCGAACACCACCCGTTTCACCAGCCAGAGCGTGTAGGCGGAGCTCAGTATCAGCGTCACCGCCGCGAGCGCCGAGTACCAGAAGCTCGCGCGGAAGCTGGCGATGATCACCAGGAACTCGCCGACGAACCCCGAGGTGCCGGGAAGCCCCGTGTTGGCGAGCCCGAACAGCACCATGAAGGCGGCGAACGCCGGCATGGCGTTGACCACGCCGCCGTAATCGGCGATCTGCCGGCTGTGCAGCCGGTCGTAGAGCACCCCGACACACAGGAAGAGCGCGCCCGAGACGAGCCCGTGCGACACCATCTGCACCATGGCGCCATCGACCCCCATCCCCGCTCCCTGGACGCCGCCGGTGCTGCGCACGATCTCGTACATCACGAAGGCGCCGAGCGTCACGAACCCCATGTGCGAGATCGAGGAGTAGGCGATGAGCTTCTTCATGTCCAGCTGCACGAGCGCCACATAGCCGATGTAGATCACCGCGATCAGCGACAGCGCGATCACCAGCAGATCGAGCTCGCGGCTGGCATCGGGCGTCACCGGCAGCGAGAAGCGCAGGAAGCCGTAGCCGCCCATCTTCAGCATGATGGCGGCGAGGATCACCGAGCCTCCGGTCGGCGCCTCGACGTGTGCGTCCGGCAGCCAGGTATGCACCGGCCACATCGGCACCTTCACCGCGAAGGCGAGCAGGAAGGCGCAGAAGATCCAGCGCTGCTCGATGAGCGAGAGCGGCAGGCGCTGGAAGGTGGCGATGGCATAGTCGCCCGCCTTCACATACATGTAGATGAGCGCCGCCAGCATGAACACCGAGCCGAGGAAGGTGTAGAGGAAGAACTTGATGGTGGCGTACACGCGGCGCGCTCCGCCCCAGATGCCGATGATGAGGAACATCGGAATCAGCATCGCTTCCCAGAAGAAGTAGAAGAGCAGCGCATCGGTGGCCGCGAACACTCCGATCATCAGCCCTTCCATGATGAGGAAGGCGGCGTAGTACTGCGCCGGGCGCGCCTCGATGACCGTCCAGCCGGCGATCACGACCGGCACCGTCATGAATGCGGTGAGCACGATGAGCGGCAGCGAGATGCCGTCCACGCCGAGCGCGTAGTACGCCTTGAAGCGCGGGATCCAGGCCAGCAGCTCCGGAAACTGCAGGTTGGCGGTCGTGGTGTCGAAGTGCGTCCACAGCGGGATCGCGCAGGCGAGCGTGGTGAGCGAGGCGGCGAGCGCCACCCAGCGCCCGATGACGATGCCGCGGTCGCCGAGCAGCAGAACGAGCACGCCGGCGCCGATCGGCAGCCAGATGAGGATGGAGAGCAGCTCGTGCATCGTGAGGCTCCTGCGCCGTGTCAGCCGTGGAAGTGCATCAGGAACCAGCCGAGCAGCAGCGCAAGTCCGATCATCATCCAGAAGGC
>Ga0306920_100014359_pt1 | contig 10814 bp, 9 predicted proteins | sample flu12Cox44000170_FD_204666 | JGI IMG/M metagenome (GOLD analysis project Ga0306920, IMG submission 204666) | Lab enrichment of tropical soil microbial communities from Luquillo Experimental Forest, Puerto Rico - flux4day.12C.oxic.44.000.170 (v2)... | ecosystem: Environmental > Terrestrial >... | reverse complement strand
TTTCGCTTCCGCCTGCTTGACGGCCGGTGCACCGGCCGTCAGTCCAGCAAGCGTGCGGTCGACATCGCCTTGATCCAGTTTCTCGAACTGCTCGACCATCTGCTTTGGTTGCTGTTCATAAGAATGGACCACGCCCAGCTGTGCCGCCGTCTGAATGAGAGCTGCCTGCGCCTCTCTGACGGTAGAGAAGGTCTGATCGAGATCAGCCGGCACCTCACCGAGATCTCCGCTTTCGGGTTTTGCCGGCAAACCTAAAGAGACACGGATTTGATGCACATCCGCCTCTGCTTGGACGACGTCCGCCTGCGCAACCGATAGCGCGGCTTTCCGTCGATCGTATTCCTGCTGACTTACGGTTTGGTTCGGCAGCAATTGCTTAGCCCGGTCGAATTCAAGTTGTGCCAACTTGAGTGTGGCGTTGCTTTTATCGAGAGCGGCAACGCGGGCACGCAGCAGGGCCACCCGGTTATCGACGTCCTCAATGGCGTTTTGCAATTTCCAGCGCAGGCCCCTCGCTTGTGCTTCGACGCCGCGCACCGTCGCTGTGGCCGCCTGAAGGTCCGCCGTCGCTGTGTCGACAGCCGCTTTCTTCACCGCGACTGCGTCCTCAAAAGGCTCCTTGTCCAACTGGGCGAGAAGATCTCCTTTGTGAATACGGTTGTTGTCATCAACCAGCACGTGGGCGATTTGTCCGCTGACGCGAGCAGCAACGAATGTGACGTGGCCATTCACGATGCGCCGCGGCTCCCCGCCGTCCTTGAGCATACGTGCCCGCGCGGGCGCGAGAAATCATTGAAGAATTTACATCACGACCGAAAGCGCGAACAGCGAATAGGCTTGAAACCACCGTCCTTGGACATTGCCCCGGAGGCGCGACCGCTCGCACGCGGGGAAGTATTAGATTTTTTGGGCCGACGTTTCCGGACATGCCTACGTGACTGGATATTACAAAACAGTAATTCAGCCCAGAGACCAACGCTGGTGCGAAGAATATAGCTCGCCGCTAGCTCCCTACCTGACCGTTGCCGTAAGTGCTCCGTGATTGCAAGCTGTTTGTTTCAGCGCGTGCCACTTGATCAGCCGCCGCACGGCGGAAGCCCTTGCCGTGGCCAAGGCGCGAAAGGTAGCCACGTCGCGATCCGCAACGTGTTGGCACGCAGTACGTGCTGGCGTGATCAAGGAGCATTTGCGGCAACGGTCGTGTAGGGGCGGAGTAGCCGCCGATCATTTTCAACGCACCAGCGTCGACCTATCCGCGATTGCAAGCAGTTTTGTTTAGGTTGCCATCGCCCAAGCTCCCGGTGAGACTCCTAGCGTCCAGCAGAGTCCCGCGGCTCAACCGCTCTAGCAGTTTGCTGAAAAACCTCGCGAAGGGGTGGTGATTCAGTTCTCCCCTGATTCGGCGGGAGGACTGCAGATGCGCGGACGGTTTCAGGATCAAGGCGGGATGTTCTCGTCCTTTAGATGAGCCGCACTCATCGCCGCATGATTGAACTCATGCGGGGGCAGCGAGTAATTGACGTACATCAACGCGGAAATTGGTCGCCGCATTTAGGCTCAACTGAGTTCTCTCTGGCATCGGAGGACCCCTGTCATGAGGAAAAATCTATCCGTGATTGCGTTGCTGGCTTTGAGCGTGCTCATGGCGCCGCTGCAAGCAATCGCCCAGACCCAGCAGCAACCGACCGCTCCGCCGCAGAACTATTACTGGCCTGGTCCAGGGCACATGATATGGGGCTACGATGGCTGGCCATTTTGGGGAATGTTCCCAATGATGCTCCTGTTCCTGGTTCTCTTTTTTGTAGTCGTCTTCTTCTTAGCTCGCGTATTCATGGGTGGGATGCATCCGCCGCAGCCGTGGGGCGACCCAACTCACTCGGCGCTGCAAATCCTCAATGAGCGCTTCGCCAAAGGCGAAATTCAGAAGCCAGAATACGATGAGAAGAAAGCCGCGATCCTCTCTGGCGCGCGTCGCTGAATAAAGAGCAGTCTCAAACCCCCAAATACAAGCCTAGTACAGTTGAATGTGATGGCTATCACATGCAACAGGATTCTTCGGGGAGCGTTGCTCGTTTGCAATGGAATCTGCAATCAACGGGCGCATCGACACGGTCGCACTGGCATCGCTGGTTCGCGTGGCGTCCGGTTTTCGTCTCCAAGAAATCGACGACTGGTATGGCTCCAATACGAAGAACGGAGATGGACTGAAGGCATCACCAGCGGTTTGGGGCCGAGATGGATTTATCGAAGGATGAGAGCTGGTGAGAGGCGTTAGTGCGGTTACGAGCGGTAACTGTACGCGCCGCCGAGATCGGCGACGGCATCGACGTTTCGACACAGCGGCGATCTGCGGTTAGCGGCAGAACGTCGCCGTGTTTGGACACGCTAAAGCGCACAACATCGCGCACAACATATCGGACAACGCGATTTCCTATACCATTGAAAAATAGTGCGTGATGAACTCGCGCCGTCGCATATGCCGCCCCGGCAAAAGACCGCGCTAAAATCAATTACCGGTAGCACATTCAGTCGATCATCGCGTGTGACATAAAGCGCTGCCAGTGGGCGCAGTGTCAGCGGGACATCGCAGCATCGGCAAAAACATAAGGAAAATACGGCTCGCCATCCGGGACCCGGCTCAGCCTATGGTCAATGGCGGGGCTGTCCAGCCGTAATCTGGGAGCGCCAACGTGTCGGTGATGTCTCTTCCGAAAGCTAATCTTCCAAGTCCTGGGACCCTCAACATTCTGATCACTTGATTTCGAAAGAATAGGCCCCACTGCGTTTTTGGCGCGAACGCTGCCGCAAAACGCTCTGCGCCTTTTTGCTTGGCGCCAATGAAACTCCGGAGAACCTCTTCATACTTGCCGAAGGCTTGATCATGGTTTCCTTTCGCTTTGGCGAGCTCACCCGCCAACACATAGGCAGCGATCATCGCGAGCGCTGAACCTTGGCCAGCCATCAGAGATACACAGAATGCAGCGTCCCCTACGAGCGCAACGCGACCGCGAGACCAGCAATCCATTTTGATCTGGCTAACGCGATCAAAATAAAGATCGTGTGTATGGTCGAGTTCGCTAAGAATGGTTGGGCATTCCCAAGTCCCATCGTTAAACCGCTCACGTAAGATTGCCTTTTGTGCAGATAGATCAGCGATGGGTGATAGACGCTCAGCCTCTGTGAAAACGAACAAAAACAACGTCCGATCCCCGTGCAATGCAAATCGCCCAAGCATCCGGCCCGGCTGGCTATAAATGACGTACACATCTTCATCACGTGGACGATATCCACAGACCTCGAACGCGGCGACTAGATAGCCGAGTTGCTTTTCAAAGCTGTTTTCTGGCCCAAATATGAGCTCTCGAACTTTAGAATGCAGACCATCGGCGCCAATCACTAAGTCGAACTGCCGCTCGTCGGCATGTTTGAATTGGACTCGAACGCCATTTGCATCTTCCTTGAGGCCGACAATCTCGTCGCCAAAAAGTGCATCCGTCGTTCCCTTAATCTTTTTGAATAGCAGCCGAGAGAGGTCGCCGCGACCAAGAGTCACGAAGCGTCCGCCGGTCAACTCACGGAAGACACTGGTACCAAACCCGGTGACCCGCTCGCCGCGACTGTCGACAATCCGCAATTCGCGCATGTGATAGCCAATGCGATTAATCTCGCTTGCCAGGCCCATGCGTTCTGCGATTTCGTAACCAAGGCCCCAAAAGTCGATCACATAGCCGCTCGAGCGAAGCGTGGGCGCGCGCTCAACCAAAGTTGGTTGCAGACCCGCCGCTCTGAGCCAAAAGGCAAGCGTTGGACCGGCAATTCCCGCGCCAGAAATCAAGACGGTTTTGGAATTCATGGGGGAAAACTTGGTGTCAGACTGGGGTTAGGCGAAGGCGGCTAATTGCCGAAGGACCGTAACGGCGATTAAATGGGAGATAGAAACTCCCTTCACCTCAGAGTCGCACCGCTTTGTCCGGCATAGTATTTGCCTTTTGCCACGCAAGGATGATCCACAATGTTTGGCATTCCACGTCGGTTTAGCCATTTTATCTTTGCTGTGATTCAGGCAGGGTTGACATGCCTAATTGCGGCTGGAATTGCCAGCTTGCCGTTGGTGACAATCACCCAATTCCTCACCCACTGGCTGTTATCCTGGGTTGTCTCATGGATCACGATGCTGCCGGTCGTCGTGCTAGCGGCTCCCGCAATTCGATCCCTTTCTTTTCTTCTGACAAGTGGCGATTAAGCAGGACTGGGACGGCATGCAACGACCGCTTTGGGTCAAAAGCAGACATCGGAGGACGTTTAGGCAATGTCTGCTTTACCCCCAAAAGCGGACATTGAAACTCAGCCGTGAAATGTCCGCTTTGTGCCATAAGCAGATATCAGCCGACTTGGAAACCGCCACTCCTCCCGCGGCGAGCGGCGTAGGTGGAATCCGGGTTCTTTTGGTGTTTTCCAGGAGGTAATTTTGCCGGCCACCGCGGGTGGATGGCCCGCGCGCCGGCTGTCGACCGATTACTGCGCGACTCTGTATCCGACTTGCCGGGGTCGCCCATGATTGACGAAAGATCGCACCCTTAATCAAGCAGTTAACTTTTGCGAAACTTATTTGCGAAAGTAAGGTGATTCACATGGCTGTTATTGGGTACGCACGAGTCAGCACCAACGGTCAGGACTTGAGCGCTCAGATCGAAGCTTTGAAGGCGGCAGACGCGACCACGCTCTACCGAGAGAAGGTGAGCGGCGCCCGCGCTGACCGGCCTCAGCTCGCCAAGCTCATGAAGGCGCTCAAAGCTGGCGATATCGTCGTTGTGACCAAGTTAGATCGGTTGGGACGCTCAACCCACGAACTGCTCAATCTGATCGACCAGATCAGCAAGGCCGGCGCAGCTTTTCGATCGCTTGGCGACCCCCTTTGGGATACGTCGAGCGCGCAAGGCCGATTGCTTTCGACCTTGCTGGCCGGCATCGCCGAGTTTGAGAGCGAGCTGATCCGCGAGCGGACCGGCGAAGGCCGTAAGCCGCCATGGCCAAGGGGGTGAAGTTCGGGCGCAAGCGCAAGCTGTCGGACTATCAGCGCGCCGAGGCCATCAAGCGTCGCGCTGCCGGTGATACGCTCGCGTCGATCGCCAAAAGTTATGGCGTCGCGATCTCGATGATATCGAGGCTGTGAGGCGTTGCTCCCGGCTCGGCAGCCGCGCGCTCCTCGCCTCGTAGATCCACCGCTACCCAAGCCTGGCCCAAAGAACCTTACGGACCTCACGAGAGAGTCCGCGAGGACTTACAATCGAGTCCCTGCTGATTATGTGCTTGCACTCGTTCGCATTCGCTCGTGCGAAGCCTCGATATCCGCATCAAGCCAAGGCAAAAAAGTTCCGAACGGCTTCAAACCTGTTCGCGATCGTTCGCGTGAAGTCTCCCGCCGGATGAGACCAGCAGCAAACAAAAAACGAACGGGTGCGCCTCCTAGCGGCTCTGACGCCTACCGAGCAGCCAAGCAACCACACGACCTCACACGGATTGAGCTATCATCTGTCTACGAGCGAGCGCGACGCTTCTCGATACGCGCAGCGGCCGATTTTGCGGCTGCAGGGCTTCACATTTGGTATCACCAAGAGCGATACCAAATACGGTATCACATATGGATGGGAGGAGAGACTTAGGCTGTGCGTCCGCTTGGATGGAGATTCTTTGGAAGTCTGTGGCATTATTTATTCAGAGGTCCAGGTAGCCCTTCCCCACCTCACGACGGGCAACGCTCCGTCGCCCCAGCGCAGATGGACGCGACCTGGAGACCAGCCAACTTGGACACCAGATGCCAGCCGCGCACGCAATAAGCCGCAAAAACCGCACGGGGGACCGCACGTCCCCGCTTGCACGCTTCGGTCCGCCCCGCCGAAAGACCTCCCACGCGCGAGAGCGTCGCCCCGTCGCGCGAAAACAAGCTTTGGCGCCGTCGCCGTGTTAGCTTTGTTAGCACTTGTGGAATGTCGGCGTGGTGGGCTCCGTTGGCCACTTTACCAGTAGCGTTAGTGCCGATTTTGCTTGCGTTTTGACCATGCCGCGGTCCTCTAATTCAACTGCGATCAGCGTATGACTAGATGTCAGCCTAGGTCGTTTCAACCGATCGGCTGATCCTGGAGTGGCTGGTCAAAATGCGCTGTTGCGCACGCGAGTTAGCGTGCGCCGCTTCCAAAATGGCTCACGTGCCTTCGTCATCGTTCACGGCCTCTTTGGCGGTCAGATCGCGTGGTTGCCCTTAAGAACACAGGCGACGTCCTATTCGGCGCGCCCTGGGTATCCGCGCTTGCTACGGTACGCGATGCGCCCCTTACATTCGCCTGGCGCACCGCCCAAAGCGAAATGGCAGCACTTGAGCTACGCCCCGCGCAGAATTGGCGTCACGATGACGCGCGCAATGCAGTGCTCACCGAGGCGGCGCTCGCCGCCAGCCATGATCGCGCCGTCTCTTACTCCCGACGCAAGGCCCACTACGTTGGTCGGCAGCGGTATTACGGACCATCATATGCGTACAGGACCATCTTACCCGCGGTAAGCGACGGGGTGGCCGCCGGTCTTCTGGAAGAACAACGCGCGCGTCCCGGTTCTCGCGAGCGCCAGTCCCGTTTTCGCGCTACGTCTCGCCTCTGTCAGCTCCTGAAGAATTCCCCGGCCGAGTTCCGACCCGGCCAAGAGGTTATTTGGCTTCGCGACAGCAACGGCAGACTTATCGACTACCAAGACTGTCCACTGACGGATCGTCTGCGTCAGGAGCTAAAGACGATTAATCGCCAACTGGAAACGAGCACCGTCGGATTCAGCGGACCCGACGTACGCAGGGACGGCAATTGGTGGATTATTGGCGAAACTCATTACTTCTCCGCGCCTCCGCGTCTGCGCCGCGTCTTCAGTCGTGCGTCTTTCGACATGGGGGGACGGGCATACGGCCCCTGGCAATCTCTGCCGGCGCGCCATCGCGCGATGATGATTATAAATGGCGATCCAACCTTGGAGCCTGATTTCGTGGCGCTCCATCCGTCAATCGCCTACGCATTGCGCGGCGTTCAATTTGTTGGCGATCCGTATGAAACAGCAGAATTTCCCCGCAACTATGGCAAAGCGGGCTACAACATCGCGCTGAATGCAAAATCATATTCCAGTGCCCGCGCAGCGATTGCGCGCGCTCTGAACTTGGATATGGCGACCGCAACCAGGCTGCTCCGCGCAATTACCTTAAAACACCGGGCTGTCTCCGATCTGTTTTTCTCGGATGTCGGCGTTCGCTTGATGCGGATCGACAGCGACATCGCACTGCACACGGTAACGAGCTGCCAAATTAAGGGGATCCCGGTGCTGCCCGTACACGACAGCTTCATCACTCCTGCCCGCCATGCAGGTCAAATAGCCGAGATCATGGAGGCCTGTTTTGCCTCCCGCTTTCCTCAATCAGGCACCTGCCAGGTCAGAATTAAATCCGCTCCAAAATCACACGTCGAGAAGAGAGACGCCGCATGAGCGGGTAGGCCGTCAAGTGACGTCAGACTCAAGCCGCAGCAATTCCGAACTTTGCACTCAACATAGGAAACCATCAATGCATTCGAAGTTGAAGAGCTCTACCCTCGACCAGCACATTGAGGAAACATGTCGCCGTGTCCGCGCCGAGTTCGAGCGCAGCGGAGAGGTCCATCCTGGATTCGAATGCGTGACCGACGCTGAGATTTTCCACGTTCCTGCGCATTGGCCGGACCCCAGTGCGAAGGGTGCAGCATGTGCAGCGCTGCGGGACAGCTTCCGGCGCCGCGGAGTTAACAGATACCTATTCGCCGGCGAATGTTGGGTCGGCAAAACCCCTGGCTTGCGTCCAGCTGATGATCCTGATCGCGGTGAATCCGTCCAGGTGCTTGCGGTCGAACGCAACGGCCTCCGGAGATACGCCTTCGCGGAGATCATGCGCAACGAAGGGACGGCAACGCTCGGGCCGTGGCAAGTGAACGGCGATGGGAACATCCCGCAAAGCTGGTTGCTGGAGCTGTTGGAGGACGGCCATTCAGACCGGCCAGTCAAGGCAGAGCCGGCGCCAGTAGGAAAACTCTCGACGTCCGATCTTCAAGATCTAATGGATCAACACCCCGAGCACGCGGCCGATTTTCGGGATTCGGTCGAGATCCACACCCAACTGGGCGACTTGATAGCAGATCAAATGCAAAAGGGTGCTAATGGCGATGCGATGGCCATCTTCATGACGCTCGATAGCGTCCTGTACAGCATCGTCAACGAAATGGGATCGCCTAAGAGTCTCGGGCAGTTCGCTCATTTTCTCAGGGACCATCTGGATAAATTCCCGATGTTCCCCACCGTACCGAATCAGGTGCCATCAACGCAGCACCTTCGGTCTTGTAAGGATACCCTCCAACGTTTCAGCTGCGAGAAGCGCGAGGCTGGACATACCCATTTCGCTATCTTTCAAGCTTTCATGAACATGTACATGTGTGTGGGTTCTCAGGCCATTGGGGCCCTGAGCCTCGCTGACCGCATCGAGGATTGGGATCGGGACGACAGAAGTAAGGAAATCTGGCAAGTAGAAAACTGGAGTGAGGACGAATGGGCTGAGCAGGTTTTGGCTGAACTTGTCTTCTCCAAAGCCATGAACGTCCAATACTTTCCTGAATGCAATAAGCTTTGCGGAAGTGTTGCAGGTTATCGGGTGCGCCGTGCTCCGAACGGGTTGGTGCTCGTCCCTTTGGATAACGACGAAGACATCTTTGTGGCGGTGAAGGTGGAAAAAATTAAGGGAGAGGCTTGCATCGAGGGTTGGCTGCGCGGATCGGAAGGGAAGCTTTCACAGTTCTATCAGGAGAATTGTTGGGTCATTCCCCCGGAAGCCTTGCACGATATGGAAGAACTCCCCGGGAAAGAAGCACTCAAGGCAATGCCACCGTTTCAAGAGCTCACAAGTGAGGATTGTCCGTAGGATTGTCCGAAAGGCCCCGAGTACGTGAGTAAGATCCGAGTGACAGACCTGCCGCCAGAACCGCGCAACAAGCTTATTGCGGAAGCTGCGCGCGAGTTGCGCAAAGGCGAGCGCTGGCTGAGGGATTGGCTAAAACGATATCCGTGTGATCAGAACGGTGAGCCATTCTTTCGCCTCGCCGGACGGACTAAGTTGTTCACAGACCGCGACATCGATCGCATCCGAGAGAATCTGCCATGCCCCTTACCCTCGTTCCGCCGAAGCCGGGCCGCACACCGAACTATCACATTCGGGGCACCTACCTCCGCGTCGCTGTTAACCGAAGTGCGGGCACTCCTGACAAGCGCCTTGCCCAGAAGATCAAGGCAGGCATAGAGGACCAAATCGAGCGCGGAGTCTACGAATCCGCACCGCGCGTGCCCCCCGGTCCAGCGACATTCCTGGCCGCTGCCGTGGTCTACCTGAAAAGCGGCGGCGCATCGACTTTTCTCGGCCCCATTGTTGAATACGATGGCGCCTATGCCATTCGCGAGAAGCTGACCGACACCATCACGCAATCTGATCTCGACCATCTCGCAGACGCGCTATACCCCAAAGCAACGGCACAGACGCGCAACCGGCAAGTTTATACGCCGATCATTGCCGTGCTGCACCACGTCGGGATCGAGCGCAAGTTCAAGCGGCCCAAAGGCTGGCGCGGCAAGAAATCCAAGTCTTTTCTTGAGCCGGAGCAGGCGTTCGCCCTGCTCGATGCTGCCGAAGCCATCGATCTGGAATTTGGCTTATTGTGCTACACACTGCTCTATACCGGCAGGCGCATCGGCGATCTACTCAACGACGACACGCGACTGCGCAATCTGAATCTACGGCGCGCCACGCTCTACCTGCGCGACACCAAGAACGGCGAAGCCGTTACCGTCCATCTACCACCCATCGTGGTCGATAAGTTCAAGACAATGCCCCCGCGTCCCTATCGTCCCGGTAGGATCAAGGGGCGGTCTCAGTTTAGCGCTGGAATGCCATTCCTTGAGCGCGATCCCGATCAGCGGCTGTTTCGTTTTCACCAGGGCGGCTACCTGCGCGGCCTGCTCGCCGAGGCGATGAAGAAAGCTGGGCTGTCGTTCCCGCGGCGCGAGCGTGGCTTCCATTTGTTCTCGCATTCATACGGTACATGGATGATGCGCTTCGGTGGTCTCGACAATTACGCGCTGGCGCGCACCGGCCGCTGGAAAGATCCGCGCTCTGCGGAAGGTCACTTGCATACGGTCGTGTCGAGCGAGGCAAAAGTTGCGGATGTTTTGCCCACGCCAAGTGGTGCAAAACTGGTGCAAAATCAAAAATATGAGGCCAAGTGATTGAAAACATTTATAGGGGCAACACCTTCACACGGGAGAGGTCGTAGGTTCAATCCCTACAGCGCCCACCAGCGATTAGCCAACAAATCAAAGACTTTCGCGTTTCTGCCGAGTGCAAGGATCTGCAACTCGCGGCAGAACACGGCAGGAACATGCACCAGCAATCCGGGGAAAATCCGGGGAATTTGTTCGGCGGATGTTCGCAGCGAATATCAAGTGCAGCAAGTACTGTTTGCCTTGTCGTTTTTCGCAAGCGGATCTCCGGGCTGTGGTTTTGACGGCCGGGAAACGCTCAGACTTTTTTTCGGGGAATTCTTATATGCTGGCTTGGGACTCCGCCCGGGGCCTTTGGACGGAACGCACCTCGAATGAAACTGCCAACCTCAACGACTTCATCGTTACTACATAACGGGAGCGACGCCATGTTCCAACTTTCTGTAACTCCGTTTCGGGCTTCGCAACGCAGGTTCTCGTTGTACTGCGGTGCT